>Ga0209377_1003389_pt1 | contig 10245 bp, 7 predicted proteins | sample GraSoiAngelo_141_FD_185898 | JGI IMG/M metagenome (GOLD analysis project Ga0209377, IMG submission 185898) | Grasslands soil microbial communities from the Angelo Coastal Reserve, California, USA - 14_0929_12_40cm (SPAdes) (version 2) | ecosystem: Environmental > Terrestrial > Soil > Grasslands ...
GAGGACCCGGAGGGCCGCTCTCCGCAACGGCGCCAGCAGGAAGAGCATCGCGCTCCACCGCCTTCCCGCTTCCGCGGGACGCCTCCCCGCCCAGGCCCCCAGCCAGTCCGCAAGGCGACTGCGTAGACAACTCTGCAGCGGCCCTACTTGACCCGGACGGGGATGTACTGCGTCGCCTGCCCGCGCTTGACCCGGACGAGCACGGTGTCGCCCTTCTTCACGGTCTTGACGGCGCTGCGGTAATCCGCCGCCGAGTTGACCGACCGACGGTTCAGCTCGACGACCACGTCGCCCGGCTCGAGGCCCGCGTCCGACGCAGGGGAGTCCGGGGCGACGTCGACGACGACGGCGCCCTTGGTGGAGGCGTCGAGCTGCGAGCGCCTCGCCAGCTGCGGGGTCACGTCCTGGACCGAGAGGCCGAGCAGATCGCCCTGCTCCTTCTCACCGCTGCTGCGGCTCGGGGTGCGGCCGGTCTGCTCGCGCTCGTCGGGACGCTCGGCGAGCTTCACCTCCACGGTGCGCGGCCTGCCCTCGCGGACGACGTCCAGCTTCACGGTGTTGCCCGGCGGGATCACGCCCACGTCCCGCGTGAGCTGGCTGTTGTCGTTCACCGGCTTCCCGTTCAGTCCGACCACCACGTCGCCGGGCTTGATCCCGGCGTGCTCGGCCGGGCTGTCCTTCACCACGTCCGCGATCAGCGCGCCCTTCGTGGACTTGAGACCGAGGTTGTCCACCATGTCCGCGGTGATCGCCTGCGGCTGCACTCCGAGGAATCCGCGCACCACGCGCCCCGTCTGCTTGAGCTGAGGCAGGATCTGCTTGACCACGTTCACCGGAATGGCGAACCCGATGGTGTTGGCGCCGCTGATGATGGCCGCGTTCACTCCGACCACTTCGCCCTTCAGGTTGAAGAGCGGTCCGCCGGAGTTGCCCGGATTGATCGACGCATCGGTCTGCAGATAGTCGGAGTAAGGACCGCCGAACTGCGTCCGCTCTTTTGCGCTGATGATGCCGGAGGTCACGGTGGCCTGCAGGCCGAAAGGCTCGCCGATCGCGAGCACGTAATCCCCGACCTCCACGGAGTCGGAGTCCCCGAGCGTCGCGTACTTCAGCTTCTCGACTTCCTTGCCGGAGAACTCACGGGCGCCGCCCGGCGCGGTCTCATCGGTGATCACCTTGATCTCGTCCATCGGCCGGTACCGCCCGGGCCGCGACTCGTCTTGCACTTCCACCACGTGGTTGTTCGTGAGCACCAGCCCGTCGCCGATCAGGAAGCCCGACCCCAGCCCGCGGCGCTCCTGCTCGTTGGGCGTCGGCTGCCCGAAGTAGCGGAAGAACCTCTCCATCGGGTCCTGCGAGTCTTCTTCGTCGCCGCTTCCGTCCTCCTCGTCCTGCGGAGGGCGGACCCGCGGATGCCCTTGCGGCAACCTCTGCGAGACGCGGCCCTGGCGGGGCTTGATGCGCGAGTTGATGTTCACCACGACGGGCCGCAGTTGCTTCACCAACGGAGCGAGCGACGGCATGGGTCCGACCTGCTTGACCGTCTCGGCGGTGGTGGTCGGCGCTGCCGCCTGCGCGTCGGCGGCGAGGAAAGAGGTGTCCGACGGCCTGCGCTGACATGACGAGACCAGCGGCAGGGCGGCGATCGCGGCGAAGGCGCCGGCGAGCAATGCGGTGATGACGGTAAACCGGCGATGCATGCAACCTCCGAGGGAGCGGTCGCCAGATTGAACAGCGATACGTCCCATCTATTTCTTTCGACGGACCACGAGCGAAAATCTTTCGCGGCGAACCCCGCGATGCGAAGCAACGTAACGCCGTGGCTCCCCGCGTCAAGACAGTTGTGTAGCGGTCGCGTTTCAGTGCGACTCGGGAGCGCCCTGCAGCTCGTCCCGCGAAGAGCGCAGATCCTCCAGCTCGACGCGCTTGCCCCGCTGGTCGAGGACCTCGACTCGCGAGGCGTGCAGCGAGTAGTACAGCAGCCAGCGCTCCGCGTCCGTCAGGCTGCCCGGCGGCAAGGCCTCGTCGATCTCCTGCACGGTGAGAAACCCGCGGCGGATGCCCCGCGTGAACAGCGCCTTGCGCGCCTTGTGCGATCGGCCGGTCTTCAGCGAAGACATTCGGGTTCCTCGTACGGCAACGGCTTAGAACACCTCCCATGGCGTGTCAGCCAAAAAAACATGGTCGCTGAGCCGCATTCGAGGGCCGCGACTAAGCGCTCTCGCGCTGCTCGCGTTCGGCCTCGGCGGCAGGCCCTTTCTTCTCCGCTGGCAACGCACCCGACTCGGTCAGGATCCTCCGCAACTCATCTCCCTCGATCACCTCGGTCTGGAGCAAGCGTGCGGCCACCCGGCCCAGCGCTTCGCGGTGGCGGACGATCAGCTCGCGGGCGCGCTGCATGGCCTCTTCCACCAGGCGCGATACCTCCTCGTCGATGCGCCGCTGCGTCCGCTCGCTGTACGCCTTGTCCGTCAGTCCGGCCATGCCGTCGGCGCCTCGCAGGAAGGGCGACCGGCCGCGCTCGGCGTAGTTCACCGGTCCAAGCGCTTCGCTCATGCCATATTCGGTGACCATCAGTCGGGCGATCTCGGTGGCCTGCTTGAAGTCGTTGGAGGCACCCGTGGAGATCGAGCTGACCACGATCTCCTCCGCTGCCCGGCCGCCCATCAGGCCCGCCATCTTGTCGAGCAACTCCTCGCGCGACATGAGGTACCGGTCCTCGAGGGGGAGCTGCATGGTGTACCCGAGCGCGGCCAGGCCGCGCGGGATGATCGAGATCTTGTGCACCGGCTCGGAGTGCGTGAGCAGGGTGGAGACCAGCGCGTGTCCGGACTCGTGGTAGGCGACGATCTCCTTCTCCTTCTCGTTCATGCGGCGGGTCTTCTTCTCCAGCCCCGCCACCACGCGCTCGATGGCCTCCATGAAGTCGGCCATCACCACCTTGTCGCGATCCTTGCGCGCGGCGAGCAGCGCCGCCTCGTTGACCACGTTCGCCAGGTCCGCGCCGGCGAATCCCGGTGTGCGGGCGGCCACCAGCTTGAGGTCCACGTCGGCCCCCAGCTTCACCTCGCGCGAGTGGATGCGGAGGATCTCCTCGCGCCCCTTCCGATCGGGGCGATCGACCAGGACCTGCCGGTCGAATCGACCCGGCCGCATCAGCGCCGGATCGAGGATCTCGGGTCGGTTCGTCGCCGCAAGCACGATCAGCGCGGTGCGCGAGTCGAAGCCGTCCATCTCCGCCAGCATCTGGTTCAGCGTCTGCTCGCGCTCATCGTGGCCGCCGAACATGCCCGCGTTGCGGCTCTTGCCGATGGCGTCCAGCTCGTCGATGAAGATGATCGCGGGCGCCTTCGCGGCCGCCTGCTGGAACAGATCGCGCACGCGCGCGGCGCCGACGCCGACGAACATCTCCACGAACTCGGAACCGGAAAGGCTGAAGAACGGAACGCCCGCCTCGCCCGCCACCGCGCGCGCGAGAAGGGTCTTGCCGGTCCCCGGGGGGCCGACCAGCAGCACCCCCTTGGGGATGCGGCCGCCGAGCCGCCGGAACTTGGACGGCATCTTGAGGAATTCGACGATCTCCTTCAGCTCGTCGGCGGCTTCGTCCACGCCGGCCACGTCCTTGAAGGTGACCCCGGTGTTCGACTCCATGTAGACGCGCGCCTTCGTCTTGCCGAACGACATCACTCCGGGCGGGCCGCCGGGCATGCCGCCGGACATGCGCCGCGTGAGCCAGGAGACGAAGAGGAGCCCGATGCCGATGGGAACGATCAGCATCCAGATCATCTCGCTCATCCCGCTTTCGGAGACGGCGTCGAACTCGATGTGCTTGTCCTGCAGCGTCTTGATCAGCGTGGTGTCGCCGGAGACGCGCACGGCGAACCAAGGCAGCTCGCCCTTGGACTGCGCGTCGCCCGCTTTCGGGTAGCACTTCACCCAATCATTGCTCAGGACGACCTTCTGGCAGCCGTCGCGCTGCACGCGCTCGAGCAGGCGGCGGTAGGGCACGCGCTGGAACCCGACGTCCTGGAACAGCGAGCGCAAGAGGAGGAAACCGACCAGCAGCAGAAGCACGTAGATGAGCGGCGACCCGAAGCGCGGGCCCGACCCAGGCTGCTTGTCGAGCTTCTTGCCGCGCGGATTCGGCTTTCCGATCGCCATCGAACGGGCCCCCTCCCCCAGAAGGTGCAAAGTCCCCCGGGAAACATTAACGATGGCGGGCAGAATTGGCAGCTTGCGTCAGTGCGTCAAATCGAGCAGCTGAGCGACCGTCTTCTCGTCTGCTGCCGGGAACTCGTATTGATCCATGTCCTGTGGCGAGACCCAGCGGTGGTCGTGCACCTTCTTGTGGTTGATGTCGCCCTGCGTGAGCTTGCACCGGTAGACGCGGAAGTCGATGTCGTAGTGGGGATAGCTGTGTTGCACGTGGATGACGCGGTCTCCGACATCGACGTCGATCTCCATCTCCTCCTTCAGCTCGCGGGCGAGCGCCGCCTCGTCGGATTCGCCCTCCTCCACGCGGCCGCCGGGGAATTCCCACAGCAGGGGCAGGGTTGCCGTGGGGCGGCGCTGAGTGATGAGGTACTTGCCGTCCCTCTCGATCATGGCGGCGACGACACGGATCCGATGTGGCATGAGAACCGACGATAGACCCGGGTGGAGCACGCGGCAAGGCGTCCGCCAGGTTAGTTGCACACCGAGGGCGGTGGCTTAACCTTGGGAACGGAGATTCCCATGCGTGCTCTGTTCACCGCCCTGGCGCTCGCCCTGGCCCTTCCGGCCCTGGCGAAGGGCAAGAACAAGCCGCAAAAAACGCAACCGAAGCCTGCGGCGGCGCCGGCGCCGCATCCGGCGCTCTGTTCCGGAGATTACGCGGACGCTGTTCCTCCCGAGAAGGCGTCGGCGATCCTCGACACGCCCCGCGAGGCGTTCGTCTTCGCCATCCGCAACACCGCGACCTACGAGCGCGTCTATTACGGCCGCGACGGAAAACTGCGCCGCGCGTACCTGCGGTCGCTCGTCCACGGGAGCGGTTTTGCGTACCGGATCGTGAACGGAGAGACGCACCTGGTCACCAACGAGCATGTGGCCAGCCAGCCCGAGGTGACGGATGAAGAGCACCCGGTCGACGGCGTGCCGATGGGCTCCAAGAAGGTGCGGGAGCAGCTGAAGATCGTGCGGGACGAGACCGACGACTACGAGCCCGGCCACGTGCCGCTGACCAAGCTGCTGGTCGATGCGCAGGCCGACGTCGCGGTGCTGAAGGCGCGCAAACTGCTCCCGGTGATGCCGTACCGCATCGGGCGGTCAGGCGCGCTGCGGGCGGGCAACCTGGTCCAGGTGCGCGGCTTCCCGCTCGGCGCTTTTGCGGCCCTGAACACCGGCAAGGTGCTCAATCCGCTGACCCAGGACACCGAGCGCGGCTGGAACCATGTCGACTTCATGATCGACGCCCTGCTCGCCTCGGGAAACAGCGGGAGCCCCGTGTTCGCCATCTCCTGCCGCACCTCGGAGCCGGAGCTGGTCGGCATCTACCATGCCGGCTACACGGACGCGGCGGCGCTGAACGCGGTGGTCGCCGTCGATCAGCTGCGCGAGGAGCTCGAGACCCTGAAGGTGCCGAAGCGCGATCCCGCCGGGGTGCACAACGAGATCACCGCGCAGGATCGCGATCGCCTGATCAAGCAGCTCCTCGCCGAGACGACACGCAGCCTGACGTTTCCTTTCGGCGGACGTTCCGTGGTGGTGGCGCTGAGCGATCCTCAGACCATCCGCTTCTCCATCCTCGACGATGACTATCCGCTCTCCACCAGGGAGGCGATGGCGCTGGTCGATCGCGGGGCGAACGGATTCGGGACCCTCGATTCCGTCGTCGTGCCCGTCGACGGGCAGTCGACCGAGGCGCCGGTGCAAGCGCTGGAAGGGGACGTGCACGAGCACTTCGACAAGCTGTACGAGTCGCTCTGGCGGCAGGTGCTCGGCGTAGCGGACTACCGGTCTCGACTGGCGAAGGGACGGCTCAGCGCGGATGCCTTCGCCGAGGCGCAGGCCGCGCGCGCCCGGATCCGCAAGCGCACCCCGGAGCAGAAGGAGCTCCTCAATACCTGCGCCTTCGAGGCGGATCGGGCGAACTTCGGCGTCGCGCGGGTACAGGCTGCCGCCGCCGTGTCGCCGGTGGAAACCGGAACCAGCCCCTAGAGAGCCGAAAGGTGCGGGTTTGCGGCTACGTTTTAGACTGTACCGGTCATGAACACGAAGTGCGGCTATGCGGCTATGTTTTTGGACTGTACGGGTGATGAGGTGCCGCTCAGGGATGCCCGCCACAGACGGGGTAGTGCCTGCGCAGCTTGAAGTCCTTTCCGCGAGCGCGGAAACATCCTTGCGGGCGGTCGGAAACGCGCTCTAGGCTAGCGCATGCTCTCCTGGCTGCTCCTCGCCCTCGCGGCGACAATCGTCGTCGCGCTCGCGCTGCAGCACTGGAAGCAGTCGCGAAAGCTCCGACGCGCCCGCAAGCCGGCGGCGCCGCGGCTCCCCGTCGTGCTCGCGCATGGGTTCCTCGGATTCGACGAGATCGGAGTCGGCAACCGCAAGCATCCCTACTTCCGAGGCATCGGCGAGCAACTCGAACGGGCGGGTGCGCAGCTCTACTGCCCGAGGGTGCCGCCGGCCTCCTCGATCTCCGCCCGCGCCGCGCGGCTGGCCGACTTGATCCGCGCGGTCCCGGAGCCGCGCGTGAACATCGTCGCGCACAGCATGGGCGGTCTCGATGCCCGGTACGCGATCTCCCGGCTCGGTCTGGCAGACAGGGTCGCCTCGCTCGTCACCATCGGCGCGCCACACCTCGGCACCCCGCTCGCGGACGCTGGCCATGCCGTGTTCGGGCGCATCACGCGGCTACTGCGCAAGCTCGTCGACCTGACCGGGTTCGGCGACCTGACGACCGAAGGGATGGCGATGTTCAACCTCGAGGTGCCAGACGCGCAGGGCGTGGCGTACGCGAGCGTGGTGGGACGCAGCGGGCGGCTCAAGACCAATCCCCTGCTCTGGCCCTCGCACCTGTATCTCGCCGAGTGCTCCGGGCCCAACGACGGCGTGGTTCCGACGACGTCGCAGGCGCGCGGGGAGGTGCTGCGCGAGATCGAGGCGGATCACTGGGCTCAGATCGGCTGGGGGCGCGGATTCGACGCGGTCTCTTTCTACGAAGAGCTGCTCCGCGAGCTGCGCGGACGAGGCTTCTAGCCAACGGCCGTGCTCCTCACCGTCGAAGACAACAGCCGGTGCGGCGGGGATGAACGTATGCTTCCAAGGCATCTGCGTGACGCGCATGATTGGGGCGGTGCACGGTCCACCTCGTGTGGAACGTGCTCGCCAAGACCCCGGGGCGTCTGCGAGGGTCGAAGGTGTTCAATGCGCCGAACAAGGCCGACGCGCGTCGACTGGTTGCGCATCCGGTCGACGAACGGGCTCGAGCGCCTGCACGGTGAAATCAAACGGCGCACGCGCGCGCCAGGTGCCTTCCCCGGGCCGCGCGGGCGCCCTGCCGCTCATCGCCGCCGTGACGCTCCAGGTCACCGCGATCTGGGCGGACCGGCGCTACCTCGACATGTCGCGGATGGCCGCCGCCCTGCAACGGCCGCGTAGACTGGCCAACCAGAGAGTACAAGGAGCGAGCAATTGCCGACGACGTGATCAAGTGCATTCCGGTTCGTAACTCAGCCTCGAGGAGCTTCACCGCGCGTCCGTTCCGCTGGGTGAGAAGGACCAATCTGCGAGCCACTCGGGCGCGCGCCGCGCACGTCGCCAGCCGACCCGGAGGAGCCAGCCAACGGGAATGGCCAGAACGCGTCGCCTGGTGGAAGCTCCGTACGCGCCGGAAGAGAATGAATCGCCGGAAGACGCGCCCCCGAAGTGGTGTGCGCGGTTCCCCAGCACGTACGCGAGCGCGTTGACGACTTCAGTTGGCGTGAGCAGCACGCGAGAGTGGTAGTGGTCCGCAAAGACGGACCCCTGCCGGCCCATGAGCCTGTTGAGGGCCCTCGCGATGCGCACGCCGAGGCCCTGCATGCCGCGCGAGAGCGACGCGTCGGAATCTGCCTCGACGAGCAGGTGCAGGTGGTTTCCGAGCACCGTGAACTCGATCACGCGCAGCCCGAACCGTTCCCGCGCGTCCTCGAGAGAGGCCTCGATCAGCCGGAAGCAGCGGCGGCTGCGCAGGTTCCAGACACGACGACCGACGCGAAGAGTGACGTGGACCGGGGAAGGCTTACCAAAACGAGGTCGCGCCTTGTGCGAGACCTGCGGCCGCTGCGCCTTCGGCTTGCGGCCAGCACCGCGACGCTTGCCGCCGCGGTGAGGGAGCTTCAATGCGAGTTGGGCATTTCTCATGATTGGGGACATATTCCCGCAATCATTTACCTGCTGATATCGGTCACCTGACCGACGTGGATGCGGACCAGCTGCGTCGCTGACATCTTGAACCGAGGACGACAGTCGATTCCCGCCGCGGCCTGTAGCTCCCGCGCGCGCAGCCGGCCGATGTGGCACTGTGCCGCAGTGGCCTCGCTCACCTTCCTCGGCGCCGCGCAAACCGTCACGGGGTCGCGCCACCTGCTCACGACTGCGTCGGGCAAGCGCGTCCTGATCGACGCCGGGCTGTTCCAGGGGCGAAAGGAGCTGCGGCTACGGAACTGGGCGCCCTGGACCAGCGGCCAGCTCGACGCGGTGGTCCTCACGCACGCGCACATCGATCACACGGGGTTCTTGCCGCGCCTGTGCGCGCAGGGTCTGGTGCGGCGCGCGCTCTGCACCGATGCGACGCGCGACCTGGCCTGGTTGCTCCTTCCCGACAGCGGACATCTCCAGGAAGAGGAAGCGCGTTACGCGAACCGGCACGGGTACAGCAAGCACCGTCCGGCGCTGCCCCTCTACACCGCCGCCCAGGCGGAAACCGCGGCGCGCCGCCTCGAAGGGTTCCGCTACGACGTCCCCGTCGAGGTGGTGGACGGCGTCCAGGTCACCTTCCACCAGGCCGGCCACATCCTCGGCAGCGCGTTCCTCGACGTCCGCGCGGACGGGAAGCGGATCCTCTTCTCGGGCGATCTCGGACGATACGGCACGACGCTCCTCGCGGATCCCGACAATCCCGTGCAGGCGGACGCGATGCTTCTCGAGTGCACCTACGGCGATCGCACCCATCCGCCGGAGCCGCCGGATCACGAGTTGGAGACAGCGATCCTCGACGCGATGAAGCGCGGCGGCCCACTGCTGATCCCTGCCTTCGCCATCGGCAGGACGCAGGAGATCCTCTTCCTCTGGCGCCGCCTGGAGCACGAAGGCCGCATTCCCAAGGTGCCTCTGTTCGTCGACAGCCCGATGGCGACGGACGCGACGCCGCTCTACCTCAAGCATCCCGAGGAGCAGTCGGCCGGCGTGCGGTCGCTGCTGGCCCGCAACGTGCGCCCGCTCCATCCCGCGCGCCTGCAGTTCGTCCGCGGCGCCGCGGAATCGGCGAAGCTGCTCGAGCGGGAAGGGTTCTTCGCCGTCATCGCCGCGAGCGGCATGGTGACCGGCGGCCGCATCCTCGCCCATCTGGAGGCGCACTTGCCCGACCCCGCGACCACGGTGCTGCTGGTCGGGTACCAGGCGGAGGAGACGCGCGGCCGCAGGCTGCTGGAGGGCGCGCGGGAGCTGAAGCTGCGCGGGACGGTGGTTTCCGTGCGCGCGAAGATCGTGCAGATGACCGGCTTTTCCGCGCACGCAGACTGGATGGAAGAGGAGCGCTGGCTGGCGCGCGCTCCGTCGCCGCCGGATCGGGTCTTCCTCGTCCATGGGGAGCCGTCCGCGATCGAGGCGCAGCGGGCCCGCCTGGCCGCGAAGGGCTGGCGCGTCGAGGCGCCACAGCCGGGTCAGGAAGTGCAGTTGTGAGCGCATTCGCGGAGGCTTTGCGCTCGCGAACACTGCTCCTCGACGCCGCGATGGGAACCGCGCTGATCGACCGCGGGCTGCAGGGGCGCGCGCCGGAATGGAACCTGACGCATCCGCGCGAGGTCCTCGCCGTGCATCGCTCCCACGTCGAGGCCGGAGCACAGGTCGTTCTCAGCAACACATTCGTCGGCGCAACGGCCGAAGAGTCCGCGGCGGCGCTGCGGCTCGCGCGCGAGAGCGGCGCGGAGTTCGTCGCCGGCTCGCTCTGGGCCGGCCTGCCCGATCTGCAGCGCCAGATCGCGCAGCTCTCTGCCGCCGACG
>Ga0209377_1003394_pt1 | contig 10235 bp, 7 predicted proteins | sample GraSoiAngelo_141_FD_185898 | JGI IMG/M metagenome (GOLD analysis project Ga0209377, IMG submission 185898) | Grasslands soil microbial communities from the Angelo Coastal Reserve, California, USA - 14_0929_12_40cm (SPAdes) (version 2) | ecosystem: Environmental > Terrestrial > Soil > Grasslands ...
AGCGGGTCCAGCCCCAGTTTACAGAAAAACGCTTCCAGCGCGGCCTCCGGCACCAGGGTCAGGCGGCCGAAGTGACGTATATCGGTGTAGCGCAGCTCGCGGCCGTCATCGAGCGAAAAAAACGCGTGCGTGTGCAGCGCCACCGGCTGGTCCGCGTACTGTGGAGTCAGCCCGCCGGTCATCCCCAGATGCACAACTAGGCTGTACCGCCCGTCGGCATCCTCTGTCGTTTCTTTGGGGGCTACGTCAGGGGTCTCGAGACGCAGAAGCAGGAACTTGCCATAGCGGTCCACGGCCTGGATTCGTTTTCCCGGCAGGTCGCGCTCCAGTGCCGCGGGGTCGTCGATGAAATCCGTCTTGCCTAGGCGGACGGCGACGATGCGCCGTCCGATGAGGTGGGCGCGCAAACCGCGAACGAGGGTTTCGACTTCCGGCAGCTCAGGCATTGAGTCCCGCCTCGCAAAAGGTAGCACAAGCCGTAGGGCAAGGGCATGGCAAGCCCTGCATTCCAAGGCGCCTTGCTACAGCGCGCCGCATCCGTGGTACATTCGCTGCGCGCAGGTGAGATGGGGCTGCTCATAACCTGAATCCCGGAAACGACTTGACGAATCCAAGGGAAGGTATATTTCTCTGTCCTTAATGAGCGGCAGGGCGAGAGATTTACGATGAGCTTCCTGCTGATTGCCGCCGTGGGACTGCTTAGCTTTGCCAACGGCGCGAACGACAATTTCAAGGGCGTCGCCACGCTTTGGGGCGCGGGCCGCACCACTTATAAGCGCGCCCTGGCGTGGGCCACGGCGTTCACCTTCTTGGGTTCGCTGGTGGCTATCTGGGCGGGCGGTGGGCTTGCGGCGAAGTTCAGCGGTGCGAAGCTGGTCGGCAAAGAAATCTATACCCAGATGCCCTTTCTGGCTGCGGTGGCCCTGGCGGCTGCCGGCACGGTCCTGCTAGCCTCGCGGCTTGGCCTGCCGATCTCCACCACGCACGTGTTGACCGGGGCGCTGGTCGGTGCCGGAGTCACGGCGGCCGGGTTCGCACACGTGAAGTTTGCCGCGCTGGCAAGCGGCGTCGTTCTGCCGTTGTTGTTTTCGCCGATCGTTTCGTTGGCCCTGACTATGGCTATCTGTCCTCTGATCGCCAAACTTGCGACTGGCCGAGACTGTGTCTGCGTGGACCAACCACAAAGCGTCGTGATTGCGGCGCCGAATACCTCAGCAACCGCAGTACTGATCGCGCCTCCGGCGGTGCGCTGGGCGCCTGCGACCCAGTGCCAGACCGGAGTCGAGGCGGTGCGCTTCAGCATCACTGATGGTGTCCATTGGCTTTCCGGTGCGGGCATCAGTTTCGCGCGCGGGCTGAACGACACGCCGAAAATAACGGCGGTGCTGCTGGTGGCTGCGGCGAGCGCAGTACGGCTGGACTACACTCTTGTAGCGGTGGCCATGGCCGTGGGTGGGGCCCTGGGCGCAGCGCGGGTGGCGCGGACAATGAGCAAGAAGATTACGCCGATGGCCGTGCCGGAGGCGGTGGGAGCGAACTTGGTCGCAGCGGCGCTCGTGACTCTGGCCTCGCGCTTTGCGCTGCCCGTGTCGACCACGCACGTTACCTCGGGCGGACTCTTCGGCATCGGTCTGCTGCGTCGCCGCGAGGCCGACTGGAAACAGGTGCGCGACATCGCGCTTTCTTGGGTAGCCACGCTGCCCATAGGCGCCGTCCTGGCAGTGATGTTCTATCAACTGCTGAGGCAGTGACTATTTACAGCGGCTGGTTTTAGTTCGTCGTTCTGGGTTGGCGTTCGTCAGTCGGCACTCTTGGGATTTCCTTTTTTGCTTTTAACTTTCAACTCCTCGGAGGAACCCATGGCTCGGAAAGCGGCTACGCTCGACATCGAAGCGGTCGTCCGCGAACGCTACGAAAAGGCCGCGCGGGCCCGGGAAAAGCAGCTCTGCTGCCCGGCGCCCTACGACCCGAAGTATCTGGAGGTCATTCCGCTGGAGGTCCTCGAGAAGGACTACGGCTGTGGCGACCCCACGCGCTATGTCCGTCCGCGCGATACGGTGCTAGACCTGGGCAGCGGCGCGGGCAAGATTTGCTTCATCGCGGCGCAGATCGCCGGACCGCAGGGCCGCGTGATTGGCGTTGACTTCAACCCGGAGATGCTCGCCCTGGCGCGGAAATACCAGCCTGTGGTCGCCGCCGCGCTTGGCTACGACAACGTCCGGTTCCATCGCGCCCGTATCCAGGACCTGGCGCTCCCCCTCGAAGAGGTGGACGCCTACTTGAAAGCCAATCCGGTGCGTTCCGCCGACGACCTGCGGCGCTACGAAGAGTTCCAGGGGCGGCTGCGCAAGGGCGCGCCGGTGATCAGGGACGAATCGGTGGACGTGATCCTCTCGAATTGCGTTCTCAACCTAGTGCAGGAGGCGGACCGGGAGCAACTTTTCCGCGAGATGTTTCGCGTCCTCAAGCGCGGAGGGCGCGTGGCGATCAGCGATATCGTTTCGGACGAGGCGGTACCGGAAGCGATGAAACAAGACGCCCGGTTGTGGAGCGGTTGCATTGCCGGGGCTTTCCAGGAAGCTGCGTTTCTGGCGGCGTTCGAGCGTGCGGGCTTTCACGCCATCACGCTAGACAAGTATGGCCAGCAGCCTTGGAAGACCTTGCGAGGCATTCAGTTCCGCAGCATCACGGTGACGGCGCGCAAAGGCAAGCAGGGGCCGTGCTTGGAGCGAAACCAGGCCGTGATCTACAAAGGTCCGTGGAAGAAAGTCGAGGACGACGACGGTCACACGCTCGTGCGCGGCCGGCGCATGGCTGTCTGCGATAAAACCTACCGCATCCTGACTAGCGAGCCCTACGTGAGTCAGATCGTTCCTGTAGCGCCACTGAAGGAAATTCCGCTGCGCAGGGCCAGGCCATTTGCCTGCGGGCAAAGCGCGCTGCGCTCGCCCGCCGAAACCAAGGGCAGGCGCTATCGCAAGACGGAAAACGCCGCGGCGGCCTGCGCCCCCGGCTCGGGTTGCTGCTGAAGGAGGCTTGCCATGGACGGCTATTATCACTCTTCCGATCTCGCGAGATTCAGCGAGATCGGCAAGGGGAACAAAGAGCTCTGGGAAAAATTCTCGGCCTACTACGCGGCCGTGTTTGCCGAAGGAGCGCTCACGGAGCGGGAGAAAGCCCTGATTGGGCTGGGCGTGGCGCACGCGGTCCAGTGCCCCTATTGCATCGACGCCTACACCCAGGCGTGTCTCGAAAAGGGATCCAATATCGAAGAGATGACTGAAGCAGTGCACGTCGCTTGCGCCATCCGCGGCGGCGCCTCGCTGGTGCATGGTGTGCAAATGCGCAACGTGGCCCAGAAACTTTCGATGTAGGGAATGCCTCAGATTATTCCGCATGAGAAACAGGACCAAAGAATGGGACTCAGCTTAAAGGCGCGGGCTAGTCCGTTGGCATCCGCCGCGGAACAGCTCCGCATTCTCTCCGCGCCGAACGGTTTCCCCCGCTTTGAAGAACGCATGTGCACTGCTGGCCTATTTCCGCTCGCGGCCACTGGAATCACCGTCTTCCAGATCAACGTCGGAAAGCTCTGCAACCAGACCTGCCAGCACTGCCACGTGGACGCAGGCCCCGACCGCAAAGAGGTCATGACCCACCAGACGGCCGAGCAGTGTATCCGCGCGCTCGCCACCACACAGATCCCCACGGTGGATATTACCGGAGGCGCACCGGAGTTGAACCCGAACTTCCGTTGGCTGGTTGAGCAGGCGCGGGCCCTGGGGCGGCACGTAATCGATCGCTGCAACCTGACCGTGCTGTTGCTGGACTCACAAGCCGACCTGGCGCAGTTCCTGGCAGACCACCAGGTGGAAGTGATTGCCTCGTTGCCGTACTACCGCGCTTCGCAGACCGACGCGCAGCGAGGCCTGGGCGTCTTCGACAAGTCGATCGTTGCTCTGCGCCGGCTGAACGCGCTCGGGTACGGTAGGGAAGGCTCAGGTCTCGCGCTGAACCTCGTTTACAATCCTACCGGCGCGTTTCTCCCGCCCCGGCAGGAGGCCATCGAGGCCCAGTTCAAGTGGGAGCTTGAGCGGCAACACGGTGTCGTTTTCAATCGCCTCTACACCATCACCAATATGCCTATCAGCCGTTTCCTTGAGTTTCTGCTGCAATCCGGCAACTACGAAGGCTACATGGAGCGGCTGGTGAATGCCTTCAACCCTGCCGCGGCCGCCGGGGTGATGTGCCGCTATACGCTGTCAGTGGGCTGGGACGGCACGCTATACGACTGCGACTTCAATCAGATGCTTGAGCTGCCTATCACCTTTGGTGGGCCAAAGCATATCCGCGACTTCGACGTTGCCGCGCTCGACCGGCGCCGCATTTTCACCGCAAACCACTGCTACGGATGTACCGCGGGCGCGGGGTCGAGCTGTGGTGGCAGCCCCGCCTAGATTCCGCCACTACCCTTCGGCCCGCTGCCAAAGCTCACCCCAGCCGTCCGCTAGCTGTCAGAAGGCTCGAGAGCTTCCCCGATCCGTGTCAAACTCCGTAGAAATACTGGTGATGACTACCTGCTTTTACGATTTATTTCGGACAAATGCGGGTACTAGTTCTTGACATCGCACCTGCCCTAGTGTTTACTCAGCACTGGTCCCCCCTATAGAACGTCCCGCTTCTATTTGAATCCCCCCCTAATGAGGTGAAAGATGCGTGTTGAGAACCCAGCCTGCGTCTACACACGTGGACGTTCCAGGAAATCTGTAAGCTTCATCGCAATCTTCGCTCTCGCGGTCCTGGCCGCGACAGCGTTGGTTGTGGGAGTGCAGCACCCTACGGTTGCACTTGCCGGCGGCGCCGGAGGTGGTAATGGCTTGACTTCGCTCAAGACCGTTGCCGTTCCGCGCCCCACGAACCTCGCTCGGTTCATCAAAGACGAGCAAGCGGCCATTGCCCTTGGTAAAGCCCTGTTCTGGGACCAGCAGGTTGGCAGTGACGGTCAGTCCTGCGCCAGTTGCCACTTCCATGCCGGAGCGGACAACCGGTCCAAGAACCAGCTCGACCCGGGATTGCGGGCTGTCCCACCTGATGCTACCTTCCAGTTGGGCGGTCCGAACTACCAGTTGAAGGCCAGTGATTTCCCGCTCCACAAGCTGGCCAATCCCAATGATCAAAACTCCGCCGTTCTGTTCGACACCAACGACATCGTGTCCTCCCAAGGTGTCCGGACCTTCGCCTTCACTAATGTGATTGTCGGAAATTCGACCGACGCCGGGATTTCCATTCCCGACCCGATCTTCAGCGTCAACGGCGTGAACGTCCGGCGGGTGGAGCCACGCAACACTCCGACCATGATCAATACCATCTTCAACTTCCGCAGTTTCTGGGACGGCCGCGCCCGGAGTGAATTCAACGGCGTGGATCCCATCGGCAACCTCGACCCGGGAGCCACCGTGCTGCACGTCGCAGCGTCTGGTCAGGCCCCTGAGTCGGTCAGCCTCATCGACGGCTCGCACCCCGAATTGGCGTTGGACAATGCCTCTGCGGCCTCCCAGGCCGTGGGTCCGCCGCTCAGCGATATGGAGATGTCCTTTGCGGGCCGCACCTTCTCGCTCCTCGGACGCAAAATGGTAGCCGCTCGGGCGCTCGCATTGCAGCACGTCGCCACCGACGATAGCTCCCTGGGCTCGCTCAGTGCGATGCCTGGCACGGGCCTTAAGACGGGGTACAAGGCGATGATCCAAGCCGCAATTCAGCCGGAGTGGTGGAACTCGAGCAGCGTCATCCAAATCAACGCGGATGGCAGCCGCACGATCCTATCGGCCGGCGCCGCTGCGGCGCAGAACCGGTTCTCAATGATGGAGGCCAACTTCTCCCTCATTTGGGGGCTAGCCATCCAGATGTACGAAGCCACGCTGGTTTCCGATAATTCCCGCGTGGACCAGTTCCTGGAAGGCAACCACGGTGCCCTCAATGCCCAGGAGCAAAGGGGCATGGGCATTTTCACCGGCAAGGGACAGTGCTCCAAGTGCCACGCTGGCGCCGAGACGAGCTCTGCCTCGGCCTCCAGTATCCAAGCCAACGGTCTCGTCAGCGGTGGCGACACCGGATTCTTCAACACGGGTGTTCGCCGCATCAACGACGACCTGGGCATCGGTGCCTCGATCGGGCCGCTCAACCTGCCCCTCTCGGCAGCTGACCCGGCTGGCGCGCAAGGCGCCTTCAAGACACCCGGTCTCCGGAACGTAGAACTCACCGGGCCGTACATGCACAACGGCGGCATGGCCACGCTGGAACAGGTGGTGGACTTCTACAGCCGCGGTGGGGACTTCGCCAAGGAGAACGCAGCTGTGCTGAGTAGCCGGATCAAGAACCTGGGCCTGAGTGCAGACGACAAAGCGGCGTTGGTGGCGTTCCTGAAGGCGCTCACCGACGAGCGCGTTCGCCTGGAAAGGGCACCGTTCGACCATCCAGAGTTGTTCGTCTCTAACGGGTCGATTGGCAGCACCAGCACGATTCTAGCTGATGGCACCGGAAACTCCGTGCAAGACACGATCCGGGTTCCGGCTGTTGGCAAGAGCGGTGTGAGCGCTGCGCCTCCGAACTTTTTGCAGTAAAGAGAGACTACGGGGGTAATCAGTCTGCAGCCGCCGGCGCCGGCGTGGTTCGCCACGCATGACGCCGGCGGTTGCAACTATTTTTGCGCAGATCTGGAAGATTGCAACGAACCCTGGCCCGGGGCCAAGCAGCAATTCACCCGCAGCAGACTTGGTTCAGCAAAGCGGCCGAACTTCGTCACCTGCAAACTGCACTAAGCCGGGTTTGCAGGTACACCTACACCTGCCCACAGCAGCAATGCGGGGTGTCGCCGCTTCATTTCGCGGGCTGGCCATTGCGGAACAGAACTTTTCCACCGGCTTCCACCGTGGCGCGCTCCAGGAACAGCCACAGCGGCCTGCCGGAGGGCGAGCGATTCGCACCCCCCGATTCCCAGTTGTCGCCGAGCGAAACGCGCAGGTAGCCCGTTCCATAACCGAAGTATGGCAGCTCGCCGGAAGGCATCGTCGCAACCAACAGCGGATGGGTGCCAATGACGATCTCGCCGACCTTGTCGATATCGCCGCCGATTCGCTCGCGCAACCATTCCAGCGCCGCCTGATTCTTCTCAGCCTGCCAGCGCACTGCCCGGCCGCCCGTGAACTCGAGCCGCACCCCTTCGGCCACGCCGCGTGGAGTTGCCAAGCGCGGCACCACCAAATTTCCTTCGGCTGAACTGGTGTCAGGGATGAACCGCAATGCGCCGGCGGGGAACTCCATTTCTCGGTCGCGAACCGATTTGGCCTGGCGCGCCCTATCAGGCGAGGTGTCGCCGTCATTTTTGTGAAACCAGGCGTCGGGAGCGACACGCAGGCGCAGATCGGTGCCGCCGGGTGCAGTAATGCGGACCACTTGCCCGCGCAGTGCGGCGATCAGGCGGTCTTGCTCGGCGGAAAGCCCGGCGTAGTCAGCTTCCAAAATGGCGCGCTCGTACATCCGGCTGAGTGCGGCGATTTCTTCGGCACTCTTTCCGCTGAGCGGCCAGATCCAGTGGAAGTGAATGCCGCGAGCACGCGATACTGAGAGCAGCCGCTCCCAGCGCAGGTCGCTCGAAAGCTCCCGCCCCGGCAGCCAGAGAAAGATGTCAGCCTTCTCGAACACCGGACGCAGTAACGACACTACCTCTTCCTCTCGCTTCTTTTCCCCCGCGGGATCGGCCGCCTGCGCCCGGACGACTTCCGGAGGGTCAAAGGTGAGCGCAACGATCGGGTAGACGCCGGCGCGGTTCAGTTCCAACTCGATTGCTCGCGCGAGCCCGGGGTAGTAGGTGGGATCGTACACAATTACAGCGCGCTCGCCCGCGGCCGGACGCAGTGAGCCGACGACGTGCTTGGCGATCTGCGCCGCGTCGATCAACGGAAGTTGGACGCTTGCGGTCTCAGGCACCTGCGCAGCGGCGCCGGAAAGGCTAGCCGCATAAACGAGCACCGCCGCGGGAATCCATCTCAGCTTGCTCATTTCTTTCCTCGGTTCGGACCTCCACCTGCCCTGCGTGGCGGGCTTGTCGGCGGCAGAATTGCGAATACGCGGCAGGGGCCGCCCGAGCCGCCTTCCAGCTTGATTGGCGCGACCACCAGGAACGCCCCCGCCTCAGGCAACGCGCTCAGATCGGCCAGGTTCTCCAGTTGATAGAGGCCGGCGCCCAGCGCCAGGGTGTGCACCGCGAAATCCTTCGACGCGCCGTAGTCTGCACTGATCGTATCGATGCCGAGGCCGCTGGCTTTGCGCGCCATCAGCACGCGCACCGCCTCGACGGAGAACCCGGGAGAATGCATCACGCCAGCGGCATCCAGATTGCGATAGCGCTGGGGGTCGGGCCAGCGCGAGGCCCAGCCGGTGCGCAGCAGCACAATCGCTCCTGCCGGGATGCTGCCATGCGCAGCCTCCCAGCGCTCGACGCGCGCGACGCTGAGCCGGTAATCGGCATTCTTTTCCGCTTCCGCGTGGACATCGATCACCACTGCGGGGCCGAACAAGCGCTCTACCGGAATCTGGTCCACCGGCGTCTTCCCTGGAGGGAAATGAATGGGCGCATCCATGTGCGTGCCGTAATGCTCGAGCATCCAGAAGCTGCGCGTAAAGTAACCGTTCTTCTCTACGCTCGCATTCACGCTCGCTTCAAACGTGCGCGTGTCCCCGGGCCAGGGCACCAGCTTGTCGTTGATCGCATAGCTCAAGTCCACCGTGCGAGTGCGCCCGGAGGGAATCCCTGCCAGCGGATTCAACGTCTCGACGGACTTTTTCTGCTGCGCCATCCCCCACCCCGCGAGCGCCGCCACAAGAAAAAGGAAGACAAACGGTTTGGACATACTGTGCAATGACGGGAAGTCGCTGCTCCGGCCCAACTGCCGGGGCGAACTACAACTTCGGCCGGGGCTTGTAGCCGGGGCCGCGCACGACACGGCCGGGTTTCGCACCGGTATGCTCGCCGTCTTTGAGCACCTGCGTCCCGTTCACGAAGACGTGGACCACCCCGGTGGAATACTGGTGCGGCTTCTCAAACGTGGCGTGGTCCTGGATCTTGGCCGGATCGAAAATGACGACGTCGGCGAAGTACCCCGGCTTCAGCAGGCCTCTTTGCTGAATCCTTAGGTTCGTTGCCGGCAAGGATGTCAGCCGGCGGATCGCCTCTTCCGGTGGAATCAGCTTTTCGTCGCGCACGTACTTGCCCAACAGTCGCGCGACGTTGCCGTAGGCGCGGGGATGAGTATTCGACTTCAGGAACGGCCCCTCGGGCGCGGGCGATTCCGCGTCCGAGCCGAAGCTCACCCAGGGCAATTTGATCTGCTTGCGGATGTTCTCCTCGGACATCAGGAAATAGATGGTGCCAACACGGCTATCGTCTTCGATCACCAGGTCCATCGCCGTCTCTTGCGGCGATTTGGCCCGCATCGCGGCCACCTGGGTGAGCGTTTTCCCGGTTAACGGCTTGAGCGCCTCACTCTTGAAGCCGACGAGCAAAATGCCCTCAGGGCCGGCCGCCTCATAGAGATTCTCCCACTTGTCGGTAGCGACGGACATTTCGCGGGCGACGCGCTCGCGGATGGCCGGGTCCTTGAGCCGCGCGATCCAGGCCTTCAGCCCGCCCTCCTGCACCCAGGGCGGCATGGCCGCGTCCAGCCCGGTTGCTCCCGCAGGATAGGTGTACATGTCGGCAGTCACGCGCAGCCCCTCGGCCCGCGCCCCATTGATTTTGGCAATCACCGCGTCGAGCTTGCCCCAGTTGAGCTTGCCCGCGGCCTTGAGGTGATAGATCTCCGCCCCAATACTGGCCTGTCTTGCAATGGTCAGCAGCTCGTCCACCGCTTCCTCGAGCCGGCTGCCTTCGCTCCGCATGTGCGAGATGTACATGCCGCCGGAGGCCGCGGCTACTTTGCACAGCTCCACCAACTCGTCGGTCTTGGCATAAAAGGCCGGCGCGTAGATAAGCGAGGACCCGACACCCAGTGCGCCTTGTTCCATCGCCTGTCGAACCAGGGCGCGCATGCGCTCGAGTTCGGCAGGCGTGGGCGGACGGTCTTCGTATCCGATCTCGTGAATGCGCACGGTGGTGGCGCCGATAAAAGAGGCCACATTGGGCGAAATCCCCCGCTGGACCAAATAATCGAGGTATTCGGCCAGGGTGGACCACTTGATGT
>Ga0209377_1003395_pt1 | contig 10232 bp, 3 predicted proteins | sample GraSoiAngelo_141_FD_185898 | JGI IMG/M metagenome (GOLD analysis project Ga0209377, IMG submission 185898) | Grasslands soil microbial communities from the Angelo Coastal Reserve, California, USA - 14_0929_12_40cm (SPAdes) (version 2) | ecosystem: Environmental > Terrestrial > Soil > Grasslands ...
GTTCTCGAGGCTGTGAGCGAGGCGGGAGCGTGCATGGCCGGATACACGCTGCTGCGGCTTCCCTGGGAGGTGAAGGACCTCTTCAAAGACTGGCTCGAGCGCAACTATCCGCTCAAGGCGAAACATGTCATGGCTCGGATCCGCGACATGCGCGGAGGACGCGACAACGACCCGCAGTTCGGCAGCCGCATGAGGGGGGAAGGGCAGTACGCGGAGCTGCTTGCGAAGCGCTTCGAGATCGCCTGCAAGCGGCTCGGCCTGAACGCGGGTGGACGCAGCCGTCTGGACACCACGAAATTCCGTCGCCCTGGCCCCGCGCAGGAGAAGCTTTTATAAATTTATAATTAGGTTGTTAAAGGAGATTCTTAATGTATATTCTAACAAAGCTCACGCTTGCCATTCTGGTTGCCTGGCCGGCCTTCGCCAGCGCGCAGGGCGCGATCGAGAAGAAGGAAGTGCATGTCGCCGTCGGGGGCAAAGCTTCCCTGTATTACCTTCCGCTCACCATCGCAGAGCAGCTCGGGTACTTCAAGGACGAGGGCCTCAGCGTGACGATCAGCGACTTCTCAGGAGGCTCGCAGGCGCTGAGGGCGGTGGTAGGCGGGAGCGCCGATGTCGTGTCGGGGGCCTACGAGCACACGCTCAATATGCAGCCCAAGGGCCAGTACCTCCAATGCTTCGTGCAGCAGGGACGGGCGCCGCAAATTGCAATCGGGATCGCAACCGCCAAGGCGAAAGACTACAAATCGCCCAAGGACCTGAAAGGCCTGAAAGTCGGCGTTTCCGCGCCGGGCTCGAGCACGCACATGATCCTCAATCACTTCATTTCCACAGGAGGCCTCAAGCCTTCCGATATTTCCGTCATCGGGGTCGGCCTCGGAGCGACCGCCATTACGGCGCTCAAGAGCGGTCAGATCGACGCGGTTTCCAACACCGATCCGGTCATGACCAAACTGGAGCAGGACGGCGACGTCAAGATCATCGCCGACACCCGCACCCTGCGCGGAACCGAGCAGGTGTTGGGCGGTCCCATGCCCGCGGGCTGCCTCTACGCACCGGTCGATTTCATTCGAAAGAATCCGGGTACGGTCCAGGGGCTCACCAACGCCATCGTTCGCGCCGACAAATGGATCCATTCCGCTTCTCCCCAAGACGTGCTCCGTACGGTTCCCGAATCCTATCTGCTCAGCGACAAGGCCTTGTACTTGTTCTCCTTCAACAAGGTGAAGGAAGCCATCTCGCCGGACGGAGTCATCTCCGATGCCGGTGCGAGAACCGCACTCAAGGTCATACCGACCTTCAACCCCGAGGTGAAGGCAAAAGAGATCAAGCTCGAGCTCACGTATACGAACGAGTTCGTGAAGAAGGCGAACGCGAAGTACAAATAAAGGATGGCTCCTGTCCTCGCGCTCGAGCGCGTCAGCTGCACCTTCCTGTCGCGAGACGATCCGTCGGAGGGCTATACCGCCGTCCGCGATACCACGCTCGTCGTGGGTGAGGGCGAATTCGTTTCGGTGGTGGGCCCCACGGGCTGCGGCAAGACGACTTTGCTCAATGTCGCTGCCGGGTTGCTCAAGCCTTCTGCCGGCACGGTAACCGTGCTCGGACGCTCGCTCGACGGGATCAATACTCACGCGGGCTACATGTTCCAGACCGAGGCGCTCATGCCATGGCGCAACACCGTACAAAATGTCGTTGCCGGTCTGGAATTTCGCGGCGTGGCGCGGGAGGAAGCTCTTGAACGAGGTGACGCCTGGCTGAAGCGCGTCGGCCTCAGCGGATTCGGCAAGCGCTACCCCCACCAGCTCTCCGGTGGAATGCGCAAGCGCGTCGCGCTCGCGCAGATGCTCATCCTGGATCCGCGAATTCTGCTCATGGACGAGCCGTTTTCGGCGCTCGACGTCCAGACGCGGCAGCTGATGGAGAACGAGTTGCTCGAGCTGTGGTCCGCCGACCGCAAGTCGGTGGTGTTCATCACGCACGATCTCGAGGAGGCGATTTCGCTGTCCGACAGGGTCGTGGTGCTTTCCGCGGGCCCGGCATCGCATCCGATCGGAGACTATACGATCGACCTGCCGCGCCCACGCGATGTCGCCGAAATCCGCCTGACGCCGCACTTCATAGAAATTCACACGAAAATCTGGCGTGCGATGAAGGAAGAGGTGCTGAAAGGTTATGCCCAACAGCAAAGGCAATAGAGCGCGCAACGGCCGGCTGCGCCTGCGCGCCTTCCAGGTGCTGCTGCTCGCCCTGCTCCTCGTGATTTGTCATGTGCTGACGAGCCCGACGCTGCTTCCGCCGATCTACTTTGCCGAAGCCAATCAGGCGGCGTTCTTCTTCGGCGAGCCGGTAGAGGTATTCGCGCGCTTGTGGCGGTGGTTTGCTTCCGGAGAAATCTACGAGCATCTCTGGGTGACGCTGGTCGAAACCCTGCTCGCGTTTCTCATAGGCACGGTGTCCGGCGTCGTGATCGGCCTGTGGCTTGCGCTATCGCCGACGGCCTCCGCGGTTCTCGATCCATACATCAAGGCCGTCAACGCGATGCCGCGCGTGATTCTCGCACCGATATTCTTCGTCTGGTTCGGGCTCGGTATCGCCTCGAAAGTGGCGCTTGGCGTGACGCTTGTTTTCTTCATCGTGTTTTTCAACGTCTATCAAGGCGTGCGTGAAGTCAGCCCGGTGGTGCTCGCCAACGCGCGCATGCTCGGTGCGAGTCCACGCCAGCTCTTGCGCCATGTTTACGTGCCGAGCGCGATGAGCTGGGTGTTCGCCAGCTTGCACAACTCGGTGGGGCTGGCGTTCGTCGGAGCAGTCGTCGGCGAATATTTGGGCTCGGCCAAAGGCGTCGGCTACCTCATCCATCAGGCGGAGGGCTTCTTCGATATGAATACGGTGGTTGCCGGCATTCTGTTGCTCACGGCGTTCGCGCTCCTTCTCGATTGGGCGGTGGGTTTGGCCGAAAGGCGCCTTATGGTGTGGCAGCCGCGATCAATCGAGACCGAGCGAACATGATGACGGCATTGCTGCGACGCAAAATGGTTTGACACTACCTCGCGCCGGCCGCTATAATCCCCCCTCTGTACCGGGCGCGGGGTGGAGCAGTCTGGCAGCTCGTCGGGCTCATAACCCGAAGGTCATAGGTTCAAATCCTATCCCCGCAACCAACCCCTCCTGGGGTGTGCAGAATCCCCGCCCGGGGAACGCTCTTTAACAATTGAACAGCCGATAGGTGTGGGCGCTGGGTGAAGCCAGTGACACTGGTACTTAGGGCGCGCGCAAGCGCGTTGGTGTCACACAAAGCATTAACCCAAGCTCACACCAGGTCTAGCAAGGTTTTTTCATTACCTTTGCAATGACTTTGAGTGAGTAGTGGGCTCGGCGGTAAAACGCGGGGCTCGCGCAATCGCATAGCGATTGATCAGGATTTGAATTGAAGAGTTTGATCCTGGCTCAGATTGAACGCTGGCGGCATGCCTTACACATGCAAGTCGAACGCGAAAGGGGGCAACCCCGAGTAGAGTGGCGAACGGGTGAGCAATACATCGGAACATTTCCTGTAGCGGGGGACAACCCCGAGAAATCGGGGCTAATACCGCATACGATCTACGGATGAAAGTGGGGGACCGCAAGGCCCCACACTATAGGAGTGGCCGATGCCGGATTAGCTAGTTGGTGAGGTAATGGCCCACCAAGGCGACGATCCGTAGCTGGTTTGAGAGAACGACCAGCCACACTGGGACTGAGACACGGCCCAGACTCCTACGGGAGGCAGCAGTGGGGAATTTTGGACAATGGGCGAAAGCCTGATCCAGCCATGCCGCGTGAGTGAAGAAGGCCTTCGGGTTGTAAAGCTCTTTCGGCGGGGACGAAATAGCGCGGGGTAATATCCCGCGTTGATGACGGTACCCGAAGAAGAAGGACCGGCTAACTACGTGCCAGCAGCCGCGGTAATACGTAGGGTCCAAGCGTTAATCGGAATTACTGGGCGTAAAGCGTGCGTAGGCGGTCTCGCAAGTCCGATGTGAAATCCCCGGGCTTAACCTGGGAACTGCGTTGGAAACTACGAGGCTAGAGTGCGGCAGAGGGGGGTGGAATTCCAGGTGTAGCAGTGAAATGCGTAGAGATCTGGAGGAACACCGATGGCGAAGGCAGCCCCCTGGGTTAGCACTGACGCTCATACACGAAAGCGTGGGGAGCAAACAGGATTAGATACCCTGGTAGTCCACGCCCTAAACGATGGCAACTAGTTGTTGGAGGATGAACTCCTTTAGTAACGCAGCTAACGCGTGAAGTTGCCCGCCTGGGGAGTACGGTCGCAAGATTAAAACTCAAAGGAATTGACGGGGGCCCGCACAAGCGGTGGATGATGTGGTTCAATTCGATGCAACGCGAAAAACCTTACCTACCCTTGACATGCCAGGAAGCCCGATGAAAGTCGGGTGTGCCCGAAAGGGAACCTGGACACAGGTGCTGCATGGCTGTCGTCAGCTCGTGTCGTGAGATGTTGGGTTAAGTCCCGCAACGAGCGCAACCCTTGTCATTAGTTGCTACATTCAGTTGGGCACTCTAATGAGACTGCCGGTGACAAACCGGAGGAAGGTGGGGACGACGTCAAGTCCTCATGGCCCTTATGGGTAGGGCTACACACGTCATACAATGGCGCATACAGAGGGCTGCCAACCCGCGAGGGGGAGCAAATCCCAGAAAGTGCGTCGTAGTCCGGATTGAAGTCTGCAACTCGACTTCATGAAGTCGGAATCGCTAGTAATCGCGGATCAGCATGTCGCGGTGAATACGTTCCCGGGCCTTGTACACACCGCCCGTCACACCATGGGAGTGGGTTTCACCAGAAGCAGGTAGCCTAACCGCAAGGAGGGCGCCTACCACGGTGAGATTCATGACTGGGGTGAAGTCGTAACAAGGTAGCCGTATCGGAAGGTGCGGCTGGATCACCTCCTTTCTAGAGACAAGCTTTACTTCAGCGTCCACAACCTATCGGTTGTTTCATGCGAAGCAGGATTCAGCTCGGTTCTGGATCCTGAATGAGGATTCAGGGTCTGTAGCTCAGTTGGTTAGAGCACCGTCTTGATAAGGCGGGGGTCGATGGTTCAAATCCATCCAGACCCACCAGGTTCTTGTCGGGGGTGTAGCTCAGTTGGGAGAGCGCCTGCTTTGCAAGCAGGAGGTCATCGGTTCGATCCCGTTCACCTCCACCAGTTCAGAAAGGAGAGAAAGCGCACCGGTATGAAGAAAGGGGTTCCTGCCTGATTCGCGTTTCAGAGAGATCACAAGCAAGCCACGGGGCTTGCTTCTGGTCTTTTGACCGGAGAGGCTGTTCGCTCTTTAACAATTCGGAAGAAGCAAGTGCATCGATCTCCCAAGATCGATGCATGGGTTGTGATTGCATTCAAAACGGCTTCACCTTAGTCGGGTGGAGCCGGCACAAGCGTGAGAATTCCTATGGCTGCGAGCTTCGTTCTCAAGCGAGGCCTCAAGGTTATAGGGTCAAGCGAACAAGTGCATATGGTGGATGCCTTGGCGATCACAGGCGACGAAGGACGTAGTAGCTTGCGATAAGCTGCGGGGAGCCGGCAAACAGGCTTTGATCCGCAGATTTCCGAATGGGGAAACCCGGCCCGCAAGGGTCATCCTCACCCGAATCCATAGGGTGAGCGAAGCGAACCTCCTGAACTGAAACATCTCAGTAGGGAGAGGAACAGAAATCAACCGAGATTCCGAGAGTAGTGGCGAGCGAAATCGGATCAGCCAGCAATCTTTAGCCATCGAGTTAGCAAAACGGTCTGGAAAGTCCGGCCATAGCGGGTGATAGCCCCGTATGCGAAAACGCGGTGGTGGAACTAAGTTTGCGAAAAGTAGGGCGGGACACGTGAAATCCTGTCTGAAGATGGGGGGACCATCCTCCAAGGCTAAATACTCGTGATCGACCGATAGTGAACCAGTACCGTGAGGGAAAGGCGAAAAGAACCCCGGGAGGGGAGTGAAATAGATCCTGAAACCGTATGCATACAAAAAGTGGGAGCCCCGCAAGGGGTGACTGCGTACCTTTTGTATAATGGGTCAGCGACTTACATTCACTGGCGAGCCTAAGCGCATAGCGGAGGCGTAGCGAAAGCGAGTCCGAACAGGGCGATCCAGTCGGTGGGTGTAGACCCGAAAGCGGATGATCTACTCATGGCCAGGTTGAAGGTCGGGTAACACCGGCTGGAGGACCGAACCAACCACTGTTGAAAAAGTGGTGGATGAGCTGTGGGTAGGGGTGAAAGGCCAAACAAATCCGCAAATAGCTGGTTCTCTCCGAAAACTATTTAGGTAGTGCCTCGCGTATTACTCTCGGGGGTAGAGCACTGTTATGGCTAGGGGGGCATGGCGCCTTACCAAACCATGGCAAACTCCGAATACCGAGAAGTACAGCGCGGGAGACAGTGCACCGGGTGCTAACGTCCGGACACGAGAGGGAAACAACCCAGACCGCCAGCTAAGGTCCCCAAGTATGGTTAAGTGGTAAACGAAGTGGGAAGGCTAAAACAGTCAGGAGGTTGGCTTAGAAGCAGCCATCCTTTAAAGAAAGCGTAATAGCTCACTGATCGAGTCGTCCTGCGCGGAAGATGTAACGGGGCTCAAACCATACACCGAAGCTGCGGATTCAGATGTCCTTCGGGATATCTGTCTGGTAGGAGAGCGTTCCGTAAGCCTGCGAAGGCGTGCTGTCAGGCACGCTGGAGGTATCGGAAGTGCGACTGCTGACATGAGTAGCGATAAAGCGGGTGAAAGGCCCGCTCGCCGTAAGCCCAAGGTTTCCTGCGCAACGTTCATCGGCGCAGGGTGAGTCGGCCCCTAAGGCGAGGCAGAAATGCGTAGTCGATGGGAAACAGGTCAATATTCCTGTACCGATTCCAGATGCGATGTGGGGACGGAGAAGGTTAGGTGCGCCGGGTGTTGGTTGTCCCGGTTCAAACGTGTAGGCGTGCTGCGTAGGCAAATCCGCGCGGCTTAGCTGAGGCGTTACAACGAGCGGGGCTTGCCCCGCGAAGGCCCCGATACCCAGCTCCCAGGAAAAGCCACTAAGCTCCAGTCTGGAACGACCGTACCGTAATCCGACACAGGTGGGCGAGATGAAAATTCTCAGGCGCTTGAGAGAACTCGGTTGAAGGAACTCGGCAAATTGACACCGTAACTTCGGAAGAAGGTGTGCCGCTAGTAGGTGAAGGCGTACAGCTGGAGCCCAACGCGGTTGCAAAGAATAGGTGGCTGCGACTGTTTATTAAAAACACAGCACTCTGCAAACACGAAAGTGGACGTATAGGGTGTGATGCCTGCCCGGTGCCGGAAGGTTAAATGATGGGGTGCAAGCTCCTGATTGAAGCCCCGGTAAACGGCGGCCGTAACTATAACGGTCCTAAGGTAGCGAAATTCCTTGTCGGGTAAGTTCCGACCTGCACGAATGGTATAACGATGGCCACGCTGTCTCCAACCGAGACTCAGCGAAGTTGAAATGTTTGTGATGATGCAATCTACCCGCGGCTAGACGGAAAGACCCCGTGCACCTTTACTGTAACTTTGCATGGGACTGTGAACCGATCTGTGTAGAATAGCTGGGAGACTTTGAAGCCGGGGCGCTAGCTCTGGTGGAGTCGTCGTTGAAATACCAGCCTGGTTTGTTTGCGGTTCTAACCTTGGCTCGTGAATCCGGGCCGGGGACAGTGCATGGTGGGCAGTTTGACTGGGGCGGTCTCCTCCCAAAGAGTAACGGAGGAGTGCGAAGGTACGCTAGGTACGGTCGGAAATCGTACTGATAGTGCAATGGCAAAAGCGTGCTTAACTGCGAGACTGACAAGTCGAGCAGGTGCGAAAGCAGGTCATAGTGATCCGGTGGTTCTGTATGGAAGGGCCATCGCTCAACGGATAAAAGGTACGCCGGGGATAACAGGCTGATTCCTCCCAAGAGTTCATATCGACGGGGGAGTTTGGCACCTCGATGTCGGCTCATCACATCCTGGGGCTGTAGCCGGTCCCAAGGGTATGGCTGTTCGCCATTTAAAGTGGTACGTGAGCTGGGTTTAAAACGTCGTGAGACAGTTTGGTCCCTATCTGCCGTGGGCGTTGGACGTTTGAGGGGGGCTGCTCCTAGTACGAGAGGACCGGAGTGGACGCACCTCTGGTGTACCGGTTGTCACGCCAGTGGCATCGCCGGGTAGCTATGTGCGGAAGAGATAACCGCTGAAAGCATCTAAGCGGGAAACTCGCCTCAAGATGAGACGTCCCGGAGGGTTAACCTCCCTGAAGGGTCGTGGAAGACCACCACGTTGATAGGCCGGATGTGCAAGAGGAGTAATCCTTTCAGCTAACCGGTACTAATTGCCCGTGCGGCTTGACCCTATAACCTTGGGAAGCCAAGGTCACGCTCAGATGAGCGCAATCTCAACCTGCTTCTTTCGACGAACTGGTTTCATCGCCGCCATGCGGCGAGCGGTGAAACTCCGAGCTATGTCTGGTGCCCAAAGCGCTCTGGAACCACGCCTTCCCATCCCGAACAGGACCGTGAAACGGGGCAGCGCCGATGATAGTGCGAGGTATACCGCGCGAAAGTAGGTCAGTGCCAGACTCCCCAAAAGAAAAAGGCCTATCCAGTCGGATAGGCCTTTTTCGTTAGAGGTATTAACGGTGTAGCGGCGTGCGACTCGCTAGAGCGAGGAGCCGATGCGGTTCACAGCCGCGATGGACGATCCAGCGGGATCGTCGCCGCTACGAGTGAATGGGGCCCGGCCCCATCGACCAAACCCTTGGCGAGAGCGAACCCGTTGCGCAAGTCCTCCACGCTGTTGCGCCAGCCGATGTAGCAGTAGATGGCATAGGCGAGAAATCCCGCGTTCATCAGCGCAAACGCCAGGTGCGCGTAATGCCCGTGCATGACGTCGGTCGTCGCGCCCACCAGCCACCAGCCGAGCAGCCCGTATTCCGCCAGCACGTAAAGCGCCGGCGCGGCAGTCCGGCCGGACACCTTGGGCGTGCGCCCGAAAGGAGTCTTGCGACCGGTGAGGGCCTGCTCCAGGGATTTCAGCACGCCCCCGAGGTTGACGGGGATCAGCATGAGATTCAGCGCATAGACCCGCAGCAGGTCGGCGTACCGGTAGCCCGTACGTGCGAGATCGCGCGCATAAAGAAAGAAGTACGGCGCGGCCGAGAGCGGCAGCCAGGGGTCGCGCAGGTTCTCCTCGAATGGGCAGGCGAGCATGATGAGCAGGCCGACGTTGACCGCGGCAATCGACACCAGGTAATGACAGCGGAAGAAACCCTCCACGGCCTTGCGCGTCCTCGAGGGCCCCTGCAGCAGGTAGCGCAGCAGCTTTGGTAGGATGATGAGTCCGCCGTTGGCCCAGCGCCGACGCTGGATAAGCAGTGAACCGAAATCGGGCGGCGTCGCGCTGTAGGCGAGGCGCTCGGGGTAATTGTAGAGTTGCCAGCCGCGGCTTACCAGGTCGATGCTTGACTCGGTGTCCTCGATCACGGTCCGATCCAGGATGAAGCGTGTGATCGGAAAGCCGCGTTCCCGATCCGTGTGGGCGATGTCCTCCAGCGCCTTCTTGCGCAGCAGAGCGTTCGCACCGACCCAGTATGTGCCGCCGAAAGTGGTGAAACCCTGGTGGATGTTGTGCTGGATGTCGGTGGTCGCTCCGGCGATATTCTCAAGGGTGCCTGCGGCCGCCGGAATCGTGCTGTAAGGCGTCTGCGCCACCGCAACCGACTCGTTGCCTGAGACACTCATGTAGTGCACCAGCCGCTGCGCATAGTCGGGCGTGATGATGCTGTCGGCGTCCAGCGTGAGCAGGTAGTCGGCGTCGGGCACGCTCCAGGTTGCGACATTCTCCGCGCAATGCTCCAGGTGCAGACCGTCCGCGCATCGCACTTCCCGCAGATGCTTGCCCATCAGGCCTATGAACGCGTTCAGGTTCATGGCCTTGTTGGGCTCATGGGCGAGGTCTACGTAACGCTTACGCTGGAAGCTGGTGAACTCGACGCGGAACAGGAAGGCGAGCCTGCGGTACTCGCGAAGCACGTGCACCTCCTCGAGCGCGCCCGCCCGGGCGCGTGACGCCACATCTCGCGCCCGGGCCCGTTGCTTTCCTGCGAGCTGGAGAAACACCTTGCCGCGCAGCAGCTCGTCGCCCGGTTCGTCCCCGACCAAGTTAGAGGCCTGTTCCTCGAGCCATTGG
>Ga0209377_1003396_pt1 | contig 10231 bp, 9 predicted proteins | sample GraSoiAngelo_141_FD_185898 | JGI IMG/M metagenome (GOLD analysis project Ga0209377, IMG submission 185898) | Grasslands soil microbial communities from the Angelo Coastal Reserve, California, USA - 14_0929_12_40cm (SPAdes) (version 2) | ecosystem: Environmental > Terrestrial > Soil > Grasslands ...
GACGCCGGGATGTTTTTCCATCTCGCGCATCCGTGGCTCGTCGCCGACGTAGTCGGATTTGGTGTAGCGCACCGCGACGAACGCGGTGACCGGGAATCCGGCTTTGGCGCGATCGACCCGCGCGCCGTACCCGGTGATGTAGCCTGCCTCTTCGAGTCGCTTCACCCGCTCCATCACCGCCGGTCGCGACAATCCAACCTCATCGGCCAGGGCCTGGTAACTCGATCGCCCATCGGTCGCGAGGAGCCGCAGGATCTTCCGGTCGACGGCGTCCAGCTCGGTCTTGTGCGCCATTTCGGAGCCCCGGTACCCTGGTTACCTACTAGAAGTAGACGTTTGTGATGGTTTTTGAACGTATCATAAGGGTAATAGGTTCCCGGCCTACGAACTATCCGTTCATGTCCTTTGATGGAGACAGTGTAAGCCGCTACTATTCCGCCATGTCCGGACCCCAAACACCAGCCGCCCAGCTGCGCGCCCTCGTCCGGACCTATCCGTCGGCCCTCGTCGGCTACTCGGGCGGGGTCGATTCGGCCCTCCTGGCCGTCGTGCTGCGGCAGGAGCTGGGACGCGAGCGGATGCTGGCGGGCGTGGGTCGCAGCGCCTCCTACCCGGCGGCCCAGTGGGCGACGGCGCGGGCGGTGGCGCAGCGCTTCGATATCCCCCTGGTCGAGCTCGACACGCACGAGCTCGAGGATCCCGACTATCTCGCGAATCCGACGAACCGTTGCTTCTTCTGCAAGACGGAGCTGTGGCGCCGGCTCGTCCCGGCGGCGCGGCGCCGCGGGCTCGCCATCGTGTGCGACGGCACGAACGCCGACGACCTGCGCGAGCACCGCCCCGGGTACGCCGCCGGGCAGGCGGCGGGCGTGCGTTCGCCGCTCGCCGAGGCGGGGCTGACGAAGGCGGATGTCCGGCATGCCGCGCGCGAGCTCGGGCTTCCGGTATGGGACGCACCGGCGGCGCCATGCCTTTCGAGCCGGGTGGCCTACGGCATCCCGATCACGTCGGAGCGTCTCGCGCAGGTGGAGCGGGCGGAAGCGTACCTGCGGCAGCTCGGCGTGACGGGCGATCTGCGGGTCCGCCACCATGGCGACCGGGGGGGCGCGCGCATCGAGGTCGAAGCGCGCTGGGTTCCCTGGGTCACCGAGCGGCTGCCGGCAATCAAGGAACGCCTCACGGCCTTGGGCTTCGCGGTGGTCGAGGTCGATCCCCGCGGCTACCGCCGCGGCGGTCTCCTCGCCGAGCGCGCCGAGCGCGCGTGAGGCTCTTCGTTGCCTTGAATCTTCCCGCACCCGTCCGCGAGGCGCTGTGGGCCGCCACGGCACGCGCGCGCGACCTGGGGCTTCCCGTGAAGTGGGTCCGCGGGGAGGGCCTCCATTTGACGCTCAAGTTTCTGGGTGACGTGGCGGACGAACGGGAGCCGGAGCTCGCGGCAGCGCTCTCGCGGGCGGCGGCGGGAGCGCGCAGTCTGTCGCTCGCGCTCGGCGGGTTCGGCGTGTTTCCCGACTTTCGGCGGCCGCGCGTCGTGTGGGTGGGCATCGCGCCGGAGCCCGGGCTCGAGATCCTGCAACACCGTGTAGAGCAGGAATTCGCGCTGCTCGGGTTCACCACGGAAGCGCGGCCGTTCCGCCCCCACATCACGCTCGGGCGGGCGGCGCGCGACGCCCGGCCCGCTGCCCTCACCGGCCTCGAGGCGGCGCTCGGCGGGCTCGAGTTCGCCGAGACGGCGCCCGTCAGTGCGCTCGATCTGATGCAGAGCACGCTCCAATCCGGAGGTCCGGTGTATCACGTGAGACACAGTGAACGGCTGCCTTAAAGGACTGTTCCGGCTCGCGATCCTCGCCGTCGCCCTCGTGGCTGCGCTGGCGGCGTGGTGGTTCCGGGAGCCGATCATGCGCCAGGCCGCGCACGTGTTTGGCGTGCACTCCACCAAGCTCCCGCCGGTGGCGGATACAGTCGGCGCTCCGACGCCCAAGGCCCTGTCGAGCACGCAAACCAAGGTCGACCGCCTCAAGCAGCCGACCGGACCGGATTCGGTCGTGCTCTCCGCCAATGAAGTGGCGTCGCTCATCGGCAGCTCGATGGATTGGTCCGTGCGCAAGAGCTTCGACTCGTTGCGCGTCGAGCTGTCAGAAGGGTCGCTGGCCGTTCACTGCCGGCTCGACACGCGGGTGATTCCGCCGGATGCGCTCGGCCCCATCGCCGGCTTCCTGAACCCGCGCGAGCCGCTGCGGATCGCTGGTCCGCTCCGCATCGAGCGGCCAGGGCTGGCCCGCTTCACGGTCCAGGAGCTGAGCCTGCGCGGCATCCCGTTTCCCCCGGCCGTGGCGAAGCAGCTGGCGCACCGCGTAGCGGGGGCGGACTCGACGGGCGCGGTCCCGTTGCGTGTCTCACCGGGGTTCGCCGACGTCCGCATCCACCCCACCGCCGTCGTCCTGTACCGCCTGAAGCGGACCGAACCGTGAGCCGCCGCGTCCTGGTCGTCGATGACGAGAAGGGCATCCGCGAGGCGCTGACGCAGGTGCTGGAATACGAGGAGATCGAGGTGCGGGCGTGTGCCTCGGGATCTGAGGCGCTGCAGCGCTACCCCGAGTTCCGGCCCCATCTGGTCTTTCTGGACGTGAAGATGCAGGGCATGGACGGCCTCGAGACGCTGCGGAAGCTGCGCGAGCTCGACCCGCACGCGCAGGTCGTGATGATCTCCGGTCATGGGACGATCCAGACCGCGGTCGAGGCGACCCAGCTGGGCGCGTACGATTTTCTGGAAAAGCCGCTCGACACAGACCGCATCCTGCTTACGCTGCGCAACGCCCTGCAACACCTCGACCTCGCGAGCGAGAACGTACGCCTCAAGGCCGAGGTGCACGCGCAGTACGAGATCGTGGGGACGAGCCGCGCGGTGAACCAGGTGATCGAGCGCATCGAGAAGGTCGCGCCGACCGCCGCGCGCGTGCTCATAACCGGAGAGAACGGAACCGGGAAGGAGCTCGTGGCCCGTGCCATCCATGCGCTCTCCCCCCGCGCGCGCGGGCCGTTCGTGGAGGTAAACTGCGCTGCGATTCCCACCGAGCTGATCGAGAGTGAGCTGTTCGGGCATATGAAAGGGAGCTTCACGGGCGCGTTCGCGGATCGCGCGGGGAAGTTCGAGCTGGCGGACGGCGGCACGCTGTTTCTCGACGAGATCGGGGACATGAGCCTCTCGGCGCAGGCCAAGGTGCTGCGCGCACTCGAAGAGGGAGTGATCTCCCGCGTCGGGTCGGGGAAGACGATGGAAGTGGACGTGCGGGTCGTGGCCGCTACCAACAAGGACCTGCAGGCGGAGATCGCGGCGGGGCGGTTCCGAGAGGACCTGCTCTATCGGCTCAACGTCGTGCCCATCGAGGTGCCGCCGCTGCGCGCGCGGCGCGCCGACGTCGCGCAACTCGTCGCGCATTTCGTGACCCAGATGACCCGGAGCGGCGGGCTTCCAGCCAAACCGTTCGACGCGGAGGCCGTGCAGCAGCTCGCCGCGCGGGACTGGCCGGGTAACATCCGGGAGCTCAAGAACGCGGTCGAGCGCCTCCTCATCCTCGGGACGGGGCCGGCGGTGACGGCGCAGGACGTGGAGCGGATCGCCGGGCTGGGGTCGGCGGACGCGGGACGCGGCACGACTCCCGCCGATCTCGCCGGGGCGCCGTGGATGCGCGCGGCCACCTTCGAGGAGTTCAAGCAGGTGGCGGAGCGGACCTACATTCTCGCCAAGCTGAAGGAAAACGACTGGAATGTGTCCGTGACCGCGCGCACATTGGATATGCCGCGCAGCAATCTCTACAAGAAGATCGAGCGCTACGGACTGGCTCGGGAGGCGTAGTGGCGGACATCGAGAAGGACCGCGACTGGGACAAAGAGATGGCCGAGGTGGACCGGCTGCTCAAGAAGCTGCCGGCGGCCGACCCGACGCTCGGACGACCGAGCGGCGGCGAACGGACCGTCCGCAAGCCGGCTGCGGTGCCCGGCGGCGGCTGGAGCAGCGGGGCGGTGCCAACTGCGCGCGATCGGATCGGGACCTGGGCGAAGGTGGCGCTCGGCGTGCTCGTCGGCATCGGCATCGCCCCGGGCGTCTGGCCGTATTCGCACGGCTGTGGTCTGCGGCTGATCTTCTACCTTCTAGGCGTGACCACCGTGATCGCCGCGGGGGTGTGGGCCAGCATTTCATCCTGGAAGCGACGCCTCGGCTTCGCCCACGTGGTCTCGCAGATCCTCATCGTCTGGGGGATTCTCCTCTTGACGCGGGAAGTGTTGCCGCGCGTCGGCGAAAAGGCGGCAGTCCTGTGGCTCTGCCCCGACGTGCCGCTGCCGCGCTGACACCTGTCACCCGACACTTGACACCTCTCATGCCTGAGAACTTCAAGAACTTCATCGCCGGCGAATGGGTCGCCCCTCGGACCGGCGCGTACTTCGAGAACCGCAACCCGGCGGACTCCGACGACGTGATCGGCTGCTTCCCGCGCTCGGGCCCGGACGATGTGACGCGGGCCATCGCGTCGGCCCGGCGAGGATTCGCGCAATGGTCCAAAACCCCCGCGCCGCTCCGCGGCGAAGTGCTGCACCGCGTCGGCGATCTGCTCGTGCAGCGCAAGGAGGACATCGCGCGCGCCATGACGCGCGAGATGGGGAAGGTCCTGGCCGAGACCCGTGGCGACGTCCAGGAGGGCATCGACACCGCGCATTACGCCCACACGGAGGGCCGGCGGCTGTTCGGTCGCACGGTGCCTTCGGAGCTGCGCAACAAATGGGCGATGAGCTTCCGCCGGCCGATCGGTGTCGCGGGACTCATCACGCCGTTCAACTTCCCGCTCGCGATCCCGACGTGGAAGATGTTCCCCGCGCTCCTGTGCGGGAATGCGGTGATCTTCAAGCCGGCCGAGGACGTGCCCCACACCGCGCACCTGCTGGTGGAGATCCTGCTGGAGGCGGGTCTGCCGCCCGAGGTCGTGCAGCTGGTCCACGGAGAGGGCTCGGTCGTCGGCAAGGCGATGGTGGAGCACCCCGAGGTCCCCGTCGTCTCGTTCACCGGGTCGACCGAGACGGGATCGGTCATCGGCGCAACGTGCGGCCGGATGCACAAGCGTCTCTCGCTCGAGATGGGCGGCAAGAACGCGATGCTCGTCATGGAGGACGCGGACCTGGACCTCGCCCTCGAAGGCGCGCTGTGGGGAGCGTTCGGCACGACCGGCCAGCGCTGTACCGCCACGAGTCGCCTGGTCGTGCACGAGCGGGTGCACGACAAGCTGCTCAAGATGGTGTGCGATCGGGCGGAGCGGCTGCGCCTCGGTCCCGGGCTCGACGCCAAGACCGACGTCGGCCCCCTCATCAACGAGGATGCTCGCAAGAAGGTCGAGTTCTACGTGGGGGTGGGGCGCGACGAAGGCGCGCAGGTGCTGATCGGCGGGGAGCGGCCGACAGGGAAGGGGCTCGAGCGCGGGTGGTTCTACAAGCCCACCGTGCTGGCCGGGGTCCGGGCCGGCATGCGGGTGGAGCAGGAGGAGATCTTCGGCCCGGTGCTGTCGGTGATCAAGGTGGGGTCGCTCGACGAAGCGATCGCCGTGAACAACGACGTGAAATACGGGCTCTCGAGCTCGCTCTACACGCGCGACGTGAACGCCGCCTTCGGGGCCATGGGCGAGCTCGACACCGGCATCACGTACGTGAACGCTCCCACGATCGGCGCCGAGGCGCACCTGCCGTTCGGCGGCGTGAAGCAGACCGGCAACGGGCACCGCGAGGGCGGGTGGGAGGTCTACGACTTTTACTCGGAGACCAAGGTGATCTACGTGGACTTCTCCGGGAAGCTGCAGCGGGCGCAGATCGACACCGAGATTTGACACTGCGCGACGAATTGCACCGCCCTGCAATGGGACGGTGATGCCGCTCACACCGGCTGCATTAGCGTGCGGTCGGTGGATCACGAATCGCTGGTAATCGTCCTCTCGACCGGTGGCTCGCCGCTCGACGGAGCCGCGCTCAGCGAACTCGCGGAGGTCCGAGTGGCGTGGGTGCGCGTCGAACGCGAGGGCGACGCCGCGTGCCTCGCGGCCCGGGTGTTGCATGGCGACTCCCCGGACCAGTTCCGGGACCGGGTCCGCCGGTGGGCGGGGGCGCGCGGATGGGCGGTGACTGTTGCTTCTGGCGGACGCCTTGGCTAAAGTAAAAGCCATGCATCACTTGGGGGCCCCTCGGCCGGGTAGCGGCGCGCGCACCGCTCCGGTGCCCTTCGCCCCCCCTCAGCGCCGCTCCCGGCTGGCGCGATGGTTCGACAATTGGATGCGCTCGCTGGGCATGGCGCTGGTGTTGTTCCTCATCATTCGCACGTTCCTCGTCGAAGCGTTCCAAATTCCATCGGGCAGCATGGAGCGGACCCTGCTCGCGGGTGATTTTCTGTTCGTCAACAAGGCCGTCTACGGCGCGCAAATCCCCGGCACCCACGCCCGGTTTCCCGGCTTCGAGTCACCGCGGCGCGGTGACGTCATCGTGTTCGCGTACCCGAAGAATCCCGAGCTCAACTACGTGAAGCGGGTGATCGGGGCCCCGGGGGACACCGTGGAAATGCGCAGCGGCGAGGTACGGGTGAACGGCCGGCGGCTGGTGGAGCCCTATGTTCAGCGGGTGGACCCGCGCGACGTGTACGATCCGGAGTTCAACTGGCAGCGGGACTATCTGCTCGGCGGCCCGAGCGTGGCCCGCGACTATCGCCCTACCCGAGACACCTGGGGTCCCCTGGCCGTCCCGGCCGGCAAGTACTTCGTGCTGGGCGACAACCGGGACAATTCCGCGGATTCCCGGTACTGGGGCTTCGTGGACGCGGCCGCGGTCAAGGGACGGCCGCTCGTCGTGTATTTCAGCTACGACCGGGAAGCGCGGGATGCGCTTCCTTGGCTGACCGATATTCGCTGGCACCGGCTCGGGTCGATTATCCGGTAAGAGCCGGCGACTGGAGTCCGGAGTCTCGTGCGGCGGCGTCGTGCGCGCCTAGAGGGGTGACTCGGTCATGCAACTGAACACGGCGAAACGAGCCTCGTTCGACGAGGGATCGCTCGACCAGTACCTGCGGGAGATCAGCCAGTATCCGTTGATCACCCGCGAGGAAGAGGTGACGCTGGCCCAGCGGATCAAGCAAAGCGACGCGGAGGCGCTGGACAAGCTGGTGCGCTCCAACCTCCGGTTCGTCGTCTCCGTGGCCAAGAAATACCAGAACCAGGGAGTATCGCTCTCGGACTTGATCAACGAGGGCAACCTCGGCCTGATCCGGGCCGCCCACAAGTTCGACGAGACCAAGGGCATCAAGTTCATCTCGTACGCCGTCTGGTGGATCCGCCAGGCGATCCTGCAGGCGCTCGCCGAGCAATCGCGCATCGTGCGCGTCCCGCTGAACCGGGCGGGCACGCTGCACCGCATCGGCAAGCGCTCGGCCTCGCTCCTGCAGGAGCTCGGTCGTGAGCCCACCGTGGAAGAGATCGCCGAAGGGATGGACATCTCCGAGGAAGAGGTGGCGAAGACGCTGTCCATCTCGCAGGCCCACCTCTCGCTCGATGCCCCCCTCACCCCGGGCGAGGACAACAAGCTGCTCGACTATCTCCCGGACACCACGAACCCCGGTCCCGACGACGAGATCTTCGAGCACGCCCTGACGGAGTCGATCGAGGGAGTCCTGGCGACCCTCAAGGAGCGCGAGGCGAAGATCCTGCGACTGTATTTCGGACTGGAGGGCCAGGAGCCGATGACGCTCGAGGAGATCGGCTCGCTGCTCGGCATAACCCGCGAACGCGTGCGGCAAATCAAGGAAAAGGCGCTGGCGCGCCTCCGCCACGTTTCCAGAGCGAGAGCGCTGGAAAGCTTCCTGTTCTAGGCCCGGGGCGGGTACATTACCGCCCTATGGCCGCCTCAGCCTCGTTCGACATCTCCACCGGTGCCGACCTCCAGGAGGTCGACAACGCGGTGAACCAGGCCACCAAAGAGGTGGCTCAGCGCTACGACTTCAAGGGCTCGAAGGCGTCGATCGCGTTCGACCGCGACAAGGCCGTCCTCACCCTCGTCGCCGACGACGACTTCAAGATGAAGGCCTTGTTCGACGTGCTGCAGTCGAAACTCATCAAACGCAGCGTGCCGGTGAAGAACCTCGAGCTCGGAGCCGTCACCCCGGCGGCGAACGACACCGTGCGGCGCGAGATCACGCTCACCCAGGGCATCCCGCAGGAGAAGGCGAAGGCCATCGTCAAGGCGATCAAGGACAAGAAGTTCAAGAAAGCCCAGGCCTCGATCCAGGGCACCGAGATCCGCGTGCAGTCGCCCTCGAAGGACGAGCTGCAAGAGGTCATGGCCTTCCTGCGCACGCAGGATTGGGGCATCGAGCTCAAGTTCGGGAATTACCGCGGATGAAACTCGGCGTCATCTCGCTCGGCTGCGACAAGGCGACCGTCGACTCCGAGCGGCTGGTGGGCCAGCTCGTGGGCCATGGTGCGGTCGTGACACCGAACCTCCCGCAGGCCGACGTGATCCTCGTGAACACCTGCGGCTTCATCGACGCCGCCAAGCGGGAGTCGATCGACGCCATGCTGTCAGCCGCAAGCCTTAAGGCGCAAGGCAACGTCAGAGCGGTGGTGGCCGTCGGGTGCCTGGTCGAGCGCTACAAGAAGGAGCTGCAGGAGGAGATCCCCGAGGTGGACCTGTTTCTCGGGTTCTCCGACCTGCATCACCTGGTGCCGGCGCTCGCCGAGCGCGGCCTGATCGAGGACCCGCTCGCGAGCCACCCGGGCGTCCGCCAATTCCTCGGGGACGCGACCCACGTTCGTTACCTCAAGATCTCGGAGGGTTGCGACCACACGTGCGCCTTCTGTGCCATCCCGCTGATGCGCGGGAAGCACCGCTCCGAACCGCTCGAGCGCTTGGTGCGTGAAGCGCAGGTGCTCGAGGCGCAGGGCGCGCAAGAGATCAACCTCGTGGCGCAGGACCTGGGCCACTACGGCCGGGACCTGGGCCTGGGCGGACCCAAGCTTCCAGACCTGCTCGCAGCACTGCTCGCCGAGACCTCGGTGCCCTGGTATCGCCTGTTATACGTCTACTCGGCGGGTCTCACCGAGCGGCTGGTCGAGCTCGTGGCGCGGAGCCTGCGCATCGTTCCCTACATCGACATGCCGATTCAGCACGCCGCCGACCGCATGCTCGAACGGATGCGCCGCCCCGAGCGCCAAGGCACGCTGCGGGAGAAGCTCGGGTGGCTGCGGGGGGCGATCCCGGATCTCGCGATCCGCACCACCTGCCTCGTGGGCTTTCCCGGCGAAACGGACGACGATTTCCGGGAGCTGTTGGCATTCCTCGAGGAGGCGCAGTTCGACCGGCTGGGCGCGTTCTCATACTCCCCCCAGGAGGGCACGCGCGCGACCCAGTACCCGGACGACGTTCCCGACGCAGTGAAGCGCGAGCGCCTCGAGGAGCTGCTCGAGGTGCAGCGCGCCATCTCGGCCGAGCGTCTCGCGCGGTTCGTGGGGCGGGAGGTCCGCGTGCTGGTGGACCGTGTGGCCGATCCCGACGAGGAGCGCGCGACGCATGTGGGGCGGGTGGCCTGGCAGGCGGACGACGTGGACGGCGTCACATACGTGGAGCGGGGCGGCTGGGCCGAATCCGGGTGCTTCCTGCGTGCCCGGCTCACGGCCAGCGAAGACTACGACTTCCGGGCGGTCGCCCTGACGTGAGTCGCTCGGAGGAGCTCTTCGAGCGTGCGAAAGCGGTGTTGCCGGGCGGGGTGAACTCACCGGTGCGGGCGTTCCGGGCGGTCGGCGGGACGCCCTTTTTCGTCGCCCGGGCGGAGGGCTCCCGGCTCACCGACGTGGACGGTAGGACGTACCTCGATTACGTCTGCTCGTGGGGTCCGCTGATCCTGGGGCATGCTCATCCCGCGGTGCTGCAGGCGATCCGCGCGGCCGCGGAGCGGGGGTGGACCTACGGCGCGCCGTGCGAAGCCGAGGTCGACCTGGCGGAAGCGGTGCGCCAGCGCATGCCCGCCGTGGAGATGGTCCGGTTCGTGAATTCCGGAACCGAGGCGACCATGGCAGCCCTGCGCCTGGCGCGCGCGGCGACACGCCGCGAGGTGGTCCTCAAGTTCGAGGGCTGCTACCACGGGCACGCGGACAGCTTCCTCGTGAAGGCGGGCAGCGGCGTCGCGACGCTCGGTTTACCCGACAGCCCCGGCGTC
>Ga0209377_1003397_pt1 | contig 10230 bp, 5 predicted proteins | sample GraSoiAngelo_141_FD_185898 | JGI IMG/M metagenome (GOLD analysis project Ga0209377, IMG submission 185898) | Grasslands soil microbial communities from the Angelo Coastal Reserve, California, USA - 14_0929_12_40cm (SPAdes) (version 2) | ecosystem: Environmental > Terrestrial > Soil > Grasslands ...
ACGCCTCGTACGCCGCGTCGTACAGGATGACGGCGCGCTCGCGGCGCGCGTAGTCGATCCAGCGCGCCAGCGTCTCGCGCGTCATCACCGCTCCGGTTGGATTGTTCGGATAGCAGAGATAGATGAGGTCGACGTGGCGGCTCGGCAAGGCCGGCTGGAAGCCATTGTCGGCGGTGCAGGGCAGGTACAGGAAATCGCTGTAGCGTCCGGCCTCGTCGAGGGTGCCGGCCCGCCCGGCCATCACGTTGCTGTCGACGTACACCGGATACACGGGATCCATGACGGCGACGACGCAGTCGGGAGCGAAGATCTCCTGGATGTTGGCGCTGTCGCTCTTGCCGCCGTCGCTGACGAAGATTTCGTCGGGGCTCATCGCGATGCCGCGCTCGCGGTAGTCACTGGCGGCGATCAGCTCGGTGAGGAAGTCGTAGCCAGGCTCGGGGCCGTAACCTCGGAACGTCTCCGTGCTGGCCATCTCGTCGACGGCGGTGTGCAGCGCGCGGATGACGGCGGGCGCGAGCGGTTGGGTGACGTCACCGATCCCGAGCCGGATGATCTTGGCCTCGGGGTGCGCGGCCTGGAAGCTTTTCACGCGGCGGGCGATCTCGGTGAAGAGATAGCCCGCCTTGAGCTTCAGGTAGTGGTCATTGATCCGCGCCACGAGGCCAGACTAGACCAGCAAACGACAGCGCGGTCAAGGCACGCGTTGAAGGCGCAGCAGCGCCGAGGACTCCACGATGCCGTGATCGACCGCGTGGCAGGGATCTTCGATGCTCTGGACCGCCGCGATGGCGTGACAGAGCTCGTGCGCGTCGATCTCGAACGCCATGCGCGAGGGCAGCACGTCGGTGTAGCGGACGATCTTCACGGCGCGCACGGCGACGCCATTGGGCAGCGCGAGGGCCCGACTCGTCTGACAGCCGAGGACCGGCCCCAGCGCAGGAACGTCCTGGCACTGGCGATGGACGACCTGGCGATTTTCGGTGACGACCAGCGTGATGAGTCGTTCGCCATTGGGGAGCGTTCCGACCTCGGCGATCCGAGTGGACGCGCAGCCGGACAGCACGATGCCGAGCACGAGGACGGTGGAAAGGACATGCGCGCGGCGGGCCACGACGTCTGGAAGTGCAAGTCCAGTGCCGCTGCGGCTGCATCGGCCGCGATACATCGCTGATCGCGCGCGATGGGTATCCAAGAGTCAACATACTTACGATGGGGCCGCGCTGGGAACCTAAGTAATTGTGCTCGGTTCCGCCGTCTCGACCGGTGTTGACGCGCGCCACTCGGCATACTAGTCTTCGGTCAGTTTCCGGCGCTGCCGAGTCGCCCCCAACCGGTGGGGAATCACGTCGAAGGTCAGTGCCACGGACAGGGGGCGGCATGCAGTCGGGGCGCGTCATTGGGCTCGTCATTTCCTTCCTGCTGTGCACCAGCATCCTGCTCGGCATCGGCACCCTCGCGGAGGCCCAGCCTGCCCGGCCGGTGCCCGAGGCGCCGGAGATCAAGCTCGACGAGCAGACGACGCTGAAGGCCACCGCGCTCGAGGCCCGGATGGCCGCCGTCGTCGCGAACTTCGCGCTGCTTCAGCGCCAAGCCCAGGACATGCAGCAAGAGCTGAAGCAGATCCTCGAGGACCGGAAGAAGCTGATCGAGGACGCTGCGAAGAAGAATCGGATCGACGTCGGCGATGCCAACGAGTGGATGTTCGAGAACAAAGGCCAGCGCTACCTAAAGATCAAGCGCACTCCCTGAATCAAGCGCGCGCCCTGAACCGTCCCGTCTGGTGGGGTGACCATGCGGACGTTTCGCCGTCCGGGACTTGCCGTGTTCGTGCTGGTCCATCTGTTCCCGACGTTCGCCTGGAGCTAGGGCGAACGTGTGGGAGTCGTCACCACGCTCGAGGGCAACGTCACCGCCCGCCGCGCCGTGCTTCCGCAGCCCGTCCCGCTGAAATTCAAAGACGATGTGTTCTTTCGTGACACGATCACCACCGGCGATCAGTCGCTCGCGCGCGTCCTGCTCGGCGGCAAGTCGATCGTGACGGTCCGGGAGCGCTCGGTCGTGACGATCACGGAGAGCCCCGGCCGTTCGTACATCAGCCTCGAGTCCGGGAAGATCGGGCTCGCCGTGGCGCGCGAGAAGCTCGCACCCGGTGAGTCGGTCGACGTCCGCACGCCCAATGCCGTGGTCGGCGTTCGCGGCACCGTCATCGTTGCGGAAGTGGTTTCGGCTGCGACCGCGACCTCCCACATCTACTTCCTGCGCGGATCCGGAGAGTGCTTCGCCGTCGATCAGCGAACGGGGCGGCCGATCGGATCGCCGGTCACGCTGAAGCCGTTGGAGTCGTTCAAGGTCGTCGGGTCCGCGGCGCGCGTCGAGCCGATCCCGGCCTCCCAGATCGGACAGATCACGGCGGGCCTCGAAGGCAAGGGGATCCAGCACAAGGAGGCGGCCAACCAGGAGCAGGTGAAAGCGCAGGTCGCGCAGGCGACGTCCGCCGTGCTGAACGCGGTTCTCGGGGGTGGCGTCGGCGCGGCGATCGTCGCCGCGGAGAACTCGCGGACCCTGCCGCAGACGCAAACGGCGCCGATCGTGCCGCCGATCGCGCAGGCCCTCGCCGAGACGCAGCCTCCGCCGGCGCCGTCGCCGCCGGCCCCGGCTCCCGATGTGCCGGAGATCACGATCACCGGCTCGCGCACCCTCGCCTCGGGCGAGTCGCTCAAGAGTTTCAGCGGGACGACTGTCCGCACGCTGCTCTCGCCGTTCGCCATGATCGGCGGGACGCCGATCGATTTGCCGGGCACAGCCGCGGAGCTCAAGGCCAACGTCTTCCGAGACGGCCTCACGCCCGCACAGATCCTGGCCGCGGCCCAGAGCTTCGGGTTCACGACGGTGCAGCAGCTCGGCTTCGACAACCTGTTCGAGGTCGTACCTGGCGCGAGCGTCACGCTGGCCGGCCCCCTCGTCAAGGGCAACAACAGCGTCGTCTTCGCCGGCAACAGCGTCCTCAATATCGCGGGCGCGTTGACCGGCATGGGGACGAGTGGGCTCATCGACCTCGATCCCTCGGCGTACAGCGCCGTCGGCAACTTCGTCTCCGTCGGACCCGGCGCCACGATGGCGCTGGCCGGAGCGCTGATGACCGCGGCCGACAGCATCGTCACGACCACGGCGAACGTGCTTCAGGTCGGCGGCGGGACGATCGCGGCGTCGGCGTCGAACTCGAGCGCTCTGGTCGCCCTCGACCGCAGCACGATGATCGCGACCAGCCGGCTGGTGGACCTCCAGGGCGGAGCGACGCTGGACTGGCGCGGCACGCTCGTCGCCTCGAACGCCGGTCAGGTCACCCTCGGCGGCTCGCTCTTCAACGTCGCCGGCGGCAGCGTTCTCAGGATGGCCGGCGGATCGCTCCTCTCGCTGGCGAACGGAAGCACCACGAGCATCCTCGACGGCGCGTTCCTCGTGGTGTCCGGTGGCTCGGTCTTCCAGTCGACCTCCGGCCCCCTCGCGACGTTCGCCGCGGGCAGAAACACGCTGGCCTTGCAGAACGCGCCGCTCTGCAGCACCGGCACCTGCATCCGACTGCTCTCCACGGCGTTCAACATCTTGCTCCGCAACGGGGCGATCGCCGCCAACGTCCTGGTCGACCCGTCCTTCGTGGCCTTCGTGGGCCTGGGTGGCGACAACGGGATCACGGGTGTCGACGCGTCGAGGGCACTCCTGGTCCTCGATGGCGAAACCAGCCGTCTGCTCCTCGGGTCGTCCGTCGCTCCCTCACTCACCATCGGCCCCGGGCAGCTCGTCGATCGCTCGACCGGCATCCCGCAGGTGTTCTCGATGGTGACGATCACCGGCGGGACCTTGACAGGGTCGGATAGCGTGACAGCTGCGGCCCTGCAATGGACCGGCGGACAGATCGCAGGAACGGGCGCGCTCATCGTCAGCAAGGAACTGGAGCTCACGACGTCAGGCTTCAAGGACTTGCGCAGCCGAACGCTGACGAGTGCGGGGACGGCGCATTTCTCGGACACCGGTTTCCTGAGCCTGGCGCAGGGGGCGGTGTTCAACAACACGGGACGGTTCGAGGCGCTGAGCGACGCCGACGTCGCGAACTTCTTCAGTGGCGCAGCGACGTTCCTGAACGCAGGGACCTTGATCAAGACCGGAGCGGGGACGACGACAGCGTTCTCCGGCGTGACGTTCAACAACACGGGCACGGTGGACGTGCAGAGTGGAGCGCTCAGTCTCGCCGCCGGTGGGACGAGCAGCGGCGCGTTCACGATCGGCGGGGCGGCGACACTGGAGTTCGCGGGCGGGGTCTCGACGCTGACGACGGCCTCGAGCGTGACGGGGACGGGCACGCTGAGGTTCGCAAGCGGGACGACCAACCTCCTGGGGACATACCTGGCCACGGGTCCGCTGGTCTTCACTGGCGGCAGCGCGAGCTTCGACACTCTGAACGACATTCAGGCGGCGAGCCTGATCCTTCAAGCCGGCACGGGCACATTCAATCGAGCGCTGACCACGGGGAGCGCCAGCATCAGCGGCGGGACTTTGAGCGGAACCGGCGACGTCACCGTGTCGGGGCCGACGACGTGGACGGGCGGGCAGGTCGCGGGCTCGGGTGCGCTCCTCGGCGCGCCGTAGGAGGATTCCAACCAGGTAGGTGTCGGAAAATCTTCCACCTCCGCGAGCCTTCCGAGCTCGCTTCTATACCGAAGGTGATAGGTCCTTCTACCTACCGTTGAATTGAGCGCATCGCGAGCGACGCGTAGTCTGCCTGCCAGCTTTCAAACGACCGCCGACGGAGCTGCAAGACAAACCAATGCGGAGCCGGTGCCGACGTATCCTCGCGACGCTCGCGTTCGTCGCGCTGTCTCCGGTGGTGGCCGTCGGTCAGCCGGCGAAGGTCGGCATCGTGACCACGCTCGAAGGCAACGTCACGGCTCGGCGCGCGGCGTTGCCGCGGCCGGTGGCGCTGAAGTTCAAGGACGACGTCTTCTTCCACGACACGATCACCACCGGTGAGCACTCGCTCGCCCGTGTGCTGCTGGGCGGCAAGTCGATCGTGACCGTCCGCGAGCGGTCGGCCGTGACGATCAGCGAGGCGCCAGGCCGGTCGTTCATCGACCTCCAGTCCGGAAAGGTCGGGGTCGCGGTGGCGCACGAGCGGATGGTCGGGGGCGAATCGCTCGACATCCGCACGCCGACCGCGGTCGTCGGGATCCGCGGCACCGTGGTCGTCGCGGAAGTCACCTGTGCCTCGGCCGGGGCCTGCCAGGCGCCCGACACGACCAACTTCTACATGCTCCGTGGTCGCGGCGAGGTTCAGCAACTGGATCCCGCCTCGGGCTCGCCCATCGGGCCGCCTCGCGTGCTGGCCGCGGGTTTCCAATTCACGGTCACCGGCGGCGTGGCGCGGCTCGTCCCCATTCCGCCAGGGCACGAGAACCGAGTGACGGCCGGGCTCCACAGCACCGGACATCCCCACCACGACGCGGCCAACCACGATCAGGTCAAGAATCAGGTGGTGGATGCGACCATGGCGGTCTTGACCGCGCTCACGGGCGGGCTTCCGGGACGGGCCGCCGCGGCGACCATTCCGGGCGGCACGAGCCCAGGCACGTCACCGTCGGCGGTGCAGATCGCTCAGGCGTTGCTCGTTCCGTATGAGGGCTGTGACGAGGGCAGCTCCGGCGGATGTCAAGGCCCCGGCGGCACGGTCAGCCCACCGAGCGGGGGAGCCGCTCCAATCGTGACCCAGGCGGGGTCCATCGTCTCGAACGCCTTTCCCGAGCGACAGATCCTGAACGACGTGGTCAATCTCACGAACGTCGACCGGATCTTCGCTTCCGGCGGCAGCTATGTGCGCGGAGACGCGTCGGCGGCGGTGCAGATCGTGAATTCCACGATGAGCTACGCGGGCGCCCAGGCGTTCGTCCAGGTCGACGGCCCCACGACGACCGCCAATCTCGCCGGGGGACTGGCGTCCATCGTGGACAGCGTGATCAACGCCAGCGGGGGACTGTTCACCCTCGCGAACGGCGCCCAGCTCGCGAGCGCGACGGCGACGCGAAGCGAAGGTGGGCTCGTCGAGATCAATGGACCAGCGATCGGGGAGATCCGCATCGCCGGCCTCGCGGTGGCCGGATCATCGCCGTTGATCGAGGTCGATCGGAGCACGGTGATCAGCGAGAGCGGGATCGCGTCGGTCCTGAACGGCGCCCGGCTGGCGCTGGGCGGACCGTTCGTTGCGATCACCGATGCGCTGCTCGAGACCACCAGCGACCAGTTCAGCATGCTGTCCGTGCTCAACGGCGCCAGCCTGATCGCAACCAATCCCGACCTTCCCGTATTCGGGTTCGTCGGCTCGGGGCTGGAACAACGTAGCCGGGTGACGTCCGCGGGAAACTTCCTCGCGCTCGGCGGCAAGACGGCCCCGGGAACGAGTCCCGCCTCGATGACGCTCGCCGGTGGGCTCCTCGCGGCCTCGCGGGTGGACTTCACCGCGGGTGATCCCACCAAGAACGTGTTCTCGTTCATCTTCGCCGGCGACGGCGCGAAGCTCACGAGCACGAGCCCCAACGCCTTGCTGGCCTTTCAGGACTCGAGCGTGGAGACGGCCGGAAACATCCTCACCCTCCGGCGTTCCCGTCCCGACGCGCCCTCGCAGATCGACCTGGGGGGCCCCCTGCTCGCGGGAGCGTCGAGCCGGTTCCAGACGACCAGTCAAGGGTTCGGCCCGGCCTTCGGGACACCGGGCGCATGCTGCTCCGGCTTCGCCATCGAAGAGGGCGCGCGACTCACGAGCACGACTCCGTCGGCGCTGATCCAGCTCATCGATTCGACGTTCGACGCTGGACCCGATCCTCGGCTCTCCGGAGGGGACCTGGTCACGGTGGCCGACTTCAGTGGAGATCCGGCAGCGGCGGCGGCCGCTGCGCAGGTCGCGCTCAGCGGACCGCTCGTGTCCATGACGAACAGCACGGTGCGAGCGTTGTCGTCGATCCTCCATGTTGAGCGCTCCAGCTTCAGCAGCAGCGGCCCCGATCCGCTCATCCAGGTTCAAGGCCAGGGGATCGCCGTCGGCGGCCTCGATGCGATCTCGAAGACGAACGTCCTCGGGAGCGTGCTGGACATCATCGCGTCCACCAATCCGGGAACGGCAGAGGCTGCCGCCACGGTGTCGATCGCCGGGTCCTTGCTGAGCGCCAGCAACGCGAACATCACGTCCACCGACGTCATCGTTCGCGTCCGGAACGGCGCCAGGTTCGAGAGCTCGAGCGTCGATCCGTTGATCGCGCTGCGCGACACGTCGGTGAGCCTGGGAACGGGAGCGGTCGCCAACACGGGCCACGTCCTCAACGTCTTCGGCACCGGAGGCCCCAACGGGACGACACCGGCGACCGTCGTGCTGAACGGCGCCCTCCTCGTCGCCGAAGGCAGCAGCCAGGTCAACGCGCTCTCGGGCCTCGTGTTCGCGTCCGATGGCCAGATCCTCGCGTCGGCCGCCGACTCCTTCGTGCGGCTGGTCGGCGGCACGCATGCGCTGGCCAGCGCCGCCAACACGTCGATGTTCTCGCTGATCGGTGGCACCGACGCGCCGGTTGCCGTGGAGATCGTCGACGGCGTTCCCCTCTCGCTCGGCACGTTCGCCCCGCTGGTCTGGAAGGGCGGCGACCACAGCCTGCTCAGGCTCGAGGCCGGCGCCGCGGTGTCGGGCCAGGAGGCGTTCCGGATCGATCGGGCCCTGTTCCAGGCGACCGCACCCGTGTTCGAGCTCCTCGCGGCCAGCAGCCTCACGGTGGCGCCGACGACGGCGGTGGATGGCGGGCTGATGAACCTCACTGCCCAGGCCAAGGTCGTCAGCCTGGGCCCGGTGGCCCGGCTCGACGCCAGCACCATCATCGTGGCCAACAACAACGCGTTTCGCGTCGCCGGCGGCAGCCTGCTGCAGGTCATCGGCGACTTCCTCAGCCTGAGCAACGGCAGCGTCTTGCAAGCCCTCAACGGCTCCGTGATGAGGGTCAGCGGAGGCTCGGTGGTGAACATCAGCGGCGCCTTCGCGATCTTCGGGGGCAGCGGGGGAAACCAGATTCGCGTCAGCAACACGCTGTGCGGGAGCACGTGCGCGGGGACGACGTTCGGCGGCATTCCCATCGCGCTGATCAACGGGGCCACGCCGGCGCAGGTCACGGTGACCGGCAGCGCGCTGAAGGGCACCAATCTCGGATCGATCGTCCAGCTCGGCCCGGTCCCGGCGGCCGCGGCCGTCATCGTCGTCGACGGTCCGGCGTCCAGGCTGACGATCAGAGGACAGTGAGAACGACGCGTCGAGCTTCGACGCGGTCTCGGATCAGAACGACCAGGTCACCGAGGCCGACGTCACGTTCCGCCGGAACGAGAACACGTCGAGGTTCGAGTTGTTGTTCGTGCTCAAGTACTCGAGCACGAACGTCAAGCTCGTATCGCGGGAGCCGAGCCGCACGGTTCCCATCGGGACCTCGACCCGAACGTCGTGATTGAACTCTTGATCGGAGCGCCGCACCCGCCCCGGATTGTTCGATGGCAGGACCGAGTTCGGGAACACGTAATCGCGAAAGTGGACGTCGAAGTCGTACTTCAGCCGGATTCCCCTCCACGGTAGGGTGTACTGGCCACCGGCCAGAATGCGTGAGCCCCGGTACTCCCAGTCGTGCCCGTCCGCGTCCTCCCAGTCGTACTGATACCCGAGCTTCAGATAGTGCCGGTCATCGGCAAACCGCAGGAAGTGCTGGAAGCCGATCATCCAGTTGTCGGCGTCGCGGATTTCCGGGCGCGAGAGTCGCTGCCGCTCGTTGAAGTCCTTCCGCTGATATCGTCCGAACACCTGGGTGAGATGGTGGTCGTTCTCGACCAGCGTGCCGAAGAGTGAAGCCGTCTGGCGCTGGAGGAACGTCGGGCCACCCAGGAAGACCACGTCGTAGGCGTACTGGAGGCCCGCCTGGAGCGGCATGCCCGCCACGGTGTTCTTGTGCACGACGCTGGCCGCAAAGAGGTGATCGAGCACGCTGAAGCTCGGCACGTCGTTTTCGTAGGTGAGGAATCCCGAGTAGCTGATCGACGACTCCCATTGCGGCGTGCGCCACCAGACGTAGTCGCCACGCAGCCCCACCAGCTCCCCCACCGAGTCGATCGACTGACGGCTCTGACCGCGAAGAGTGGTCACGAGCGGATCGGCATTCGGGTCGCCATTGCCCACCACGGACTTTGGCCGCACGCGCGGGTTGTCGTCGTAGAGGAGGCCGACCCGTACCTCCCCCGAGAACCGCCGCTCCGTCGCCTGGGCGGTCACCACGGCATCGCGCAAGCGTTCGGCGGGTCCGGTGATCGCCGAGCCCGGGGCCAGCCGGATCGCCTGTTCGACCTCCGACGTGGCTTGACCGGGGAGCCCCATGGCAGCGAGCGACAGTCCCGTGTAGAGCCGCGTGAGTTGCTGGAGGTCCTGATCCTTGGTCTGGCCACCCCGGAAGGCCTGGAGTGCCCCCCGGTAGTCCTTCTTGCGATAGCGAAGGAACCCGACGTAATAGCCCAGCCCGTCCAGATCGGGCTGGGCGCGGAACGCCTCCTCGAGCTGGGGCTCGGCACGGTCGTACCGCTCCTCGGCGAAGTAGGCCAGGCCGAGTTGGAACGCGATGACGCTGTCGGACGGCACCCGGGCCCGGGCGCGCTCCAGGAAGGGCACGGCTCGGGCTGGCTGTCGCTGAGCCATGTAGACGACGCCGGTGTAGTAGAGAGCCTGGACGTGGTCAGGCTCGACCTCGAGAGCTCGACGGAGATTGTCCAGCGCGCTGTCGTAGCGCTTGTCGTCGAAATCGACGATGGCCTGCCCGACGTACACGTCGGCCTCGGTGCGCTGGGCCTCGGCGGTCAGAGCGGGAAGACCGATGAACACGAAGAGGGCGAGGCCAACACAGCCCCACATCCGCATGGGCCCGTTTATAGGGCCAAGCTATTCAATCAGCAAACGAAATAGCGCGAATCGAAGGGCCGAGTCAACAACCTCCATCGGGGTTCAGACAGAAGTGCTCGACCTCGCGCGTGGCCCAGCGGATGACGGTCAGCGCGAACCCGTCGGTCTCGAAGATCACGGCGCCATCGCGATCGGTGCGGTAGATACGAGCGCCGGTGGCGGCCAGCCGCGCGAGCGTGTCGGGAGACGGGTGACCGTACGGATTTCGGCGCCCGACC
>Ga0209377_1003401_pt1 | contig 10225 bp, 10 predicted proteins | sample GraSoiAngelo_141_FD_185898 | JGI IMG/M metagenome (GOLD analysis project Ga0209377, IMG submission 185898) | Grasslands soil microbial communities from the Angelo Coastal Reserve, California, USA - 14_0929_12_40cm (SPAdes) (version 2) | ecosystem: Environmental > Terrestrial > Soil > Grasslands ...
AACAACCCCTGGGCCGTGTTAGCGGTTGCCGAATAAATTCACTTTTCCAAACGATTACTCCCAACGCTGCTGCCAGCATGACCGTGCTTTCTGTCTCGACCAATCGGGCAAGACCGAAATCGGTAAGATGCGGCTCGCCTTTTTGATCCAGCAGAATGTTTCCCGGTTTGATGTCTCGATGAAGGATGCCGTGTTCATGCGCGTAATGCACGGTACGCGCCACCTTCGCGATTAATTCCGCCGCCTGCCGTAACGAGATCGACGTGCGCCTGCCTACTTCATCAATCTGACCGCCCTCGATGAATTTCATGCTGAAATAACACGAGCCATCGCGCTCACCGACTTCATAGATGGGGACGATGCCCGAATGATCAAGGCTGGCGGCAGCTTCGGCTTCCCGGCGAAAGCGCTTCAGGTGCGCTTTGCTCGCCCACTGACCAAGGCTAATTACTTTTAACGCGACTGTGCGGTTAAGACTCTTTTGCCGAGCACGAAATACCACGCCCTGACCGCCGCGACCGACCTCCTCCAGCAATTCGTAATCGCCCAACTCTCCCAGCATCTCGGCGGCGCGCGCTGCTTTTTTACTATGGGCAGCAGCCGCAGCATTCGCTTCAACATTTTCAGCGGAGCCGCCGTCACCGCCGCCGGCTACAGGTGCGTCCGGGAACAGACCAAGCGCGGTTTCGAGAAGGCATCCTGGGCAGCCTCCCTCAGGTGCGTCGGCTGGGATTTCCGAGCCGCACTTTGGGCAAAGTCTGAATTCGCTCGTCATTGTCGGAGAGTCCCTAGCGCGCTCCCCTCTTTTACTGCGTAAAATTCTATCAGAGGTTACGCCCGGACCACAGCAATTAGATAGCGCAACTCATCTTCGATATCGCTGGGGATGGCAACTGTGTGGGCAATCTCCTCTCGCAACAAGGTTTGGTAACGCTGACGAAATCGGTAAAACGCTTGTTTGACTGCGTTCTCCGTCATCTCGAATTCGCTGGCGACCTGGGCTTGCGAAGGCCGGCCCAGTTCGTCCATGAGCATCTTCTTCATCTGCTCAAAGAACCGCAGATTGCCCGCACTACGATACTCGTCCCGCAGCCGCGCCATCACTTGCTCCAGAACCGTGAACGCCCAACGACGTTCGTAAATTTGGTCGGCCGTCAGCCTGTCGCTCCGTTCAACATCGATGCGCTCCCGCTCACGAATCTCATCCAGCGGAATTAAGCGCTGTCCTTTGCCGCGCTTGACCGCCATCGCATGGCGCGACTCGTCGGCCAGGAAATGTTTGACCGATGTAAGCAGGTAAGAACGAAGCCGTCCCTTTTCCTTGCGGACAGTATTCAGATCTTTGCGCTCCACCAATAAAGCGAAGAAACCCTGGGTAAGATCCTCCGCGTCCTGGGTCGCAGCGCCCCGTCGCCGCACGAAGCTATAGATAGGTCGCCAATACGTGCGACAAAGCTTTTCGAGTGCGTCTTGAGCCGCTGGTGATTCGCCTTGTGCCTCTAGCACCACACTCCAGTGTGTCGTGGCAAATGCGACCGCCCCGGTTTGGATGCCGCCTGCACTCCGTGAAATGCCGTCATCGTTAGCAGACACGCTGCGATCCAAGTAAAAAGCCGGGCGGAAATCAAGTCTGCATCAGAGCAAGCGCGAACCTAAATCAAGGCTAGCGCCGCAGCTACGGCTCAAAACGGTAGCCGTGCAATTCGATTTCTCTGGCAAAGGCGTTCTCGACGATTCTGCGTTGTTCGTCGTTAAACACCATGCGATACGGTGTCCGATCAGTGCGGTATTCTGACTTGGCTTTGACACCAAGCGTCCCGTGGAAGGGAATGTCTAATTGCGAAAACACTTCGCCGAGCTCGGCAAGGAGGTTTTCATAGCGGAGAACTCGATCCACGATAATTTTCGCACCGGAGCGATCGGTGTAGCGAAAATGGTTAATTGGAAACCTACCGCGTGCGAGATACTCGTCGAGCGAGAGCGACCCACCTTCCCGGGCGGCATGCATGTGGTAATGCGACAAAACTTTGTCCCACGGATTTCTTTCCACGCAAAATTTGAAGTAGGCGTTCCAAACTTGGCCAGGAACGCGTTTCTTCACGAGGGACGCCGGCATATGGTTGTAGAATTTCTCACGACTGGTGATTGTCTGTCGCAGTGCGGAAAAGAGTCTGGTAGGCCTCTCAAGAATTTCGGGAATCGGATTGATAAATCCCTGATAGTTGCGCGGCTTATGCCCCGCAATCGAGGGAGCGATCGGGGTCACGATGTCCATGGGGCCACATTGTTTCGAAAGGAAAACCTCAATGCTCGTGCCGGCGGTTTTTGCCGTCTTGATAAAGATAAACTTGTATTTGTGAGAAATGATCATCGCCCGGTGCCGAGGAGACTGGAAACGCAGCGTAATCTATCGGACGATTGGTAAATGCCGGCGATTACTCGCGCAACTGAAGAATAGTCGCAACTTGCACCCGCCTTCCAATGATCTCTTTTCAGAAACGATTTCTTTTCGTTCATATACCGAAGACGGCTGGTAACTCGATTCAAAGCGTTCTTCGAGACTACTCCGAGGATCAAATCGTCGCTTTACGCAGTGAGCAGGATGGGATTGAGCGCTTTGGGCTGCGCAATCCCAATTACAAAATCAAGAAACACTCAACGCTGGCCGAGTATCGGGCGGCTCTTGGAGATGAACAGTTTCGCAATCTTTACAAGTTTACCTGCGTGCGAAATCCATGGGACCGGATGGTCTCCTATTATTTCAGGCCAACTCAGCAGGTCGGCGAGCTGGATCGGAAAGAATTTAGAAAAGTTATTTTAAAGGCCTTATCCGTCGCGGACTACCTGCGGCTTGATAAAGGCGACGGCGATCCGTTCGCAAACGTGGATTACATTATCCGCTTCGAAAGTTTAGCAGCCGACTTCCGCGTCGTCTGCACGACTCTAGGAATCGCGGCTCCGCCTCTGCCACAGTATAACCGTTCGAACCGCGAACATTACTCGAAATATTACAACGATGAGCTTCGCGAGTTGGTAAGAGAACGCTTTGCACCCGAGATCGAACGGTTTGGCTACACCTTTGATTGAGCACCTACAACTTTCCAAGTGTTACATATTGCCCGCTTGGATGTTGAAACCATTCCGGCAACTTAATGCCACTCGCCAGAATGCTCTCGTAGCAATTTTGCGTAATCACCCCTCTCTGCGTGCTTTCTCCAAAGACTGCAAAATTTTCCCTGGTCACGAACAACCGGTGCTCAGCCAGTTTCGGTACATCGTTTTTTAGCTCATCCATCGCCTTGGCACTGGGAATGTGGTCTGGCAGGTGGGTGAACAGGTACCGCAGCACTTTGGCGCGCAGGAGCTGATGAATCCAAATTTGAAACCAAGCCTTCCGCTCGAGGTAGATATCGCCGAAAGGATTTTTGATCTTATGGGGATAAAGGGCAGCTTTGGGAGTGGTCAGTGTCACTCTGCATCGGCAAAATAAAAGACCGTCTACCTCTGGCGAACGCATTGCGTGAGAAATCAGGCTCGCAATTTTGTTAGTCACGAGCTGAATCGGATATTTGTCGTCCACGCACCAGTAAATCCATTCTTCATCGTCGATATCCGCGAGCAAATGTAGGACTGTTCCCTTAATATCTGCAGGGCATGTGTGATATCTGATCCGTTCGCTATCGACTCCGCCCAATTCCTGATACGGAATGTGGAAGACGAACGGATGATCTGGCCACAGCCGGTGATACTGGAAAATCAAATGCTGTGTGATCGCGCGGTATCGATCGCAGGTCAGAACAATCGCCTTTATTTTATCCGGCGAAGTCATAGCCAAACCGGTCGATATCTACTTTGAATCTCGTTGCGATAATGTCTCTTGTTCTGGGAGTGTAATACTCAGTGTAGTGTCGCGCCCGCGGATTAGCTCGTCGATGGGGCAGGTTCTCAGTGATGCCGAGCTTTTGCGCCACAAAAGCCCAGTCCTCGTCGAGTCGTTCGAATTTCCCAATGAAGTCCGCGAGCACATTGCCATTCGAATCAACAAACCAATCCAGCTGGTAGCGATGCGGGGAGGAGTGAACACAAGTCGCGCTGCTGTACTGGATCCAGTCGATGAACTCTTCGAAGGTCATTTTGTCTCTGAGCTGGACAGCTTCCGCGCGCTCATAGAGGGAAACGGCGCGGTCCCAGGGGTTACGAACAAATCCGAACTTGAAGTAGGTCTCGAACTGCTTTCGCCCGATTTCTCTCCGGCGCTCTTCCGAAAGCACCATATAGAGAGACGCCAGAATCCGGTTCTTTCTTCCGCCATAGCGCGTCCAATAAGTTTCCATCTGGTTTTTGACTTGCCACAGGTTGAGATGCGGTTTCCATGCTTTGCCGAGAATGGCCCGAACGCTGGTAGAGCCGGTCTTGGGTACCTCTACGAAAATGCATTTGTATTGGTGAGAGATCACGCCTAGCGGCTCTCATTGTACATTGAAAAATCTCGCAGGCATTAGAAAGTGAAGCTCCGCGCGGGGTCGGTAGCTCAATCGGTAGAGCAGCGCCCTTTTAAGGCGTTGGTTCCGGGTTCGAGTCCCGGCCGACCCACCCTCTGTAATATGCCCGGTGCTATTTTGGCTCTGCGGCGCGCAACCGCTTCGCTAGGGCCTGAAGAAGCTTCCACGCGATGGCACTGTTCCTTTCGACCAGCGGGCGAAACTCCCAGAAGGTGAGCCCATAGCAAACCATGTCGGTAGCAGCAGTCACCGTGGCCGAGCGGGGGCCACCGTCTATCAGGGCGATCTCGCCGAAGTAGTCGCCCGGGCCGAGGGTGGCGAGTTGGACGTCTTTGCTTGAGACCGTGGCCTCCCCGGAGTCTATGAGGAAGAAGGCGGCGCCTCCGGAGCCTTCCATGATGACGGTCTCGCCCTTCGAGAAAGGGCGTAGCTTAAACAGGCGGGCGATTTGTTCGGCCTGCCTCCGGTCAAGATCGGCGAAGAGCTGGACGCGCTGAAGGGCGGCCAGGGGATCGCGTGGGGGCGGGCCGGGCGGTGGCGCCTCGCTACGGGCCTTCCCAGTGGTGATGGCGCGGCACTGCAGGAGGTAGAGCGTCCCATTTTGGAGGGCCCATTCGATGTCACGCCGCGGGCCGTAAACCTTCTCGCACTGCAGGGCGAGCTGGCCCAACGCGGCGAGCTGGGCGTCGTCGAGGCAAATCTGGTTCACTTGCGCGGGCGGCACTTGCTCCTCGAAGGTGCCGCCATTCGGGAGCGAGCGGATCGCGATGCTCTTGCGGCCGGCCTTGCACTCCAGCACTTGGCCGGAGCGGTCGAGGCGGAAGTGGTCCGGGACGACAAGGCCGTTGACCACGGCCTCACCGAGACCCCAACTGGCTTCGATCACGCGCTCATCAGCACCGGTGACCGGATTCTCGGTAAACATGACGCCGGCGGCGGTGGGGTTGAGGAGCCTCTGGACTACTACCCCAACGCTCGGCCGGGTGAACAGGCCCACGCGCTGGCGGTACGTGATGGCCGAGTCGGAGTTCGCAGACCACCAGACTTCACGGACGGCGCCGGGGACATCGGCGGCCGAATGGACGTTGAGCAGGGTCAGGTGCTGGCCGGCGAAGCTCGCCGCCGCGCTGTCTTCGTCAACGGCGGACGACCGGACGGCAAACGGAGGCGGCAAGGCAGCGATGGCCTTCGCCAGCTTTTCAATGGCCTTGTCGTCCCCCGAGGCGACGGCCTCGACCAAGTCACCCGACAGCGCGACGCCGGGGGGGACCGGGAGACCTTGGCGCGCGGCGTCGCTCAGTCCAACGGCCTTGGATCCAAAGAGCGATCTCTCGCAGGCTTTCGTGAAGGGGACGACCTTTTTCACTTCTACCCGAGCATCGTGACTTCGCCAGCATCGCCGTCGACGCGGACAAGGACGCCATCGGCGATGCGTTCGGTGGCCTCGCGGGTGCCGACGACACCAGGGATGCCGTACTCGCGCGAGATGATCGCCGCATGTGAAAGGAGGCCGCCGGCGTCAGTGACGATCCCGCCAAGGAGTGGGAGGAGGATGTTGAAGGCCTCGGTCGTTGACTCGGTGACGAGCACGTCACCCTTAGCAATCCGGCCGAACTGGGACGGGCTGGAGACGCGACGTGCCGGCCCTTCGTACACACCCTTGCTGGCGGCGAGCCCGTGGAGGACTTTTTCCTCGTGCTGAGCTTGGGAACTGCCGAAGAGGTGGCCCAGGGCAATGAAGATTGCGCGCATGACGCGGGCGACTGATGGCGGCAGCGCGGCGAGGTCAGGCGGGGGCGGTTCGGGAGGGCCGAGGAGGGGCGGAGCATCTTTGGCGGTGTAGGTGGCGCGGTATTCGGTGCGCTTGGCGAGTTCGTCTGCGGACGGGCCACCGGCGTCGGTGACCAGCGCGCACATCTCGTCGAGGCTGGCGTCCAGCATCTGCTGAGGGTTGGCGATGCGACCGCGACTCGCGACCCGCCGGCCTGCCGCAAGGGCTGCGCGCCGCATTATGCCCGAGGCCCAGATGTCGCTGTAGACGCCACGTTCGTCGCGGAGGCGGTAGGTGAGGCGGGCCTCGCCGAGCAGTTCGTCGAACTCGGCTTGGTGCGCCGCCGGGACCTGGGCGCGGACTTCGGCAATGCGGACATCGAGGTCGGAGGCGGCTTGGGCTTCTCCGGAAACGGCGATGCGCATTGCCCTAACGAGTGCGTCGGGCAATTCGAACGCTGTGGGCTCGGCGATGTCGAAGCCGTCAACGAGGCGGTTGCCGACCAGGTCGAGGTAGCCGGAGATCGCCGCGCCTGCTTCGCCCCCGAGGGAACGCAGGCTCGCGAGCACTTGCGCGGGGTCGCCGTCGGATGCGAGAACCTTGCGCGCTGCAGAGTCTTGGGCGAACGCCCGCTTCAAGCGCTCCATCTCGTCGGAGCCGCCCGCGGACACCACTGCCGACCCGCGCATCAAGCCCAGCAGGTCGGACGGCGGCAGGCCCGTCCAGTTCCCAAGGTGTGCGAGAAAGTCCCCGGTGGGGAGCAAGGCACCGGCGGTGAATCGCATGTGCTGGGCGAGCATGGCCGAATGATGATCGCGGCAGCGCGTTAGATAGGCGACCAACTCCGCGTCGGAGAGGGCGTCCGGATTAACGGCCTGCAGTTCCCGGTGCGTGGCAATGGAGGATGGTTTGCGATTCCCGTCCCAGTCGCGAAGCTGCTCCTGCCAGAGCTTTCGCGGGAAAACCTGTTCGGCTCGCTGAAAGCGCCCAGGGATTTCGGCGTCCGGAACCGGCAGCACCTGGCGGTAGCCGAAGCCGTTTACATAGCGCATTTGGAGGCCGTCGATGAGCAACCCGTAGAAGCGGGCGAAGTCGTTGGTGCCCTTCTTGAAGGCGGGGGGATGAGTCTCTTGGAAGTAGCACGTCATCGGGCGCGGCATATGCACTGGGTCTTGCAACCACGATCCTGGCCCAGGCGGCTCAAAACGGAGTCTGGCTATCATGCTTGCGCGACTCACAAGGGCTTGTCTACCGGTTGTGGCTTAGTCATCCCGCTGCAGGCGTCCCGCATTTTCGTCGATTTTGCGCTCTCTGATAAGACCAACCGTAGAATAGAACCGTGAAAATTGCAGCCGAAATCTCTCTCGCTAGCATAATCTTCCTATTTAAATGCCGGGATAGCTCAACTGGTAGAGCAACTGCCGCCCAAGTAGAATGGGGCGCGTCGGAGCCGCGACGCTCTCAATTAATTTGTGTTTATTCGCGCCCATTCGTGGTTAAACCGCCGCGAGCAAATTACGCAACGAATTCTTTTCCCGGTCTAACTTGAAAATCGCCAGCCCAGCCGCAGCGGCTGCTTTCCAGTCGCGGTCGGCATCGTCACCGACGTGCAGCACTTGAACGGGTTCAAGCCGAATAATCTTGAGCGCGCGGCGAAAAATCTCCGGATCGGGTTTATCGGCGCCGATCTCACTGGAAACAAAAACATGCGCGAAGAACTTGGAAACGCCGAGGTGCTCCAGAATAAATCGCAACCGTCCATCAAAATTTGAAATCACCGCGAGCTGAAAGCACGGCTCTAATTTCTCCAAGACACCAAAAACCTCCGGATAAAGCTCCCAAACACCGGCCTCAGCGAAATGTTCGTAGGCGACCTCGAAGAAATTGTCGCGATCAGGTTCGCTCAATGAAGGCGCTACCTGATCAAGCACAATGTCGACAAGTTCGCGCCACCACCCTTTGTCGTCATTTTCGCGCGGCCCATCGATGGCGGCGCGAGGCGACATTCGTTTCCAAGCGGTGAAGAACGCACGATCGAGCTGCTGCGCAGCGAGCGTCAATCCCACTTCCTTGGCGACCAATGCATAATGGTCGCCTACCGTGTTGCTTAGATAAAAGAGTGTTCCGACCGCATCAAAAAAGATCGCTTTTAACCGTTTCTCTTTGTCTTTAGTAGCCATGAACGCGCTTGATCGATGGAAAATCGTTTTGACGTTGATTGCAATCTTTGTCGCAGGCGCGGTGACCGGCGGATTTTTCACGATCCGCGCGGTGAAATATGAGACGCCGCGGCGGAGCGAGATGCGAGCTGAAATGCCTTTTGCGGTGGACCGCTGGCTCGCACATTTACATCTCACGCCGGACCAGGATCAGAAGCTGAGGCCGATCATCGAGCAAGCGGATAATGAGTTACGCAACCTGCGCGCGCTGGATTTACGTGAGATAGAAGGAATTCTCGATCGTGCCCAGGATCGAATGAATCCGGTTTTGACGCCGGACCAGCGGGAACGATTGCGGCAAATGCTGGAAGAACGGAAGCAACGTCTTGGGCAATGGTTCAACGTTCCTGAACCATAGCGACATCGTCAGGCTTAACGCCTCCCTAAGCGAAGTCGTCGCTGGAGCGGGCAGCATCGAGAACATGGCGATCGCTCTGCAGAGCACGGCCTCAGCGTCGCATAGTCATTTTTTGTTTTGCAAATTGGTGCGCCGGCTTTCCATGATATAGCGCCATGAACATTGGCGATGAGCTGCGCGTTTCACAAAAACGGGCGCAATCCGTAGGCGAAGAACTGGCGAACACGATCAGTCATGGAATCGGATTATGTGCCGCGTTAATCGGCGCGCCGATTCTGCTGCTGGAAGCTCATCGAAGTGGTGCCGGCTTTTTCTTCGGCACAGTGATTTTTGCGGTCACGATGTCGATGTTGTATCTCGGATCAACGCTTTATCATGCGTGGCCGCAAACCCGGGGGAAATCGATCTTGCAGGTGCTAGACCAGTCGGCGATTTTTTTGTTGATTGCTGGAACATATACCCCATTTACGCTAGGCCTGCTTCGCGGCTTTTGGAGCGCGACAATACTCGTACTTGTTTGGGCACTCGCGATTTTCGGCGTGACCTTGAAGGCGACGTGCGGACCCTCGCGTCATTCCAAACTCGCGATGACTCTCTATCTTGGCACGGGATGGTTGGCGCTTATCGCCATTCGGCCGATCACGTTGGCGATTCCACCCACTACGCTGTTCTGGCTGGCAGCCGGTGGCGTCGCCTACACCACAGGCGTACTCTTTTTCGTGAACCAACGTCTGCGCTATAGCCATTTCATTTGGCATTTGTTCGTCCTCGCTGGTACGAGTTGCCATTTCCTCGCGCTTCTCTCCTGCTGCGCGACTTGAGAGGGCGAACCCGTTGAATCGATCAGATTTTTCGCGCGGCGAACGCGGTGATTGGACAAGAGCAATCGGCAGGCGGATTAATCCGAATGCTGCCGGTTGAGCACAACGATCCAATTAACGCAAAGATTCTCGAGATTTCGGAGGATAAAATCGAAGGCTTCGTCCGCGAGCCGTTCGAGGAAATTGCGAGGCGTTCGGGCGTCGATGTCGATGTTGTGACGACCCATATCGCGGCGATGCTGCGCGCAGGCACTATTCGCCGCGTCCGGCAAACTTTGCTCGCGACCAATCTTGCCGATGGCGCCCTCGTCGCGTGGAAAGTTCCTGCGGATAAGGTCGACAATGCCTTCGATTGGATGTTCCAATGCGATCCCTTTTCGGGCCACGTGGTTCTTCGGTCCACCGACACAGTTACTGCCGGATCGGATTACAAGTTATGGACCACGGTGAAGGTGCCGCATGGTTTTTCGCTGCAGCAACATTGCGAACTGCTGTTGGAAAAAGTCGGCGCGGAACATTTTCGCCTGATGCCGGCGAAAGGAATCTTCACGCTC
>Ga0209377_1003406_pt1 | contig 10216 bp, 9 predicted proteins | sample GraSoiAngelo_141_FD_185898 | JGI IMG/M metagenome (GOLD analysis project Ga0209377, IMG submission 185898) | Grasslands soil microbial communities from the Angelo Coastal Reserve, California, USA - 14_0929_12_40cm (SPAdes) (version 2) | ecosystem: Environmental > Terrestrial > Soil > Grasslands ...
TGCGATGACCTCTGACGGCACGGCGCTACCCGTCTCGGTCTTGTACTTGTAGCCGTTGAACTGGTAGGGGTTGTGGCTGGCCGTGATGGCCACCGCGCCGGTCGCCTTGCGGTCAATGACGGTCCACGAAGCCACCTGCGTCGGTGACGGGCGATCGAAGACGAGCGTCTTGATGCCGTTGCTCGCGAAGATGTCGGCGACCGCCTGTGCGAAATCCTCAGAGGCGAACCTGCAGTCGTAACAGACGATTGCGAGCGGATCGTTCGAGCGCGACTTCATGTACTGCGCGGTCGCCTGCGCGACCCGCCGCACGTTGCCGTACGTGAAGTCGTCCGCGATGATGCCCCGCCAGCCGTCGGTGCCGAATTTGATCTGCTGGGCTGCCACTGACGTTTAAAGGTAACGGGTCTTGCGGGCCCGTTTGAGCGCCTCGACCACCTTGCGCACGTCCTGGGCGCGCGAACGCGGAACGACGAGCAGAGCATCGTCGGAGTCGACGATGATCATGTCCTCCAGACCGATCGCGGCGACCAGCCGTCGGTCGCCGAAGATCAGGCTGCGCGTGGTGTCGACCAACACCGCCTCGCCCTCGACCGAGTTGCCCCGAGCGTCGGCGTGTACGCGGTCGCCCAATTCGGCCCAGTTGCCGATGTCCGCCCAGTCGAAAGACGCGGGGACGAGCAAAAGCCGGTCGGTCTTCTCCATGACGCTCCGGTCGATGACCTCGACCGGAAGCCGCTCGTAGAGCTCGGTGGCGTTCGGCTCACCGCCTGACTTGCGGGCGTCGAGAACCTTCTGCAGGCCGGCCAGGTGTCGCGGCGCGTGTTTCTTCAGCTCGTCAATGAAGACATCGAGTCGCCAGGAGAACCAGGCTAGGTTCCAGTAGTAGCCGCCCTCGCGCATGAATCGCTTCACATTCGCCGCAGACGGTTTCTCTATGAACCGCTTCACGCGCAGCGTGCCGCGTGACTTCCGCCCCGGCGCGTGGATGTAGCCCAAGCCCGTGGATGGGAAAGTGGGCTTCAGCCCGACGGTGACCAGGGAATCGGTCGAGGCCGCGGCCCGGATCGCGGTCCGTATCGCGGCAGCTGCCTGGTCGCGTCCCCGGACCACGTGATCGGCGGGAAGCGCGACCATCACGGCTCCGGGAGCTCGCTCGCGTAGAGTCAGGGTGGCCAGGCCGTAGGCGTTGGTCGTGCCGCGCGCGGACGGCTCCAGGATCACGTGGTCCGCATCGACCTCGGGCAGGACGGCGGCGACGATCTCGCGCTGACCCGTCTCGGTGAGGATGAAGACCTCATCTGCGACCCTCTTGGCCCTGTCGTAGGTCGCCCGGAGCAGCGGCCGGTGGCGTTCGGCGAGCGGCAGCACATGCTTGGGGGTCGCTCGGCGCGAGCGCGGCCATAACCGCGTGCCGGCGCCGCCCGCCGGTATCACCGCGACGGTGCGTATCAAGCGTGCTGCGACAGCTCTTCCGCCAGCTCCGCGGCGCGCGCGGTCGACTCCCACGGCGCTTCGATATCGGTCCGGCCGAAGTGGCCGTACACGGCGGTCTGACGGAACAGCGGCCGCCGCAGGTTCAGCTCCTTGATGATGCCGAGAGGACTGAGGTCAAAGAGCTTCGTGACCGCGGTTGCGATCGCTGCGTCCGAAACCTTGCCGGTGCCGAACGTGTCCACGCGAATCGCAACCGGCTTGCTCACGCCGATCGCGTAAGAAACCTGAACCTCGCACCTCCTCGCCAAGCCTGCCGCGACCACGTTTTTGGCGACGTGCCGCGCCCCGTACGCGCCGGCCCGGTCGACCTTCGTCGGATCCTTGCCCGAGAAGCAGCCGCCACCATGCCGTGCGTAGCCACCGTAGGTGTCGACCATGATCTTGCGGCCGGTCAGCCCCGCATCGGCGACCGGCCCGCCGATCACAAAGCGCCCGGTCGGATTGATGAAGGTCCGGACCTGACCGCTGCGCATCTCCACCGGGACGACCGCGGCGATCACGTGCTCGGCGATGTCCGCACGCATCTGTTCCACGTCGATCTCATCGTGATGCTGGGTCGAAAGCACCACGTTGTCGACGCCGCTCGGACTGCCGTCGTCCCCGTAACGCACCGTGACCTGGACCTTGCCGTCTGGCCGCAGGTAGCTGAGCGTCTTGTTGCGCCGAACCTCGGCCAGGCGGCGCGCCAGGCGGTGCGCGAGCATGATCGGCAGGGGCATCAGCTCGGGCGTTTCGTCGCAGGCGAAGCCGAACATCATGCCCGAGTCGCCGGCGCCGCCGACGTCGACGCCCTGCGCGATGTCAGGCGACTGCTCGTCGATGCTGCTCACCACCCCGCAAGTCTCCGCGTCGAAGCCATACTTCGCGCGCGTGTAGCCGACCTCGCGCACTGTCTGCCGGATGATGCGCGGGATGTCGACGTAGCAGTCGGTCGTGATCTCGCCGACCACGATCACGAGGCCGGTGGTGACGATGGCCTCGCACGCGACTCGGGCCAGCGGATCCTTGGCCAGGATCGCGTCGAGGATCGCGTCAGAGATCTGGTCGGCCAGCTTGTCGGGATGCCCCTCGGCAACGGACTCAGACGTGAACAGGGACGGCATGCGGTCCTCCTTTGAATCTCCCGCGCCGGCAAGGACCCGTCGCCGTGTGGACGTGTCCCCAAGCGCCAGGTTTCATCCCTCTGGGACGGCTGAATCCTAGCTGAGAGGCAGGTAGTGAATCCCCGAGTGGCGGAAGAGCCTCGAGCCCCGCTGGTGGAGCAAGGTCGCCATCGCTGCGCGCGAGGCCTCGATCACGGCCTCGACGTGTTCGCGCTTCATGACCCAGGTTGCCGTCGGCGCGGTGATCGGACACAGGACGACGATCCGCGCCCGGTGGCGGAGACGCTCGTAGTCGCTCAGCATCTGGTGGTGCAGCGAGAGCTGCAGCGTCCGCGCGATCAGCTCGGGGATGCTGTTGGGCGATTGCTCATACTCGCCGCCGCCCATGAGACTGATCGCGAGCACGTCCTTTGAGCCGTCGTCGACCGCGGTGTTGAGTGGCGTGTTGTCGACCACCCCGCCGTCAAGGTACTCCCGCTCGTTGATGTGGACGGAGGGGAAGAGTCCTGGGATGGCGGTCGAGGCCAGCAGCGCGGGAGTCAGGTTCCCCGATCGGAACACCGCCGGCTTTCCTGCGTTCATGTCCGTGGCCACGACGGCAAGGGGCACGCGCAGCTGCTCGAACGTCGTCATTCCGGTCAGCGACTCCGCGCGGTCGATCAGCCGCCTCACATTTGCCTGCGGCATCATGCTGAGGTGATCGCGGCGCAAGCCCGAGATGATCACACCGAGCGGGTGCGCCTGGAAGACGGCCGCGGCCTGCCGCGACAGCCAGACTTCGCGCAACATCATGGTCCCCGCAAGCGAGGGATACGCGGCGATCGAAGCGCCGTTCAGCGCCCCGACGCTGGTCCCGACCAGCGCGACCGGCGCCTCCACCCCGGCTTCGAAAAGCGCCTGCAGGACGCCCACCTGCGCGGCGCCTCGTGCTCCCCCACCGCCCAGCACCCAGGTGCGCCGAGCGGGCCCAAACATCGTCCGTCTAGGTTAGGTGCCCTCTTCCCAGGAAGATAGGTAGCGGCGCTGCTCCTCGGTCAGGGTGTCGATCACGATGCCCATCGCCTTGAGCTTGAGCCGCGCCACCTCGGCGTCGATGTCCGCCGGCACGTCATAAACCTTGCGCTCGAGCTGCTTCGCGTTCTTCGCGATGTACTCGGCGCAGAGCGCCTGGTTCGCGAAGCTCATGTCCATGACCGCCGCAGGGTGGCCCTCGGCGCCTGCGAGATTGATCAGCCGGCCTTCACCGAGCAGAAACAGTCGGCGGCCGTCACCGAGCCTGTACTCCTGGACCAAAGGCCGGACCTGGCGGACGCCGGTCGCGATCTCGTCGAGCGCTTTCAGGTTGATCTCGGAGTTGAAGTGGCCGGAGTTGGCAAGGATCGCGCCGTCCTTCATGGAGGCGAAATGCTTCCTGTCCAGGACGTTGACGTCGCCGGTCACGGTGACGAAGATGTCGCCCTCGCGCGCCGCCTCGTCCATGCCCATCACGCGGAACCCGTCCATCGCGGCCTCGAGCGCCTTGACCGCATCGATCTCGGTGATGACGACGTCCGCGCCGTGACCCTTGGCTCGGGAAGCAAGCCCACGACCCACCCAGCCGTAGCCGGCGATGACGAAGGTCTTGCCGGCGAGCAGGACGTTGGTGGAGCGGATGATGCCGTCGATCGTGGACTGGCCGGTGCCGTAGCGGTTGTCGAACATGTGCTTTGTGTCGGCCTCATTGACCGCGACGATTGGATAAGCGAGGACCCCGTGCTCGGCCATCGCACGGAGGCGGATCACGCCAGTCGTCGTCTCCTCGGTGCCTCCGATGACCTCGGGCAGCTGGTCGCGTCGCGATTTGTGGAGCACCGACACGAGGTCAGCGCCGTCGTCCATCGTCAGCTGCGGCCGGTGGTCCAGGGCCGCCTCGATGTGTTCGTAATAAGTGTCGTTGTCCTCGCCGCGGATGGCGTAGGTCTTGATGCCGTGGTGCGTGGCGAGGGCTGCCGCGACCGCGTCATTGGTGGAGAGCGGGTTGGATGCGCACAGCGCAATGTCCGCGCCGCCGGCCTTGAGAGTCAACATCAGGTTCGCCGTCTCGCTGGTCACGTGAAGGCAGGCCGCGAGGCGTAGGTCCTTCAGCGGCTGATCTTTCGTGAAACGCTCGCGGATCAAACTCAGCACCGGCATCTCGCGCGCGGCCCAATCGATGAGGTCCTGACCCTGCGTGGCAAGGTTCTGGTCCTTCACGTCGCTGCCTCTCGAACTTACTTTCAAATCCATCTCCTCAGTAGACGATCTCACTCACAAGCTTGACGTCCTGGAGGCGCTGCCGTCCCGCGAGATATCCGAGCTCGATCAAGACTTGCACTCCCACCACGTTCGCGCCGAGCTTGCGTATCAGCCGCACCGCGGCCGAGGCGGTGCCGCCTGTCGCCAGCACGTCGTCGACGATCAGCACTTTCTGGCCGGGCTGGACGGCGTCGGAGTGAACCTCGAGCTGATCCGTGCCGTACTCGAGGTCGTAAGACTCCATCACCGTCATCCAGGGAAGTTTGCCGGTCTTGCGAATGGGCACGAAGCCCGCTCCCAGTCTCACCGAGACGGCCGACCCAGGTATGAAGCCTCGCGCTTCGATGCCTGCCACAAGGTCGGGAGGGTCGGCGGCCCAAGCCTTCGACATCAGCTCGACGACCTCTCGAAAGATCTTCTTGTCGCCGAGCAGGGGCGTGATATCGCGAAAGATGATCCCCTTCTGGGGATAGTCGGGCACGTCGCGGACGTACGTCTTCAGCTGTTCCGGACTGGTCATAGCACTGAACGAAAGTATTCAAGAGTTCGGCCCAGTCCGTCTTCGAGGCTCACCTCGGGCTGCCATCCGAGGAGCTCGCGCGCGTGGGAGATGTCGGGACGGCGCTGCTTCGGGTCGTCGACCGGCAGCTTGCGGTGGTCGATCCGGCTCTTCGAACCGGCGAGCTTGACGATCGTCTTCGCCAGCTCGAGCACCGTGACCTCCTCTGGATTGCCGAGGTTGACGGGAAACTCGTCGCCGCGGTCGAGCGCGGCAAGCACACCGCGCACGAGGTCGGCAACGTAGCAAAGGCTGCGCGTCTGGGATCCGTCGCCGTAGACCGTGATCGGTTCGCCGCGGATCGCCTGGGCCATGAAGTTCGGTACCGCACGGCCGTCCGAGACTTGCATCCGCGGCCCGTGCGTGTTGAAGATCCGGATGATGCGCGTGTCGACATCGTGCGTTCGGCGATACGCCATCGCGTAAGCCTCCGCGCAGCGCTTGGCCTCGTCATAGCAGCCGCGGGGGCCGATGGGGTTGACGTTGCCCCAGTAGCCCTCCGGCTGTGGGTGAACGAGCGGGTCGCCGTAGACCTCGGAGGTCGAGGCAAGGAGGAACGTCGCGCCTTTGGCCCGGGCCAGGCCGAGCATGTTCATCGTCCCGACGGTTCCGACCTTGAGGGTGTGTATCGGGTTCGCGTCGTACTGAGGGGGCGAGGCGGGAGAGGCGAAGTGCAGGACGTAGCGCACGTCACCGCCGATGAAGATGCCGTGATTCACGTCGAGCTGGCGAAGCTCGAAGTCGGGGTTGCCTTGAAGATGGCGGATGTTCTCGGCCGACCCGGTGATGTAATTGTCGAGGGCGAGCACCCTGACCTCGCGAGCGAGCAGCTCTTCGCAGAGGTGAGAACCGATGAACCCGGCTCCGCCCGAGACGACCGCCCTCGGCTTACTCCCGGCCAATGCCGCGATAGGTGAATCCCAGGTCCTTCATCGCGGCTGGATCGTAGATGTTGCGGCCGTCTACGATCACCGGACGGCGCATCAGCTGTTTGACGCGAGCCAGGTCGAGCTGCCGAAACTCGTTCCACTCTGTGACCAGCCCGGGATCGCTCCATGGCGGCGGGGTCGTAAGCACGCAGCTCGGCGCCAGCCGCGAGCAAAACCCTCGCGATGTCGACGCTCGGGGCGTCGCGCATGTCATCCGTGTTCGGCTTGAACGCGAGCCCAAGCAGGCCGACGACCCGTCCGGGAAGCTCTTCGAGCGCCTCGCGAAGCAGGTCGATGACCAGCATGCGCTGGTCACGGTTGATGTCCATGACTGCGTGCAGCAGCTCAGGGTGGTAGTCGAAGCGCTCGGCTACGGCGGTGAGGGCAGACACGTCCTTTCCAAAACAACTTCCACCCCATCCAATCCCAGCATCGAGGTACGTCGGGCCGATGCGTTTGTCGAGGCCCATGCCTTCGGCGACGAGCTTCGCGTCGGCGCCGACCCGCTCGCTGATCCACGCGATCTCGTTGATGAACGAGATCCGGGTGGCGAGGAATGCGTTCGAGGCGTACTTGACCATTTCGGCGGTGTAGATGTTTGGAGTCACAAGGACCTCGGCGTTGAGCGGCGCGTACAGCCCTGCGACTTTCTCGGCTGCCTGGCGGTCGTTGCTGCCGACTACGATCCGATCCGGGTGCATGAAGTCCTGGATCGCCGAACCTTCACGCAGAAATTCGGGATTCGAAACGACGACCGCATTGTGGCGGCCGTTGTGTTTCTTCAACACGCTCGAGACCATGTCTCCGGTGAGGGGCGGCACTGTGGACTTGTTCACGACGACGAGCGGGCCGTCCATCGCGTCCGCGATCGAGCTCGCGGCCGCCTCCACATAAGACAGGTCTGCCTCCCCTCCCTCACCTTCCGGTGTGCTCACGGCGATGATCGCGAACTCTGCCCCGGGGACGGCGTCGGCGTACGAGGTCGTGAACTGAAGCCGCCCGGCCGCGGCGTTGCGTTCCACGAGCTCGCGAAGTCCGGGCTCGAAGAACGGCACCATCCGGCGCCGGAGGAGCGCGATCTTCTCCTTGTCGATATCGACCACGGTCACGTCATGGCCGAGGTCGGCGAGGCAAGCCCCCGTCGTCAACCCCACGTAGCCCGCCCCGATGACCGCAACCTTGCTCATGGCGCCGGGATTATCTCAATAGCGATTCGTACGCCGAGATGGTCTCCCGGGCGGCCTTGTCCCAGCTGAACTGGCGCGCGCGCTCGAGTCCGGCCCGTTTCCACCGCTCCGGCTCACGCATCACCTCCGTCACCGCCTCGCCAAGCGCTTCGGCATCCCCGTCCTCGACGAGGATTCCGGCCCCATCGACCACCTCCGGAATGCTCGTGTTCCGGAACGCGGCGACTGGGCAACCGCATGCCATCGCCTCGAGGCAGGGGAGGCCAAACCCCTCATACCGGCTCGGAAAGACGAGGCAGCTCGCCGCCGAATAGAGGTCGGCGAGCTCCTCGTCATCGACCCGCCCTAGCTGAACGGCACCCGACATGCTCGGAGGCGCCTGCCGCCCCGGAACTCCGGCGATGAGCAGCCTGAGGTCGGGATGCGCAAGGCGCGCGGTCGTCCATGCTCGGAGCAGGGCGTGCGGGTCTTTGCGGGCATCCAGCGCTCCCACGAACAGCAGGTAGCGGCCGTCGATGCCCCATTTTTCCTTGACTCGGGCGGCGGCGCCATGCCTTGGCACGAACGCGGTGTCCGCCGACTCGCGGATCACGCGAATCTTCTGCCGGACCGCGACCCGAAGACGGACGGCGTCCTCTGAGGTCGCATCCGAAACCGCGATCACGAGGTCGGCGCGCGGCAGGAGCCTCCGAAAGATTCCATAGCGCATCCGCTCGCCCCGCATGCGCGACCCTCCCCACGCCCACGGGATCAGATCGTGGAGCGTGACCACCAGGCGCGTGGGACACCGGCCCGGGAGGTGGAAGTCGATGGCGTGGTAGACATCAGGGGCAATCCGTTCGAGGTCGGCTGTCAGCGCGACCGCGTCCTCGTAGGCGGCGAGCTGGCCATGGCTCCGGCGGCGGCACCCGGCCAACCTGTACCGGCCGACTGGCAAAGCCGGTGCATCGAACGCGACGTCCAGCAACAGGGTCAGATTTGTGTCGAAGCCTGCCTTGACGAGCCCTTTGAGCAGACCACGCGCGTAAGCCCCGACCCCGCGGGATGCGCTCGGACCCTGCAGCGGCCTCATGTCCAGCAGCACGGACGGGCGACCACCACCCTTCCGGGGTTGGTTCATGAGTAACGAGATCATAATTTGGCCGCCATGAACGAAATCCCCACGACCGCGGAGCCTGCGCCTTGAGTCCGCGTGCGCCCCTGGCGGACCTCGACCTGGTGATTGTGGGCGGCTGCGGTCACGTCGGCCTGCCGCTGGCCCTGTCCCTGGCGGACAGCGGCTACCACGTGGGCATCAACGACATCGATCAGGCCAAGATCGAAATGGTCAAGGCGGGCCAGGTGCCGTTTCGCGAGGCTGGAGCCGATGCACTGCTCGCCAATCTGCTGCCCACAGGACGCCTCGAGCTTTCCCGCGATCCGGCGATGCTCGAGCGGACTCGGATCGTGGTCTTGGTGATAGGCACGCCCATCGACGAGTTCATGAACCCCTCCGTCCGGATCTTCGAACGCGTCCTGGACGAGCTCACCCCCCACGTACAGAACGGCTCGCTGGTCGTCCTTCGGTCCACCGTTTTCCCGGGCACCACCGAAACGGTCGAGCGCCGGCTCCGCGCCGCCGGCATCGATGCCGACGTCGCCTTCTGCCCTGAACGCATCGCTGAGGGCCACGCGCTCGAGGAGCTGCGGACTCTGCCGCAACTGGTGGGGGTGACGTCCGATGCCGCCTTCGATGCGGCCAAGGAGGTGTTCGAGCGGCTCGGTGTCAGCTCCGTGATCCGAACCACGCCGCTGGAGGCCGAGCTGGCGAAGCTCTTCACCAACACTTGGCGTTACATGAAGTTCGCCATCGCTAACCAGTTCTTCCAGATCGTCAGCCGGTCCGGACTTGACTACAACCGCGTCCTGAACGCTATCCGCCAGGACTACCCGCGCGCCGCCGACCTCCCAGGGCCAGGCTTCGCCGCCGGCCCTTGCCTCTTGAAGGACACCATGCAGCTCTCCGCTTTCACCCCTGACCACTTCCCGATGGGCCAGGCGGCGATGCAGGTCAACGAAGGCCTGCCGGGCTACATTGTCGACACGCTCAATTCGCGACGCCCCCTGCTGGGCAGGACGCTCGGCATCCTCGGCATGGCGTTCAAAGGCGAATCGGACGACCCGCGCGCCTCCCTGAGCTACAAGCTGCGCAAGCTCGCGCAATTCAAGGGCGCCAGGGTTCTTTGCACCGACCCGTTCATCGTCGATGAAACCTTCGAGCCTCGACAAGGTGCTGCGCGATTCGGAGGTTCTCGTGGTCGGCGCTCCGCACCGCGCATACCGCGGCCTCGGGCTCGACGGCCGCGAGGTCGTCGACATCTGGGGCATCACCGGACCGATCAGGTTATGAGAGGGAACGCGATGTTCCATCTCATCGCGCCGCTGCGCGGCGCTGCTCTCCCTTTCGCGTAAGGAAGAATCCGCCTTAATGTGTCCGGTTCAATGCCAGGAGGCGGAGTGACTACGCGGGTTAGGCGGCCTGGCAAAGCCACGCCTGGACACATCGCATGAAGGTTCTCGTCACCGGCGCGGCGGGATTCATTTGCGGATATCTCGTCGCCGAGCTCCTGCACGCGGGGCACGAGGTCGTCGGAGTCGACAACTTCAGTAAGTACGGTCCGGTCCGGC
>Ga0209377_1003408_pt1 | contig 10214 bp, 8 predicted proteins | sample GraSoiAngelo_141_FD_185898 | JGI IMG/M metagenome (GOLD analysis project Ga0209377, IMG submission 185898) | Grasslands soil microbial communities from the Angelo Coastal Reserve, California, USA - 14_0929_12_40cm (SPAdes) (version 2) | ecosystem: Environmental > Terrestrial > Soil > Grasslands ...
TTGTTAGGGCACAGAAAATCGGAGCGGCTCGTGTTCCAAAACGCGACGTGATGGAGCAGACGGCCCGGCTCGAGGTTGCCGGCAACATCCACCAAGCGCGGGTGATAGCCCACCAGCCACCCGTCGACCGGCACCGCCCAGAACAGGTCGGGTGGCTGCGCCGTGGCCATGTGGTCGGTATGTGCCGGCAGATCAACCGGACCCAGCCGCAGGGTCATCTCCTGGGCGGCGTCATCCTTCACCTCGAGCTTCACCCCCGCCGCCGTCTGGTGCGCCATGCCGTGGTGGTTGTGCTGCGGATGCTCGTGCTGCGCGGAGACTCTGTTCGCACCCCCGAAAATCATTCCTAAGATCAAGACATAGAAAACCGAGCGCTTCATGCGAGCCTCCCTGGCGATCGATCGGCGCTCTACTCGAGCGCCTCATACTTGATCATACGCCGGCAGGACATCAGCTTCCAGAAAGCAGCGCCGCAACGTGCGTCCCCTGCAACCCGTGTTGTCACCACCGTCAGGCCGTCAATTTGCCCGCCCAGCTGCGGAGCACCCCGGCGCTGAACACTCCTCACACTGCCAGGTGGCTCCGCGCCATTAGTGGAGAAGCTTGTCTAAAAAAGAGTGTGACATCGGCGCGCGCCTCACAGGCTCATTGCGTTCCAAGTTTCCTATGCAGCAAGCGCGACTTGACCCTACCAGCGAATCTGCCTCACAATGAGCCACAGCGGCGGGCGTGTAGCTCAGTTGGGAGAGCATCTGCTTTGCAAGCAGGGGGTCGCCGGTTCGAGCCCGGCCACGTCCACCAACCTTGTCGAAGTCCGATTTCTCGCGTGGCAACAAGATTGTGCCGCTGCGACCCGTTGATAGCAGTGAGATCCTGTTGGAGGAGCGCTCGCGACAAAACCGGCTCAAAGCATGGTCTAATAACCCAAGCGTCGGCGAGTAAAACTCACGGTTCGGACATCGAATTGTGCGTAGCCCGAAACCGAGCTACAGTGATTAGGCGATGAGCGGCACGGTCCAAAGAACGGCCGAGACGACGGTAACTAAATGATACGAAGCGCTACTCCGCGTTTCCCTCATTTCAATCCGCTCTTCGGAGGAACTCTTCAGGCTTCTCGCAAGCGAGTTGCGCGCGGTGGTGAACTTCTATGTCACGGGCGTCGGCATCTATGACGAGAATGCGCATGAGGTACGTCTCACGTCGTACGGCGAGCCAGGTGTTCCCCTCCAGGTTCCAAAACTCGCGCCGGAGGAAACCTTCACGTGGTGGGTGTACCAGCATCAACAGCCCTTGATAATTCCCTCCTTAGACGCGGAGACTCGATTCCCAGCGGTAGCCGAGATGCTCAAGAACCGCGGGGTTCGTTCGGTATGCGCGCTTCCTTTGACGACAGTACACCGGCGCCTCGGGGGCCTCGCTGTGGGCAGCATAGAGGCCGATGCCTATAGCAGGGAGGAAGTCAGCTTTCTCTCGCTCGTTGCCAACCAAGTGGCGCTGGCGGTGGACGACGCGTTGAACTTCGACGCGTCGCCTCGACCTCTAAGCTTACTGCTGCCAGCCTCCACCGAGATTTCGGTAAATGCTGACCAGACCTAAGAGCTCATTCAACTGAGCCTGAGCGAGTCCCAACTCAGCCGCAAAGTAATTGGTTTCGTTCGTCAGTACCTCCAAGTAGCTGGCGGCCCCGCCTCGATAGCGCATGCCAGAAAGCCGGGCCGCGTCTTGAGCGGAGAGCGCCAGTTGCTGCTGCTGCTCTCGGAACTCCCGGTCCTTGCGATACTCGACTAGCGCGTCCGAAACTCCACGAAAAGCCTGCTGGATGGTCTGCTGATAGACCAGCAGTGCTTCCTGTTGCCGCGCCTCGGTGAACTTTACAGTGGAGCGAATTCTCCCCCCGGCGAAGATGGGCTGTACCAGCGATCCTCCGAAGCTCCACAACCCAGCCGGACCGGTAAACAAGCTCGTAAGCGCTGAACTCTGAAATCCGCTGCTCCCGGTCAAGGTGATTTGTGGGAAGTACGCTGCTTTCGCTACTCCAATCTGTGCGTTGGCCGCGATCAACTGTGCTTCGGCCGCGCGAATGTCGGGTCGCCGCTCCAACAGGCTGGAGGGAAGCCCCGCCGGAATCGCGGGCACATGCGGTTGCTCGGTCAACTTCGTTCCCCGCGCGATGGGGCCGGGGTTGTTTCCCAGAACCGTGCTGAGGAAGTTTTCCTGCTGCTCGATACGCCGCTCCAGATCGGGAATGGTTTCAGCCGCGGTGGACACCAACTGCTCCGCCTGCCGAACGTCGAGCATGGATGTAGCCCCGCCGTTTGCTAACATTTGTGTGAGCCGCAACGAGTCCTGGCGCGAAGCCAGCGTTCGCCGCGAGATTTCGAGCTGCAAGTCGAGCGCGCGAAGCTGGAAGTAGGCCGTGGCAACATCACTCACCAGTGTGCTGATAACCGCTTCACGAGCCCATTCTGTCGCCAACAGATTTGCCCGCGCTGCTTCGGTGGCGCGGCGGTACTTCCCCCAAAAATCCAGCTCCCAGGCCAGCGCGAGATCCACTTGATTTGCGCTCGTTTCGAATGGAGGGAAATGCTTTGATCGCGCAGAGCGCTGATTCACAGCCTGAGCTCCCGCGCTGATCGTCGGCAACTGGTCAGCGCGTGTGACACCCACCTGAGCCTCGGCTTGCAGGATCCGCGTTGCGGCGATGCGAACATCGTAGTTCTGCTGGAGGGCAGTGTGGATCAGGTCTTGAAGCTGCTTGTCCTGAAACACCTCCCACCATTTCTGGTTTGCGAGGGATTCCGCCGCAGGCTGCGCTGCCTCTTCCGGCGTAACTCCGCGATACGTGCCAGGAACGTTTACGCTCGGCCTCTTATAGTTCGGCCCTACAGCACAGCCCGCAGTCAGGAGCACAAGCAACGATAGGGCGGTAAGTTTTGTCACCTCAGTCTCCTTGCAATGGGCTTGGCTGCGGGACAGCAGCAGCGCCGGGCACTTCGTCGCTGCGGCGCCTTGCCAATCGCTCGACCAAGACGAACAGCGCCGGAATGATGAAAATGGCAATCCCGGTGGCGGCCGCCATGCCACCGATTACGGTAGTGCCCATGATCTGACGGGCCACAGATCCTGCGCCGGACGCTGTCCACAGCGGCACGCAGCCGAGAATGAACGCAAACGAGGTCATCAGAATAGGACGCAGACGAAGTTTTGCCCCTTCGAGCGCAGCGTCAACGAGGGGTTTTCCCTTTTCGTACTCATCCTTAGCGAACTCAACGATAAGAATCGCGTTCTTTGCGGCCAGACCGATAAGCATCACCAACCCGATTTGCGAGTAGACGTCGTTCTCGATTTGCACCATGTAAGCCGGATAGAAAGCGCTGAGCACCGCCCGGCGCAGCCACAACACCGCAAAGGCGCCGAATACCGCGACCGGCGTGCTCAGCAACACGCTGAAAGGTAGTGACCAACTTTCGTAGAGTGCCGCGAGAATCAGGAACACGAACAAAAGCGAGAAGCCGAAGATCACCGAAGCCGGGACGCCTTGCCGTGCCTTCTGCTCTTGATAGGACATGCCCATGTAGTCGTAGCCCATTTCACGAGGCATGGTCTGCCTGAAGACTTCTTCCAGTGCCGCTGTCGCCTGGTCCGAGCTATAACCCGGCGCGGCGCTGCCGTTGATTTGCGCTGAGCGATACTCGTTGTAGCGCATCGTGAATTCGGGGCCGGAACGCGACTCAAACCTCATCAGCGCGGAAAGTGGAACCGATTCGCCCCCGTTGTTGCGCACATAGAACTGCCCGAGGTTCTCCATATTCGACCGGTAAGGCGCTTCGGCTTCCACGTACACCTGCCATGTACGGCCGAAATCGTTGAAGTAGTTGATGAACAGCCCGCCCATGAAAGCCTGAATAGTTCTGTAAACGTCGCTGACGGCCACACCTTGCTTCAGCACTTTCTCCCGGTCGACCTCCAAGAACTTTTGCGGCACGCTCGGTAGAAAGGATGTGGCCACCGAGCCAATTTCGGGGCGCTTGAGAGCGGCCGCCAGGAACTTCTCCAGGTTGCCTGCCAGAAACGGCACGTCCCGCCCGGCACGGTCTTCCAGCACGAACTGAAATCCACCGGAAGTGCCGACTCCAGGGATTGCCGGCGGCGAGAAGCTGAAGGCGGTCCCTTGCGGAAGCTTGCTGAGCTGCTGGTTCAAGCGCGCCTTGATTTCCTGATACTGTTCCGCTCTGGTTTCGCGCTTACTCCATGGCTTCAGAGTGACGAAATAGAAGGCGTTGTAACTGGTCCGGACAAAGCTGAGCAAGCTGAAGCCAACAACGGTCGTGGTGTATTGGACGCCTGGCGTATTGGCGAGGATCTCCTCAACCTGTCTCGCCGCTGCGCTCGTGCGTTCCAGCGAAGCCGCGTTCGGAAGTTGCATGTTGATGAAGGCATAGCCCTGGTCTTCATCGGGCAGGAAGCTGGATGGCAGCCGGCTGCCAAAGAAAACTCCGGCAAGCCCGCAGGCCGCAAGCACCACCAGCGCCAAGAGGCCTTTCCGAATCAGCGCACCGGACAGCCGCAGATAGATTTCCGTGCCGGTCCCAAAAATATGATTGAACCAAGCGAAGAATTTGGCGAGTGGCCCGCGGCTTTCCTTCTTCGGCCGGAGCAGTAGCGCGGCAAGCGCCGGGCTCAGCGTGAGGGCGTTAAAAGCTGAGAGGACCACCGAGATCGCGATGGTCAAGGCAAATTGCTGGTAGAGTCGTCCGGTGATGCCTGGGATAAAGACTGTCGGGACGAAGACCGCCGAGAGAACCAGGGCGATACCGATGACCGGGCCCGAGAGCTCCTCCATTGCTTTTCGAGCTGCGTCCTTCGGAGCAAGACCCTCCTCGATGTGGCGTTGGACGCCTTCGACGACGACAATGGCATCGTCCACCACCAGACCGACGGCCAGCACCAACCCGAACATCGAAAGCGTATTGATGGAGAAGCCGAAGATGGGGAAGAGTACAAAGGTGCCCACCAGCGAGACGGGCACGGCAAGCATCGGGATCAGCGTAGCGCGCCAGTCCTGCAAGAAGAGGTAGACCACAAGGATCACCAGCACGATGGCGATCAACAGGGTTTCAATGATCTCCTTCATGCCTTCTGTCACTGCTGTTGTCTGGTCCAGCGATATGGCGTAATCCATATCTTGCGGGAAGCGCTGCTGCATCTCGGCCATCAGCTTTCGGACGCCTGCGGCCGTTTGGACCGCATTGGAACCGGGCAACTGGTAGACCGGGATAACGATGGCGGGCTTGCCATTCAATCGGCTGACAATGCTGTAGTCCTGTGCGCCCAGCTCGACGCGGGCGACGTCTCTAACACGAACTATGCCGCCATTCGGAGCCTCACGCACTATGACGTTTTCGAATTGTTCCGGGGACGTCAGTCGGCCTTGCGCAAGCACGGAATAAGTGAATTGCTGGTTCGCGGGAGCTGGTTCACCGCCCACCTGACCAGCAGGATTGACCGTGTTCTGCGCCTGCACTGCATTGACGATGTCCGTGACCGTGATGCCTAGCTTCGCCAGCTTGTCAGGCTGCACCCAAAGCCTCATCGCATACTGCCCCGCGCCGAAAACCTGCGTCTGGCCCACACCGTATAAGCGGGCGATGGGGTCGTTGAGGTTGATATACGCGTAGTTGCCAAGGAACTTCGTATCGAAAGTGCCCTTCGGGGAAAATAGGCCGACCAGCATGAGCGGAGCGGTCACGGACTTTCTGATGGTGACCCCGTAGCTGCTAACGTCCGGCGGAAGCTGACCGGCAGCCAGTTGCTCGCGCGACTGCGTGAGGATGAGATCGGTGTTCGGGTCCGTCTTCAGGTCGAAGTTCACAACCAGGGTGGTTTGTGAGTTGCCGGTAGCGTTCAGGGAATACATGTAGTTCATGTTGTCCACGCCGTTGATTTGCTGTTCGATGGGCGTGGCTACGGATTGCTCCAGGGTCTGCGCGTCCGCCCCGACATAGGTGGCCTGCAGCTGAATTTCCGGTGGAACGATGTTCGGAAACTGGGCCACGGGCAGGCTTGTGATGGTGACCGCGCCCACAATCACCATAAGGATGGCGATCACCATTGCCACGATCGGACGGTTGATGAAGAACTTCGACATAGCTCAGTTTCCTTCCCCGGAAAGATGTACGGGCTTGGGCGTAACGAGAGTTCCTTCCCTGATCTTTTGCAGACCTTCGACTACAACTTGCTCACCCGGCTTGAGGCCCTCGTCAATAACCCACATCGTCCCGACCGTCTCGCCGGGCTTCACGGTGCGCATACTAACTCTGTGATCGTTGCCGATAACCGCCACCTGATAGGTTCCCTGCGACTGCGCAACGGCGCTCTGAGGAAGCAGCAGAGCGCCCTTTTTCATGTTGGTTTCGACACGCGCTCGTCCATACTGGCCGGGACGCAGAATGTTGCCGGGATTGGGAAAGGCAGCAACGATGCGAATCGTACCCGTGCTTGGATCCACTTGCCGGTCCGCCAGCAGGATTTTGCCTTTTTGAGGGTAGGTACTGCCGTCAGTCAGGATCAGTTCGAGCGAGTTTCCGAAAAAACTGATAGTGTGTCCGCTGGAAATGGCATTACTCTTCTGTACGAGGACATACTCATGTTCGCTAATCGGGAAATAAGCTTTGATGGGATTCACTTGCGAAACTGAAGTCAAGACAGAATTGGGTCCCACAAGGTTGCCGATCTGGACTTGTGCAATCCCCGCAATTCCATCCACCAGCGAGGTCACTTTCGTGAATTCAAGGTTGAGTTCCGCCTGCTCCACGGCCGCCCTGCCCGATTCGACGGCGGCCTGGGCGCCGAGCTTGGCCTGAATCTCGTTATCTAATTGACTCTTAGCGATGGCCCTGGCCTCTGCAAGCGGTGTGTCGCGCTCCACATCAAGAGTGCTTTTGCCAAGTTGTGCTTGCGCCTGCGCAAGGTCGCCCTTAGCGCGGTCAAGGGCCGCCTTGAAGGGCCTCGGATCTATTTCGAACAGTACCTGGCCTTTGCGGACGAGCGAACCCTCTTTGTAGTCTTGCTTGATAATGTAGCCTGACACCTGGGGTTGCATCTGGGCGTTCACGTACCCGTCCAAAGTCGCCACCCATTCGCTGTACACGGGGACATCGCGTTGTTCTACCGTGGCCACTTCGACCTCCGGCACCGGCGTCGCTGTTGCTGCCCGGCCCCGATTGCAACTTGAGGCAAAAATGCCGAGGGCTGTCGTCAGGACCGCGATTAGCAACTTGGCCTTTCCACGTATCCGGTATCGCAGGCAGTTCGTTCGAACGACTCCGTTGGCCGGTATAACGCCACTTGGTCCAATAATTGTGAAGTTCTGAATTGTCATGTTCTCGGCTTTTCTCCAGGTTCGTATAAAAAGCGCCGCAGTCGTTTTTCTGCGTTCTTCAAGCATCTGGCCTTCTTCCACACCAGAGAATAGGGCACTGCGCCTGCCAAAGACGCGTTCTAACCGAGACCGCGGCAACTGATTGAAGACAGAAGAGCTTCGCTTTGTGAGACTGCGATCCCTGGAGAGAGTGTCGGGACTTTCGACACTTCTCTCGACAAGTGTCGAGCGTCTACGACACTTGAATCCAGCCACCATTTGTCTTCCGTCTTTGCTCTTCCCTGAGACCGCTTGTTGGTTCAGTCACTTAGAGATTCATCGCGTTTGGTGCAGATCCAGTCTTGTGGCCCTGCATTTGCATAGTCCAAGGACAGAGGAGAAGGAAGGAATGCTGAAGATCACGATCACCAACACGGCGACGGAAGAGCGGTGGACCCTGCAAGGTCGCCTCGTCGCGCCGTGGGTCAATGAACTGAAGGCGAGCTGGAAGAGGGCACACCGCACAGCCCAGGGGCGAAGGTGCATCGTGAACCTCGATGAAGTCACGTTCATCGATAAGAGCGGGGAACGAATGTTGCGGTCCATGTCAAACCAAGGCGCGCAATTTGTCGCCAGCGATGTATACGTCAAGTATGTGCTTGATCGCCTCCAAGCCAAGCCGAATTAGTAGCGAGTAGTTATACTTATGACGCTGAATAAGAGATAGGAAATGACTCCGATCCGAATTTTGTCGACGAGCCCGGAAACGATCATAGCTCTTGCTGCACTTTGTGGTTCGCTTGTAGGTGCACTGGGCTCAAGCCTAAGCACTTGGATAACCCAGAGGCATCAGGGTCGGCGCGACCTGCTGGCAAAAAAGCTCTTCCACCGCGAGGAGCTGTATTCGGATTTCATCAGTGAAAGCGCGCGCCTCCTGGTAGACGCCTTGGCGCACAACCTAAGTGATCCAAAAAATCTGATCCCGGCGTATGCCCTACTGAGTCGCATGCGCCTAAGTTCCTCACCGGAGGTACTGGCGACTGCCGAGGAAGTTGTAAGACACATCATCGGCGCCTACGCGAAACCGAATCTGACGCCCGAGCAGATTCAAATCAGGGGGACAAACGGTGAAGATCCATCGAGAACATTCAGTGACATTTGTCGCGCTGAACTCGATTTTGTGCAAAGACAAATATGATTTGGAGGAGAGCGCCGAGGCCGCCGATGCTTGGAATGGTGCAGATCGCTATGTTGCTCGCCTTGATTCGCGGAGGCGCTGCGCTCTCTTTTTCTCAGACCAATCCCAATCTTCAGACCCAGCGTTCAATTCAATGGTCCACGTCACTCGGTATTCAGCCCTTTGATATCCTAAAACGACCTGTACATGCTTGAGATCAACGAAAAGAGAGATTTCGTGCACAGCGAAAGGCCGCAATGGCTCCAACAGATGGAGCCCATTCTCGAAACACTGAATGACGGTGTTGTCATCGGAGACGCCGACTCCGGTCAGTTTCTCTTTGTCAACACAGTCTTCGAGGAAATGACCGGGATTCTTCGCGGAGCAATCATCGGCCGCGATGCCCGGCAGCTGAATCTTGGGGCTGAAGACTATGCTCGCCTCCAGGCATTTCGAAAGAAAATCCGTGAGAAGGGCCGGGGCCGCGAAGAGTTCTTCCTGCCCGCGAAGGATGGCGGGCGACTGCCCGTGGTGATCAGTGTGCGCGCAATGCATGGGCCCGAGGGAGGGCGTTTCACGATCGCGACGTTGACCGCTATTTCGGAACAGAAACGTACGGAAGAGAAGCTCCGCGCCGCAAACGCGAGGCTCGAAGAGTATCGGAGAGAGATTGAGCAAGACCTAATGCTGGCGACCCGAGTGCAGCAGAGCCTGGCACCAAAACCCATCCTCTGGGGAGGCTTGCGTGCCGACACTTTCTATCAACCAGCGCACAGAATCGGCGGCGACTTCGGCTTGGTCACTCCATTCAAAGAAGAACACCTGAATATACTGGTCTGCGATGTCTCCGGCCACGGCATCAGCTCCGCTCTCGTCGCCAACCGAATATACTCGGAGACGCTTACGCTGCTGGGTAATCGTGCGCCGCTCGCGGACATGCTCCGTCAATTGAACTCTCTTGTGATTCAGAATGTTGGCGTGCCGGGACTCTTCTTCACGTTGGCGGCGGCCCGAGTTGACCGCAGCGGAACGAGCATGGAGTTCGCCGGAGCCGGACATCCACCGGCGATGATCGTCCAGCCAGGAGCCGAGCCTCGATTACTCCCGTCCCGCAGCATGATTCTCGGCATACTGCCTTATGCGGCGGACGCCGACGCCACGCTTTACGCAGAGCTCGAGCCCGGTGACCGCATCGTGCTGTACACCGACGGCATCACCGAGGTGTTCGACTCGCGTGGCGAAATGCTCGAAGTAGAAGGCGTACAGAACTTCGTTCGCGAAACGGCGCTTCTGCCATTCAGCGAAATGAAGCAGGGTATTCTCAATCGCGTCGCTGCGTGGCGCGATGGCCCGCCGGTCGACGACGTGTCACTCGTGCTGGTCGAAGTGCGCTGAATAAACAGGACTCGCCGCTCGTCGGACCGCAGGTTAGAACCGAGGATCAGACTAATCGCGAACATGAGCTGGCCATGGCGCGTGCCGTCATCATACGGTCGCGCCCTGTACGCGTACTCATACCAGACTTCGGGATTAGAGCGACAGTTTCGAACCTCTTAGCCAGAATGGGGCTTTACCGATTCGGGCAGATTCCATCCTCAAAAAGAGAATCGAGCCCAACGTCACGGGTAAGTTGTTGATTCTTTGCGGAGAGTCGGCTACGAACCAGAGGGTCCGGAC
>Ga0209377_1003413_pt1 | contig 10202 bp, 11 predicted proteins | sample GraSoiAngelo_141_FD_185898 | JGI IMG/M metagenome (GOLD analysis project Ga0209377, IMG submission 185898) | Grasslands soil microbial communities from the Angelo Coastal Reserve, California, USA - 14_0929_12_40cm (SPAdes) (version 2) | ecosystem: Environmental > Terrestrial > Soil > Grasslands ...
GGAGGCCGCGGAATGCGAGTGGTTTCCGACACGTCCGGCGCCATCGCCAGGCTCACCCCGCCCAACAACTGAATTCGCTCGGCGATGGCGTCCACTAGTTCCGACTGTTCGGAGAAGTGCTTATCAAACAGAAGATGAAGCTGGTAAAAAGTCGGACCTGCCACCTGCCAATGAGACTTTTTGTAGAGGTCGCGAAGAGTAATCGTATCGGCAAGCAGTGGGTTCAGCCGTTCCGTCATTTCCAGGCGTACGGGCTCTTCCAGTTCCAACGGAAGCAGATGGCTGACGGTCCCGTACGGCTGGATTTCAGGAGCGCTCTGGTGAAGCCGCGGCTGGGCACTGATTTTCGCTTGATTATCCGACGAATATTGTTTCGCCATTGATGATTTCTCCTCTTGCGCATCGACGTGCGCAGTTGTTGTTATTCTCAAATACCGCTTAAGCCCGTCAGCGGTATGTAAGTGGCTGGAGAGCGCTACCTGAACCCGACCGAAGGGGCTGGGTCGCGATCTACAGGCCTTGCCCCAGGCTCTTGTTCACCAGAACTTTGACATCTACACGGCGGTTAAGCTCGCGGCCCTCAGCGTCCTTATTGCTGGCGAGCCGATGGGTAGTGCCATAGCCGACCGGGACAAGCATGCGTCGCATTGGGATGTCCTTGACTTCATGGAAATAGCGGGCCACAGCGGCGGCACGTTCTTCGCTTAGCTTCTGGTCGGTCTCTTTGCTTAAGGTGTTGGAAGCGTAGCCTGAGATCTCGATCAAGTAGCCATCAAGCGACTTCGCGGTATCAGCGATACTGGCGAGAGCTGGTTTGGCGGCATCTTTCAGGACGGCCGAACCCCTGTCAAACCAAACATCCACCTCAGCCTCGATCTTGTAGTCGTCCAAGTCCGAGACGCGCTGATTGACTGTCGCGACCGCGGCGGCGTCCGCAATTGCCAGATCGCCGGCAGCTTGCGCCTGCAGGCTGGCTTGACCTGCCGAGGTTTGGGCCTGCCTAGCGGAAGATTGGGCCTCGTTGGCAGCGGCTACACCCTGGTCTGCGGTGGATTGTGCATTTTGGGCGGCCGCCTTGTTGGCCAAGACTTGTTGCTCTTGGGCTACTTCGACGGCGAATGCGTCCGGAGTGAAGGAGATCTTGTCGGCGTCGAGTTGTCCTTTTGAATTGCCGGCGCCTTCTGTCTCTATCGTCAAGCCTGGCACCATGGCGGTGACGTCCATGTCGGTGTGGCGAGGGAACAGAACTCGATGCTTCTTACGCTCGATCCTGGTGTTGTCGGTGATATTCACAACGACGACTTGACCCGATTTCTTGTCGCGGACGCGCAGCAGTTCTCCATCACGAGACAGAATCGACCCCGTGACTTTCACTTTTTCGCCCGCTGCGAGATGGCGTGTCGGGTTTGTGGCTGCGTAGGTGAGGCTTGCGAGCAGGATGGCCGCGCTCGCACAAAACAACACACTCAGTTTCCACTCACGAATATTAGATTTCACTCCAATTCCTCCAAAGTTGGTATCTTCTTGACTCTCTCGGGCGCGTCTGCGGAACGCCGCCTTCCACGATTCGTTGTTCATTTTCCTTGTGTGGTCTTGATTGGATCCCTTGCACCACATAGTTCTAGGAAGGAGCATGCAAGACTCGTGCCAGTCAGCAACTCCTTAAGACACAGGCAAGTGATTGAGATTGAGGCGGTACAGATTGCAACTCGAGAGCTCAGCGATCAGTCCGCGTCATCATTTGGACATGCGTCAGTCAGCGGTCACTTCGCGGATGTCAGAAAAGACGTGCTTTGGGCCTCGAGGGAATCGGGGCAAGGTACAAGCCAGAGCCGTACTCATTTCTTGCCCGCGACTCAAGAACGGTCGGCCCGGTGCTCCTCAGTTGTAAAGCTGACCTGCCAGGCTTATCATTTTCACTACGCGTCTGCGCGATCCAAGCGAGGCAAAACCATGCCGCAGCGGATCTCTTCATCGCCGACCTCCCTACCTCGCGATTCTGCGCTACGGCGTTGCACTTCTGTGTGTAGGTCGGCCACTGACTGAAATTGAGGTGATATATGGCTACCCAGACTCAATCCGTGCAGTTTGCCGGGGGCAATCTCGGCGGGCAACGTCACATTTGCGCTTTCTTCAACAGCACCGACGAGGAGCACAGAGTGCTTGGCTCGTTCATCAAAGATGGCTTCGCGCGAGGGGATAAAGCGTTCCATCTCGTCAACCCCGAGCTACGGGAAGAACATCTCAAGCGGCTCGCTGATGCAGGTATCAATGTGCAAGAGGCGATGGGCACCGGCCAATTGGAGGTGCGGCCGTGGCAAGACGGTCCGCTCCACGGAGGCCGGTTTGACCAGGACACCTGGCTGCTGTCGTTCGAACAAGTGCTCCAGTCCGGGCCGGCAGCAGGATACGCACAGACAAGATTCCTGGGGCACATGGAATGGGCGCTGGTCGACTTACCAGGCGTCGAAGACCTGATCGAGTTCGAGACGCGGGTCAACTACGTGGTTCCCAAGTACGACGATACAGTGATCTGTGCGTATGATCTGTCGAAATTTGGCGCGAGCGTGGTGATGGACGCCCTGCGGACGCATCCAGTCGTGATTGTCGGTGGGTTACTGCAGGAGAACCCCTTCTTCGTTCCTCCCGACCAGTTCCTCCATGAGATACGGGAGCAACGGTTAGCTCGCAAGAGTGCAGCATAGCGAACTAAATGGCGAGATCCAGATCTGGCATCCCGCAGATGGCCACGCGGAACTTGCGCACGACCGACTGGTGCGTGCACCTGTCCAGGAAGGAGGAAAACGCTCGGGCAGAAAATTACGAGGTGCAGATGGCTTCGACGCAGATTGTGAAGTCTGAGCCCAAATTTAGTGATTCGTACATCTACTATTCACGTGAGGTGAAATATGGCAACCAACGGCCATTCTGTTAAGTTTGCCGGGGGCATTCTCGGCCGGCAACGTCACATTTGCGCTTTCTTCAACAGCATCGACGAGGAGCACAGAGTGCTTCGCTCGTTCATCAAAGATGGCTTTGAGCAAGGGGAAAAAGCTTTCCACATCGTTGATCCCGAGCTCTGGGAACAACATCTCAAGCGACTCGCCGAAGCAGGTATCAATGTGCACGAGGCGATGAACACAGGCCAGCTGGAAGTGCGGCCTTGGCAGGACGCTTACCTGCGCGGGGACCACTTCGACCAGAATGCGATGTTGGCATTGATCGAAGAGGTGCTCCAGTCGGCCGATACGGCCGGGTATCCGCTCACCAGACTGTTGGCGCACATGGAATGGGCGCTGCTCGGCAAACCCGGCGTCGATAACCTAGTGGAATACGAGACACGCCTCAACTACGTGCTTCCCAAGTACGATGATCCGGTGGTGTGTACCTACGATCTGTCAAGATTTGGTTCCAGTGTAGCAATGGACATCATGCGTACCCATCCGGTTGTGATTATCGGTGGAGTGCTGCAGGAGAACCCATTCTTTGTTCCTCCGGACCAGTTCCTCGATGAGATACGGGAGCGACGGTCGGTTCGCAAGAGCGCAGCATAGCGGACTAAATGCCCACAGAATCACATGCTGGGACTGTGGCGCTGCGAACAGCGCTCCGCGAGCTGGTAGCGCTTTCTACAATCCCGGCGGCGTGGGTGGGGAGAGAACCGCCTATCATTGCCGCCGGGCTTGCCGATGTGCTGGTCGGATCGCTGCACCTGGATTTCGCTTTTGTGCGTTTGTGCGATCCCAAAGGGGGCGCCGCAATCGAAGTGACGCGGGGGGACGCGTGGAAAGGATTCCCCGAATGGCTGCAAATCCACGTGGGCGGCGTGCGCCAATTTTCTAGTAAGGAAATCGTTTCTGACCTTGGCGGCGCGGAGCCATGCCGCGGTATTGTCATTCCCATTGGCGTCAATGCCGAGGGTGGTCTGGTCGCTGCGGCGTGCGCTCGCGCCGACTTTCCCAGCGAGATTGACCAGTTGCAGCTTTCCGTGGCTGCCAACCACGCTGCGGCAGCGTTTCAGAACGCGCGTCTGCGCAACGAGCTCGACGCGAAGGTGGCGGAACTCCGTCAGGCCCGCAACGAACTCGAGATGAAGGTGGCGCAAAGGACTGCCGATTTGCGGCGGAGCGAGGCCTATCTAGCTGAAGGGCAGAGACTGAGCCACTGCGGCAGTTTCGCCTGGAATGTGGACAGAGAGGGAATCTACTGGTCCGACGAAACCTACCGGATCTTTGAATGCGATCAGGCGAACAAACCCACGCTGGACTTCATACTACAACGAACGCATCCCGAAGACAGAGCACTCGTCCAGCAAGTCAGCAATCAGGTGCAACAGGAGAGAAGGGATTTTCATTTTGAACATCGACTGTTGATGCCCAGCGGCTCAGTCAAACATATCGAGATTGTGGCTCATGCGGTAGAAGGACACGAATCGAACAATTTTGGATTTGTTGGTGCGGTGCTGGACGTCACCGGGCGCAAGCAAGCCGAGCAAAAATTCCGTGGGCTTCTGGAATCCGCTCCGGATGCGATGATCGTGATGAATCGGCAAGGGAAGATCGTGTTGGTCAATGCACAGGTGGAGAAGCTGTTTGGGTATCAGCGGGAAGAGCTCTTGGGGCAGGAGATTGAGATTTTGGTGCCGGAACGGTTTCGGGGCCGACACCCCGAACACCGCATGGGGTTCTTCGCCCAGCCTCGGGTCCGGTCGATGGGTGCGGGTCTGGAGCTGTATGGACGGCGGAAAGACGGAGCGGAGTTTCCCGTGGAGATCAGCCTCAGTCCGCTGGAGACGGAGGAGGGTACGCTTGTCTCCGGCGCCGTCCGCGACATCACCGAGCGCAAGCGGGCAGAGGAGGCGCTGCGTAGGAGCGAGGGTTATTTAGCGGAAGCGCAGAAGCTCACCCATACGGGCAGCTGGGCGGGCAATATCCTGAAGAGAGAGATCCTCCACTCGTCCGAGGAACACACCCGCTTGTATGGCTTCGATCCGAATAGGGGGGAACCTTCCTTCGAAGAACTTCATCAGCGTATTCATCCAGACGATCGAGCCCTGGTCGTGGAAGCTTTCGAGAGCGCAACCCACGCGGGCACGGATGTCGACGTGCATTACCGAGTGGTCCTTCCGGGCGGTACAACGAGATACGTGCAGGCAGTGGGTCATCCTGTTTTCAAACCGTCCGGCGATCTCGGCGAATTCGTGGGTTTCTTGATCGACGTGACCGAACGCAGGCGGACGGATGAAGAGCGCGAGAGATTGCGGCAGGTACAGGCTGATCTTGCGCACGTCACACGAGTGACCACGATGGGCGAGTTGGCTGCTTCCCTGGCGCACGAGATCAAGCAGCCGATTTCCGCAGCAGTAACCGACGCTAAAACCTGTTTGCGGTGGCTTGGGCGCGATGACCCCGACATGGCAGAGGCGCGCGAAGCAGCCTCCAGAGCCGTCAAAGACGTAATGCGCGCAGCCGACATCATTAGCAGCATCAGCTTGCTGTTCAAGAAGGGCGCTCTGCAGCACGAGTTGGTCGATGTAAATGAGCTCATTCGAGAAATGGTTGTCCTGCTCCGCAGTGAGGCGAGCCGGTATTCGATTTCGATCCGTGGCGAGCTTGCCGACGATCTTCCCAAGATCATGGCGGACCGCGTGCAATTGCAACAGGTATTGATGAACCTCATGCTCAATGGCATCGAAGCCATGAAGGACATGGGCACTGGAGGTGAACTGACGATCCAGTCGCAGCAAGATGACCAACGTCAACTCCTGATCTCGGTCCGCGATACGGGCGTGGGACTACAGCCAGAACAGGCGGAGCAAATCTTCAATGCCTTCTTCTCCACCAAGCCTCAGGGCACCGGAATGGGATTGCCCATCAGCCGTTCAATCATCGAATCGCATGGCGGCCGCTTGTGGGCCATAGCACGCTCCGGGCGGGGCGCAACATTTCAGTTCACCTTGCCCAGCGAAGCCACCGCGCATCGGGCTGCGTAGCCAGACGTACTCCGGAAAACAGCAAGATTTCGTTCTCAGACGAAGAACTATTTGGCTTTACCCAGAGTGCGAACGTACTTCACCAAAGCGTCGACTTGGCCCGTACTCAGCCGAGTCCCGAAAGCAGGCATATTTCCTCGTCCTTCAGCGATGACGTTAGCCAGCTGCGCGTCAGACTGCTGTTGAACTTGTGCCGAGTGAAAATCCGCGGCGTGTAAGCTCTTGCCCACTGCGCTGCCACGGCCGTCCTGGCCGTGGCAGGAGACGCAGTTAGTCTTGTATGTGCTTGCCGCGGAGTTGTTCGCCGGCTGTCCGAACCCAAGCGATGCGGCGGCTCCCAAGAAAATTGCAATTGCCAAGGCCGCCGCGACTCATATCACCTCGTCCCACGAATTGTTGAGGGAACAAGAGATTTGCTCCGAAAATTTCGAGCAACGGATCAACATATTTACCGCTAGCGATGCTGCCGAGCAGCACAATCTGGGAACCAGCCGGTAGCACGCGAGCCAACGCACGCGCATCCCGGCAAAGGGGCTTCCGATATCGAGCATCGCCCGGATCAATTGGAACCGCAGACATTTCCAGAAGGTCGTCCAACGTGATGATGGTCTCGGGCGGCAGAAGCCCACGCGACGTCGTCATGACAAGCGTCGCACGAAAGCCAGTCGGCGAATTCGAAAAAGCTTCCGCATAGGCAAGCTTGCCGCGAAAATACAGGCTGCTGATGAAGCTGAAGAGTTCCCCGAGCGAGGCGCCGTGTCGCCGGATGCGCTGGGCGAGTTCGAATTCGGAATTCCTGTTCAACAGCAGCTGTCCGCGAATGGCCGAAGTATTGGCAGGAGAAAGTAGAAACACGCGTGATAGAGGCGGCCGGCAATCGGACGGATCGGATCCCGGCGCAAGGCCACCGGAGACCAGTTTTTTCGGCGCCATTCTTCTTGGCTCACTCAAAGTGATCTGCTCGTGATTATATCCAGAACGGCCGATGCTGGCCACGCTTGTGGGTGAGCCATTTCACGAGCCAGGATGGGTCTACGAAGAAAAATACGACGGTATCCGGATTCTTGCTTACAAAGAAGGATCCCAGGTCACGTTGCTCAGCCGGAAAGACAAAGATCGCACCGAAAGCTTCCCGGCGATTGCTCGCACGGTCGGCGCGCTACGGCCGACGACCTTGTTGCTCGACGGAGAAGTCATTGCGCTGGACCGTCACAAGATTTCACGCTTCCAGTTGCTGCAGCGGGGGATTGGTCGTGCGCACTACGCCGTATTCGACTGTCTGTATACCATGGTGGACCAACTCAACGCTTTTGCTGCTGAGGTGACGCGTGTGGCACGCGAAGTCGGTACCGAGGGCAAGCCGCGAAGTCGGCGTCGAAGGCCGTCTCGGCGGCCAGGCTCACGTGCCTGGTGCCGCAGGGACCTGGAAAGACCTCACGGGAAACATCAGCCTGTTGGGAGCGCAGCTGCTCGACCATGGTGTTGAGGGTCTCTTTGAGCTGCAGGATCTCTCCGCGCACATCCAGGACTCGGGGGTGCGCCGTTAGCGAGAACTCCCGTGTTCTCCAAGCCAAAGCGGGAGTCCAAACGAAAGCGGAGCCTCTGGCCGAGTTCTCCGCCTCCGTTGTTGTTGCGCCACTTCGTCTAGGAGACAGAGTAGGAGAGCATCTACCTGGTTTCAAGGAAATTCCAGAGTAGATGAACTTTTTTTACCCAGACGGCGATTGATGCCGGCACACGTTCCGTTGATACAGTACAGACCTCCTGCTGCGAATCCGTCAGTAACGCTTAGGCTTGGCCTTGCGCCTTCGCAGGAAATAGCGCCTCTCGGCTCGGTTCATATTGCGGCGAAACACTTGGCGGAACATGCGCTCAATGGGAGTTTCTCTGTGAGGCTTGCGGGGGAACATGCACCACCCTTAAGCAGGTTTTGGGGACAAATTGTAATCCCGGAAGTCCGGACGCATGAAACGTGACAGAGTAACACGAAACGGAGCGGACTCACGGTTCAGTGTTTACGTGAAATCCAAACGCCTCCAGCAACCCCGTGGGTACATACTTGTGATCCTTGTTACGGCGTACCCACTCCTTCAGCTCCAGCGAATTTTCATATTCTTCTGGTGAGATGTGCAGAGCCTTGACGACTTGCTCAAACGAACTCGGGAAGAAAATGAGAGGCTGGATTGCTTCCGGCTTTGTAAAATTACGATTTATGCGGTGACGCCGCATACGGCACCTCAAAAATTCGAGCCAGCAGGATCTCATTGCTCGGGAGACCGACTTTCTCGTCACCCGCTTCGGACCGGGTACCGCTTCAGGAACTCATCGACATTATTCTTGATTACAGCCTGCTCCGATTTCAGAGCGGAGTACAGCCGCGATAAGAGGTGCTGCCGTCTACGGTCATCTCTCTCGGAAGCAATCAGCTTGCAGAGTTGACGGATCGCCTGATTTTCACCCGAGACAGCCATTCCTTATTTCGCTTCTCTGGCAGATACTGATTTCTCGACATCGAGTGCAGCGCGGTAATGCTCAAGAGCGAGTCTTACGGCCCGGATTTCACTTTCGACTGCATTGGCCTTGTCATGCGTGTCTGTCGTCATCAGGGTATTATTCGGGGCTTGCTGGCGTTCCTCCAGCCATTCAACGTGCTGTCTTACGGTGCGATCCATAAAGTTGCGCCTAGGACACATGCGGCAACTTAAGTTTCAAACCAGTTTTATTCCCGCACCAAGCCTCCTGCAACCCTCGAAGCTGTGTTGAGTCATACCCCGAACTCGGCACCCGTGAGGCGGTTTTCCTTCGCAGGAGAACAGCAAGACTCAGACACAGCCCCGCTCAAAATTGTACTCCGACTCCTGTCCGTTTTCCGTACTAATCGAAGACCCGACCGAGCAACTTGATGACCGCACCCACGACGGCAAAGGAAAACCCGTTAGCTGCGATTGAGAACCCTCGCTTGTTCCCCGCCGATTCGCGTTCTCTACGCGACCCATCTGCCATCTATTGGAACGGGCGTCGTCTTCCTGCTGGCATAGGCAAGCTCGCGCAGTGTGGAGGCCACGCAAATGACGAAGAACATCAAGCTGGCCTCAAACAGATTGCGCTGTGACAATCGGAGCGCCAGGAAGGTTTTTACGGCGACGTTAAAGTGCACCAACGCCCCGCAAACGGCAATGATCCAACCGAGGTAGTAGGTAATCCTTGCGACCAAGTGCAGACCGGGTGCTGTTGTCCATGTTAATACCCTCCATTCAGGTGCCGAGTGAAAGTTCGTGACACACCCGATTCGGGGAAGCCTAGCACGGTTTGGGACGGGTCGGAACGAGAATAAGAAATTCGCAGCCGATACGCGTCTAACAGCCCGTGTCTAAAGTCGCATTAATCACTTTGCGCCGAGGATGATTCACGGTAGTGTCTTGCCATGGCGGTGGGAACGCGCAGGCAGCGTCAGCGGCAAGAGGAGCTTTGGTACCGCCGGGATCTGGCCTACCCGTGGTTAGAGGAAGCTGTCCACGACGACTTCTTTTCGGTACTACGAGGTTGGCTGTCCCAGCACTTACCGTCGGGTTGATGGGACTAAATGCTTGATGCAGGTACCCAGCGGCCGCACAATCATTCCCCAGCCCAAGCAATTTGTTTACCTTCAATCCGGCAAACCAGATTTACATCAGTCATTTTGGGCGTGTGTTTGTTCGTGCCTGCCGTGCCCCAGAGCGCTCGGAAGCCTGTAACGACGCGCACGGTGCTGCACGGTCCTGCACAGTGTGCGGCTTGATTGCAAACCGTAGGTCCGTTGGTATAAGTTGCGCGACCATGCAGCACGTAGAAACGCCAAAGGATGTCAGCGGGATTGTCGCGATCCCGAGCGGGTTTGAGAGTGCGAGGCGTTCTGCATCCGTGGCGCTGCTCGAACACTTCGTCCACTAATGGTCCCCCTTTTCCAGTGTCTCGAGTACGACGATGAAGTTCGGGTCGGACTTGCGCATGTACTCAGCCAAGCGCTTCCGCTCTTCCGGGGTCAGGGTTGGGATGGTAGCGTCAATACGGTGCAGCGTCGCGGCAATATCGTCGACATAGCTCAGTAAACGAATGAGTTCACCGGTGGTTTGCATGAGAGCCCCTGTTCCCCTAGCTCTAGCAGCTCTTGTGCCGTGAGTTCTGCGTCTGGATTATGGTGACGAGGCGCGCTGCAGGGCGAATTTACCAT
>Ga0209377_1003414_pt1 | contig 10202 bp, 11 predicted proteins | sample GraSoiAngelo_141_FD_185898 | JGI IMG/M metagenome (GOLD analysis project Ga0209377, IMG submission 185898) | Grasslands soil microbial communities from the Angelo Coastal Reserve, California, USA - 14_0929_12_40cm (SPAdes) (version 2) | ecosystem: Environmental > Terrestrial > Soil > Grasslands ...
GAGGCGGCTCCTTGCTGATGGAGCATGGCTACGATCAGGGACATCGCTGTGTCGAGCTCCTCAGAGCGCAGGGTTACGCCGAGGTCGGCGATTTTCATGACCTTGCCGGATGGCCGCGCGTGTGTGCGGGCGTTTGGCGTGGTTGACCGCGCTTAGGGTGAGCGGTACAATTCCCGACGATTTTTATCAGGTATTTGAGGCTCAACATGGACGCGCAAGAACGCATCAGACAGCAAGTCACAGGAAACCCCGTCGTTCTCTATATGAAGGGGACTCCGCAATTTCCGCAGTGCGGGTTCTCCGCCAACGCCGTGCAGATCCTGAAGGCCTGCGGGGTCGAGCAGGTGTTTACGGTCAACGTGCTCGAAGAATCGGAAATCCGCCAAGGCATCAAGGAATACGCCAATTGGCCCACCATCCCCCAGCTCTACGTCAACGGAGAGTTCGTGGGCGGTTCCGACATCATGCGCGAGATGTACCAGTCCGGGGAGTTGCAGAAGCTCCTCACCCGGGGAAAAACCCCCTCTTAGTCGGGAGACCGATCGCCTCATCGCAGTTCCGCAAGGAGGCGCTCGATCATCGCTTTCGCCTGCGCAGCGTAGCCGCCGCCGAAAAGATTCGCATGGTTGAGCACGTGGTACAGGTTGTACAGCGTTTTTCTGACTGCGTAGCCTTGAGCGAGGGGGGCGACTTCCGCGTAGGCGGCGTAGAACGCCTGCGGAAATCCGCCGAATAGCTCGGTCATGGCAAGGTCTGCTTCGCGGTCTCCCCAATAAACTGCCGGATCGAAGAGCACCGGCGCGCCGCCGGCGAGAAAGCCCGCATTTCCGCTCCACAGATCGCCGTGCAGGAGCGATGCAGCGGGCGCATGCTCGGAAAGTAATCGGGGCAGGGCTTCGGCAAGCCGCTCTCCCTTTCCCACGAGATCCCTCCCGAGGCGGTTCTTCCTCGCGAGCTCGAGCTGGGGTCCCAGCCGCTCCTCGCGCCAGAAATCGCTCCAGGAAGCTGACCACCGGTTGAGCTGCGCCGTTCTTCCGATGTAATTGTCCCGGTGCCAGCCGAAAGCTGCGCCGTGAACCGAGTGCACCGCGGCGAGCGAGCGCCCCAGGGCAGCGTGATCCCCGTTCTCGCGAAGCTCCAGGTGCTCGAGCACGAGAAACGCGTGCTCGTCCGCTTGTCCTCGGCATAGCGGGGCGGGAACCCGGGCGCCGGCTGCGGCCAGCGCCGCAAGGCCCTCGGCCTCCGCGGCGAAACTGTCGAGTGCCGAGCGGGCGTTTGTCTTCGCGAAGTATCTGCGCCCGCCGCCCTCGAGTATGAAGCAACGATGGATGCAACCCCCCGCGACTGGCGTTGCGCGCTCGATGCGGAACGGCCCCAGGGCACCCGAAACCGAGGTCTGCAGCGCGGTGATGAGTTCAGGGGATGCGATCATGCCGCCCGCCGACCCTCGAGCCCCGTCCCCGTGGATCACGCCAAGGGGCCGGCCCTGAGCGATTTGCGCGCGCGCTTGATCGCAGCGCGCACTTGAACGGGTGCGGTGCCGCCGAGGTGGGAGCGGCTCGCGACCGAGCCTTCGGGCGTGAGCACGCGGTAGACGTCCTTTTCCACTTGGGAGGAAAAGCGCCGCATCGCCTCGAGCGGCAAGTCCTCCAGACCCATACCCGATTTTTCGGCGAAGCGCACCGCGCGCGCGACGGCCTCGTGCGCGTCGCGAAACGCGAGCCCCTTCCTCACCAGATAGTCGGCAAAGTCTGTCGCCGTGGCGAAGCCTTCCTTGGCCGCAGCCTGCATCGCAGCCGCGTTGACCTCGATACCGGCGATCAATTCGGCGAAGACGGCGAGCGTGTCGCGCAGGGTGTCCGCTGCGTCGAACAGGGGCTCCTTGTCCTCCTGATTGTCCTTGTTGTACGCAAGAGCCTGTCCCTTCATCACAGTGAGCAGCGCGACGAGATCGCCTGCGACTCTCCCGGTCTTGCCGCGCGCGAGCTCCGGAACGTCGGGATTCTTCTTCTGGGGCATGATGGACGAGCCGGTGCAAAAGCGATCCGGCAGGGCGACGAAACCGAAGCGCGGATTGCTCCAGAGAATCAGCTCCTCGGAAAAGCGCGAGAGATGGACCATCGCCAGCGCCGCACAGGCGCAGAATTCGATCGCGAAGTCGCGATCGGAGACCGCGTCCAGCGAGTTTTCGCTCACCGTTTCGAAACCCAGCTCGCGCGCGACTCTCGCGCGGTCGATCGGAAAGGAGGTTCCGGCGAGCGCCGCCGCCCCGAGCGGGAGGCAGTTCACGCGCCGCCTGCAGTCGGCTAGGCGTGAGCGGTCGCGCTCGAGCATCTCGAAATACGCGAGCAGGTGATGCCCGAAAGTGACCGGTTGGGCGACCTGCAGGTGGGTGAAGCCCGGCATCACGGTGGCGGCATGTTTTTCGGCCTGATCGAGGAGTCCACGCTGCACCTTTCGCAGAAGGCCCCCGATCTCGTCGATCGCCTCGCGCAGCCACAGGCGCAGATCGGTCGCGACTTGATCGTTGCGCGAACGGGCGGTGTGCAGGCGCTTTCCCGCCTCCCCGACGAGGGCGATCAGCCGGCGCTCGATGTTGACGTGAGCGACCAGCGAAACCGCCGCTCTTCGATTTCGCGCGAGATCCTGGAAAGGCCGCGCTCGATCGCCTTGAGATCCGCCGCCGTCAGAATCCTAACGGCGCGGAGCATGCGCGCGTGCGCAAGGGACGCCCGGATGTCGTGGGACGCGAGGCGCCGGTCAAAACGGACCGAGGCGGTGTAGCGCTTGACGAGCTCGGATACCGGTTCGGCGAACCGCCCGGACCAGAGCTTCTTGCCGGGCTTGGGCTTCGCTGCCATGGTTGCCTGTAAAATGCACCGAAGTCGTGAAGCGCGCGGCTCATCGCCGCAAGCATCGACTTTTGCGTCCGCACAAAAGTGCAAAGTATACGGCAAAACGACCTGCCCGACGCCCTGCCGGACTTCCGCAATCTCGGCGTGATCTCGCGCATCCTGCTTTCGGTCAACGCGCTCGCCCTGCTTTTCGCGCTGGCGCGCTCCCGGGAGATCGGCGAGTTCGCAGCAAGAGTCACCGAGATCGCAGGGTCGCTCGAGCCCATCTTGCTCGTCGTGGTGATCCTGCTCTATGCGGGATCCACGCTGCTCGAGCGGCTCGCGTACGTTCAGGGTCTGCTGGCAGTCCTTGCGATCGTGCTTGCGGTAACCGCGGCGCTCTTCCCGTTCCAGACCCTGCTCGGCGGAAGCGGTGAGTGGCGCGAACTCGCCTGGAGCCTCGGCCACGCCGCGCTGGGGACAGCAGCCATCGCTTGGTATTTTCACCTTCGAAACCGGGCATTTTCGCCGGCGATCTCAGAAGCGCGGCTGCAGGCCCTTCAGGCCCGCATCCGGCCGCATTTCCTTTTCAACACTTTGAACGCCGTGCTTTCCCTGATTCGCAAGGATCCAAAGCGAGCCGAGGGTGCTCTGGAGGATCTGGCGGAACTGTTCCGCACGGTCATGGTCGACAACCGTCAGCTGATCGCTCTCGGAGATGAGCTCTCGTTGTGCCGTCAATATCTCAACCTGGAGCAGCTGCGCCTCGGTGAGCGCCTCCGGGTCGATTGGCGGTTGGATCCGGCCATCGAGGAGGCTCTGGTGCCGCCGATGCTCCTACAGCCTCTGGTGGAAAACGCCGTCTACCACGGAATCGAGCCGGGAGCCGCGCCCGGCGTGATCGAGGTGCGCATCGAGCGCCGGGACGACCGCCTGTGGCTGCATTTGGCCAATCCCTACCACGAGGACTATCAACATCGCCAGGGAAATCACATGGCTCTTGCCAACATCCGCGAGCGCCTGCAGCTCCATTTCGACGTCGAGGCAAGCCTGGACACGCGCATCGCCGACGGCCGCTACGAAATCGGCATCGCGATCCCTTATCGCACCACGCAATGACCGTGCTCCGCGTGGTCATCATCGACGACGAAGAACCGGCCCGCAACCGCCTGCGCGAGCTTCTGGAGGACTGCCGCGAAGAACTGCCGCATTCCATCGCGGGCGAAGCGGCGAACGGCATGGAGGGCCTGCAAATTGTCGCCGCGTCGGAAGCCGAGGTCGTGCTGGTCGACATCCACATGCCTGAAATGAGCGGCATCGAATTTGCAAGGCATCTGCAGGTTCTGGAGCGGCCGCCCGCCGTGATTTTCGTGACTGCGCACGATCGGTACGCGGTCGAAGCGTTCGAGCTTAACGCCGTGGACTACCTGACCAAGCCGGTTCGCGCGGTGCGGCTTCTCACCGCTCTGAAGAAGGCGGTAAACGGCGCACGGTTGGCGCGCGGCGTGCTCGAGAGCATCGACCCGGCCCCGCGGCGCTTCTTCAGCGTTGCCGAGCGCGGACGCATGACTCTCGTTCGCGTATCGGACGTGATTTACCTCAGAGCCGAGCTCAAATACGTCACCGTACGGACCCGCACCGGCGAGCACTTGGTCGAGGAGTCGCTGACGCAGCTCGAGCAGGAATTCAGCGGCGTGTTCGTGCGGATTCATCGCAATTGCCTGGTCGCGCGGCGATGGATACGCGGCGTCGAGCGCGGCGCAGAGAGCGAGGGCGAAGCCGGATGGTCCGTGGTCCTCGAGGGACTCGACGAAAGGCTGCCGGTGAGCCGCAGGCAATGGGCGCAAGTCAAGGCCCTGGTAGGCTAGGGACGAGAGTTGAGCCAGGCTTCCGAACGAATCGTCATTGCTTCGCGCAGGAGCCGGCTCGCGATGTGGCAGTCCGAGCACGTCGCAGGCGAGCTCAAACGCCTGTATCCACATTGCGAGGTGAGCATCCTCGGAATCACGACGCGAGGCGACCAGATCGTCGATCGGCCGCTCGCCCAGATCGGCGGCAAGGGCCTTTTCGTCAAGGAGCTTGAGGCCGCGCTCGAGGACGGGCGGGCCGATCTTGCCGTGCACTCCGCGAAGGACGTTCCAATGCGCATGCCCGGGCGCTTTTGCCTGGCCGCGATCACGGCGAGAGAGGACCCGCGCGACTGCTTCGTGTCGAACCTGAGCGCGAGCCTCGAGGCCATGCCGCCGGGAAGCATTGTTGGAACGTCCAGCCTGCGGCGCGAGGCACAGCTGCGCGAGCGCCATCCGCGGCTGCAGGTGAAACCGCTGCGCGGCAATCTCGACACGCGCCTCGCGAAGCTCGATCGGGGGGAATGCGGGGCGATCGTGCTCGCCGCGGCGGGGCTCAAGCGGCTCGGTCTTGCGGCGCGAATCCGCTCAATGCTCGAGCCCGAGCAAAGCTTGCCCGCGCCCGGGCAGGGCGCGCTCGTGATCGAGTGCCTGGAGGACCGAGGCGAGCTGCGGCAGCGACTGGCTCCGCTCGGAGATTCCGACATTTCGGCCTGCGTGCTCGCCGAGCGTGCGCTGAGCCGCGCATTGTCGGGCGATTGCCAGCTGCCGCTCGCGGCATACGCCGTGGCAAAAGGGGGGGAGATTCGCCTGCGGGGCCTCGTGGCGATGCCCGACGGAAGCAAGGTCGTGCGCGCGGATTTGAGCGGCCCGATCGCGGCGCCGGAAGAGCTCGGCGAGATGCTCGCGGCGAAACTGCGGGCGCTGGGCGCAGACGCCATTCTCGCGTCTTTATCATGAACGAGGGACCGCTCTCGGGCCGCGCTATCGTGGTCACTCGCCCGCGCGAGCACGCTGCGGCGCTTGCCGAGCGGATCCGCGCGGCCGGCGCAGACCCGATTCTCTTTCCCACCATCGAGATCCTGCCTGTGGGAAATGCAGCGGCCGTCTCGAGTCTGATAGCGCGCCTGGATGGATTTCAGCTTGCGATTTTCGTCAGCCCGACTGCGGTGATGCGGGGACACGCGATGGTCCTCGCGAGCCGGAAATGGCCGGAAGGCTTGCGCGTGGCAGCCGTGGGGTATGGGACCGCAAGTGCGCTCGAGGAGTCGGGGTTCCATTCGGTGATTGCGCCCTCGGGTGAGGCCGACAGCGAGGCGCTGGCGGAACTTCCCGAGCTGCAGGATCTGCAGGGGCGCTCGGTCGTGATCTTTCGCGGGCAGGGCGGGCGGGAATGGCTGCGAACGAGACTCGAAGCGCGGGGCGCGCGAGTCGAGTACGCTGAATGCTACAGGCGTGCGCGTCCGGACGTCGACGCGGGAAGGCTCCTCGCGCGCTGGCAGAGCGGCGGAATCGAGGCGGTCTCGATTACCAGCGCCGAAGGCCTGGCGAATCTCTTCGAAATGCTGGGCCCTACCGGCAGGGGATACCTGCGCGCGACCCCGGTGTTCGTGCCGCATCCGCGGATCGCGCTGGCCGCTCGCAAACTCGGCGTGCGGGAGATCGTAGTGACCGGGCGTGGGGATGCTCGCACCGTCGCGGAGATGTCGGCTTTTTTTGCTAAAGTATGATCGTCTCTCATCGGGAGTCGGCTCACGCATGGAAAACGACACTGCATCGGCGTCCGGGACTCGGGGAGCTTCGAAGCTCAAGGCCTGGCACGTTTCACCGGCGGTGACCGCATTCGGCTTGCTCGCACTGCTCTTCGCTTGGCAGTGGTACGACGGCCACAACCGGATCGGCGCGCTGCGCGACGAGCTCGCCCAACGCGTGCGCGAGAGCGAGTCCGACAGCCGCGACGCGCGGCTCGCCGCGAGACAGGCGCAGGAGGCGGCGCGCGAGGTACAGGCGAAACTCGCGCAGATCGAGTTGAAATTCGCGGAATTCCAGAATCAGCAGATCGGCCTCGAGGCGCTCTACGAGGAGCTGTCGCGCAACCGCGACGAATGGGTGATCGCCGAAATCGAGCAGATTCTCACCGTTGCCTCGCAGCAACTGCAGCTCACCGGGAACGTCCAGGTGGCCTTGTCCGCGCTGCAGAGGGCCGAAGCGCGCTTGGCGCGCTCCGGCCGCTCCCAGTTCCTGCCGCTGCGCAAGGTCTTCGCCCGCGATATCGAGCGCCTCAAAACGGCGCCCGGCCTGGATGTTCCCGGACTCGCCGCGAAGCTGGATCAGCTGATCGCGGGCGTCGATTCCTTGCCGCTCGTGCAGGAAGCGCGCCCGCGGGCGCCGGCCGCCGCCAAGCTTGAGGCCGACGGATTGTGGGAAAGGCTGGTCGCGGAGTTGTTCGGCGAGCTCAAGCAGCTCGTCAGGATCGAGAACATGGAAAGCTCCGACCCGGCGCTGCTCAGCCCGCCGCAGGCATTTTTCCTGCGCGAGAACCTGAAACTGCGCCTGCTGAATGCGCGCCTTGCGCTTCTTGCGCGCGACGAGACCGCCTACCGCGGCGACGTGAAGCTCGCGGCAAGCTGGCTCGAGCGATACTTCGACACGCGTTCTCGCCCTGCCGTGGCGACGGCGGCGGCGCTGAAGCAGCTCGCGTCGGACAGCATAGGAGTCTCCCTTCCGACGATCGGCGAAAGTCTTGCGGCGGTGCGCGCTTACAAACCAGTCCGGAAGCAGGCTGGGCAATGAAGGGCTTGCTTTGGCTGCTTGTCCTGTCGGCGCTCGCCGTGGCCCTTTCGCTGGCAATGCGAGGCCACGGCGCTTACGCGCTGTTCGTGCTGCATCCGTGGCGCGCCGAGATCTCGCTCAACCTGCTCGCCATTCTTCTGGTCGTCGTGCTCGCGGCCGGTTACTTTCTGCTAAGGGTGGTGTGGCATGCCGTGAGGCTTCCCTCGCATGTGCGCGCTTTTCGTGAGCGACGGCGGGATGAAAAGGGACGCGCTGCGGCGCTGGGGGCGATTCAGGCGCTCTTCGAGGGTCAATTTGTGCGCGCCGAGAAGCTCGCCTCCGGGGCTGCCGGGCTGGGCGCGACGCCGGGTCTCGCGAGTCTTCTTGCAGCGCGTGCGGCCCAGAGGCTGCGGCAATTCGGCCGGCGCGATCAATGGCTCGAGCGCGCGAAGGAAGGGGACGGTGAGTGGCGCCTCGCCCGCTTGATGACCACGGCGGAACTCCTGCTGGAGGAACGGCGCTTCCTCGAGGCGCGAGCCGTGCTGCGCGAACTGAACGCCGGCCGGCCCCGGCATGTCGCGGCACTGTTGCTGTCGCTGCGCGCGGAGCAGGGCATGGCGAATTGGGACGAGGTCCTCCGCCTGGCGAACTTGCTCGAGAAACGGGAAGCGATGCCGCCGGAAGCCCTCGATAGCGTGCGCGTCAACGCCCGCGTCGCAATACTTTCGGGCAGGGCCGCCGATCGGGAAGGCCTCGCTCGGCACTGGGAAGACACGCCGCGCTCCGAGCGCTTGCGTCCCAAGATCGCGGCCGCCGCCGCGCGCGCCTTCATCGAGCTGGGGGATTGTCGCAAGGCCCACCGGATCATCGAGGAAGCGCTCGAGCGCGACTGGGACGGCGCGCTCGCCCTGCTCTATGGAGAACGCACCGACGAGGACGCGTTCGAGCGGCTCGAGCGGGCCGAACGATGGCTGCGCGAGCGCCCGGGAGAAGCTGAATTGTTGCTCACGCTGGGCCGTCTATGCGTGCAGCGCGAGTTGTGGGGAAAAGCTCAAAGTTACCTCGAGGCGAGCCTCGCCACGCAGCCGACACAGGCGGCACACGTCGCGCTCGCGCGCCTCTTCGAGCGTATCGGGCGGACCGAAGAAGCCAACCGGCATTTCCGCGCGAGCGCCGACCTCGGGTCGGCGTCGCGGGCGTCGGGCTGAGGGTCCGGCAAGGTCAGGTTCAAATGCCGAGTCCGGCGAGTTGCTTCTCCGGATAGCGGGTGCCCGAGGCAACGCCGGGAGGAAACATCTTCGCGAGTCGGGCGATTTCCTCCGCGCCCAAAGCCACGCCGGCGGCGGCCGCGTTTTGTTCGAGGTAATTGCGCCGTTTCGTTCCCGGGATGGGCACCACGTCCGGCCCTTGGGCGAGCACCCAGGCGAGCGCCACCTGCGCCGGTGTGGCCTTGTGGGCGGCGGCGATCGATTCGAGCGGTTGGAGCAGCGCGACGTTGCGCTTGAGGTTGTCGGGATCGAAGCGCGGATGATCGCGGCGTCTATCCTTCGGCTGGAGCGCGTCCAGCGTCTTGATCGTCGCCGTGAGGAACCCGCGGCCAAGGGGCGAGTAAGCCATAAAAGCGATACCGAGCTCGCGGCAGGCGGGGAGAATGTCCTTTTCCACATCGCGCGACCACAGCGAGTACTCGGTCTCGAGCGCAACGAGCGGATGCACCTTGTGCGCGCGCCGGAGAGTTGCCGCGCCCGCCTCGGAAAGCGCCAGATGGCGCACCTTGCCCTGGTCGACCAGCTTCTTCATTGCGCCCACGGTATCCTCGATCGGCACCTTGGGGTCGACGCGATGCAGCCCGTAGATATCGATCACTTCGACGCCGAGCCGCTTGAGCGAAGCATCGCAAGCCTGCGGCACGTACGTGGGGTGACCCGCCGAAAGGCCTTCGGGAAGCTTGAAGCCGCTCAGGCCCACGTTCCCGAATTTCGTGGCGAGGACCACCCGGTTGCGTCTGCCTTTGATCGCACGCCCGACCAGTTCCTCGTTGTTTCCCGCGCCGTAGGCGTCCGAAGTGACGATCAGGTTGACGCCAAGATCGATGGCGCGATGGATCGTCGCGATCGACTCGGCCTCGTTCGGCTCGCCGTAGATTCCCGTCATTCCCATGCAGCCCAGGCCCAATGCCGAGACGGTGGGCCCATTCATCCCAAGCTTGCGTGCGTCCATGAACTCCTCTCACTGTAGTCATTCGCCGAGCCAGTCCCTGGCTCGCAGGAAATCCCGATAGAGTTTTCCTTCCGCGCTCGACGGGTCCGGTTTCCAGTCATAACGCCATTTCACGAGTGGGGGCAGGGACATCAATATCGACTCCGCGCGGCCGGCCGACTGCAAGCCGAACAGCGTGCCGCGATCATAGACGAGATTGAACTCCACATAGCGCCCGCGGCGATAGGCCTGGAAGTCTCGCTCGCGCTCGCCGTAAGGAAGATCTTTCCGGCGCTCGACGATTGGAACATAGGCCGGAAGAAAATGGTCGCCGACGCCGCGAGCGAGCTCGAAGCATGAGTCGAAACCGCTCTCGTTCAAATCATCGAAAAAAATCCCGCCGATGCCGCGCGGCTCGCCGCGATGCTTGAGATAGAAGTACTCGTCGCACCAGCGTTTGAAACGGGGATAGTAATCGGAGCCGAAAGCCTCGAGCGCCCGCCGGCACGTGGCATGAAAGTGGCGCGCGTCCTCCTCGAACCCGTAGTAA
>Ga0209377_1003419_pt1 | contig 10192 bp, 10 predicted proteins | sample GraSoiAngelo_141_FD_185898 | JGI IMG/M metagenome (GOLD analysis project Ga0209377, IMG submission 185898) | Grasslands soil microbial communities from the Angelo Coastal Reserve, California, USA - 14_0929_12_40cm (SPAdes) (version 2) | ecosystem: Environmental > Terrestrial > Soil > Grasslands ...
GCGGGCGGGGCCGTGTTCGGCTTCGTGTGGGGCGCGGTCCTCAACACGATCGGCGCGAACCTGGGCGCGAGCGCCGCCTTCTGGGTGACGCGCCGGCTCGGCTGCGAGGGGCTGCAGGCCTTCCTGGGCGCCCGGCTCCGGGCGCTCGACCGCGTGAGCGCGGAGCAGGGGTTCGCGTGGCTGTTGCGCTTGCGCTTGATCCCGGTCGTTCCCTTCAACCTCTTGAACATCGCCGCCGGCCTCACGGCCATGCCGTGGCGCACCTTCGCCGCGGCCACCGCGATCGGGATCCTGCCGGCGACGCTCATCTACACCTACTTCGCGGACGCGCTGCTCTCGGCGGGCGTGTCCCACGAAGAGGCGCTGACGAAGATCGCGCGCCTCTCGGTCGCTCTGCTCGCGCTGGTGCTCGCGAGCCTGGTGCCGACGGTCGCGCGGCGCCTCGGGTGGCTCCCGCTGGCTTTCGCCCTGCTGGTGCCGCGGGCGGCGGGCGCCCAGGCGATTCCCGACCATGCGGCTTTCACGGCGATCTTGCGGGACTACGTGCGGGAGGGTCGGGTGGACTACGCCGCGCTGGGGCGCGACTCCGCGCGGCTCCGCGCATACCTCGATAAGCTCGCCGCGACGGACTCGGGCGTGCTCGCCGCCGCGCCGCCGGCGACGCGGCTCGCCTTCTGGATCAACGCGTACAACGCCTGCATGCTCGAGCGCGTGATCGGGCGCTACCCGATCCGCTCCGTCAGGCGCATTCCCGGAGCGTTCACGGCGAAGCACTGCCGCGTCGCGGGCGCGGCGCGCTCCCAGGACGACATCGAGCACGGGATCATCCGGCCCATGGGGGAGCCGCGGATCCATTTTGCCGTGAATTGCGCCGCGCGTTCCTGCCCGGCGCTCGCTACCGAGGCCTACGCCCCCGAGGGCCTGGACGCGCAGCTCGACGCCGCCGTACAACGCTTCGTGGACGACCCCCGCCAGTTCCGGCTCGAGCTCGCCCCGCGCCCGACGCTGTGGGTGAACAAGGTGCTCGACTGGTACGGCGGCGACTTCGGCGGACCGGCGGGCGTCAAGCGGTTCTTCTTCCGCTATCTGCTGGCCTACTCCGCGGCGGAGGTGCTGCGCCCGGACGTGCGCATCGAGTACTTCGACTACGATTGGACCCTGAACGACACGGCGGCCGAGCGCCCGTGATCGGCGTCGTGGTCCCGACGCTCGACGAAGCCGCCCGCCTCCTGCCGCTGCTCGACGACCTGCGGCGCGTCGTGGTTCCGCTCGACATCGTGGTGGCGGACGGCGGCTCCAGCGACGGCACGCCCGCCGTGGCGCAGGCGGCGGGAGCCCGGGCGATTGCGGCGCCGCGCGGGCGAGCCCGCCAGCTCAACGCGGGGGCCGAGGCGGCGCGGGGCCAGTGGCTCCTGTTCCTCCACGCCGACTGCCGGCTCCCGCCCCTCGCGCGGCGGGCCCTGCTCTCGGCGTTGGTCGACGAGGCCGACCTCCAGGCCGCCGTCTTTCGGTTCGCCGTCGATCTCGAGCCGCCCGCGAAGGGCTTCATCGAGCGCGGCCAGCGCCTGCGGCAGGCGTTGTTCGGGCTCCCCTACGGCGACCAGGGGCTGCTCGTGCGGCGGGAGCTATTTCAATCGGCCGGCGGGTTCCCCGATATTCCCATCATGGAGGACGTCGCAATGATCCGTTGCCTGCAGCGTCGTGGAGTGACGATTCGCACGCTCCCCGCCGCGCTCCTCACCTCCGGCAGGCGGTACCGAGAGCGCGGCGTGATCAAGACCTGGCTCCACCACACGCTCTTGATCTCCCTCTATCTCGCCGGTGTCTCGCCTCGACGCCTGGCGCGCCTGCGCCGTGCCGAGCCGTCCCCTGTCCCCGCCTCTCGATCGCCCGCTCGGTAGCGTGCGCATCCTCGGCATCTTCGCCAAGGCTCCGATCCCCGGTCGGGTGAAGAGGCGGCTGGCCGACGACGTCGGTCCCTCGGCTGCCGCGGAGGTCTACTGGCAGATGGGGATCAAGATCGTGGCCGCCACGGCGGGGTCGAGTCACCGCTCGGTGCTCTGGTTCACCCCGCCGGAGGAGGCGGCGTACGTGCGGGAGTGGCTCGACCGCGTGGCCCACCTCGAGTTCCGCCCTCAGGTGGGCCGTGACCTGGGCGCGCGGCTCACCCACGCCTTCGCGCGCCACTTTGCGGACGGCGCGAGACGGGTCGTGATCATCGGCACCGACTGTCCTGGCGTGAGTCGTCACCTCATCCACCAGGCGTTCACGGCGCTGGGGCGGCGTGCCATGGTGCTGGGGCCGGCGCTGGACGGCGGCTATTACCTCATCGGCCTCGCCGCGCCCCATGCGGCGCTGTTTCGGGGAATCTCCTGGTCCACGGGGAGCGTAGCCGCGCAGACCCGGACGCGGGCCGACGCCCTGGGGCTCTCCTGCCACCTGCTGCGGCCGCTGCGGGACGTGGACACGGCTCGGGACGCCCGGGCCGTGGGGCTGCTCCGGCCCTGACTGCGTGTTCAACTATTGACCGGACTTAGGGTTAGACCCATATTGGGCCTCCCTTGTTTGCGGCGAGGTGACCTATGCCATGGAGAGTCATCGCCCTAGGCGACCAACTTTGGCACGTGGACGCCCTCGCGGAGCGACCCGCAAACACGGATGCGTGGCAGCTGGTCCTGTCGTTTCGGGCGGCGGCGGGGGGGCAGGGGGTGGGGGTGGGGGCGGGGGCGGGGAAACGGGCGTTTTGGACGCCGTATCCGTTGGAGGCCACCTCGAAATCCTCCCTGTTCATCCAGGCGGAGCGGATTCCTGACGCCGCGCTGTCCCAGCTCCTCAGCCAGCGGCTTGCGTGAGCACGATCAACCTCCAGGACTTGCGGCGGGTCGTCGGGGCAGTGGCCCGGCTGCGCGGAGAGGCGGTCCGGGAGGTGACGGTGCGCTCGGATCTGCGACAGCTCAAGGTGGAGCTCGAGAGCGGCCTGATTCTCGTGGTGTCGGCCGAACGGGACGCGCACGACCGCCCGCGACTCGAGGTGGACGTGGTCGAGGCGCCGCAGGACGCGACCGCGAAACAGCAGATCGAAGTGCGGTTCGACTGACGTGGTGGCCCCGATCGGAGGCGCGCCCAGTGGTGAACGGTTGCGCTTCAAGGACTTCCTGTTTCAGCGGCTCGCCAGCGGGCGCTGCCGCTCGAAGGTGGTGCTCGCCTGGGCCGACGGCCGCCAGTTCGTGGGCGAGGCCGACGGGGTCACCTCGCAGGCCGGTGAGCTGCGCTGCTCGGCCCACGCCTGCGTGCAGGCGCTCGAGCGGGTGGTGCAGCCGGAGATGGGCTTCGAGCTCCTGGGGGTGAAAGCGGTGCGAGCCTTCGACGCGACAGTGGTGATCGTCTCTCTCTCGGCCCGGCAAGCGGCCAAGGCCTCCCGGCTCGTGGGCTCCTATCTGACCGAGACCGATCCGCCCCGCGGGGCGGCGCTCGCCGTGCTCAACGCCACGAACCGCCTCCTCGGCAACTTCTTCGCGACCCGGTGATGCGCCAGAGGACCATAGTCCCGCTTTCCGCGTTGCTCCTGCTCGGCTCCGCCTGCGGCGGTCGTGCGGGCCCGGTCGCTACGAGCATCCTGCCGGTGGCACCCGCCGATTCCGGGCCGACCGTGACCGTGGACTCCCTCGGGGCGGTCGTGGCCCGCCAGGCCGGGGATTCGGCGGCCGACCAGGCCGTCCTCGACAGCCTGCACGCACCGCGGGGACGGCACGCCGACAGCCTCACCTCGCGGCCGGCCGCCGCGGCCCAAGGGGTCGCGGCGGTCCGCGGGGAGGACGTCGAGCGGGAGGCCGTCCGGCTGTTCGGGCCCGAGGGGCGGGCGGTCGTGGGAGGGGAGGTGGCGGCACCGCGTTTCGACATCGACGTCACGAGCTTCGCCGCGAATCGCAGGGTGCTCGAATACCTCGAGTTCTTCCAGGTCGATGCGCGGGATCGCTTCGAGATCTGGCTGCAGCGGCTGGGCCGTTACGAGGGGATGATCCGCGAGCGGCTGCGGGCCAAGGGGCTTCCGGAGGACCTCGTCTACCTGACGCTGATCGAGAGCGGGCTCTCCAACACCGCCGTCAGCCGCGCGCGGGCCGTGGGCATGTGGCAGTTCATCGCCGGCACGGCGCGGCTGTATGGTCTCACGGTGGATCCCTGGGTGGACGAGCGGCGCGACCCGTTCCGGGCGACCGATGCGGCGATCAACTACCTCGCCGACCTGCGGGAGCGCCTGGGGAGCGTCTACCTCGCGGCGGCCGCGTACAACGCGGGCGTGGGGCGGGTGGAGCGAGGCATCGGGCGGCTGCCGGGCGAGCCGGATTCGGTGGGCGACCACACGTTCTTCCAGCTGTCCGATCGGCGCTACCTGCGGCGCGAGACCCGGGACTATGTGCCGAAGCTGATCGCGGCATCGCTCATCGCCAAACAGCCGGGCCGCTATGGCTTCGACGACGTGAGCCCGGCGCCCCCGCTCGTGTTCGACGAGATCACCATCCCCGACGCGACCGGACTCGACGTGATCGCGCGGCTCGCGGACACGACGGTGGCGACGATGCTCGAGTTGAACCCGCAGTTCGTGCGCGGGATCACGCCGCCGGCCCGGAGCGTGGTCGTGCGCGTGCCGCGTGGGCGGGGGACGCTGGCGGCCATGCGGTTCGACAGCCTTCCCGCCACCGACCGCATCACCTTCGTGGACCACTATGTGGGCCGCGGTCAGACGCTGTCGGACATCGCGCGCCGCTACCGCGTGAGCGTGGCGCTGCTCCAGAGCGCGAACCCGACCCTCCGGCCTCACGCGCTGCGCGTGGGCCAGCGCATCATCGTGCCGATGAGCGGGCGCGTCGTGCCGCTCTCCGCCTGGTCAGTGCCGCCGGAGCACACCTATCGGCGCATTTCCCGGGGGGGGGCGGCTGGGGGAGGCGCACGGCTGGCTCCCGGAAACGGGGCGGGTGGAGTCGGGGAGCCGCTCGCGACCCACCGCGTGCAGCGTGGCGAGACGGCGAGCACGATCGCGCGTCGCTACGGCGTCGGGTTGACGGCGCTCTTGAATTACAACGGTCTCACGATGGGCTCGATGCTGCGGGCGGGGGATATCTTGAGGATTCCGCCGAAGTAGGTGGCCGGGACGACGTCTCCTCGGCCACCTCGGTTTCTTCAGGCAAGTCTTAGGACTTACGGCTGGTGCCTCTTATCCCTTGCGTCGGTAGCCCTTCATGAGCGTCGCCGCATAGCCGTTCTCGGGATTCCTGCCCGAGTTGAGCAGCTCCGTCACCCGGCCCGGTCCGCGGTTGTAGGCGAGCAGCGCCAGGTCCAGCCGCCCGCTGTAGCGCTCCAGCAGATCGTGCAGGTAGCGGAACCCGAGCCGCAGGTTGGTGTCGCGCTCGTACAGTTGGCTCGTCGTGAGACCAGGCTCGTACAGACGCGCGGTGCTCGGGAGCACCTGCGTCAGTCCGAGGGCGCCCTCGCGGCTCTTGGCGCGGGGGTTGAACCCCGACTCGACCCGCACCAGCCGGAAGGCCAGGACCGGGTCCACCCCTTCGGCGAGCGCGATGTCGTAGGTCGCGGCCGCGAGATCGGCGGGAACGCCGTAGCGGCTCGAGTACTCGATGATCGCGTCCGCCCGCTCGAGCTGCAGCTTGGCGACGGCGAGCTCGCCCTTGGCGGCTTCGAGCTCCTGTGTGAGCGAACGCAGCTCGCCCAACACCGGCGCCGTGACGGGGACCGGCTGATCGTCGGCCGTGGCGCGCCGGGCCCACCCGCCCAGGCTGCTCACCACGAGCGCCCCGAGGAGGATCCCGCCGCCCTGCAGCATCAATTTCCGGGTTGTCGTTGTCATAACCCTCTCGTGTCTGGTCCCGTCCGGCACCGCCAGAAACTCGCGGCCTAGGGTCAAGCGCCGGTCAATCATCGCGGGTGGCGTTCCGCCGCCAATCCCCGCGAGTCCCGCCAGTCTTCTCGAGCAGCCGCACGGAGAGGATCTCCATTCCCCGGTCGACAGCCTTCACCATGTCGTAGACGGTGAGCAGCGCGACGGATACCGCCGACAGCGCCTCCATCTCCACGCCCGTCCGTCCCACCGCCTTGGCGGCAGCCCGTACTCGGACTCCCGGCAAGGTCTCGTCCAGCGTCGCCTCGACCTCCACATGGTCGAGCCCTACAGGGTGGCACAGCGGGATCAGTTCCGCCGTGCGCTTCGCCGCCATCGTACCTGCGACCTGGCTCACCGCGAGAACGTCGCCCTTGACCACCGCCTGCTCCGTCACGAGGCGGTAGGCTTCGGCCGACATCCTGATCGCGCCCTCCGCCGTCGCCGTGCGGACCGTGATGGCCTTGTCGGCGACGTCCACCATCCGAGCCCGGCCCGCCGCGTCGAGGTGCGACAGCTTCATCGGGGCGACCCTAGATCCTCGCCCAGTACGGCGGCCACGAGCTGCGGGTTCACATTGCCCTGCGCCAGCTCCCGCGCGTCGAGCACCCGAGCGATGGCGGACACGACTTTCCCCGAGTCCTTCCCCGCCCGTGCTTCACTGCGCAACCGAGCGAGCAGCTCATCCAGCATCGCGGTGAATGCGCCCCGTGCCTGAAACGGCTGGAGACCGAGCGCGAAGCTGAGGCGCCCTACTGGGCCGCTCCGCACCGCATGCAGCAACCGCTCGCCCCCCTCTCCGCGTTCCACCCCCCCATCCGCAAGGAGCCTGCCGATGCACCCCGCAGCCGCCGTAACTCTTTGCGATAGCGACGGTTCCTTAACTAGGCTGAGCTCACGCTGCGCGAATGCTGTCACGACGCTGTCGGCCAGCCTTGCCACACGTACTCGCACGACGCGAGACCGGATTGTCGCCAGCAGCGCGTCGGGCTCCGCCGTCGTGAGCACGAACACACTGTCCGCGGGTGGCTCTTCGAGCGCCTTCAGCAGGGCGTTCGCGGCCGCCTCGGCCCCCGTCTGCGCTACCAGGCGCTCGGCGTCCCCGATCACGAACACCTTGCGCGGCCCCATCACCGGAGTGAGGGCGAGCTTTCTCAAGAGCAACCGCACCGAGGCGATGCCATGGCTCGCCATCCCGGACGGCGGCTCGTACAGGGGTCGCTCGCGGCGGGCGGCCAGTACCTCGCCCAGCGCCTCCTCGGCCAGCTCGACCTGCTTGTCCGCGTCGGCGGCCCGTCTTTCGAGCTCGACCGGGACGAACCAGTGCAGGTCGGGATGCGAGAGCGTGAGGACCAGTCGGCAAGGCCGACAGTCACCGCATCCCTCCTGTTGGCCCCGGCCCCTGTTGCGCTCGCACAACAGTGCTTGGCCCAGCCATAGCGCCAGCCGTTGTTTCCCGACTCCCCGGGGCCCCTCAAAGAGCAACCCTTGCGGCAACCGGCCGGAGGCGAGGGCGCCTGCCAGCCGGTTCCGAGTCCCCTCGTGGCCATACAGGGGGGGTAAGGGCATGGGCAAATCTACCCCTGGGTATGGTTTGGACCACAAGTAGCAGTTTGTAAGATGCTGCCTGTAAATCAGTTAGCTGCAATCCATGGGACTTGTGCCACGTTAACGCCATTTGTGGAAGATACTTCCACTCATAAGTGAGCGCACACTCGCGAGAAAACCCCTAATTTTGCTATGTTTTCGGCTTACATTCGGTGCGTGTGACCATCAGCTGCGTGACGCTTGACCTGGTTCGGCGGGCTGACCGATGAGGAGCTCGCGTGCGGCGCGCAGCTGGTGCGGCTGACCCACGATGGACAGCTCGTCGCCGGCGGCCAGGGGCAGGCGTGGGTCGGGAGTGGGGATGTCTTGGTCGGCGCGGCGGATGCTGAGGACGAGGGCTCCGGTCCGGGTGCGCAGGCGCGTTGCCGCGAGACTCCTGCCGACGGCCTTGGCCCCCGGCGGCAGCAGCACCCGCTCCGCACTCATCTGCGGGAGGCCGCTGAGGGCGGGGAGCTGCTCGAGTTGCAGCGGGCCCTGCGCGCGCAGCGCCTGATAGTGAGATGCGCGGATCCTCTGCGGTACCTGGTAGTGCGCGAGCACGCGGGTGAAGATCTCGATCGAGGTCTCGAACTCCTCGGGGATCACGACGTTCGCCCCCAGGCGCGCGAGCTCGGGGATCTCGACGACGTAGCGGGTGCGCGCGATGATGTGGAGCGTGGGATTGAGCCCGCGGGCGACCCGTACCATGCGCCGAGTGGCGGCGGGGTCGGAGATCGCGACGACGAAGAGCCGGGCGCGGTCCACGCCGAGCGCGCGCAAGATCTCCTCACGCGTGGCGTCGCCGTAGAACGCCGGCTCGCCCTGAGCGCGCGCGTGCCGCACCGTCTGCGGGTTGAGCTCCACGATCAGGTAGGGCACGCGAATCGCCCGCAGCGCCGCCGCCAGATTGCGGCCGTTCAGTCCCAGACCGGCGATGACGACGTGATCCGCCAGGGGCTCGGTCGCGGGGACCACCTCTTGTGGGCGCAGTCCCGGGAGCACGCGGTCGAGGCGGATGAGGCGGTCCAGGCGGTCGAGCAGGGCCGGCCCTCCTTGGAGCAGGAACGGCGTCAGGATCATGGTGAACACCGCGACCGCGAGGAAACTCTGGTACAAGGCTCCGGGGAGCAGGCCCGCGGCCCGGCCCTCCCGGGCGAGGACGAACGAGAACTCGCCGATTTGCGACACGGCGAGCCCCGCCAGCAGGGCCACCCGCGCCGAGTAACCCAGCAGCGCCGGGCCGACAGCGGCGGTGAGGGTCTTGCCGGACAGGAGCACCGCCACGCCGGCGAAGGTGAGCGCGGGGTGCTGGAGGACGACGTCGAGCTGGACCAGCATCCCGACCGCCACGAAGAAGAGCGAGATGAAGATGTCGCGGAACGGCAAGAGCTCCGCCATGGCTTGGTGGGCGTAGTCGGACTCCGAGATGACGAGGCCGGCGAGGAACGCCCCCAGCGCGAGCGACGCCCCCACCGCCTCGGTGCCGAGCGCGGTGAGCGTGCCGACGAGAATGATCGCGATGAGGAATAACTCGCGGCTCCGGGTCTTCAGGATCTCGGCGAGGACGCGCGGCACGACCGTACGGGCCGCGACCAGCACCCCCACCACGACGAGTGCCGCTTTGCCGAAGGCGACGACGAGCCCGGCGGCGCTCCCGGCGGCGCGTCCCGCGAGGAACGGCAGCGCGAGCATCATGGGCACGACGCACAGGTCCTGGAAGATCAGGACGCCCGTGGCGAGCCGGCCGTGGGGGGTGTCGATGTCCCCCTTTTCGGTCAGCAGCTTCAGGACGATTGCGGTGCTGGACAGTGCGGCCAGGAAACCAAGGAACAGGGCCACCTGCCATCGCGTCGTCCCGGCTGCGGCGGCGGCCGCGGTGGCGGCCACGGTGAGCCCCACCTGGCACGCGCCGGCGACGACGACCTGGCGCCCCATCTCTCGGAGCCTGGTGAGCGAGAACTCGATCCCGATCGTGAAGAGGAGCAGGATCACGCCCACTTCGGCGAGGCCCTCGACCCGATGCACGTCGGGGATCAAGCCGAGCGCGTTGGGCCCGAGCACCACGCCCGCCACGATGAACCCAGGGAGGGCCGGCAGACGCAGGCGGTGGAAGACGAGGACGACGACCAGCGAAGCCCCGAAGATGACCGCCAGGTCGCGCAGCACAAGCAGTTGTTCCATGGCCCTCTAAGATACCGGAACCGAATCCCCGGGCAATACGGTAACTCGTTTTGCGATAAGGTGTTCCGTCGCTGTGACGGAGCGCACACATGGCGCGTGGTGCGCCCTGCGGCGCTCGCGGCATGGAGGCGTGATCGTTGGGCCGCCTTATCTTGGGCGTTCCTTTCCAGTCCAGCTCTGGAGGCCGCACCCGGCCGTGAGTCCCAAAGGCATCAAGATCCTCCGACCCGACGACGACGACCGCCTCGTCGAGCTCACCCGCACGGAAGAGACGCTGCGCGCGACGGCGCATCAGCAGGAGGCGGTGGCGCATCTCGGCCAGCAGGCGCTGGCCGGGGCGCCGGTCTCGGAGCTGATCGACGCCGCGGTCGCCCTCGTGGCCCGGGTGCTCGAGGTCGATTTTTCGTGCGTGCTCGAGCTGCGCGCGCCGAGCCGCACCCTGGTGTTGCGGGCCGGCGTGGGGTGGCGGGAGGGGAGCGTCGGGCGGACCGTGGTGCCGGCGACGCCCGACACGCACGCGGGGTACGTGCTCCG
>Ga0209377_1003421_pt1 | contig 10185 bp, 8 predicted proteins | sample GraSoiAngelo_141_FD_185898 | JGI IMG/M metagenome (GOLD analysis project Ga0209377, IMG submission 185898) | Grasslands soil microbial communities from the Angelo Coastal Reserve, California, USA - 14_0929_12_40cm (SPAdes) (version 2) | ecosystem: Environmental > Terrestrial > Soil > Grasslands ...
CCTTCACGCTCGAGGCCGAGCACAATCCTCTCTTCGTCTCGGCCGCCGCTGGCGGCTGGAATGTCGCCATCAAGCTGGAGTACGCGACCGTGGTGGCGTGGATGGGACTACGGGCTGCGGCACGTGGGAGCGTGTACGAGGATCGCAACGGCAATGGACGCCGCGATTCGGGAGAGCCGGGTCTCCCGGGTGTGTTGGTGCGCCGCGGCGGCGAGTCCGTGGTCACCGACGCCGCAGGTCGCTATCGATTCCTGACGCGCGCTGATGAGCCGGCCCGGCTCGACGAGACCTCGCTGGCCTTCGGGCTCATCGCCGCATTCGACTCGTCTCGATCGCCGGACCTCGCCGTCCTCCCGACTGCGCCGGTGACCATCCGACTCGTCCCGACCAGCGACAGCGGTCAAGCGGCCCCCCCCCCCGCGCGTGCGGGGGGCTCGCTGGTGACCGTCCGCGTTCAGGCGCGCGATCAGGCCGGCAACATTTGGAGCACTCGCCCCGACAGCCAGGGTGTGGCGACTCTCCATGCACTGCCCCCCGGCAGCTACCAGATCGAGCTCGACTTGAGCGGGCTGCAGACGCCGCTGATCCTTCGCGGTCCTCTGCCGTCGTTTACGGTCGAGGCGGGCGGGACGGTGCCGACGATGGTCATCCCACTATTTCTCAGACCCGTGCGCATGTTCGATCCCAACAACCCGTCGAGAAATCGCAATCAGAGCGGCCGTCAGTGACGTATCTGCGCATCGTGCTGGTTTGTTCTGTCCTCGCCGCGTGCCACACACCCGTCGATTGCGCGCCCCCGCCACCGCCCCCGGCCTCCGCGAACTTGCTCGGCAGGTGGAGCTACACGGCGACGCAGAATGCTCCGACGCCGGCGAATCTCTTCGGGACGCTCGACATCACGACCCAGTGTGGCACCACCTTGACGGGAAGCCTAGACGCGACGGAGGTCGATGCGCAGGGGTCTCGGCGGCGCACGGGCACGCTCAGCGGCCGTATCGTGGATTCGGTGACCGTCGATTTCGACGTGTTTCTCACGACGGTCGGTCGGCGTCATGTGGGGGCGCTCGCACGCGACTCGATCCACGGCACCTGGGTCGAGCCGCTCGATCTGGGGAGCGCGTCCGGTTCGTTCGCGGCCGCCAGGATGCCGTGATGATCCGTCCCACCCTCACCGTGGCCGTGCTTGTATGCGCGGCCGCGCGTCTCGAGGCGCAGACGTGCATCGCGCAAGCGCCGCCGGCGAACCTGTGGACCTGCACGGCCAATACGAGTGCGTTGCTGGTGATCGGGGACGTGTTATCACTGACGCTCAGCGCCACGACAACGCCGCTCACGCCGCCCGCCGCGGTTGACTATGACGCGGGGTTCGTGGCCAATACGGGCCCTACGGCGACCGTGCGTGGGAATCGGGCGTGGCGGTTGCAGATCAGCGCGGCGACGGCGACGTGGACCGCGGTGAATACGGAGCCCGGCGTGAGCGCGCGCGCAAACAAGCCCGCGGGCGATTTGCTGCACGCCACTGCTTCGGGCGGGCCATTTACCGCGCTCAGCACGACGCCGGCAACCGTTGTCTCCGGCGGCGCCAGCGTGGGGACAGCGACGAACTTCTTCTTTCGAACGACGTACGCCTGGGCTGTGGATACGCCGGGTACCTACTCGCTCGTGGTGACGTTTACGTTGCTCGCTCCATAGGGCCTCGCGGCTTCTCCCCCTCCGCCAGTTCGCGCAGCAGCCCAACAGAATCATCTGGACGAGACTCCGCGCAACCTAAACCGCATTATGTTACGCCGCCAATGAATCTCCTCGGATGGATCGACGCCCCGCAGCACTCACTGGCACAGTGGGATGAGCTCGTCGCGTTGGCGGCTGCGGCACGCGCCGACGGACTGGATCACACGCTGGTGTGCGGCATGGGTGGCTCGAGCCTCGTGGCCGAGGTGCTGGCGGAGACGTTCCGGAAGAACGAGCTCCACGTCCTGGACAGCACCAATCCCGACGCGGTGCGCGCGGCAGAGCGGGTGCACGATGTTTCACGCACGTTGTTTCTCGTCGCGAGCAAGTCCGGCAACACGGTCGAGACGCTCGCCTTCTGCAACTATTTCCTGCGCCGCGCCCGTCCCGGGCAATTCATCGCCATCACGGAAACCGAGAGCCCGCTCGACTCGCTTGGTCGGGAGCGCGGCTTCCGCGCGGTCTTGCCGCATCCGCCCGATGTGGGTGGTCGCTACTCCGGCTTAACCGCGATCGGCATGCTGCCGGCCGCGCTGCTCGGCATCGATGGCCGGACGCTGCTCGAGCGGACCAGGGGCGTTGACGTCAAGGCGGCGAAGGCGTTGGGCGTCGCGATCGCCGATCGCGCGATGGCCGGGCGGGATAAGCTGCTGGTGGCACCGCCACCCCAGGTCGATTGGCTCGCGCACTGGGTGGAGCAGCTGGTGGCGGAGAGCTCAGGGAAAGATGGCCGCGGCGTCATTCCCATCGTGCACGATCCTGTCCGCGCCGCATTGCCGGACATGCAGTCGGTCGGCCCGCAGGAAATCTCGAGCGATCCGCTCGACCTCGGCATCGAGTTCCTGCGCTGGGAATACGCCACGCAGGCGCTGTGTGAGCGGCTCGGCGTGAATGCGTTCGATCAGCCTGACGTGGACGAGGCGAAGCGACTGGCACGCGCGGAGTTGACGGGCGCGCAGCAGTCTGATCCGTTGCCGACCCTCTCGCTGGAAACGCTGCGGCGCAGTGCGCGACCGGGAGACTACTTCGCGATCCTCGCGTATCTCCCGCAGGGGCCGCAAGTGCTGGCGGAATTCCAGGCGGTGCGCGCCGTGTGGGGGAAGGCGCTGAACTGCGCCACGACCCTCGGTTTTGGCCCGCGCTACCTCCATTCGACCGGCCAGCTGCATAAGGGCGGTCCCAATACCGGACTCTTCCTGGTGATTACCGCCGACACCCGCGAGGACATGCCGATCCCGGGGATGGCGTGGACCTTCGGCGAGCTGTACCGCGCCCAGGCGCGCGGCGATGTCCGCGCCCTCCTGGCGCGCGGCCGCCGGGTCGCGCACGTCCATCTCTCGAGCCTCGCGGAGATCGCGCAGCTGCATCCGTGACCGGCGGGGGGGGCGGGGGCGGAGGGGGCGGCGGGGGCGGCGGGGGCGGGGGGGGCGCGAGCGCCGCTGGGGGAGCGTACATCTTTCACCTGATCCCGCACACACATTGGGATCGTGAATGGTTCCTGCCACGCGCGACGTTCCACGCCCGGCTCATCCCCCTCATCGATGATCTCATCGACCGTCTCCACGCCGATTCATCGTTTCGCAGCTTCCTGCTCGATGGTCAGACTGTCCTCGTCGAGGACTATCTGCGCTCGCGGGCGGAGCGCGAGGGCGACATCAAAACGCTCGTCAAGAGCGGCCGGCTGCAGGCCGGCCCGTGGTATGTGCTCGCCGACGAACAGATTCCCTCCGGGGAATCGCTGCTGCGTAACCTCCTGCTCGGCTCGGCCGACGCCGAACGTTGGGGCGGCAGGCTCGACGTCCTGTACTCGCCGGACGCGTTCGGCCATCCTGCCGTCTTGCCGGCGCTGGCGCGCGAATTCGGTATCAAGTTCGGCGTGCTGTGGCGAGGCTTGGGCGGCGGGGGGAGCGGGGGGGGCGAGTCCGGCCAGGAACGTGACCTATTTCGTTGGAAGGGGCCGGACGGCCGTGACATCCTGCTGTGGCACATGCCGCCCAACGGCTATGAGATCGGCGCCGCGCTTCCGGGTTCGGGGTCGCGGCTGCCCGACATCTGGAAGGAAGTTCGCGCGACGCTGGTGCAGCGCGCGGCGGGGAAACATGTGCCCGTTTTCATTGGCGCCGACCATCAGGCACCGCACCCCGCGCTGTCGCGGCTGCGCGATGTGCTTGCCGAGCTCGAGCCCGCGAGTGCGTTTCGCATCTCGCGCCTCGATGAATTCTTCCAGGCTGCCGAGAGCACAACCGCTCGCACAATTGCGGGCGAGCTGCGCTGGTCGTACGGTTACACCTGGACCCTGCAGGGCGTCCACAGCACGCGCGCACCGTTCAAGCGCCACCACGGCGCAGTCGAGCTGTTCCTCGAGCGCATCGCCGAGCCGTTGAGCGCGCTCGCCCGATACACGGGTGGTCGCGATCGCAGACCGCTGCTCGACACCGCGTGGCGCAAGCTCGTGCGCACCCAGTTTCACGACACCCTCTGTGGATGCTCGGCGGACGAAGTGACCGCTGCCGCTGAGCAGCGGCTGAACGATGTCGCGGCCTACGCCGCCGAGCTGCGGCGTGACGCCTTGCATGCGCTCATCGGGTACGATCCCGACACCGCTCGCGAGCAGACGCCGGCGGCCGGTGCGGCGCTCGTGCTGTGGAATCCCGCGCCCCGGCCGCGCGGCGGCGTCATGGTTGTCGACGTTTCGTTTTTTCGGCGCGATGTGGTCGTCGGACCGTCGTCGGAGGATCGCCGGCACCGCGAAGGAGCGGGGTTCCGGCCCTTCGCGTTGCATGGCGCGCTTCCCGATGGCCGCGCCGTTCCCGTGCAGGTCCTGGCGCGCCGCGTGACGCAGGAGCGGATCGACGCGGCCCGCCATTCGCCCGACCAGGACGAAGTGGACCAGGTGCGCATCGCGTTTCGCGCTCCGACCGTCGCGGGGTTGGGCCTCGTGGCTCTGCGCGCGGGCGCGGCAGTGCCTCTGGGAAGGGCCGAAGACGTGCACGTCCGCGGTCGTTCGCTCGAGAATCGGTTCGTGGAGGTCGCGCTCGAGCCGAATGGCGCGATCACGATCGTCGATCGCCGCCGAAACGAGCGTTACAGCGATCTGTTGCGTCTCGAAGATTCGGGCGACGCCGGCGACGCCTACAGCTACTGTCCGCCCGTTCGTGACCGCGTCAAACAGAGTCGCGGACCGATCACGGTCCGCCGGCTCGCGGCGGGTCCGCTGGTTGCCGGGCTCGAGGCTCGGTGGGAAGTGACGCGCGGGATCGACGCGCGCCTCGTGATCCAGCTGTACGCCGACAGCCCGATCGTCCGCGCGACGCTCGAAATCGACAATCGCAACACCTACCATCGGTTGCGCGCGCGCGTGCCGACGGGTCTCGCGGATGCGCCGGCGATGGCGGGAACGGCGTTTGGCGTCGTCGAGCGGCACGCCGTGGCCGTCGAGCCGGGCGCGTATCCCCGTGAGACGCCTGTGCGCACCGCGCCGGCGCACCGCTTCGTCGCGGCGGCACGCGGCGGTCGCGGGCTCGTCACCCTGGCGCCCGCGTTCTTCGAGTATGAATGGACCACCAAGGGCGATCTTCTCGTGACGCTGCTCCGTGCCATCGGAGACTTGTCGCGTGGCGATTTGCCAACGCGACCCGGCCACGCGGGCTGGCCCACCGCGATTCCAGGCGCGCAATGCATCGGTACGACGCGAATCGATCTGGCGCTGGCGCCGGTCAGCAGTGCCGACGTCGATCGAGGCGATTTTCTCGCTCACGTTTGGGAAGACGCGTTCCTGCCGATCACTGGTCTGTGGTTGCGCCACGGCGCATCGCTCAAGCTCGCGCCGTTGGACATCGCACTCGAGGGAAGCGGGCTTGTGTTCTCGGGGGTGAAGCCCGCCCAGGTCGGCTCCCCGGTAGTGCTGCGCTGCTACAACGCCACCAATCGCAAGGCGGCGGGGGCGTGGCGGTTCGGCGCCGGTGTGAAGACGGCGCATCGCGTCCGCGCCGATGAGCGGGAGGCGGTGGCGCTTGTCCTGGAGCAGCGCGGCAACGTCGTGCGGTTCGTCGCCGAGCCGCACGAAATCGTTTCGATCATGGTGACGTGATGCAGGAACACATTCTCACCACATCGCGGACCGCGCGGTACTTCACGGTCGGCTCGCTCGAGGAGGCGGCTGAGCTGTGGATCGTGTGTCACGGCTATGGCCAGCTGGCCTCCCGTTTCCTCGAGCGGTTTGGTCCCATTGCCGATGACCAGCGTTGCGTCGTGGCTCCGGAAGGTCTCTCGCGTTTCTACCTCACCGAGAACCCGGCTGAGCGGCGCGTCGGCGCGAGCTGGATGACCAAGGAAGATCGCTTGCACGAGATCGACGACTACGTGCGTTATCTCGACGCGCTGTACGACCACGTCGCTACCGGAAAGGACAAGGTCACCGCGTTGGGATTCTCGCAGGGCTCGGCAACGGTTTGTCGTTGGACGATGCTCGGGGCGGCGCGGATCGATCGCCTGATCGTCTGGGGTGGGGAAGTGCCGCCCGATCCCGACCTCGGAGAGCGTCGCGCCGCAGAGCGGCTGCGCCATGCCCGGCTCACCCTGGTCTTTGGCCATCGCGACGAGTTCTTCACGCCGAAGATCGTCGCCGCGACCGAGGCGCGGCTACGCGATCACGAGATTCCCTACGAGTTGGTGTCCTTCGAGGGCGGCCACGAGATTCACCCGGCGACGCTATGGAAGCTGCTGTGAGGGATCGAGGACGTCCCGCAGCGCATCCCCCAGCAACGTGCAGGCGACCACCACCAACACGAGCGCCACACCCGGCGCGGCGGCGACCCACGGCGCGTTGACCAGCACGTCGCGCCCCGAGGCAATCATGTTGCCCCACGACGGCGTCGGCGGCTGCACCCCGAGCCCGAAATACGAAAGGCCCGCTTCCAGCGTGATCGCGTTGCCGATGCCCAGCGCCCCCGCCACGATCACCGGCGTCAGAGCATTCGGCAGAATGTGACGGGCAAGCACGCGCACGCGCGGCGCACCCACCGCTCGTGCGCCCTCGACGAAGGGCCGCACAGCCAGCGCGCGTACCTCCCCATGCACCAGCCGGGCAATGCTCGTCCATCCCGTGAGTCCGAGCACGATAATCACCAGGGCGGTACTCGGCTGCCATAATGCCGCAATCAACAGGAGCAGCACGACGCGCGGGATCGCCAGCACGAAGTCGGTGAGCCCGATCAGTGTCATGGCGATGGGTCCGCGCCAAAATCCGGCGACCGCGCCGACCATGACACCGAGGACGATCGAAACCATCACGGCGATCACGCCGACACCCATCGACACGCGGGCGCCGTAGACCAACCGCGTCCACACATCGCGTCCGAACCGGTCCGTGCCGAGCGCATGAAACTCTCCGCGCGTGTCGCTGGAGAGGGGGGGAACGAAACGCGTCGCCACGATGTCGCGCTGTGCGGCCGGCTGGCCGTTGGTCACCAGCGGCGCGAACAGGGCGCAGAGGAGCACGACGAGCAGGACCATCGCACCGAAAGCGGCGCGCCCGTCTCTGAGCAAGCGCGTCATGCTGAAGCACTCCGCACGCGCGGATCGAGCCACGCCGCCAGGATATCGGCCAGAAGATTGCCGGCGACGACCAGCACCGCACTCACCGTGGTCGCCGCCATGACCACGGGGTAGTCACGCGCCTGCACCGCTTCGACGAGAATGCGTCCCACGCCGGGCCAGGCAAACACGGCTTCGATGAAGACAGCGCCGGAAAACAGCGCCGGCAGCGATAGGCCGAGCAGGGTGACGATGGGTGTGAGCGCGTTGCGCAGCGCGTGACGGGCGATCACCTGCCGGGGCACGAGCCCCTTGGCGCGCGCGGTCGTGATGAATGGCTGGCTCAATGTGTCGAGCATCGCGCCGCGCGCAAAGCGCGCGGCGCCTCCGATACCGATCAGCGTGAGCGTGGTGAGCGGCAGGGCAAGGTGGCGCAGGCGATCCACCATCCACGCGCCGGCGCTCAGGTAATCGGCGTCGAGTCCCGCGGCGCCAAAGGCGGGCAGCCATCGGGCCCAGTAGGTGAAGACGAGCACCAGCATCAGGGCCAACCAGAAACCCGGCAAGGCGAACAGCGTCACCGTGGTGACCGAGAGAATCGTGTCGGTACGGGATCTCGAGCGCGCCGCCTGAATCGCGCCGATGAACAGCCCGATCAGGTAGCTCAGCAGCAACGACAGCGCGACGAGCCGCACAGTGGCGGGCCAGGCGTCGCCCAAAACCGCCCGCACGGGCCGCCCCCGGGCGATGCTGGTCCCCCAATCACCGCGCCCCAAACGTCCTAACCAGCTTGCGAACTGCGCTGGGAGCGGCCTGTCGAGCCCGAGCGCGCGCCGCTGCGCCGCGACCTGCGCCGCGGTCGCGGTCTGCCCCAGCATCAGCTCGATAGGATCTCCCGGTGCGGCGTGCAACAGCAGGAAGGTGAGTGTGACGACGCCGAGCACGACGGCGAAACCGGCGAACAGGCGGTGTGCCAGCCTGGCAAGCATCGGCGGGAATCTCGCGCCACCCCCCGTGCCCCGCTAGAATGCGTGCGTGTCGCGCATGCCGGTTCCCACTCTCCTCGCGGCAGCTCTGCTGGTGACGTGTGCGTGCGGCGATGAGGCCGCACACCGCGGCGCAACCGTCCTGTTCGCATCCGGCGCCGACCTGCAGAGCATCAACCCGCTGCTCACGATGCATTCGCTCGCGCGTCAGGTGCAGCGCTATGTGTTGCTCACGACGCTGGCGCGCTACGACTCGCTGCTCGTGCCGCAGCCGTACCTCGCGCGCAGCTGGCGCTGGTCTGTCGATCGCCGCGTGCTCACGTTCCAGCTGCGGACCGATGTGCGCTGGCACGACGGCAGGCCGACGACGGCCCGCGACGTCGTATGGACGCTGCAAGCGGCGCGCGACCCGGCGACCGGCTATCCGCGATTCGCTGAGGTGCAAACGCTTGCGTCCGTCGCCGCATTGGACGACTCCACCGTCGAGCTGCGCTTTACGCGGCCGGCCGGCGAGTTCCCCTTCGTTCTCACCGACCTCGCGATCCTGCCGGCATATCTGCTCGACAGTGTCCCGCATGCCCGTCTCCGCGAGGCCGCGTGGAACGTGAACCCAGTCGGCAACGGCCCCTTCCGGTTCGTCACGCACGAGCCAAACCGGCGCTGGGTGTTCGCGAGGAATCCCGATTTTCCCGCCGACATGGGAGGACCGCCTCAGGTCGAGCGCTTCATCGTCGTCGTCGTGGACGAGCCGATGGTCAAGCTATCGGCGCTCGCGTCGGGAGAGCTCGACTTTGCCGGGATCAGCCCACAGCACGTCTCGTTTGTGCGCCGCCACAGCGGGCTCGCGGTGCGCGAGTATCCCATGGTTCTCCCGTATGGGCTCGTCTTCAACACGCGGCGCCCGCCGTTCAACGACCGTCGCGCGCGAGTGGCCGTCGCACTCGCGATCGATCGGCAGGAAATCGTGGATGGCTACCTGTTTGGCCTCGCGACTGTTGCGGATGGCCCCGTCCCGCCCGGCCTGCCGTGGTACGTTGCGCCTCCACACCTGCCGGTCGCTCCCGATTCGGCGCGCCGGCTCGTGGCCGCACTGGGGAGCGGCTCGCCGCTGAGCTTCGAGCTCCTGACCGTCGGCAGTGGAGAAGGAGCGCTGGAGCAGATGCTGCAGGCGCGGCTCAACGCCGTCGGCTTCAAGGTCACGATTCGCCAGCTCGAAAACTCCACCTTCTTGAGTCGCGTGTTCGGACCGAGACACGATTTCACGGCCGCTGTCGCCGGGATTTCCGGCGATCCAGGACTCGGTTTCCTGCGGTCGCTCGACAGCGTCACCGGGATTGCGATTCCAGCCGACCCCGTGCTGGCGCAGCGCGTGTTCGCCGATCAGCTGCCGGTCGTCTGGCTCTATCACGCGCGCGGCGTTCAGGCGATGAACAGCCGCGTTCGCGGCGTCTACATGGATATCCGGGGCGAGCTGCCGACCGTCGCCGCATGGCGGGTCACGCCATGAGGCGGCGCGATCTGCCGGCCGAATTCCACGCCACCGCGCCGATGCGGCTCGACTTCGCCGGCGGCTGGACCGACGTGCCCCCGTTCTCTGCGCGCGAAGGCGGCGTCGTCGTCAACGCCGCGATCGAGCTGCGCTCGCACGTCGAGCTGCGGGTGGGCGGCAAGCTGCTGCGATTCGTGTCGGAGGAGCTCGGCGAAACGCTGGAGTGCGCCAACGCCGGCGGTCTCACACCGGGCGGCAAGCTGCCGCTGCTCAAGGCGGCGGTGCGCATGTTCCCCGTGTTGGGCGGCTTCACGCTCATCACGCGCAGCGACGCACCGCCGGGATCGGGACTGGGCAGCTCCGGCGCCCTCGGTGTGGCGCTCGTCGGCGTGTTGAGCCGAGCTCGGCAGGAAGCGCGCGCGGAGCGCGAGTTCGCGGAGCAGG
>Ga0209377_1003443_pt1 | contig 10138 bp, 9 predicted proteins | sample GraSoiAngelo_141_FD_185898 | JGI IMG/M metagenome (GOLD analysis project Ga0209377, IMG submission 185898) | Grasslands soil microbial communities from the Angelo Coastal Reserve, California, USA - 14_0929_12_40cm (SPAdes) (version 2) | ecosystem: Environmental > Terrestrial > Soil > Grasslands ...
CCGCTTCCTTCCACTCGGCTTGGGTCTCGAGGCAGGCAGGCTCCTCACCCGCCCGACATCTCAGAGGCGACTCTGACGCTGACCCGCCAACCCATCACAAGGAGCCTCGTATGCAATCGCCTCTGGCCATGTGCAGGATGACCGCGCTGGGCGTGCTGGCTGCGCTCGCGCTCACGGCGTGTAACAACTCAACAACGTCGACGGCGCCCGCAGGCGGACCGACCGGCACGTTCACTGGTACGCTCGTGGGCGCGACCGTGAGCGGCGTCATGACCCTCAGCTTTCCGGCGTCGGCCTCGTACATGGCCGCCCACCGGCCGCGCTTCCGCATTGTTCCCGTCGCGGACGCGGCGACCGTGGCCGCCACAGCCGTCTCGGTCACCGGTTCGCTCGCCATAACCGGCGGCGGCACCTACACGCTGAGCGGAACGTACGACCCGTCCGCCAATCCCCAGCTCAGTGTCTCCTCCAGCCTCAGCGGGTACACCATCACGGGTAGCTACTCGGCGTCAAACGGCCAGTTCTCGGGGAGCTTCACCGCACCCACCGACAACGGTGAATGGACCGTGTCGGCGGGCGTCGTGAAGGTGTTCTGCGGAACGTACAACGTGACGGCGGGAGGGACTGGGACCGGAACCTGGAATCTGACCCTCGACGGCTCCGATCGCCTGTTTGGCGTGGTTAACACACAGAACGGCGCCCGCCAGATGGCAGGCACCTACACCCCGTCGAACGGCGCCGTGGAGGTCACGTTCAAGAACGGATCCGCTTCCGGCACAGTCAACGCGTCGAACGGGACCGGCGGCGGCACTTGGACGGTAAGCTCGTCGGGCGGCACCTTCTCCGGCACCTGGACGGCGACCACCGGCGGATGTTGACCGCGCAATCCAAGGCCTAGGCACCGGGACGGGGTGAGGGAGTGAAGGCACCCCGTCCCGGTGTTGCGATCCGGTGGTCGGCATCCGCACCCTTCCGCTCGCCCTCGCCCTCGGCACCGCCTGCGGCGCACTGATGCTCGGCTTGGGCGGGCGACTCGTGATGCGACTCTTCGCGGTCGCGACTGGGCGAGGGGGCGCGTTCAGCGTTCGCGGCACGCTCACCGTCGTGTTCGCGGGTGCGGTCGCTGGTCTCATAGGCGGCGCGCTCTTCTGGACTGTCGACCGCTGGCTGCCGCGCCGCCCGCTCCTGCGCGGTCTCGCGTTCGGCCTCCTCTGCTTCGCCATCGCCTCGCCCGGCATCCGCCCGCCGCAACCCCTCACCTTCGGATTGTTCGCGCCCTTCTTCCTGGGCTACGGTCTCCTGCTTGCCTACGCGTGGGTCCGGGTCGCGCGACAAGAGCAGAAACCGTAACTGCATTGCGTCGTCTAGGAACGGCCCGCAGCTTAAGCGCCGACCTTCTCGCCCATCTCGTCCAGGGAGGAGACATGATCAGGCAGTTCGGTGTCGCCGCTGGGTCCGTGGCGCTGTGCGCGGTCGGCATCTTCGCCGGTCGGAGCCCGACTGCGGCGGTGGCGCGGGCTCGAGAGGCCCAAGCGGCCTGTCGCCCAACCTGCTGGCAGCTCCGCCTGTATACGATCGACCGCGGGAAGCTGGACGACTTCGCGCAGGCTTGGAGCCGAGGCGTCTACCCGCTCCGCCTGAAGCGCGGGTTCCAGATCCCTGCCGCGTGGAGCATGCCGGAGACCAATCAGTTCGTCTGGATCGTCGGCTACGACGGGCCGGAGACCTTCGCAGCGAAGGACTCCTCCTACTACGCCTCGGCGGAGCGGGCCGCGCTCCAGCCCGACCCGCGGCCGTGGATCACCCGGGCCGAGAAGTGGTTCGTCACCCCGGTCCTCTCGGGTCCGGGCGCCCAAGACCAGCTCCCCGTGCCGCCCGGTGCCGAGGCGAGCGACCACTTCGATCCGGTCGTCGCCACGAACGCCTACCTCGCGACCGTCCCGCCGGACAAGCGGGCGCGCTCCGACGCCTACTTCGAAGGCGGCTACTGGCTGATTCTCTGGAACTTCCTCGCGTCCGCCGCCGTCTACCTGCTCCTCCTCGGCAAGGGGTGGTCGGCGCGGATGCGCGACTTGGCGGAGCGGGTGACGGGATCCAAGCCGCTCCAGACGTTCCTCTACTGGGTGCAATTCCTCGTCGTCACCGCCGTCCTCTTGTTTCCGCTCACCGTATATCAGGGCTTCGTGCGCGAGCACCAGTACGGTCTCGCGACCCAGACCTTCGGGCCCTGGTTGGGCGACCAGCTCAAGGGCCTGGCGGTGGGCGTCGTGCTCGGCGGTGTGTTCGTGATCGCGATCTACGGCGTGGTGCGACGCGCGCCGCGCAGCTGGTGGATCTGGGGCAGTGTGGTGACGGTCGCCTTCCTGATGTTCAGCGCCATGATCGCTCCGGTCTTCATCCTGCCGCTCTTCAACAAGTACACGAAGCTCGAGGATGCGCGCGTCAAGGACCCGATTCTGAGCATGGCGCGGGCCAACGGCATCCCGGCGAGCGAAGTGTACGTCGTCAACGCGTCGCGGCAATCGACGCGCGTCAGCGCCAACGTCTCGGGCTTCCTCGGCACGGAGCGCATCACGCTGAACGACAATCTGCTGAACCGCTGCACCCTGCCGGAAATCGAAAGCACCATGGGCCACGAGATGGGCCACTACGTCTTGAATCACGTGTACAAGGGGACCCTGTTCTTCGGCGTGCTCACCGTGCTGGGCTTCGCGTTTCTGCGGGGGGCCTCCGGCCGGGCGTTGACCCGGCGGGGAGACGCGTGGCGCCTGCGCGGCGTGGACGACCTCGCCGCCCTGCCGCTGTTCGCGCTCCTGATCGCCGTCTACTTCTTCGTGCTCACGCCCGTCACGAACACCTACATCCGGACCCAGGAGTACGAAGCGGACATCTTCGGCCTCAACGCGGCGGGCCAGCCCGACGGTGAGGCGCTGATCGACCTGAAGCTGGGCGACTATCGCAAGCTCGATCCCGGCCCCGTCGAGGAGCTCATCTTCTTCGATCATCCGAGCGGCCGCACCCGCATCTATGCGGCCATGCGGTGGAAGGCGGAACATCTGAACTCGCCGCTCTACGGCGTTCCCGCCAGCAGTCGCTGAAACCGCGGATCGCCGCGCAGCGAGTCCCAGTTGGGGTCGACCCGCAGCAGCGGGATCGAGATCTCGGAGGGGATCGAAAGCAGCAGCTTCAACTGCTCGATCGCGGCCTCGGACTCGCCGACCAGCGCGTATACGTGGGCGAGGTTCACGACCCGCGCGGCACCAAAATACGCGTCCTTGGACAGGGGTAGCAGTTCGAGGCTGCGCCTCGCCTCCCGGATGGCGTCAGCCTTCCGGTTCAGCCCAGCGTAGGCGAGCCCGAGGGCCGCGCGAAAGCCGGCGTCTTCGGGTCGCTTCTTGGTATCGGCCTCCAGCACGGCCCGAGCCGAGTCGCTGTATGCCCGTTCGAGTCGTGGCTCGTGGTTTTGCCGATAGAACTCGGCCTTGAACAGGAAATACGCTGCCGTATCGCTCCCAACGGCGCTGAGCGAAAGTCCGCGGAGTGCCGTCTGGTACGCCTCATCTCGGGGAATAAAGAACTCGCCCAATCGTTGCGTCCGACCGGGCAAGACTAACCGGTCGGTCTTTCCCAGCGACTGCAGTAAAGACCGTTCGGCCTTGTGGGTGTCTCCTTCCCAGCTCAGGTACAGCCGGGCCCTGTCAGTGTAAGGCTCCGGCCACTCGGGTGCGAGCTCGATGGCGCGATCCAGGTACTGCTCGGCCTCCGGATAGCGGCGTATGAGGACGTTGGTGAGACCGACCTCGAAGGCAAGCGTATTAGAGCGCGGATCGAGCTTGATCGCTTTCGTCAGATTCGCAAGCGCTTCGGCCCATTTGCCTTGCCGCCGCTGCACGAACGCGGTCGCCGCCAGGACGTCGCCGTTGTTCGGCTGGTGCGCCTGAACTATCGCGAACTCCCGCAGCGCGCGGTCATAGTCGAGGTGCCCCCAGTAGTAGTAGTACCCCATCGCGAGGTGCGCTTCGGGAAGCTCGGGTCGTAACTGCAACGCTTTCTCCGCGGCCTGCGACGCCTGCACCAGGCGACTTTCCGTGCGGTCGTAGTAAAACCAAAACAGGGCAGAATGAACGATCGAGAGCTGAGCATACGCCTGGGCGAATCGGGGATCCAACCGGACCGCCTCCTGATACATCTCGACCGCTATGCGGAAACCCTTCTCCTCATAGCCACGGCTGTAATATTCATTGCCGCGCAGATAAGCATCGTACGCCGCCACACTGTTGGTGGGCTTCGCCACCAACGCCTGCCGTTCGGGCTCGACTAGTGCCACGTCCAGCGCGTCGATCACCTGCTGGGCGATGCCGGCCTGCACCTCGAACACTCCGGCCAGCACTTCGTCGTACACGTGTGCCCACAGGTGCGTGGCGTCGGACACTCGGATCAGCTGGGGGCTGACCCGGACCCGGCTTGAACCTGCGGGAGACCGTTCCCAGCGAACCGTTCCTTCCAACACGTACTCGACGCCCAGCTCCTGCCCGATCTGACGGATGGTCTTGGCGGTGTTCTTGTATTGACCCGCGGTGGTGCGTGCGATCACGCCGAGATCCTGAACGCTGCCGAGCCGCGCCGTGATCTCCTCCGTCATCCCGTCCGCGAAATAGTCGTCGTCAGGGCGGCCCAGGTTCTGAAAGGGCAGCACCAGCAGCAACTTCCGCTGATGCGAACCAGCGTCCCCGTGGCCGCGAGCGAGGAAGGCGACTCCGGAGACCGCCGCGAGGCCGAGCACGGCGAGGCCGGCGTACACAGCGAGGCGCGTCCGCCTGCGGGATGGTGCGCGGGCAGCTGCCGCCGGCACGGGTTGCGTCCCGCCGCTCGGCGTCGCCATCGCCTCCAGCTGGTGCAGCAGATCGTCGGCGGACTGCCACCGGTCCGCAGGATTCTTTTCCAGGCACCGCATCACCGTCTCGGCCAGCGCGGGCGGCACCGTCGTCCGGTACCGCGACAGGGGGGGCGGCGCCTCACTGACCTGCGCGGCCAAGAGTTGTTGCGGGGTCCCGCCGGCAAACGGCGGCCGACCCGTCAGCATCTCGTAGGCCAGCGTGCCGACGGCGTAGATGTCGCATCGGTGGTCGACATGGGGGTCGGCCGCGGCCTGCTCGGGCGCCATGTAGGCGGGCGTGCCCAGCGTCACTCCGACGGACGTGAGCGACGTCTCACCGGTCGCCTCCCCGAGCGCCTTCGCCACGCCGAAGTCGGTGACAACTGCGTGGTGGTCCGAAATGAGAACGTTGTCCGGCTTGATGTCCCGATGGGCCACGTCGTGGCGGTGTGCATAGGCGAGCGCATCGACCACGTCCCGCAGAATGCGAACGGTGTCGGCGATCGGCAGCGCCCCCTCGCGGGCCAGCTTTGCCCGCAGGGACTCGCCCTCGATCAGGGGCATCGTGTAGTACAGGACCTCTTCCACGTGCCCCGCGTGCAGGAGCGGCACGATGTGCGGGTGTTGCAGTGCGGCGGCGAGCTGTATCTCGCGGCGGAAGCGGTCGATGCTCACACCCACCCCCATCTCGGGTGGCAGGATTTTGATGACGACGCGCCGCCCGAGCTCCGTCTCTTCTGCCAGGAACACGCGGCTCATGCCACCGCCGCCCAGCTCCCGCTCGACCCGATAATCGGGGCTGAGCGCCACTCGCAGGCGCTCCAGCAGATCCCTCATGCGCCGCTAAGTTAGGGGTTACCTATGGCCGGCGCGAGAGTTGGACGCTAGGAAGCCGACGGCACGTTGCCGCTCCCCGTCTCGGAGCGTACGTTCATGCCCGCCGCTCGCCGCCGGGTCGGTTCCTTCATCTCGGGAGGATTCTTCCATGCGCCCCGTCCTGCTTCTTTCCGCCGCCGCTCTCGCCGGCCACGCCACGCTCGCCGGCGCGCAGAAACCGGCCCCCATGCGTCACGAGGGTATCAAGCTCACCGACGTCGCCGGAACGTGGGACGGCAAGTCGATGGTCGGCCCGAAGGACAGCGTGGTGGCGACGTTCGTGGTGACCGCCACGGCCGACGGCAAAGGCTGGACGATGAAGCTCTCGGACCGCGACCCGATCCCGACGCGGATTCTCGCCATGGGCGGAGACAGCATCGTCACGGAGTCGGGGCCGTTCCAGAGCATCCTGCGGCCCGGGCAGATGGTCACGACGCGCACCGTCGGGCATTACAAGGGTGACGCGATGACGGGCACGTTCGAGGCGCACTACGCGTCGGGGGACGTGCTGCGTGGGAAGGCGGCCGCGACGCGCAGGAAGTAGCGACGCCGCGGCTCGCGGCGTGCGGGTTCTTCCCGACTTGCCCGCCGCCGCGACCCTCTCCATAATGGAGCGGCGCCCCCACCCCCTCCCTCCAACCGGGAGCCACTCATGACGCACCCGCGCATCACTCAGGGCGCCGCGGCCCTCACCGCCATCGCACTCGGCACATTCCTCTGGTCCGCATGCTCCGATAACGTCTCCGACTTCCCCACGGGGCCGTCGGCCGCCGCGCTGACGCAGGCGCCAGACATTCACGGGGCCATCGCGGCCCAGAGGCATCACACCGACGCGCTGATGCGCATCCCCGGCGTAGTCGGCACCGCCGTGGCATTGGTGAAGGGCAGGGCGGCCGTGCGGATCTTCGTGGAACGGGCCGACGTCCGTGGGCTGCCGAGCCAGCTCGACGGCATGCCCGTCGACGTGAAGGTCACCGGACGGTTCATGGCGCTCTCCGACCCGACGACGCGGCAGCGGCCCGCGCCGCTCGGCTACTCGGTCGGGCATCCCGCCATCACCGCGGGCTCGATCGGCGGGCGCGTCGTGGACGGCGCGGGCGCCGTGTACGTCCTCAGCAACAACCACGTGCTCGCGAACAGCAACGACGCGAGCATCGGGGACCCGGCCCTGCAGCCGGGGCCCTACGACGGCGGCACCGCGCCCGCCGACCAGATCGGCGCGCTCGCCGCCTTCAACACCATCGACTTCTCGGGCGGCCCGAACTCGATCGACGCCGCCATCGCGCTCTCCGACGCGACCAAGCTCGGCAACGCCACCCCCACGGACGACGGCTACGGCACGCCCAGCGGCGCGATCTACGGCGACGGCAACAACGACGGCGTGTTCGACGACGTGTCCACCCTGCTGGGCCTCAACGTGCAGAAGTACGGGCGCACGACCAAGCTCACGCACGGGCAGATCACGGGCGTCAACGCCACGGTGGACGTGTGCTACGAGGTGTTCTTCATCATCTGCATCAAGTCGGCCCGGTTCGTCGATCAGCTCGTGATCGAGCCGGGATCGTTCTCGGGCGGCGGCGACTCAGGATCGTTGATCGTCACGGACGACCAGAACAAGAATCCCGTGGGGCTCCTGTTCGCGGGCAGCTCCACCCAGACGATCGCGAACCGCATTGACCTGGTGCTCAACAACTTCGGGGTGCACGTGGACGGCGGCGCGCCGCCGCCCCCGCCGGCTCCCGTGACGGATGTCGCCGTCACGAGCGTCACCGCACCCGCCGCCTTCACGCAGGGCGCCACGGTGAACGTCGGCGTCACCGTGAAGAACGTGGGCAACCAGCCGGTCGGGGCCTTCGATGTGACGCTCCAGGAGGCGCCGGACGGCGCGCCGTTCGCACCGCAGACCGTAACCAGCCTCTCCGCCGGCGCCCAGACGACGCTGACCTTCAGCTGGAGCACGAGCAGCACCACCTCGATCGGGAGCCATACGCTCACCGCCAGCCACAACCTGACCCCCGACGACAACGCGACCAACAACCAGGCGTCGACGACCGTCACGGTGAACTCGCCGTCCACGATCGTCCACATCGGCAACCTGGACGCCAGGACGTCGAGGAGCGGCAGCCAGTGGTCGGCCACGGTCGAGATCACGGTGCACGACGCCGATCACAATCCGCTGAACGGCGCTACCGTCGTGGGTCACTGGAGCGTCCTCGGGCTGAATTCCAATACGTGCACGACGGGCGATCTCGGAGGCAACGGCACGTGCATCGTGCTGTTCCCGAGCCTCAAGAAGAGCGTCCTCTCCGTGAACTTGACGGTGGTGAGTGTGACCATGCCGGGCCGGACCTACGACCGGACGTTGAACCACGACCCAGACGGGGACAGTAACGGCACGACCATCAGGGTGAATCGGCCGTTCTAGGCCGGCCATGGCGCGACGCAGCTCCGGGCGCCTCGTCGCGACGCTCGTCGTCGCGGCGGCGCTCGCGAGCTGCGCCTGCCGGGACCACCGTGAGGAGACGCAGGCGGTGACGTCGAGGACGATGGAGGCGGTGCTCGCGGCCCACACCGATTCGCTCATGGCGTTGCCGGGCGTGGTCGGCACAGCCATCGGTCTGTGCGATGGGGCGCCCTGCATTCGGGTGTTTCTCGCGGATTCGGGTGCTGCGGCGCGGCGACGCATCCCGACGCAGCTCGAGGGATACCCGGTGAAGGTCGAGGTCACGGGGCCGATCCGCCCGCGGGGGCCGGGGACTCCATGAAAACGCTGCTGATCGCGGTGAGAGCCGCCGTCTACGGGACGGGCTTCGTGCTGCTGTGGGGCTGGGTCGCGCTGAGCGTGCGGCGGTTCGATCCGGAGATCGGCGGCGTGCTTCCCGTGTGGACGCGGCCGCTCGGCGTGGTCCTGATGGTCGTCGGTGCGGCGGTCGCGATCTCGTGCGTGGCGGTCTTCGTGGCACGGGGACGGGGCACGCCGGCGCCGTTCGACCCGCCGCGGGAATTCGTCGCCCAGGGCCCCTACAAGTACGTGCGCAATCCGATGTACGTCGGCGGCTTGGGGGTGCTCGCCGGGTTCGGGCTGTACCAGCGCTCGCTCGCCATCGTCCTCTTCGCGCTCGTATTCCTCTGCTGCGCGCACCTCTTCGTCGTCTTCTACGAGGAGCCCGGGCTCGAGCGCCGCTTCGGGCAGAGCTATCTCGACTACAAGCGATCGGTCAACCGCTGGCTTCCGAGGGGGTGACTCGGCCCGGCGCCTGACGGGTCTCGCGGCCCGCTCGCTCGGGGCCGTGCTCCGCGCCGTGGTCGCCTGCGAGCGCTGCCCCCGGCTCCGCGCTTATTGCCGCCGCGTCGCCCGCGAGAAGAAGCGCGAGTTCCGGGACTGGACCTACTGGGGGAAGCCGGTGCCCGGGTTCGGCGACCCGCGGGCGCGGCTGCTCATCGTCGGGCTCGCGCCCGCGGCGCACGGCGCGAACCGCACCGGCCGCATGTTCACGGGCGACTCGAGCGGCAGCTGGCTGTACGAGGCGCTGCACCGTTTCGGGTTCGCGAACCAGGCGCGCGCGCTCGCCAGGGAGGACGGCCTCGCGCTCTCCGATTGCTACGTGACAGCGGCCGCGCGCTGTGCTCCACCCGGGAACAAGCCGGCGCCCACCGAGCTCGCAAACTGCCGTCCGTATCTCGAGGCCGAGCTGCGGTTGCTGCCGCGGGCTCAGGTGGTGCTCACGCTGGGCCGGATCGCCCACGATGCCTGGCTCGGGGCAGCGGGGTGGTGGAGTCGGCTCGCGCCCGCCGCGCGCCCCCCCTTCCGCCACGGGGCCCTGACTCGTCTGCCCGACGGCACCATCCTGATCGCGTCCTACCATCCCAGCCGGCAGAACACGAATACCGGGAGGCTGACGAGGGGGATGTGGTACGGGATTTTCCGGCGGGTCAGGAGGGAGTTGGGGGGGAGACGGTGAGGGAGACGCAAAGTGGATCTGAGGGAGCAGGGTGCAGCGGAGGGCGGAGGACTCGAACCTCCAAGGGCTTGCGCCCGCCGGTTTTCAGATTCGGCCGAGGGCGATTCCGCTACGCCTCGACGTAAATCCGTTACGCGGTGATCGGGATCACAACGCGTTCGCCCTGTGGGTGCTATCAAGCAGTGAGCGTGCCGTGTTCAATTCGTCCCTGCGAATGTCGCAAAAGGGACGGGCGTTGCTGCATTCTGGGGATCGTCGCGACCGGACTCCAACCTGTGACCTCTGGCATGTGAGAGTCGTAGTTCTCGTGATGCCAAAGAAAGGTGGAGGAAAACCATGGCATACCAGGCCGAAATCAGTCGTAAGAACCCGGGTTGTTTCTTGTTTTTGGTGGACCAGTCAGAGTCGATGGAAGACCCTTTTG
>Ga0209377_1003451_pt1 | contig 10119 bp, 9 predicted proteins | sample GraSoiAngelo_141_FD_185898 | JGI IMG/M metagenome (GOLD analysis project Ga0209377, IMG submission 185898) | Grasslands soil microbial communities from the Angelo Coastal Reserve, California, USA - 14_0929_12_40cm (SPAdes) (version 2) | ecosystem: Environmental > Terrestrial > Soil > Grasslands ...
AGAGCCTCGTGGAGGCGCTCGCCCACGGCGGCATCGCCAACGAGGCGCGGGTCGACGTGCAGTGGGTCGACGCCGAGCACATCGAGCGCGACGGCGCCGCGGCGCAATTCACGGGCGTCCACGGCATCCTGGTACCCGGCGGCTTCGGCGACCGCGGGATCCTCGGCAAGATCGAGGCGGTGCGCTACGCGCGCGAGCGGCGCGTGCCGTACCTCGGCATCTGTCTCGGCATGCAATGCGCGGTCATCGAGTACGCCCGCAACGTGTGCGGGCTCGCCGGGGCCAGCTCGTCGGAGTTCGACGCGTCCGCGCCGCACCTGGTGATCGATCTCCTCCCGGAGCAGCGCGGGCTGGCCGACAAGGGCGGCACGATGCGCCTGGGGCTCTACCCGATCGTCCTGGCCGAGGGGAGCCATGCCTCGCGCCTGTACGGGCAGGGGATCATCCAGGAGCGTCACCGTCACCGGTACGAGGTGAACAACGACTACCTTCCGCGCCTGGAGAAGAACGGGCTGCGCGTCTCCGGCATCTGGGCCGAGAAGCAGCTGGTCGAGATCATCGAGATCCCGGAGCATCCGTACTTCGTCGCCGGTCAGTTCCATCCCGAGTTCCGCTCGCGGCCGTGGGAGCCCCATCCGCTCTTCGCCGGCTTCATCAAGGCCGCCCTCGAGCACGCCGCGCAATGACCACGCGGCCGGTCGCGGTCGGCTCCATCACGATCGGCGGCGGCGCGCCGCTCGTCCTGATCGGCGGCCCGTGCGCGATCGAGAGCGAGCGGCACGCACTGATGACCGCCGAGCGTCTGGTGTCCATCGCCGCCGACTGCCGGGTGCCGTTCATCTACAAGTCGTCCTACGACAAGGCCAACCGCTCCTCGGTCAACAGCTATCGCGGGCCGGGTCTCATCGAAGGCCTGCGGATTCTCCGGAAGGTCCGCGAGACGCTCCGCGTCCCGGTGCTCTCGGACGTCCACCAGGTGAGCGAGGTGGATCCGGCCGCCGAGGTGCTCGACGTGATCCAGATCCCGGCGTTCCTCTGCCGTCAGACCGACCTGATACTCGCCGCGGCGGCCACCGGCAAGCCGGTGAACGTCAAGAAGGGGCAGTTCGTGGCGCCGCGTGACATGAAGAACGTCGTCGACAAGATCCTGTCCAAGGGCAACGAGTCGATCCTGTTGACCGAGCGGGGGACGAGCTTCGGCTACAATAACCTCGTCGTCGACATGCGCGGTCTCGCCATCATGCGCACCCTGGGGTACCCGATCGTGTTCGACGCCACGCACTCCGTGCAATTGCCGGGCGGCGCGGGCGACCGCTCCGGCGGCGAGCGCGAGTACGTGCCCGCGCTGGCGCGCGCCGCGGTGGCCTTCGGCGTCGACGCGCTCTTCATGGAGATGCACGAGGACCCGGACCGCACGTTGCCCGACGGCCGTCCACTCTCGGACGGGCCGAACATGCTGCGCATCGACGCCCTGCCGCCGCTCTTGGGACAGCTCGGCGCGATCGGCGCAGCCGTCCAGCCGTGAGCGCCGAAAAAACGCCGGACCTCCGTCGTCTGGCCGAGCGAGTGCTCCGCATCGAGGCCGACGCGATCCTCGGGCTTATTTCAAAGCTCGACGAGCGCTTCGAGCGCGCGGTCGAGTTGCTGCGCGCCTGCGCCGGGCGCGTGATCGTGACGGGCATGGGCAAGTCCGGGCTGATCGGCCGCAAGATCGCGGCGACGCTTGCGTCGACGGGAACGCCCGCCTACTTCCTCCATCCGGCCGAGGGCGTCCACGGCGATCTCGGAATGGTCGCCCGGGGGGACGTGGTGCTGGCGCTGTCGAACTCGGGCGAGACCGACGAAGTGCTGGCCATCCTTCCGCCGCTCAAGCGGCTGGGTGTCCCGATCCTGCTGCTCACCGGCAATCCGACTTCATCGCTGGCTCGCCAGTGTGAAGTCGTGCTCGACGTCAGCGTGCCGGAGGAGGCGTGTCCGATGAACCTGGCGCCCACGTCGAGCACGACCGCCGCGCTCGCCGCCGGGGACGCGCTGGCGCTGGCGCTGCTCGAGCTCCGCGGGCTGCGTCCGGAAGACTACGCGGCCTTGCACCCTCGCGGCTCGCTCGGCTGGCGCGCTCTCTTCCGCGTGACGGACCTCATGCTCACCGGCGACGCGGTCCCCGTCGTCCCGGAAAACACCCCGCTCCGGGAGGTCATCGTCGAGATGACACGCAAGCGCAAGGGCATGACCACCGTCATCGATGGCGCAGGCCGGCTCGTCGGAGTCATCACCGACGGCGACCTTCGCCGGCTTCACCTGACCGGCAAATCCATCGACGACCTGTCCGCCGCTGAGGTGACGAGCCGCGAGCCCAAAACGATCCGCGCCGACGATCTGGCCGCGAAGGCGCTGGAGGTGATGGAAACCTGGCAAATAACCAGCTTGGTCATCGTGGATCCGGGCCGGCGCCCTGTCGGGCTCATCCACATGCACGATATCCTCCGGGCGAAGATCGTATAGTTTTCAAGGTGTTTCAGCTTTTTCCAGCCCGGAGTATGTGATAGCGTGGTATCGAAATTGCATTCCAGTCCGACTTCCCTTTAGAATCGACAGAGCGATGAGAACACGATTCGCCGCGGCAGCGATTCTTGGCATGGTCCTCGTCTTCGTCCTGGCGGTGGCCGGAACGCTGATCGCCAAGAGCCGGATACCACCGGCCGAGTCGACCGGCGCGGTCGCCTCGAGCGCCGACCTCAGAATCAAGGAGGCGAACATCGAGGAGGAGACCGGGGGTGTGCGCTGGCGGCTCAAAGCCGAGCAAGCGCTGATCTTCGACGCCGAGGGTCGCACGGCGCTGCGGGTCATCGCGGTGGACGTGTTCGAGCGCGACCGCTCGTGGACGATCGTGGGTGAGGAAGGCGATCTGTTCCAGGCGACGAAGAATCTGGAAATCCGGAAGAACGTCGTGCTCACCTCGAGTGACGGCATGCGCCTGGAGACGAGCGTGCTCCGCTGGCAGGGCGCCGAGAAGCGGCTCTGGACCGACGCGCCGGTGCGGCTCTCGCGCGGCGGCGCAGTCGCCGACGGCTCGGCGCTCGAGGTGAGAATGGCCGAGGAGTACACGACGATGGCCGGACGCGTACACTCGGTCTTCACGGACGAGCGCCGGTGAGGTCGACCACGATCCTCGTCGCGCTGCTGCTGGTCTTCACGCCCGCATTGTCGGGCGGCCAGTCTTCGCCGAAGACCTCGGCCGCTCCCGCCGCACAGCCGCCCGCCGCCCTCGGCGCGCCCAAGGCGAAGGACACCAAGGACGACAACACCCAACCGCTCACGGTGGACGCGGACAAGATGGAGCGTTTCGGCAAGGCGAGCCTGGTCATCTTCAGCGGCAACGTCGTGGCCCGGCGAGACAACTCGGTCCAGTACGCCGATCGAGTCGAGGTCTACATGGATGAGAAGGGCAACCGGGTGATGCGGACGGTCTCCACCGGCGCGGTCCGCATCATCACCAAGGACTGCCGCACCGGCACGGCGCAGCGCGCGGAGTACTTCGACCTCGACCAGCGCGTGGTGCTCATCGGCGACGCGCGGGTCTGGCAGGACGACAACGTCGTGTCCGGTGACACGATCACGATCTACATGGCGCAGGACCGCACGATCGTGGAGGGCGGCAAGCAAGAGCGCGTCAAGGGCGTCTTCTATTCTCAGAAGGACGACGCCACCAAGCACGACGGCCAGCCGGCGCCTCGGCGCTCGGCGGAAGTCTGTAAGAACTGAGCGATGGAAGGCCTGGTCGCGCAAGGACTCATGAAGTGGTTCAAGACCCGGAAGGTCGTCGACTCCGTCTCGCTCGATATCCAGCGCGGTGAGGTCGTCGGCTTGCTCGGCCCGAACGGCGCGGGCAAGACCACGTCGTTCTACATGATGGTCGGGCTCCTGCCCGCGGACGGCGGCCGCATCTTCCTCGAGGGCCAGGAGATCACGGCGCTGCCGATGTATCAGCGGTGCCGGATGGGTGTCGGATATCTTCCGCAGGAATCCTCGGTGTTCCGGAAGCTGACCGTCGAGGAGAACCTGCTCGCGATCCTCGAGACGCTCGATCTCACACGAGACGAGCGCCGCGACCGCGCGCGCGAGCTCCTGGCCGAGCTGGACCTGACTCCGCTGGCCCGCTATCCGGCCTACACGCTCTCCGGCGGTGAACGCCGCCGACTCGAAATCACCCGCGCGCTCGTGACCTCGCCTCAGTACCTCTTGCTGGACGAGCCGTTCACCGGAATCGATCCGATCGCGATCGGCGACATCCAGGAGATCGTCGGCCGGCTGCGCGAGCGCGGGATCGGCATCCTCATCACCGACCACAACGTGCGAGAGACCCTCGCCATCACCGACCGCGCATACATCTTGTACGACGGCAAGATCCTGGTGGCCGGCACCGCCACCGAGATCGCCCACAATCCGATGGCCCGGGAGATCTACCTGGGCGAGCGGTTCGCGCTCTAGGCGGAGGCGGAAACCCCCCTCATGGCCATGGAAGCGCGCCTCTCGTTACGGCAGAGCCAGCGGGTCGTCATGACCCCGCTGCTGCAGCAGGCTATCCAGCTGCTGCAGCTCTCCACGCTCGAGCTCCAGGAAGTGGTCCAGAAGGAGCTCCTCGAGAATCCGCTGCTCGAAGAGGTCACCCCCGACACACCCGAGACGCCCGGCGACGCGCCGGTCACCGCCGACACGCCGCCGGCGCCGACGGTCGAGCAGCTGACGACGGAGCCCCCGCCGACCACCGAGCGGCAGACCGACGAGCTCCCGTTCGACTTCACGGCGGTGATGTCGGCCGACGACGACCACGAGGAGCGTTCGCTGGTCTCGCAGGAGGACCGCGAGGACCTGCCGTTCGAGAACGTCGTCCGGACTCAGGTGTCGCTCACCGACCACCTCGAGGAGCAGCTCCGCTTCGCGACCGAGGACCCCGTGGTCAGACGGATCGGGACCGAGATCATCGGCAACCTCGACGAGGATGGTTATCTGCGCGCCGAGATCGAGGAGCTCGCCCAGCGGTGCAGCGTCACCGGCGAGGAGGTCAACAAGGTCCTCACGCTCGTGCAGGGGTTCGACCCGGCGGGCGTGGCGGCGCGCAACATCCAGGAATGCCTCCTGCTCCAGCTCAAGCGCGATCCGCTCCCGGATCCGGTCTCGGTCGAGATCATCGAGGCGCACTTCGACGACTTGAGTCGGCGGCGCTACCCGGACATCGCGCGCGCCATGAAGCTGCCGGTCGACCGGATCATGGAGTCGGTCGAGGAGATCATGGGGCTCGAGCCGAAGCCGGGGCGGCGCTTCGGCGGCAACGACTCGCGCTACATCGTGCCCGACGTCTACGTCTACAAGCTCGGCAGCGACTATACGATCGTCCTGAACGAGGACGGCGTGCCGCGCCTGCGCGTCAACTCGCTCTACCGTTCGCTCCTGAAAAACTCCGGCGTCGACGAGGCGCGTCAGTACGTCGAGCAGAAGCTCCGGTCGGCCCTGTGGCTGATCAAGAGCGTCGACCAGCGGCAACGCACCCTGCGAAAGGTCACGCAGTCGATCGTCAAGTTCCAGCGCGACTTCCTCGACCGCGGATTGCCGCACCTCAGGCCGCTGTCCTTGCGGGACGTCGGCGAGGACATCGGCATGCACGAGTCGACGATCAGCCGCGTGACGACCAACAAGTACGTCGAGACGCCGCAGGGGCTGTTCGAGCTGAAGTTCTTCTTCCACAGCGGGATCGCGTCGGGTGACGGCGAGATGGTGTCGTCGGTCTCGGTCAAGAAGATGATCCAGGACCTCCTGGCGGCGGAGGACCCGGCCAAACCGCAGTCCGATCAGGAGGTCGCGCAGGCGCTGCAGAAGCGCGGTCTCACGATCGCCCGGCGCACGGTCGCCAAGTACCGCGAGGAGCTCGGCATCCTGCCCTCGCACCAGCGCCGGCTGGCGCCGCGAAAGCGGTGAGGCGCCGGCTCCGGCCGGTGAGGGGAGAACCCCGATGCGGCTCTTCATCAGCGGGCGCGGGGTGGTGCTGACGCCGTCGTTCCGGTTGCTGATCGAGCGGAAGGTCGAGAAGCTCGCGCGGGGCGCGACGCCGCCGCTCGCGGTGCGCGTCACCTGCGTCTCGCAGCGGTTCGAACAAACGGTCCGGCTCGTCGCGCGCGCGCGGCGGCGCAACTTCTCCTGCCAGGCGACCGCCGACCACCTGCTGACCGCGATGGAAGGCGCGATCGACAGGCTGAGCCGCCAGATGCGCGACGCGCGGGCACGGCGGCGGCGGGCGCGGGGCCGCCGCGAAGCATAGCGTGATGCCGGCACCCCTCTCGTTCGTCGTCATCACCGGACTCAGCGGCGCCGGCAAGAGCTACGCGATCAAGTGCTTCGAGGACATGGGATTCTTCTGCGTCGACAACCTGCCCACGACGCTGATCCCCACCTTCGCCGACCTGATCGTGCGGTCCGAGCAGCCGATCCATCGCGTCGCGCTGGGCGTCGACGTGCGGGAGGGGGCCTATCTCTCGCGTCTGCTCGATACGATCCGCGAGCTCAGGACGCGCGGCCACACCGTCGAGGTGCTCTTCCTGGAGGCGAGCGAGGAAGCGCTGGTGCGCCGCTACCACGAGACGCGGCGCCGCCATCCCCTGGCCGGGGAGGGCAACGCGCTCGACGGGATCCGGGCCGAGCGCAAGGCGCTCTCGGATCTGCGCGAGATCGCCGACCGGATCCTCGACACCTCGGCGCTGACCGTGCACCAGCTCAAAGATCGGCTCGTCGAGCTCTACGTCGCGCCGAACGCGCGCCCCGGCCTGGCCACGTCGCTGGTCTCGTTCGGGTTCAAGCACGGCGTGCCGTTCGACGCGGATCTGGTGTTCGACGTTCGGTTCCTCCCCAACCCGCACTTCGTGGAAGCGCTGCGCCCGCTCGACGGCCGCCACGAGCGCGTGCGTGCCTTCGTGCTGGATCATCCGCTGAGCAAGGAGATGATCCGGCGGCTCGAGGACTTCCTCAAGTTCGTCCTGCCGTGCTACGAGCGGGAAGGAAAGGCCTACCTCACCGTCGCGATCGGCTGCACCGGCGGCCGCCACCGGTCGGTCACGTTCGCGGAGGAGCTCGGGCGGTTCCTCTCGGGGCTCGGCTACGCGCCGACCGTCGTCCATCGCGACCTCGAGCGCGAGTGAGGGCTCCGTGACCGATGGATCGCCTGGCGTTCTGCTTCGGAGTCCACAACCACCAGCCGATCGGCAACTTCGACCACGTGATGGTGGAAGCGACGGAGCGCGCCTACCGGCCCTTTCTCGAGCGACTCGACCGGCGGCCTGAAGTCCGGCTGAGCGTCCACTGCACCGGCAGCCTGCTCGAGTGGCTGCGCGACCGCTCGCCCCGCACCTTCGATCTCCTCGGCACCGTCGCCGCGCGCGGTCAGGTCGAGCTCCTGACCGGCGGATTCTACGAGCCGATCCTGGCCGTGCTGCCCGACCACGACAAGATCGGCCAGATCGAGCGGCTCACGACGTTCCTGAAATCGAACTTCGGCGTCCGTCCCCGCGGGATGTGGCTCGCCGAGCGCGTGTGGGAGCCGCACCTGCCGCGCGTCCTGAGCGAGGCGGGCGTCGAGTACGTGCTGGTCGACGACCGACATTTCGCGCTGGCCGGCCTCGACGTCGACACGCTCGGCGGCTACTACCTGACCGACGAGCAGGGCCAGAGCCTTCGCGTCTTCCCGATCAACCAGCGATTGCGGTACCTGATTCCCTTCGCCGGCGTCGACGAGGTCTTCGAATATCTGGCCGCCTGGCGGGGGCGCGCGCCCGTGATCACGATGGTCGACGACGGCGAGAAGTTCGGCGCCTGGCCCGGCACCTACGCCCGCGTCTACGAGCAAGGTTGGCTCGACCGCTTCTTTGATCGCCTCCGGTCCACGCCGTGGCTCGAGCCGACGACCCTCGCCGACGTCGTCGAGCGCGTACCGGCGACCGGCCGCGCGTATCTGCCGACCGCCTCGTACGACGAGATGGAGGAGTGGGCGCTGTCGGCCGAGGCGGCGCGCGCGCTTGGGGCGGCCAAGGCCGAGATCAGCCGGCTGGCCGACGGCCGGCGGCTGGCCGGACTGTTGCGCGGTGGCTTCTGGCGGAGCTTCCTCGTCAAGTATCCCGAGGTCGGCGACGCTTACTGGAAGATGCTGCGCCTTTCGCGGGCGATCCACGCCGCCGTCGCGCACCGCCCCGACGACACGCGGCTCGCGCGCGGTCAGGTCGCGCTCTGGCGGGCTCAGGCCAACGATGCTTACTGGCACGGCGTGTTCGGCGGCTGCTATCTCCCGCATCTGCGCCGCGCCGTGAAAACCTCGCTCCTGGAAGCCGAGCGCTCGCTGGTCGAGGCCGGCGCCGCGCCCGAGACCGCGTGGACGCGTGAAGACGGCGATGGCGACGGGCGCGCGGAGGTCTACGTCCGCACGCGCGCGCTCTCGGTCACCCTCGAGCCCGACGCGGGAGGAATGATCACCGAGCTCGGCTACTATCCGGCGGGATTGGACGTCGTCGACGTGCTGGCCCGGCGACCCGAGGCCTACCACGACAAGGTGCGGGAACGCGCCGCTACCCGAGTCTCGGACGCTGCACGAACAATCCACGAGGCGACCACGCCCAAGGAAGCCGGGCTCGACGCGCTACTGGCCTACGACGAGCTCCGGCGCGGCGCGCTGATCGAAGGGTTCTTTGCCGGCGGCAACGACCCGCTCGATCCGGTCGCGCCGTGGGGGACGGCCCGAGGCGTGATCGGCGCCGAGCGTCTGGAATGTGCGGTGCAGGACGAAGCGGGCGGAGTCTCGATCGTCTTCTCGCGAGCGGCGACGGACGCGGTACCGGCTGCGCTCGAGAAGCGTGTGACGATTCGCGAGGAGACGGTCGAGGTTCGCTATCGCCTGCGGCCGCGCCCCGGGCAGCGACTCACCGGACGCTGGGCGGTCCAGTGGAATCTGGCGCTGACGGCCGGCGCGGCGCCCGACCGGTATCTCGATCTCGCGGGCCGACCTATGCTCGGGAGCTCGGGGCGCGTGAGAGATCTCTCGGCGGTGACCATGGTGGACGAGTGGGCGGCCGTGGAAGCCCGGCTCCGATGGAGCCACGGCGCCGAGCTCTCCTGGGGCCGGGTCGACACGGTGTCGCTCTCGGAAGGCGGGTTCGAGCGAATCTATCAGGGGACCGCGCTCCTCCTCGTGTGGCGCCTGGACGTCGGCCCCGACGACGAAGGGCGGCTCGAGACCGCGGTGACGTTGGCTCGCCGATGACGCTCGACGATCCCGGCCTCTTCGAGCGGACCGATGCGCACCGGGCCCGCGACGTGCTGGCGGGGTTCCCCGCGCAGTGTCGCGCGGCGCTCGCCCTCCGCGCGGCCCCGGCGATGTCGCTCCCGCGCCCGAAACTCGTCGTCCTCGTCGGAATGGGCGGGTCGGCGGCGGGCGCCGAGCTGATCGCGGGGTGCGCCGCGGAGCGGCTCGACGTGCCGATCGTCGTCCATCGCGGATACGGCCTGCCGCCGACGGTCGGCAAGCGGACGCTCGTCGTCGCCTCGTCGTATTCGGGCGATACGGCGGAGGTGCTCTCGGCGGCCGAGGCGGCGCTGGAGCGCGCGGTCCCCATGGTTGCGCTCACCGCGGGCGGCCGGCTGGGGGCGCTCGCGGCCTCCCGCGGCCTGCCGCGGGTGACCTTACCCGAGGGACTGATGCCGCGGATGGCGCTCGGCTACCTGTTCTTTCCGGCGCTCAGAATCCTCGGTGACGTGGGCCTCGAGGTCGCGACCGAGGCGGAGATTGCGGAGGCGCTCGACGTCGTGACCACGCTCGCCGCCGAGCTCGGCCCGTCGCGCCCCGTCGGGCAGAACCAGGCCAAGCGGCTCGCGCTCGCGATCGGCGCCCGCCTGCCGGCGTTCTACGGCGGCCCGTCGACCGGCGGCGTCGCGTACCGCTGGAAGACCGAGGTGGAGGAGAACGCCAAGCGGTTCGCGATCGCCGGCGCGATCCCCGAGATGAACCACAACGAGATCGAGGCGTGGCGCGCGCCGGCCGCCGCCGCGATGCACGCCGTCTTCCTGCGGGACCGCGACGAGTCGTCC
>Ga0209377_1003452_pt1 | contig 10118 bp, 7 predicted proteins | sample GraSoiAngelo_141_FD_185898 | JGI IMG/M metagenome (GOLD analysis project Ga0209377, IMG submission 185898) | Grasslands soil microbial communities from the Angelo Coastal Reserve, California, USA - 14_0929_12_40cm (SPAdes) (version 2) | ecosystem: Environmental > Terrestrial > Soil > Grasslands ...
CGGCTCCCGCCCAGTGAAGATGCTGCCTTCAATCTTCATCCCGCCGAAGCGGGACCAAACCAGACCCGCTGTTGCGACGCCGAATGTAACGTGCGTTGAATCCTGCCAGTGATGACCTAGCGGTGCGTCAGGATCATCCATCGCTGATGGGCGGTGCATGAATGTGGGCGGTCCAAGCGCCGGTTCGCCCGGGTAACCGAAATAGATGTAGGAGCTGAAGTCGTGATCGAATTTTTGCGACAGGCTTATTGAGACTTCGTCGAAGAGATCGTGCGGATGTTGCCGATCGTGCAGAGGCTCATCGTGCCAGGATTCGCCGGTTTGAAATAGGAGCGGATAACCGCGACCGCCTTCGGTGAGGGGATCGAGGCTCATCATCAAGCGCGCGCCGATCTGCGTGTTATCGCCGAGCGGATGCGAATACATGCCCATAATCCAGTTGGGCGCATCGATACGGTCGTCGCCGCGTCGTGTGCTCACGTTGGTGTAACGCGGGAAAATTGCTCCATGCAGCATCAGCAAGTCGTCATCCAACATGAACATCTTGCCGTACATCGGGCTTGAATCCGGCAGCCAGCTTGTGCCTGACCCCTCGCGGCTCATTGGATCGGCGAGGTCGATGGACGAATGCATCGACATTTCCATGTGCATCTCGTGGGCGCCGTGGTCATGATGCGACATGGCCATCTCGGTTCCATCGTGCATCATGTAGTCTGAGCTCGACGTTGAGCGTTGGACCTTGGGCGCCTGCTCGCGATTCTTCGGAGTTGAACGTTCGTCTTTTTTGAGAGGCACGAGTTTCATCCCGCATTTGGGACAGTTGCCGGGGTGATCCGTCACGACTTCCGGATGCATCGGGCACGTGTATTTCTGTTTTTTCTCTTGCTTGTTTTCCGCGCCATAGTCTTGCGAAGCTGGGTGCTCGTGTCCCGGACGATTGAGAGCCTGCCCTGAGCGATAGTCGAATGGGTCAATCGCCGCTACCTGCGCAGTTGCGCACATGGCGAGCGCAATCGCGCAGATTGAAATCAAAATCCGTTTCTGCATGTCGCTTGTATGTTTCTGTAGTGGCAGCCGTGTCGGCTGCGGCGGGATGTGCAATGCAGGCGGCACGGCTGCCGCTACAGTCAAAAATCCGCGACCGCGGATTGCGAGTTAGGCAAGAAAGGGCGGGGCGTGCGCGAGAAGGCTCCGCTGCAAGATCAGCTCAGCAAAGGAATGCGCGCCGGGCGGCCCCGTATCGAGCAACAGCGGTGCGGGCGCATCGCGGAAATTTGCGAGCAGCCTGTGATACTCGAAGCGAAAATCGATATCGGAAAAAACGCTGTCACTTCGCGCCCAACTCTTGGCGATAGTTGGAGCAACAGCTCGCAGGATTTTGCAGCACTGCACCTGCGACGATTGTTTCTTTTGCTTTTCGGGCTTGGAATGAAATGGGCAGGCGGCTTGCGTCGAATCGCTTTTCGTCGCCATCGCTGCGAATGCGCAATGATTCGAGATCGAAAACCAGGAACAGATCGTAATCGCAACGATCAGGCAACGCGCACCTGCTCTCACACTCACTTAATCGCTGACACGCCGTGCGCACTCAAATGTTTTCTTCCGCCTGAGTAATCGGCGCAGCGCCAGTCGCGGTGACTTCCGGTGGCGCCAAGGGCACGTTCTGCGGCATGGCCGCTTCTGATTCGACTCGTCCTTGCTTGATGCGTGTCGACATTAACATCGCCGTAAAAAGAAGAGCGGCTGCCAGATAATACGGCGCGCCAGGAAGGTGAATTTTATTTTTCGGATCAATGAACCATCCAAAAATCCGAAGAAACAACCACGGTCCGATAATGAACGTGATCGAACGCATGCTCTGGAGCGCGCCTTGCAATTCGCCTTGTTCGCGCTCGCTGACGCGATGAGTCATCATGCTTTGCGCGGCTGGCATGGAAATGTTCCAAAGTGAAATGATTGGGATCGAAGCCAGCAACCACGCGCCCGTTTTGGCCAAGCCGGCAACTAACATTCCGCTCGATCCAAAAAACTGGCCAATGTAAAGAGTCCGTCTTTCGCCGAAACGTTTCACCATTACGCCGGTCAGTCCGCCGGAAATCGCGGCAGTGACGACTCCAACCACCATGAGCGACAATCCGATCATCCCCTGGCTCCAGCTGTAGCGATAAATCGCGTAAAGTGCCCAGACGCTAAACACATTGTGCGCGAGATAGGCCAGAAATTGGATCGTTGTCAGCCGCCAAAGTTCGTGATGAGAGCGCAACAGCGTAAGCGAGCCGACCGGGTTCGCACGCCGCAACTCGAATTGTTTTCGCTGATTTTGCGCCAAGGATTCCGGAACGAAGAAGTAACCCCAGAGCCAATTCGCCAGGCTAAGCGCTGCTGCAATCCAAAATGCGAAACGCGGATTGACATCGCCCGCCAATCCACCAATCGCTGGGCCGAACGTGAATCCAATGCCGAATGCCACGCCGATCATGCCGAACGCTCCGGCTCGCTTTTGCTTCGGCGTAACGTCGGCGATGTAAGCCATCGCGGTCGGAATGCTTGAAGTCGTGATTCCGGAAATAATTCGGCCGAGGAAAAGCCAGTTCAACGTGGGTGCCATCGCCATCACGATGTAATCCAATCCGAGACCCAGATTTGAGAGCAGGATAATCGGGCGTCTTCCAAACCGATCTGACAAAACTCCGAGTAAGGGTGAACAGAAAAACTGCATCAGCGCGAAGACCACAGCGAATCGGGCGCTCCATTTTGCCGCATCGGTCATTTCGCCGCCAAGAAAATCAAGAATCAGCTTGGGCAAAACGGGGATAATCAAACCCATCGCCAAAATGTCGAGTGTCACGGTGACGAGAATGAAAATGACCGCGGCTGGACGTGTTTTCATTGGGTAGCGTTAAAGCGTTAAAGCGTTAAAGCGTTGAAGCGTTAAATCGTTACATCGGATCACGATTCACGGATCACGAATCAGCGAAAGTAAATCTGTGTTAGCATTGGCAAGATGCATCGTCTCTCTTATCTCTCGCCGAAAACCGAAGTCCGCGAAAGTAAGATTCACGGACGCGGTTTGTTTGCGACTGCCGATATTGCCAAGGACGAAATCGTGGCCGTGAAAGGCGGGCACATTGTCGATCGAAAAACTTTGCGCGAAAAAATCACGCCCAGGCTCGGACCGGTGGAAATCCAGATCGACGACAATTTGTTCATCGCGCCAGTGACCGACGAAGAGCGCGAGCTATCGATGTTGTATTCGAATCACTCGTGCGATGCGAATCTCGGAATACGCGGCGAGATCACGTTCGTGGCGATGCGTGACATCCGCGCTGGCGAAGAACTCACGCATGATTGGGTGATGACGGACGACGACGATTATTCCGTTGAATGCAAATGCGGCGCGCCCAATTGCCGCAAAATTGTCACGGGCAAGGACTGGCAGCGACTGGAATTGCAAAAACGTTACGAAGAGTACTTCTCAGCCTATTTAACACGCAAAATTGCCGCCGAGTTGTCATTCCGAGCAAAGCGAGGAACCTCACAATCGGATCGGTGATTACACTGGACCAGCGTCTCACCAGTACGCAGCGCGAGATCCTTCGCTCTGCTCAGGATGACGGCTTCACATTGGTGCGCGATCCATCATTGCAGGTCGACATCGCGAGGTTGTCGGTCCTAGAGCATAATGCCTTTCTCGAAGCGCTTTGAGCCAGAGATTCCTTGGCTTCGCTCGGAATGACAAGCTTCTCAGTAACGGTAATGCTCTGATTTAAAGGGCCCCTCGACTGAAACGCCGAGGTAGTCGGCCTGTTTTGGGGAAAGCTTGGTCAGCTTCACCCCGATTTTTTCCAGGTGCAAACGTGCCACTTCTTCGTCGAGTTTCTTTGGCAGAACGTAAACGCCAACTTTGTAGGTGTCCCGATTTTTCCAGAGATCCAACTGGGCCAGAACTTGGTTGGAGAATGAGTTCGACATGACGAAGCTCGGATGACCGGTGGCGCATCCAAGGTTTACCAGCCGGCCTTCTGCCAGAAGGAAAATTTCGTGACCATCTGGGAACGTGTACTTGTCCACCTGGGGCTTAATATTGGTTTTCTTCACGCCTTTGGCCTCGTTGAGCGCGTCGACCTGAATCTCGTTGTCGAAGTGTCCGATGTTGGCGACGATCGCCTGATCTTTCATTCGTTGCATGTGATCGAGCGTGATCACATCGATGTTGCCGCTCGCGCTGATGTAAATGTCGCCGCGGCCGAGCGTCTCTTCGACAGTCGTCACTTCATAGCCTTCCATTGCCGCTTGCAACGCATTGATCGGATCGATCTCGGCGATGACGACGCGCGCACCCTGACCGCGCAACGATTGTGCGCAGCCTTTGCCGACATCGCCATAACCGCAAACGACAGCGACCTTTCCAGAAAGCATCACATCCAGCGCGCGATTTAATCCATCGACCAGCGAATGCCGGCAGCCGTACAGGTTATCGAACTTCGATTTGGTGACGGAATCGTTCACGTTGATTGCCGGAACGAGCAGCCGGTTTTCCTGATGCATCTTGTAGAGTCGATGCACGCCTGTTGTGGTCTCTTCCGAAACGCCGCGCCAATCCTTTACGATCTCGTGCCAGCGATAGGGATTCTCCTGATGAATCTCAAGGAGCAAATCCTTGATGACCTGTTCTTCTCTATTTGCCGATTTCGTCTTGGCCCAGTCGCTGCCTTCTTCGAGCTCATAGCCCTTGTGAATCAGCAACGTGGCGTCGCCGCCATCGTCGACCACCAGTTGTGGACCTTTACCTTCAGGATGCGAAATAGCGCGATAGGTGCATCGCCAGTAGTCTTCCAGCGATTCACCTTTCCAGGCGAAAACCGAAATGCCGCGTTTAGCGATCGCTGCTGCGGCATGATCTTGCGTTGAGAAAATATTGCAGCTCGCCCAACGCACGCTTGCGCCAAGATCGGTCAGCGTTTCAATCAACACCGCCGTCTGGATCGTCATGTGCAGCGAGCCCGTGATGCGTACGCCTGAGAGCGGTTTCTGTGGCGCGTATTTTTCGCGGATCGCCATCAGGCCCGGCATTTCCTTCTCCGCGATGGAAATTTCTTTTCTTCCAAAATCAGCCAATGAAACGTCGGCGACTTTGTAATCCTCTTTTCGTTCCGTCTGTATTGCTGTCGGCATAGGTATTAAGTTTTCGTGTTAAGTTTCCATTTTTCTACGGCGCTATCGCGCTGTGGACCGCAGCTCGTTCGCTTTATCGGTGCGTTCCCACGTGATCGCCTCGAGATCATCAATTTTGCCAAAGTGACCGTAGTTTGTCGTCTTGGAATAGATCGGGCGGAGTAAATCGAGTTGTTGAATGATGTCGGCCGGCTTGAAACTGAACGTCGCCAACACGGCGCGCTCGATCGTTTCTTCGTCGATGGTGTGCGTGCCAAAAGTGTCGATGTGGACGCTAAGCGGTTTCGGGTGCCCGATGGCGTAGGCAAATTGCACTTCACACTTTCTTGCCAGCCCGGCCGCAACCACATTTTTCGCTACCCAGCGCGCCATGTAAGCCGCACTGCGATCGACCTTGCTCGGGTCCTTTCCGGAAAACGCGCCGCCGCCGTGGCGTCCCATTCCGCCGTAACTATCGACGATGATTTTCCGACCCGTCAGACCGGTGTCTCCCTGCGGACCGCCGACGACAAAATTCCCGGTGGGATTCACAAGGAACTGCGTCTTCTCGCTCAGCATCTCGTCAGGCAAGACCTCCTTGATGACATTTTCGATGATAAAGCTGCGGATTTCCGAATGCTTCACATCGCGGGTGTGCTGTGTGGAAACGACGACGCATGAAATTCCAATTGGTTTCTCATTCTCGTAAATCACCGAGACCTGCGATTTGGCATCCGGTCGCAGCCAGCCAGCTTTTCCGCTCTTGCGGATACGTGTCAGTTCCCGCCCCAGCCGATGCGCAAACATGATCGGCGCGGGCATCAGCTCCGGCGTCTCGTCGCACGCGTAACCAAACATGAGTCCCTGATCGCCGGCGCCTTGCTCGGCTGTCTCTTTTCCATTCGCCGCGCGCGCATCGACCCCTTGGGCAATGTCGGGCGACTGCTTGGTAATGATGTTCGTAACAAAAAGCTTGTCCGCGTGAAAAACGTCGTCGTCGTTCACGTAACCAATCTCGCGCACCGTGTCGCGGACGATTTGCACGTAATCGAGGTCCGCTTTAGTCGTGATCTCGCCGCCAACGATGACGACGTTGCTCTTTGCATAAGTCTCGCAGGCAACACGACTATGTCGATCGTGTGCCAGGCAGGCATCGAGCACCGCATCGGAAATCGTATCGCAAACTTTATCGGGATGACCTTCACCGACCGACTCGGAAGAAAAAATATAGCGACGTGACATGGCTTGAATTCGTTAAGAGGTTACTGCGTTAATTGGATTAGCCGAGAGACGCGTCCACATCGTGACGATTTGAGGCGTTCACGAGTTGACGTTGTCCAAAACATATTGACCAATCATGATGCGTCGATATATCGTTGCCTACTCATGGCGTCAACTATTAATTTGTTGCGACTGCTGGCCGACCCGACCCGGGTGCGGCTATTGCTTCTTTTAGAGCAGGAAGAGTTCTCAGTGGCAGAGTTGCAGCAGATTCTGGGAATGGGCCAATCGCGCATTTCCAGTCATCTCGCTCAATTAAAACGCGCGGGCGTCGTTTCCGATCGCCGGGTAGGTAAAAATGTGTACTACGACGCCAACCATCACGGACGGAATTCACAGCGAGAGCGCGTTGAAGAAATTACGCGGCTGCTTGCCCGCGAACTGCCGGAAACATCACGAGATCGAACCAGTCTGAAGCTTGTTCTGCATAAACGTCAGGACAAGGCGCGCAAATACTTTGACGAGCTAGCCGGCAAGTTTGGCCGCAGCTATGTGCCGGGTCGCTCGTGGAAAGCGCTGGCGCATACGCTTATTACTTTACTTCCGCCGCTGACGGTCGCCGATCTCGGTGCGGGGGAGGGAACGCTTTCGCAATTGCTGGCGAAAAACGCACGCAAGGTCATCGCCATCGATAATTCGCCTAAGATGGTCGAATTCGGTGGGCGGCTGGCAAAAAAACACGGAATAAAGAATCTCGAATACCGACTCGGCGACATCGAAGATCCGCCGATTGCCAAAAACAGTGTCGATCTGGCGATTTTGAGCCAGGCATTGCACCACGCCATTCATCCCCAGGAAGCGGTCGCTGCTGTCCACACGATTCTAAAACGCGGAGGCCGGCTGGCAATTCTCGATCTCTTGAGCCACCGGTTCGAACGGGCTCGGGAGTTATATGCAGACCATTGGCTTGGCTTCAGCGAAGTGCAATTACACCAGTTCCTGGAAAAGAGCGGCTTCCGGCAAATCGAAGTGAGTGTTGTATCGCGGGAAAAGCAGAGCCCGCATTTTCAAACTGTGCTGGCTACCGGCGTTAAGTGAACGCCAGGGCCGCTTCGCGTGTCAATGTAGTGGGCGTTGCTTTATGGTCTCTACCGACAAAGCTGTAGCCATAACCGGCTTCTTCGAGGAAGCGAAACGGCGCAAGGTGTACCGCGTGGCAGCAGCCTACATCATCGCTGCCGGCGGGATTATACAACTGGCCTCCGCCGCGTTTCCGGCATGGGAATTGCCAAACTGGGCGCTGCGTCTGGTGATCGTAGTGCTGCTGATGGGCTTTCCAATCGCGCTGATCCTTGCCTGGGCGTACGACATCACGGCGCAGGGCGTTCGTGCAACACCAACGCCGGCGGTGCCCGGATCGCATCGTCGCCGAAACATCGTCATGCTAGTACTGACCGGCGTGACCATTTCCGCCGCAGCAGGGTTCTTTCTCCTGCCACGCGTGTCAGCCCACAAGTGCGACAAGTCAATCGCAGTGTTGCCGTTTGAAAATCTGAGCGACGAAAAGGAGAACGCCTACTTCGCGGACGGCATTCAGGACGACGTGCTCACCAATTTGTCGAAGGTCGGCGACCTGAAAGTGATTTCACGCACCTCAGTCATGCCGTATCGAGGGAAAGCATCCAATCTTCGTGAAATTGGAAAGACGCTGGGAGTTGGTGCCATTCTGGAAGGCAGCGTTCGTCGCATCGGCAATCGAGTGCGTGTAAACGTGCAATTGATTAACGCCGACACTGATGAGCACATGTGGGCGGAAGATTACGATCGTGATCTGACTGATGTGTTTGCCATTCAAACGGACTTGGCCCAACAAATCGTGCGCGAATTGCAAGCGAAACTGTCGCCAATGGAAAAAGCGCAAATCGAGCGCAGACCCACTGAGAACGGCGAAGCCTATCTGGCGTTCATGCAGGGCCACGAGATGTTTTATCGGGCTGACAAGTTCCGCAGCAATACAGAAAAAGCTGAGCAGCTCTTTGAAAAAGCAACGAAACTCGATCCAAACTTCGCCGGAGCATTTGCAGCATTGGCCTGGGTCCACGATTGGAATTACCACGATTTCGATCCGACGCCTGCGCGAAAGGAAAAAGCGCGGGCCGCGGCAGTGGAAGCGCTTCGTTTGCAGCCGAACCTCCCTGAGGCACATCTCGCAATGGGTTTTTATTATTACTATTGCGAGCGTGACTATCAGGCAGCGCTCGACGAATTCGCCATTGCGAAGCTGAGTTTACCAAACTCCCCGGAAGTTTATATGGCCATTGGTGCCATCGAACGTCGCCAGGGCAAATGGAAGGAATCGACCGCGAATCTGCAGAAGGCGGCGTCCCTAAGTCCGAAGGATGCCTGGGTTTTGCAAAATCTTGCTGACAATTATTATGCCACCAGAAGTTTTGAAGCTGCAGACAAGATTTTCGACCGTGCGATCGAAGCCGCGCCTGGATCATTTGGTGCTCGCGCGCAGAAGGCCAACCTTGCGATTGATTGGAAAGGAGATCTCGGTGAGATGGAGAGACAACTGGCGCAGGTCCCGACAGGTTTCGATCCAGACGGTCTTATTACATATGCGCGCCTGCAGCTTTTAATTCTACAACGAAAATTTCCGGACGCTCTCGCGCTTCTGAAGCAATCGCCTCAAGATCTCTACCATAAAAACAAGCCAAAGGACCTCTTTGAGGGCGCGATTTATACTTATTCGAACAATAAAGAAAAAGCGCGGCCTGCCTTTGAACGGGCTCGACCCATTGTAGAAAAAGCGTTGCTTGAAAGCTCGGATGATGCGTCCCGGCATGTAACTCTCGGTTTAATTCTGGCCGGGCTTGGTGAGAAGGACGCAGCCATCGCCGAAGGCAAACGCGCCGTCGAGCTATTGCCCGAGTCTCAGGATGCCCTCGAAGGGCCCAAGACGGCCGTGGCCCTCGCTCAGATCTATGCCTGGACAGGCGAAAATGACCAGGCGCTCCAGCTTCTTGAACGTTCGCTTAGCACGCCCAACGGGGTGACAGTCCCGTCTCTAAGACTTGATCCCATTTGGGATCCGTTGCGAAGCGATCCGCGCTTTCAGGCTTTGATCGACAGACACGAAGCGCGAGCTTAGCGTCGGCTTCTCTTTTTTACTGTCGACAACAGCCATCATCGCGAACGACGCGAAAAGTTCGTAAAGGCAATGACCACGATTTGAAGTGAATGGCGCGCTTCATTTTCATGTCTATATTTCCGCCGTTGAACCATAATCGAGGCGAATCCAAATCTGTTGCTATGGACGGCTTCTTCGAGGAAGTAAAACGGCGAAAAGTATATCGTGTGGCGGCGGCCTACATCATCGCTGCCGGCGGCATTATACAACTATCATCAGCCGCGTTTCCGGCATGGGAATTGCCAAACTGGGCGCTGCGTCTGGTGATTGTGCTGTTACTGGCCGGTTTTCCAATCGCCTTGATCCTCGCCTGGGCTTTTGATGTCACACCGCAGGGCATTCGAGCTACACCGAGCGTGGCTGCGCCCAGAACACACCGCCGTCGCAACGTAATCATGCTTGCGGTGACCGGCCTGATCGTCTCCGCAGTCGCGGGATTTTTCCTGCTCCCCCGTATTTCTTCGGCGCACAAGATCGACAAGTCGATTGCGGTGTTGCCGTTTGAAAATCTGAGCGACGAAAAGGAGAACGCCTATTTTGCAGACGGCAT
>Ga0209377_1003453_pt1 | contig 10117 bp, 9 predicted proteins | sample GraSoiAngelo_141_FD_185898 | JGI IMG/M metagenome (GOLD analysis project Ga0209377, IMG submission 185898) | Grasslands soil microbial communities from the Angelo Coastal Reserve, California, USA - 14_0929_12_40cm (SPAdes) (version 2) | ecosystem: Environmental > Terrestrial > Soil > Grasslands ...
GCACGCGCGCGTGGTGGGGAAAATGGCGGGTATTGATGTTCCTGTGGTGCCACTTCGCCGGTTCATCTGGACGACCAAGCCATTTCCGAAGGCGCCCGGCCGGTGGACACTTGTAGTCGATTTCAGTACCGGGTTCTATTTCCACCGGGAAAGTGGCGGTGTGCTTTTTGGAATGGGCAACAAAGAAGAGGCTCCCACATTCGATTTGAGCGTCGATTGGGAATTCTTCGACAGAGTGATGGAAGTCGCGATCCATCGGTTCCCGCCGATTGCTGACGCCGCGATCAAAAATGCGTGGGCGGGAAGCTACGAAACTTCGCCCGATGCTCATCCCATTCTTGGCCGTGTCCCCGGCATCCAGGGATTTGTATTGGCGAATGGTTTCAGCGGGCACGGATTCCAGCACGCTCCGGCGGTTGGACAGTTGATAGCGGAAGAAATCATCGACGGCCGTGCCCACACTCTGGACATCTCTGCGCTCAGCATTCAACGATTCGCTGGCGGAGTTACCGAAGTAGAAATAAACGTGGTGTGATCATTCCCCTCCTCTGCGAGGAGGGGAATCTACATCCGGCGAGGGACTTCGATACCCATCAAGTCCAGGGCTTTGGTGAGCGCCTCACGCACGACATCCACTACGAGAATATAGAAAAGTTTCCGGTCCATATCCTGTTCGGAAATGATCCGATACCGGTGATAAAAGAGATTGAATCGCTGAGCGAGAGCGAACGCATGTTTCGCCAGAGCCGCAGGTTCAAGCGTGACGAAGACCTGATGCCCAATCTCGTCCACACGCAGCGCGAGATAGACGAGTTCCCAGATATCATGCGACTCGTTGAGATATACCCCCAATTTCGGATTGTTCAGCATCTTCTGGATACGGCCGAAATCGAACCCGGGATCGCTCTCGCGCAGTTTATGGAGGATGTTATTGCCGCGTACCGCAGCATATTGGATATAGGGTCCGGTTTCGCCATCGAAATTCAATGCTTCCTTGAAATCGAACGCGATAATCGCCGTGCGGGTAAACTTCAGTAAAGAGTATCTCAAGGCGCCAACGGCAATTTGGTGCGCGATTGTTTCCGTTTCTGTTGGCGTGAGCTTGGGGTTTCGCTGCTTCACTTCCTTCATGGCCTCGAGTTCAAGCGCATCCAGCAGATCGTCTGCTTTGACGCCTTGTCCCTTCCGGCCCGACACTTCGATATGAGGGCGCTTTCGGTCCTCTGCTGTAAGTTCGACACCGAGTTGCCCGGCGCATTCGGGCGTCAGCGCGACGACTTCGTAAGAAAAGTGAATCGATCGGCGAGCTTGCTCTTCGTGTCCCAAGGCGAGCAGCCCGTGACGAACGATGTTCTGCAGATAAGATTGGCGTACATCGATCACGTTGTAGACAGTCCGTCCGTGGCCGAACGCAGGATGATCTGGTTGACCATCACCTGAAGTTGTGACCCAGACGTCCGCATCCGCATCGAAGACGGTGTACTGGAAATCCTGGGCGAGCAATCCGAGCTTCCATAATTGATAGGCGATGTCTTTACCCACGTACGTCACGGTGCCGTTGGACCGCACGATGATCTTGTCTTCATCCTGACCGTCGGAATCGAGCCGCATTACCCAACAGCCCGCGTTTTTGCCTTCCTTTTCGAAGAATATGGCTTCTTTTTTGCGGAGCTGCCGGAACGCATAGTCCCAGAATTTCAGGTGCAGGACGTCGCTCTCTCGAGGAAGGAGATCGTAATGTACGTTGATGCGTGACATCGTACGCAGGTGGCAGCGGACGATCGTCATCGCAACCAATTCAGCCATGCGTGCGGTGTCTGCCGATCCTTCTTCGATTTCTTTCAGCACCTGAGCGCGCAGCGCGTGGTGCGGATCCTGTTCTTCGTAGAAAGAAGCGACTCTCGCGTAAACGTCCCAACAGTAATAATCGAATTTGATCGAGCGGTTCGCGATGAGCCGGCGAACGTCATCCAGCGTCTTTCGTTCGACGTGTTTCAGACCGACGATAACATCCGCAACCTGAACGCCGGTGTTGTCGATATAGTTCTGAACTTCGACTTTGCGCCCGGCAGCCTTCAGTATCCGGACAAACGTATCACCGATTGCGGCATTTCGAAGGTGGCCGATATGCGCCGCCTTGTTTGGATTGATGTTGGTGTGCTCGACGATGATCTTGCCTTCATCCCCGGGATATCCGCGTAAGCGGCTCCCGCGGACGACCGCTGCTCGATCGAGGAAGAAGTTAATGTAACCAGGACCGGCAGCCTCCATCCGCTCCACACCGTCGATCTTGCCCACGCGAATAATCAATTCTTCCGCGATAGCCTGGGGCGGCCGCTTCAGCAGACGCGCGAGCTCGAAAGGAACCGGTGTCGCAAGTTCACCGAACTCGATTTTGGGAGTCTGATTCAGAACGATCTCGGGCGGATCAATGTTCCACTGGGTTCGGATTGTAGATCGGAGTGCGTCTCGAAGGCGCGCGTGAAGGTCCAATAACATAAGCGGAAATGTTAGCACGTGCTAACATTTCCCTCTCGTATGAAGACGCTATATTTCGACTGCTTCTCCGGCATCAGCGGCGATATGACGATCGGCGCGCTGCTGGATCTGGGCCTCGATTTCGATTACTTGAAGACGGAGCTCAAGAAATTGCCGGTCGAAGGGTATGAACTGCGGGCGTCGCGCGTGATGCGCTCGAATCTTAGCGCAATGAAATTCGACGTCCTGATGGAAGGCGCCGGCGAGAATCACAGACATGAGCATCACCACGGCGGGCACAGTCACTTTCATCGCAAGGCAGCGGAAATTCTGTCGATGATTCGCGACAGCAATCTCACTGCGGGAGCGAAGCGATTCGCAGTGGATATTTTTACGAAACTCGCGATATCCGAAGGCAAGGTGCATAATGTACCGGCCGACGACGTTGAGTTCCATGAAGTGGGTGCCGTTGATTCCATCGTCGACACCGTCGGCACCGCGATCGGTTTCGATGCGCTCGCAGCCGGGAATTTTCTCTGTTCACCAATCAACATCGGAAGCGGCTTCATTCATTGCCAGCATGGCATCATGCCGGTGCCTGTACCTGCGACGGCAGACCTGCTACGGCATGCTCCCATTTACCAGAAGCATGCTCAAACCGAACTTGTGACTCCTACGGGCGCTGCCATTCTTGCGGCAGTGGTCAACCGGTTTGGTCCGATGCCTGCCTTTTCCTCCGACCGGATTGGCTATGGAGCGGGTACCAAACAGTTTCCCGACTTTCCCAATTGCCTCCGGCTGATGATCGGCGAAGAGACAGCCGTGCCGCCTGACCGTTCCTCCCGAAGCGTCGTCGTGCTTGAAGCAAACATCGACGACATGACGCCGCAGAACTTCGGCTACGTGACGGAAAAACTGTTTGCCGCGGGAGCGCTCGATGTGTTGACCATTCCTGTCCAGATGAAAAAAGGACGTCCCGGACATCTGCTGCAAGTCCTCGCGGAGCGCGCAACTTCGGATGCGTTGTCGAAAATCATTTTTCACGAAACGACAACGATTGGGATTCGCCGTCATGCCGTCGATCGCACGACGCTCGAGCGACAATTCATTGAGGTCGAGACCAAGTACGGAAAAGTAAAAATCAAAGTCTCAAAGTTGGACGGCGAAGTCGTCAATGCCGCTCCCGAGTACGAAGACTGTGCGCGAATCGCTCGTGAAGCCGATGTTCCCTTGAAGCAAGTCCAGGCCGCGGCCATGAAATCCTACCTGAACAGAGAAAATGCTGGGTGAATGGCCGTTTCTGTCTAAGAGTTCCCCGATCCCGCTATACTAATTTTCTATGCCGAATATTTTCTACATCACCACACCGCTCTACTATGTGAACGCACCTCCCCATTTGGGTGGGACGTACACGACGATCGTGGCCGACACTATTGCTCGATACAAGCGCATGATGGGTTTTGATGTAAAGCTCTTTAGTGGAACCGACGAGCACGGGCAAAACATCGAACGCGCAGCCAGGAAACAAGGCACAACTCCGCTCGAGCTGGCCGATCGCGTCTATATACAATATGTGAACCTGTGGAAACTCATCGGCATTGAATATGACGAGTTTGTACGCACCACCGAGAAGCGCCACGATGCCAGCGTCATCGAACTCTATTCTCGGATGAAGGCCAACGGCTACGTCTACAAAGGTTCCTACTCCGGTTGGTATTGCGTGTCATGCGAGGCCTATGCCCCGGAAAGCGATCCGGCCACCCCGGTGCCGTGCCCCGATTGTGGCCGGCAGACGGAATGGTTTTCTGAAGAGAGCTACTTCTTTAAGCTATCCGTATTCCAGGACCGTCTTCTTGACCTTTACGAAAAGAACCCCCGCTTCATCCGGCCCGAAAGCCGGCGCAATGAAATCATATCGTTCGTGAAGTCCGGCCTGAAGGACCTGTCGATTAGCCGCATGACGCTGAAGTGGGGCATTCCGATCCCGGATGATCCAAACCACGTCTTTTACGTGTGGTTCGACGCACTGATCGCCTATCTCACCGGGATTGGTTTCAAGACGGACGATGCGAAATTTTCGAAATATTGGCCGGTCGATACCCACCTGGTCGGGAAAGATATTTTGCGATTTCATACCGTTTACTGGCCTGCGTTTCTCCTGGCTGCAGGCCTCGAAACTCCCAAGTCGGTATTCGGGCACGGATGGTGGCTATCGCAGGACGTCAAGATGTCGAAATCTCGCGGCAACGTGATGGACCCGTTTGTTCTCAACGAAGTTTTCGGCTCAGAGCTTCTGCGCTACTACCTGCTGCGCGAAATGGTGTTCGGACAAGACTGCAACTTCGCTCCGGAGGCCATCATCCAACGCGCGAACAGCGACCTCGCGAATGACCTCGGGAATCTCCTCAGCCGCACTGTCGCCATGCTCTCCAAATACCGCAGCGGGCGTGTTCCGGCGCCTGGCGAAGCGAAGGGCGATTCGGACGTACGCGCCCTCGCGGCGCGTGTGATTTCGGATCATCGAGCGAATTTCGACGATTACAACTTTTCACGCGGGCTCGAAAATGTCTGGGAACTGATATCGCGGGTGAACAAGTACATCGTCGAGAATGAGCCATGGGCCATTGCGGAAAAGCCCTCGGAAGCAAAGAAGCTCGACAGCGTTCTGTTCCATGCGGCGGAATCGTTGCGCATCATCGCGGCACTCGTCGCACCGGTGATTCCTAAAACAGCCCAGACGCTATGGGAACAGCTCGGGCTCGAGGGAAAGGTCACAAGTATTCGCCTCGATAAGCTTCACTGGAGTGAAGACTTGATTGGAAAAAAGGCACTGGGCGGTCCTTCGTTGCTCCCGCGCCTGGATCCAAAAGAGGTGATGAAAAGAATGGAAACCGCCGGCGGACAACGGGAAGAAGAGGCAGCCACAGTTACGGCCACTGCGCCTCCTGCTACCGCGCCGCAGATCACGATCGACGATTTCGCCAAGATCGATTTGCGGGTAGCTACCGTATTAGAGGCAGAGCGGGTCAAGGGCGCTGATAAACTCCTCCGCCTGGTTGTGGATCTTGGATTCGAGAAACGGCAGATTTTGGCGGGAATCGCTCTGGCCTACAAGCCGGAATCCCTAATCGGGAGAAAAGTTGTCATCGTTGCGAATCTCCAGCCCCGAAAGTTGCGCGGTCTCGAATCGGACGGCATGATTGTGGCCGCCTCTATCGGTCCTGAAGACAGGCCCGTGCTCGCCGGTTTTCACGAGGAAGTCGAGAACGGCGCGCGCCTGAAATGATGCTTGTGGATTCTCATGCTCACCTGGATGATCCGCGCTTCAACGACGACCGCGAAGGAGTCCTCGAGCGGGCGTGGGACGCCGGCGTTCGCAAAATCCTGACGATCGGCAACGGCAGTGGTCCGGACCAAATGGGCTGTGGAATCGCAATCGCGGAGGCCCACGACTGGATTTATACCAGTGCCGGTATTCATCCCCACGATGCTTCCAAAGTCGAAGAACGGCACTACGATTTAATTGAACAATTGGCCCACCATCCAAAAGTTCTGGCCATTGGCGAGACCGGACTGGATTATCACTACGATCATTCTCCGCGCGACATGCAATGCACGGTGTTTCGCCGGCAGCTCGGGTTAGCGAGCGCGCTCGAGTTACCGGTCATCGTCCATACGCGTGAGGCCGATGACGACACGATAGCCCTTCTTAAGGCCGAAACTCCCTCGCGTGGTGTCATCCATTGCTTCACGTCGGGGTATAAGCTGGCGGATTTTGTGTTGGCTCTCGGCTTCTACATCTCGTTCTCCGGCATCGTGACATTTCCCAACGCGCGGGGATTGGCTGAAATTGCGCGCTCGATTTCTCTCGATCGCATTCTGGTGGAGACCGATTGTCCTTACCTCGCGCCGACTCCACATCGAGGAAAACGCAACGAACCGAGCTTCGTTGCCGATACCGCGCGCTTCGTCGCTGATCTGCGCGGGATGGGGCCGGAGGAATTCGCGATGCGAACCTCAGCCAATTTCGACAGACTGTTTGCGGCCAAATCATCGTAAAATGCGCTAGCTGTATGGAGATGACCCCGCAGGACATTTATCAGCTCATTGCGCCAGAGCTTGCGCTCGTCGAAGAAGAGCTTCTGCGATACACCCAGTCCGAGATCACGCCTATTTCGGAAATCGGTGAATACCTTCTGAATGCGGGCGGCAAGCGGCTCCGGCCGGCGCTACTGTTGCTCACGGCGAAAATGTTGGGAGCCGTTTCTCCGATGGCGATCCGTTTGGCAGCCGTTGTCGAATTCATCCACAACGCGACTCTGGTACATGACGACATCATCGATGCAGCGGATACGCGCCGCGGCCGCCCCTCAGCCAATTCACACTGGGGGAACTCGATGACGGTCCTGGCCGGCGATTGGCTCTACATGAGGTCTTTTGCGCTCGCGTTGGGCGAGAAGAACCTCGATGTCTTGAATACGCTTATCGATATCACCCAAAAAATGGTCGAAGGCGAGCTGCTGCAATTGACCTACTTGGGGCGGTCCGAAGTCACAGAACAGCAATTGCTCGACATTGTGGAACGCAAAACCGCATATCTGTTTTCGGGTTGCACGAAGCTGCCGGCGATCGCAGCCGGTATGAATCATGGCTCAGCCGAGCGGCTGGCCGAGATCGGAAAAAGCCTCGGCATGGCGTTCCAGCTGGTCGATGATCTGCTGGACCTCACTTCCACACAGGACGTCCTGGGAAAACCCGTCGCGAACGATCTGAAAGAAGGGAAGATGACTCTTCCTGTGCTCTTTGCGATTCGCAACGGCAACCAGGAAGACACACTCAAGGTTCAAAGCGTGCTTGATGAGAGAGATTTCCGCTCCGTCGATCGCATGGAAATTTTGAAGCTGGTAGAGCGCTCCGATGGTCTGCATCGCACGCGAGAGCTGGCTGCAGAGTACGCCAGCCGGGCCATTCATATGCTCGATGAATTCCCTCCTTCAATATTTCGTGACGCAATTGTGCGCATTCCGGAGTTTATCCTGAACCGCAGCGCGTGACCGTAGCTACCGCAGAAAATCGAGCACTACGCGGTTGAATTCGTCTGGGTTTTCGAGATTGCTCAGATGGCCCGATCCCGGTACGCGCGCAAACTGCGACCCGCGAATCGCGTCTGCCATAGCGCGGGATTCCTCGTCGCGGACGATGAGGTCGTCCTCGCCGCAAAGAACCAGCGTTGGACAACTGACGCGGTGGAGCGATGTCGAAGAGTCGGGGCGATCGCGCAATGCCATCACGGTGTAGATGGCGGCAGGAGCGCTTGTTTCCTCAATCATGCCTCGGACCTTTCTAACAACGCCCGGCGGCGAATTCGGCTTCAGCAGGCGAGGGAGCATTCGATCGGGCAATATACGGGCGCCGCTTTGTTCGAGGGCGGCGATCATTTCGTTTCGAGCGGCCTTCTCGATTTCGTTATCCGCACGAGCCCTCGTATTTGCGAGAACCAGTTTGCGGACATGGCGTGGATATTTGGCCCAGAAGGAAAGCGCAATGTAGCCGCCCATGGAAACACCGACGAGAGCGCAGCCGGGCGCGTGCGCCTTTTCTAAGAATTCATCTAAATCATCCGCCATCTCTTCCATCGTCCAGGCCGATGGCGGCTGTGAGCCGCCGAAACCGCGGATGTCGGGAACGAGCAGTCGAAACTCTGCAGACAGCGCCGAAAGCTGCGGCTCCCACATGGCGTGATTCAACGGGAACGCGTGAATCAAAAGAACAGCCGGCCCCTTTCCCAAATCCAGATAGTAAAGAGAGCCGGATTTCAGTTCGAGCTTCACGGCTGATACTTGGCGTACTTCGCGCGAATGTTCTCCTGAATTTGAGCAATCTGCAACCCCTGATCATGCATTTTCCTCGCATCCAGAGCGATATCCTGGCAGATGTCGCACGCGGATCCGTGTTGATCCTTGAAGCAAAACAGATTGTTCTTGTGACCGAAGTTCATCATGCATCCGCAGAAGCATGGGAGCTGTTCCAGAACCTCTGGAATGTCTTTCGCCACTTGATAAGCGGCACGCGCCTTCGCATCGGTGAAAAGCGCCGGCGACATCACGTCGGCGCTTTTAACGTTCTGAGCAGAATCGTTGCCGGGCTCAGTCGTGCCGCGCAACGATACCCACGCGATGGCCGCCAGCACCACAACTGCTCCAATGGTGAGCCACACATTTTGCTGTTTAGTCGACTTCAATGATTCTCCCTTTCGATTGAGTTTTTAGCGATTCAATGACGGTCTTGACAACAAAGAAGACCTCGCCTTTCTCTTCCTCGTTCAGTTCGCTTCCGTCATCCATCGGCTCATTCAGCTCCGAAATCACGTACTGCAGGAGGTGAGGTTCGCTATCTCCCTGAAGACTTGCAGCAATCGACGCATGGAGTTCAGCTGCATCCGCCTGGCTGAGGCGCTCCATCCACAACTCCGTTTCGCGGTAACCGGCCTGGATAGTTGCGGGCGATAATTGTGTAACCGAACCTGCGCTATCGGTCTCCGCGGCCTTGAAGATCATGTACGACAGGAAGAGTGACAATTCTTGCACCTTCTGACCACTGTCGTGCGTCGACTCCACGACGAAATCGCAAATCGCCGGCTGCGCACGGAAAAAACGGTCGAATTCCCCAACCATCTGCTCGTCGGAATATTTGCCAACTTCGGAACAGGCTTTCGCGAGGGACTCGCTGCTGATCATACGACCCCAATTTTGGCACATCCGCTAGCGGCGGTCTATGCCGGAGACAGGATTGGCATCATATCTAAGCCGTGTCCTCGACCACGAAGGCGGATTGATCGGGCGAAATTGGGGACGTTTGTGCACACCTGTCCCCAATTTCTTTTGTCTTGGTGATAGTGGATGCTAGGGCAGGGTACCGGAGCTGATCACATCAAAGGACGCTCCGTTGAAATGCACAACGCTCGCGGTGCGCGTTGCCGTTGTTGAGTCCGAGCCTGCCGTCACTGTCACGAGGGCAATGTAATCGGAAGCCCCAACTCTGGCCTCGACGGGAGAGGTGAGGGCCAGCGACGGAAAACCGGACAAGGCGGCGGGCAGCGACTGGCCGGGCTTAATGGCAATCAAGCTCTCCGTCGATGTCAGCGTAGTGCCGGAAACCGTAAATACCGTGGCGATTGCGTAAATCACCCCCGTGCCTGTGCCGATGACTCGGATTTCGCCGTCATAGGTCACCGTCTGGACGTTACCTGTCGTTCCAGGACTTTGAATAGTCACGCGGGTTTGAGGCGCATAGAAGCTGTGCCTGAGCCCGGTGACCGTCACCCCGGTCGAACTGCGAAGGGAATCGAACACCACCAGGGCTCCTCCACCGTCAACCACAGCATTTCCACCGCGAGAACCCAGCGGTATTCCCACCGGCATTTGCGCCCAACTGCTCATCGATACGAGCAAGACCAAACCAATCGTCGTCATCAGTTTCATTCCACTTCTCCTGTGCGAAAAAATTGTTGCGAACTCGTCTTCAGACGGTGTGACGCAAGAAGTGGTGTGTTAAATGATGTTAACGATTAATATAGAGCGGATAGCTAATGAGGCCGACAAATACCAGAGGCCGGCTTGCGAGAACCTGTTGATTAAGC
>Ga0209377_1003460_pt1 | contig 10106 bp, 8 predicted proteins | sample GraSoiAngelo_141_FD_185898 | JGI IMG/M metagenome (GOLD analysis project Ga0209377, IMG submission 185898) | Grasslands soil microbial communities from the Angelo Coastal Reserve, California, USA - 14_0929_12_40cm (SPAdes) (version 2) | ecosystem: Environmental > Terrestrial > Soil > Grasslands ...
TGTACAGCTCTTTACCCTTCGAGAGAAACGCTTCCTCTTTGCCATCCCGGCTAAGATACCCGAGGTAGCGGAACTGCGCCAGCTCCTGACGGGCAGCCTGTGCGGCCAGTTCTTCCGGCGAAGGCGGCGGAGGGGTCGCGGGGGTAGCCACCGCCTGGGCTGGCGGAGGCACCGGCGCCGGCCGCTTGGCGTGGGTGGGCGCCGTCTTCTCTGTTGGCAGGGGCGCGAAGATATTCTTCGGCGCGATGAAGGCCTTGCCCGCCCGGCGCCGGGCGGCCGCCAGCAGGTCGAGGTTGACTTTCAAGCCGGTCCCGGCTTGGAAACGGCTTGCGTCCGCCCGGCTGGCCCGGCCGGTCACATACTTCAGCGGGACTCGCTGCGGATCCGGCGCGTCCGCAACGACCCAGATCGCGACGCCCGCCCAGATCCCGAGCAGGATACACAGGGTCAGCCAGTGGGAGCGTCTCGTCATGGCAAGAAGGCAGGAGAGGACACGCGCTGACCCGGCCCGTCTCGGATGTAGGTGCTTACGGTGATCTGAAACGTGACGATCTCGCCCTTCCTCGTACCCTGGCGACTGACATTGAGGTCTTCGATGAAGAGGAAGCCGTCGGCCGTTTCCAGATGATGAATAAATCGCCTGAGATCTTCGTATCGACCGGAGACCGATCCTCTCAGCACCGCCTTGGTGAAGCCCCCGGCCTGGGGTTTCTCCAGCGCATAGGAGAGATCCGGCATCGAGACCCGATCCCGCCGTGCGACTTCCGATAGGGCGAGCGGAAGCTGCGCGAAGTCACGATGCCCCGGCACGGCATTCAGGATCACGGTCAGATGCTTCCGCGCTTCCTTGGCCTCCAGGCGTTGGGCTATTCGCTGTCTCGCCGCCATCCACGCGGCCTCGGCCTGGGCAAGCCGGTCCTGGGCTGGCGCCACCAGGAGCAGACGGACCCCGACCAGAGCAGCGCCCAACACGCCCGCCACGGCCATCCAAAGAATGAGGGGGCCGTAGGGCGGACGCCGCAATCGGCGCCATATCAGCAATCCACGAGTCATGATCCCATGGCTTGGGACTGGTACCGCACGGTCAAGCTGAACTCCACAATGTCATTGTCGCGGACCCGATGCTGAAGCAGAGTGGCGTCCTTAAACGCCCGATGGTCTTCCAGGCTGATGATGAAGGCGGTCAAATCCTTCAAGCTCAGTGCCGATCCACCGATCGCGATGATCGCGTCCTTGAAATCGATCCGGATGCTGTTGATCGAGACGCGCGGCGGGACCGTCTCTTCCAGATCACTGAGGAACCGGGTCCAGGAAAACACGCGCTTGGCGATCAGGTCGTTGGCAAAGCCGACTTGGGCTGCGAGCCGCCCCATCGCCGGATCGGAGAGGTCCACCCCCTCCAGTTGTCCTCCGAGCTGGACCTGACGGTCTTGCTCCTGAACGCGGACCAGGGCCTGCTCGACTTGCATGGCCTGGGCCCGGATGGCACGGGCTTCTCGGACATTCCAGGCGATCAATCCGACCAGGAGCAGCGAGACCAGCACCAGCGCGGCACAGACACGACCCCAATAGACGTAATGGCTGCCGCTCAGATCGACAGCCGGCAAGTCCTGCTTTCGCATCGGCGCCAGCGCCGCGATCGCCGGCAGCACGCCCGGCGGCGTGGCCTCATCGAGCGGCACACGCCAGGCACGTTGAACAAGAGTCGGCCCCACGGGGACCACGTCCAGATCAAGCTCCTTGGAGATCGCCATGATCGTATCAGACTCCCGCTCTTCGTTGAGCACATACAGGCGCCGAAGCGCGGTCCCCGGATGGGTCTCCTCATAGAACGCTAACGAGGTGACGAGATCGTCCTGGATCTGCGGCGATTGAGTTTTGGTACGCACGAAGACCGGACGGCCGGCCTGGTGAACCATGAACGTGAACCCCTCGTCCAGTATGGACACCCAGCCGGTGGGCTCCTCACCGGGGAAGGACGCGCGCGCAAAGTTGTGCAGCAGGAGGCTGGTCGCCGTCACACTGACCGGGACCAGCCCCAGGTCATCGCACACCGTTTCGTACTGCCGCATCACCGATTCCCCGATCATCGCCACGAGCACGGAGTGCGGTCCGACGACCTGCGACACGACTCTGGCGCTCGCCACCGGAAAGCTCGCCTCCTTTTCAAGACGCCAGCGGATGAGGGCGTCCCGTTCGCTCGAGCGGGACGGCAACGTGTCCACATGCAGCAGCACGGTCCGGACGCAGAGATCCGGCAAGACCAGCGCGATCGGCCAGCAGGGGGCCTGGCGTCCGACCGGTATCCCGATCAAGGCATGAAGGCAGGATTTCAGCGCCTCAACGTCGCTGATGTTGGGCTCGACTGGCGAGGGCCTGAGGAGGACGGACGGCAGGTCCACCACGGCGGACCAGAGGTGTGGCCGTCCTCGCCAGTCCCTGGAACGCACCGCCCACGCCGCCTGACGCGGACCCAGCTTCAAACTGTACCGCGGCGGGCCGAATCCCAGCATCTCACACCTGTTCGATGAAGGTCACCCGATTGATCTCAGCCAGCGTAGTCACCCCTGCCCGTAACTTCTCCACGGCGGCTTGTCGCAGGCTCGTCATGCTGAGGGACACCGCGCGCTTGCGGATCTCGGACGGTGGTTTTCGATCCAAGATCATTTCCTTGATCTCATCCGTGAGGTCCAGGAACTCCGTGATGCATTGACGCCCGCGATACCCGGTCCCGTGGCAGTGCTCGCACCCACGGCCCTGGGACAGCGGGACCTCACGATACTGGTCATAGTTGAGCTCCGACTCCTCGGCCTGCGCGCGATCCAGCCGGACCTCTTCCCGGCAGGCTGGACAGATCGTCCGCACCAGCCGCTGAGCCAGAATGCAGTTCAGCGAGGAGACAAAGTTGTACGGCTCGATCCCCATGTTCACAAACCGGCCGATCACGTCGAAGGCGTTGTTCGCATGGACGGTGGTGAAGACCAGATGGCCCGTCAGCGCCGACTGAATCGCGATCTGGGCGGTCTCCGCATCCCGGATCTCGCCCACCATGATCTTGTCCGGATCGTGACGGAGGATCGAGCGAAGGCCGCGGGCGAAGGTCAATCCCTTTTTCTCGTTGACCGGAATCTGCACGACCCCGGCCAGCTGGTATTCGACCGGGTCCTCGATCGTAATCACCTTGTTCTCCTGCACATTGATCTCGCTGATCGCGGCGTACAGCGAGGTGGTCTTGCCGCTGCCGGTCGGACCGGTCACCAGCACCATCCCATAGGGCTCGGTGATGGACCGGCGGAACCGCCGCAGGTCCTCCGCGTTGAATCCCAAGCGATCCAGCCGCAACGCGGCCACCCCCGCCGCGATGTACTCCTTGTCCAGGATGCGGACCACCACGACTTCCCCGAACGCGCTCGGCAGGATCGAGACGCGAAAGTCCACCGTCTTCCGGTCCAGCCGGATCCGGAACCGCCCGTCCTGGGGCACGCGCCGTTCGGCGATGTCCAGCTCCGACATCACCTTGATTCGCGAGATCAAGGGCGCATGGAGCTTGAGGTCCAACGGATCGAGCGCCGGCGTCAGGATCCCGTCGATCCGATACTTGACATGTACCGCCCGGTCGCTGGCCTCCACGTGAATATCGCTCGCCCGCCGCTGCAACGCGTTCAAGATGATCGTATCCACGAGCTTGACCACTGGGCTCTGGTCCTTGGCGATCTTCTCGATAGACAGCACTTCGTCGCCCCGCTCGTCCTCCCGGAGCAAGATCGGCCGATAGTCTGCCTCAATATCCTTCAACGCCTGGCTCGACCCTTCGCTCCGGGTCAAGACCGCCAGAATCGCGTCCTTGGTGCTGACCACCAGCCGGAGGGGGCGCTTCAGCAGCAGCTCCAATTCGTCCAGGGCCGGCAGATTGCCGGGATCGTGGATGGCAACGATAAGCAGGCCATCCTGCTCGGCGAGCGGCACAAACGGATGGCGATACATCAATTCAACGGGGATGGTTTGATAGAACCTGGGGTCCACCCGGTACTCGGTCAAGGGCTCATAGGACAAGCCGTACTGGGCCGCCAGCGCCCGGCCCAACTGCTCCGCGGAGAGGAGGCCCTCCGCCACCAACGCCTGCCCGAGCGGCCTGCGTCCGTCCTCCAACTTGCCGAGGACCGCGTCAAGTTGAGGCCCCGCGACTAAGCCCTGCTCAACCAGCACCTCACGGAGGGGTTTGCGCTTCACGAAGCGAGTCATGTCCTTTCCCATGGTCAGTGCTCCTCCACCCAGCCAGAAGGCAAGAAGAATACCAAGCTTAGCAGAACTCCACGTAACCAGCCAACTGTGTTATCCTTACTACAGGCGATGACTACTAAGACCACACACCTGCTTCCACGACAGCGAGGGCACTCCCTCACCGCCCTCCTGCTCATCTGCTTCAGCCTCAGCAGCGTTTGTGTGGAACCCACCGCCGCGGAAACGCGGACCGTGACCGCAGACGGAGAGTACCGTATGGGGCCCCGCGATACCCGGGAGGATGCGGTGCGCCTGGCGACCGAGGCTGCCAAGCGGCACGCCCTCGAACAGGTCGCGACCTACCTTGAGAGTGTCACCGTGGTCACCAACCTGGATGTGACTTCAGACGAGATCCGGACGTACACGGCGGGCCTGATCTTGGTCCTCGATCAGCAGATCAACACCCGCCTCGAGGGAGACACGGTGGTGCTTCGCGTGGACTTGACCGCCCAGGTGGATCCGGACGACGTCGTGCAGGCCATTGCCGCGCTGCGCCAAAACGAGGATGCCCGGCGTGAGCTCGTAACCCTCAAGACCGAGGTGGACCAACTCCACCAGCAATTGGAGGCGGCCAACCAGGCCCTGACGACCGCGGCAACGCCGGACCAGGTCCAGACTGCCAGCCAGCAACGCCAACAAGTGCTGAACAATCTCCAAGCCGATGCGCTCGTCTCTCAGGCCTGGACGGATTGGGTGTTGGTCACGCCGGTCGTGCACCCCAGCCCTTGGATCGGACTGGGGCAGGTGCAAGGCCTCCTTGTCCAGGCAGGACAGGTGAACCCCATGAATCCGCACCTCGTCATCATCCAGCGGGTGATCACCATCCCAGTGGGGCCCTCTGTGCCGCCCCAGCCACCGCTTGCGAGCGTACCACCCCGCACTCCTGCGCAGGCTCAGCCGCCTGCACGGCCCCAGCTCCCGTCATCGGCAAGTTCACCACCACCGACTCTTCAGCAGATCCAGCCTGCGCCGCCCGCACCGCCCGCGCCGACAAGTTCTCCATCCAGGCCCCCGCAGCTCGCGCAGTCTCCGTCACCACGTCCCCTCCCACCGACGCTCAACCAGATCCATCCGCACCCGCCCCACCATGTGTCGCGCGCGCCTTTTGCGCTATCGCGTCAGGCTCCCAGGACCAGCCCCCAACACTCCAGTGAGGGTGGCCAACGCAGACGCTAAGACCGTTTGACTGCAGAGTGCGGAAGGAGTTGTATAAAGAGGTTATGAGCGCACACGGTAAGACTCGTAAGGCAAGCTGGAAGGGGCTCTCCCTCTGTCTCGCGATGCTGTTCTGTCCCGTTTGCTTAGGCGCCGCAGAGCAGTCCGCGTCTCCCCAACAAGGCTCGAATCAACTCTTCCAAGAACTGCACAAGATGGAACAGCAACCGCCGCAGGGAAAGGAGCCTGCAGTCCAGCCACCTGCCATCGCGTTGCCATATCCTGCTGACCAGTACCTGATGGGCACTGGCCAGGGCGACCTGTCCAAGGGTCGCCTGGTCTGCCGGCGTGTCTCAGAACTCGCTGCCCGCGCCGAGCTGGCCAAGCAAATCCGCGTCTGGGTGAAGGAACACGCCGTGGATCGCGTGCGTGAGCGCACAGGAGCGCCTGCCGAACAGGATATTGAGGTGGTGCGTGAGGAAACGGTCAACGAGTTACTTCAGGATGTCAAGATCGTGGACCACCACGTGGACGAGGTCGCGGGCACCTGCACCAGCGTGGCGGTCATGCCAAAGAGCCGAGTGGCACCTCAACCAGCGACGTCTCCCCCTGAGACTCCACGAACGCCCTGAGCGCCGTTATACGCCCCTGGACTCGGTCTCAGACGTGGAACTCCGGCCTTTCTCAGAAGAGGCCTCGGCGTCCACGTCCGGGGTCGGGAGTGTGAATTGCTCGGCTTCTTTGAGTTCCTTGATGTCCCGGAGCGCTGGCAGGTCCGCCAGGTCCTTCAGCCCGAACGCCTGCAGGAACTGCCTCGTCGTCCCGTACATGATGGGACGGCCGGGGGCGTCTTTCCGCCCGACGATGCGGATCAGCCGGCGTTCGAGGAGCGTTTTCAGCACGCCCGCGGAATCCACGCCCCGGATCTGCTCGATCTCGGCGCGGACTACCGGCTGCTTGTAGGCGACGATGGCCAGTGTCTCCATGGCCGAGCGCGACAGCCTGGCGCTCTCCTTGGCCCTCTCCAGCCGCTTGATCCAGGGCGCGCAGTCCGGCCGCGTGGCGATCTGGAATCCACCGGCGACTTCCACTAGTTGTAGCCCTCGCCCCTCCACCGCATAGTCGGCCTTGAGCGCTTGCAGGGCGCTCACCAGCTCTGCGCGGGACACGCCCTCGACCACCCCCAGCATGCGGTCCACGGAGAGGGGCTCTCCGGACACGAAGAGGATCGCTTCGAGGATGCCCTTCAGCCCCGACAAGGGGCTGGTGTTGTCGTTCCCATTTCCGTTGGGGCCGTCGCGTTCCAACTCGGCCTCTACCGTTTCCGGTGTCATCACAGTGCATTCTCCTCAGCGTCTGCATCCTCGACCCCCACCGGCAGGAACGTCCGGAACAGGAGGATGGGCCCGAAGGCCTCGGCCTGAAAGACGCGAACCAGCTTGATCCGCATCAACTCCAGCAAGCCCAAGAACGTGACGATCACGACCAGCCGCCCTTCGTCTGGCGAGAACAGGGCCTCAAACGGCAGGGCGGGCTCGTGCTCCAGCCGCTCCAGGATGTAATTCATGCGGTCCTTGACCGTCAGGTGATCGGCCGTCACCTCGATCAGCGTCTTCGCCGGAACCCGCTGCAGTACTCCCTGCAGGGCATCCACCAAGTCGAACAGCGTCAGCTCCAGCAGTGCGCCGTCCTCATCCCCGTGCAGACCCTGACCGCTCGCGTCGACAATCGGCTGACGGCCGAAGACCTCCCGCCACTGCTGGCCGCGCTGCACCAACTCGCCAGCCGCCTCCTTGAACCGCTTGTATTCCAGGAGCCGGCGGACCAGCTCGGCCCTGGGGTCTTCGTCTGTTTCGTCCTCGTGGTCCCCGTCGGATTCAACGGGCAGTAGCATCCGCGATTTGATGTGGATCAGCGTGGCCGCCATCACCAGAAACTCGCCAGCGACGACCAAGTTCAGCGACTTCATCATTTTGATGTAGTCGAGGTACTGTTTGGTGATCGTCGCGATTGGGATGTCGTAGATGTTGATCTCATCCTTCTTGATCAGATGCAGCAGGAGGTCCAGCGGACCCTCGAACTCGTTCAGGCGAATACGATAGGAGTCCTCCGCCGGATCGAAACCGGTGTCACAATTCTCCGCCATAGAGGCCTGAATATACCAGATTTAGGGCAAAAGGCAAGTCGGGCTTCAAGATATAGTGGGCGCTACCCCTTTTTCAGGATCATGATGAAGGCGATCAGGAAAATCAGGAGAGCCGTCCCCACGATGGCCAGAAACACGGGGTTCTCGAACCCGGCAGAGGAGCGGGGGTTGGCAAACTTGGCGCGGGTGAAGTTGGGCTCCTGCTGGGAGAAGACCTTGGCGAAGTCGTCCTTGGCTTTGAAAGCGGCGTCGGAGAAGTTGACTTCGCCGCGAAACGTGGCGCGCCGGAAGTAGGTATCCGCGACGAAGACGGCATGCATGAAGAAGACGTTCTTCTCGAACACGGCCTCCGAGAAGTCCGAGATCCCTTCGAACTTGCTGCCCGAGAACCCGGTGCCCATCTTGAAATAGGCGCGCGAGAAGCTCGACTCCTTCTTGAACGTGACCGCGAGGAAATTCGTCAGCCCGCTGAACCCGGCGCGCAGGAACGTGACCGGTTCGTGAAAGACCGCCCGATAGTAGCGGGTGTGCCCGGCGAACGCCGTCTTCTCGAAGCTCGCCGCTTTGTCGAAGATGCACGTGAGGAAGAACGCGTTGCTTAGGAACACGGCCTCGGAGCTGTCCACCGGCGCCAGGAAGATCGTCCGGGAGAGGTCCACGCTCTTCGTGAAGGTGGTGCCGTGGAACGCGACGGGTCCCTGGATTACCACCATGTCGCCCAGCATCCGATGCTCGACCATGTCGGGCTTGAGCTGGGTGTCAAGGAAACCGTCGAAGACTGAATCTCGGATCACGAACGGCCCGCGGATCACGCGGGCCTCGGTGACGGAAGATCCCGCCATGGTCGCGAGCACCGAGGGCGGCAGGGGAACCGATGCCAGCGGCACCGTCGGAAGGCGGGTCAGCAGCAGATCGCCAGAGACCACCCCGTTCTGGATGGACACGCCCTTGCCGGTTTTCAGGGCCTCGAGAATCTCGCCCGCCGGCACCGCCTGCGCGGCGCGATCCGCCCTGGTACACTCCGAGCTGAAGTGCCTGACGAAGAGCGCGGGCTCGCCGGGCACCGCTCGCTCCACCGTGCAGACCGCCCAAGCGGTCGCCGGGAGGGCAACTTGGAACAATGCAACGAGCAACGGCAGGAAACGGTACGCGCTCACAGTCGCCGGCCCACGCTAAAAGGGATAATCCAGCCCGACGAAAACATTGCCGCCGTCCTTCCCGTACCCCACGTCCAATCGGCCCACGACGTTGGGCCGGGAGAGGGCGCGGATTCCAACGCCGGGGTTGAACTGCGTCCGCTGCAGGCGATCGATGAAATTTCTATTCACCCGTCCGAAATCCAGAAACGGGGCCGCCTCCAACTCGATGGGATTATCGAATATCCGCTTTTCGTATATGCGAATGCGTTCTTCGAGGTTGACCAGGTACAGATTGTCGTCGACAAACCGGTTCAAGCCAAACCCGCGCAGCGTGTTCTCCCCGCCCAGCGTCGGCCGCTCGTAGAAGGGGACGCCCTGGCTGAAGACATGGTCAAACAGAAAGCGGCCCACGAAGACCATGCGCCCCGAGGCATGGGGAATCAGATGCCGGGCATCGATGGCCACCCGGAACCACCGGTCTGGCTCGTCGTGAATGAGGTTGTGGGCGAGTTCAAAGTAGGCAGAGGCGTATGTCCCTTGCACCGGGGTGAGCAGATTATCGCGGCTATCGTACAGGGCCGTCAGGCGGTGTCCGAAGATCTGCGCGCCATCGATGCCTTCGAGGGTGGGAAATTGCACTTTCGTCTGGGGCAGCGACGGGATCACCCCGTCATCGACCCGGACATTGCGGTAGCGCTCCGTCCAGAGGACGGAAAAGTTCTGACCCAGGTTGAGGCCGGCGCTGAGCCTGATGTTCGCTTCCCGCGAGGTATAGGTCGTCTCGTCCTGTTCGGACCTCCGGTTCCCAATGCCGAAGAAACGGGCGAAGGCGTTCTTGAACCAGTTGCCCTCGGCCGCCAGGATATAGCGCCCTCCACCGGCCCCCGTGTTCTTATACCCCAACTCGAAAGTCCGCTCGACTTTCGAGGCGTAGGAGGCGATCGCGCGATACTGAACGGTTTCGTGGCGGTATCCGTAGTAGTTGAGGGAAAAGCTCTCGCCGATGAACTTATTATGCAGGTACTGCGGCGCGAAGATGTCTTCGATTTCCTCCTTGTCGTTTGCCCTCAGGATCGGCACCAACGCGCCAATCCAGTAGTTCTCATTACGGGTGTAGGCGAAGGCGGGCAGCGGGATCACCGTGTAGCCGCCTTTCGCGGGCAGGGACTTTAAAACATGCTCCTGTTTGGGATGCACGTCCTCCGAGACCTTTTCGGTCGTCTCCCCTGGCACCGTTTCTACAGCTTCCTTCACCGCCACACGACCCTCCGACGGAGGACCCGTTTCCGCAGCAGGCGCAGGATGAGCAAGCCCAAAGAAGAGAAGGCACCATGGGACACCAAGCCAGCGGATCAGGATGCCACCGCCGACCGCCGTTTCATGCA
>Ga0209377_1003463_pt1 | contig 10103 bp, 5 predicted proteins | sample GraSoiAngelo_141_FD_185898 | JGI IMG/M metagenome (GOLD analysis project Ga0209377, IMG submission 185898) | Grasslands soil microbial communities from the Angelo Coastal Reserve, California, USA - 14_0929_12_40cm (SPAdes) (version 2) | ecosystem: Environmental > Terrestrial > Soil > Grasslands ...
GCACCTATCGCGCGACCGGCAAGATGACGGAGAAGTACGACGTGGTCGACGTGCAGCGGCGGGCCGGGGGCGGGGAGTACCCGACGCAGGACGGGTTCGGGTGGACGAACGGGGTGGCGCTGGCGCTGCTAAAGGGCCTGATCCCACCGGACTGACAGCCGGATCGCCGAGCAGGTGCCGTGACCTCACCGCAGACTCGTGGGACCTTCACCACTCCAATCCCCGTTCGGGCCTTATCCCGTGACCCGCCCTTCGCACCCGAGGACTGGCGGGGAAGATGACCCTAGACGTCGGTCTATTGTTGCGGTGCACCTGTCGCTTCTGGCCAACGGGGAACGTCCGCAACACCTCGCGGGCGCGCCGTGGTGTGACCGCGACTGCGATTCTCGTGACTGTTTCGTGACTGATTGACGGCTCGTTCCGCCTCCGCCGGGGCGCCGGCCCGTGGTCGTGTGACCGCGCGCACGCTTCTCAAATTGGCACGGCACTTGCCCGCCCTCCTCCTCAGCTCTGCCGAGTTTCGAGCAGAGTCGTCACCATCGAGGGGGGACGTGACCCGGTCGGAGACATCGCGGTCGCCGCGGATGGCGACCGGCTCGCTGCCGCTTTTCACTGCGCTGCTACTCGCGTCGGAGCCGCTTCGCGCTCAGACGCCGGGCGCCAACCTCGTCGCGCAGCGTGTGGATCAACCTCCCAGGCTCGAGGACTTTCTCGCATCGAATGCGCCGGCCGACGGCGTTCGCGTGACCGACTTCCGACAGCGCGAGCCGGGCGACGGCGTTCCCGTCAGCGTCCCGACGACGGCGTATGTGAGTTACGACGATGCCAACTTGTACGTCGTGTTCCTCTGCCGGGACGATCCGGCGAAGGTCCGTGCCGGGCTGACGAAACGGGAAGAGATCTCCGTCGATGACGGGGTCGCGGTATACCTCGACACCTTCCACGACCGCAAGCGCGCGTACCTGTTCCAGACGAATCCGCTCGGCGTGCAGCTCGATGGCGTCGTGACCGAGGGGCAGGACGACGACTACAGCTTCGATGCCGTGTGGCAATCGGAGAGCCGCCTGACCGCGGACGGCTACGTGGTGCGGTTCGCGATCCCGTTCCGTAGCCTGCGGTTCGCGAAGGCTCCGGTTCAATCCTGGGGCATCGCGCTCGCTCGCTTCGTCCGGCGGTCCAATGAGGAAGCCTACTGGCCCCTCGTGACGAAGCGGCTCGCGGGGTTCGTCCCTCAGTTCGGGGTCCTGGAGCAGCTCCGCGACATCTCACCGGGCCGGAACATCCAGGCGATTCCGTACGGCGCGTTCACCGGTGCCCGCTTCCTCGACACCGAGGTTCCGGCGTTCCGTCACGCCTCGGACCGGCGCTTGGGCTTGGACCTGAAGACCGTGGTCCGGGATGCCGTCACGCTGGACGGCACGGTCAACCCGGACTTCAGCCAGGTGGAGTCGGACGAGCCGCAGGTGACGATCAACGAGCGGTTCGAGGTGTTCTTCCCGGAGAAGCGACCCTTCTTCATCGAGAACGCGGGCTACTTCCAGACGCCCGTGAACCTGTTCTTTTCGAGGCGCATCACCGATCCCGGCGCCGGGGCGCGCGTCACCACCAAAGCCGGTCGCTGGGCACTGGGCGCGATCGGGATGAACGACCGGGCGCCCGAAGAGTTCGTGGGGTCGGGGCTCACGCACGAGCCCAACGCCGGGATCGGCGTCGTTCGAGCGCAGCGGGAGATCGGGCGCGAGTCCGCGGTTGGGCTGCTGGTCAGCAACCGGCAGCTCGCGGGCGGCGCCAATCGCGTTGCCTCGGCCGATGCGCGGTTGGCCCTGAGCAAGACGTGGATCCTCACCAGCCAGGCGATCGCGACGTACGCGCGCGACTCGGGCGCCGCCGGTGCCTCGGGGACGGGTCTCTACGCCCAGTTGTTGCGGGACGGACGCAACCTGGATTACTCGGCCCAGTACCTCGACTTGAGCCCCTCGTTCGATGCGCAGCTCGGCTACGTGCCCCGGGTCGGGGTCCGGGAAATGGTGCACCAGCTCCAGCTCGTGCGGCGGCCGGATGGTCCCGTCGTGAAGATCGGTCCCACCTTCACGACCGCGTTCACCTGGGATCGGAACGGCGCGCTCCTCGATCGGTCGCTCAAGGCATCCTGGGAGGTGAAGCTCGTCGGCGAAACCAAGCTCGAGGTCTCGCACGAGCGGGCGTTCGAGCTGTTCAAGGACCTTCCGTTCGACCTCTACCAGACGAAGCTGTCGCTGGAAAGCGAGTGGCTGAAGTGGCTCGCCTGGTCCGTCTCCTACAAACAGGGGACGGACGTGAACCACAAGCCACCATCCGGCGTGGCGCCGTTCGTGGCGGGGGCGGGCAAGGGGGAGCTCACCTTCACGTTCCGTCCGACGCCCCGGTTGCGACTCGACCACACATACCTGTACAGCCGGCTCACGACGCTGCCTGGGGTGGCTCTGGCCGGCGGACGCCGGTCCGGGTGTTCACCGACCGCATTGTGCGGGAGAAGCTCAACTACCAGTTCAGTCGCGCGCTGTCCCTGCGCGCCATCGTGGACTACGCGGCGGTGGACCGGGACTCGACGCTGTCGCGCGTCACGCCGGAGCAGCGCTGGACGATGGACGTGCTCTTCACGTACCTCGTCAACCCGGGCACGGCGGTGTACGTGGGCTATCGCGACGGGTACGAGAATCTCGCGCTGCAGCCGGGCAGCCCGCCGACCCTGTATCGCACGGACGAGCCCACGATTTCCGTCGGGCGGCAGGTGTTCCTGAAGATGAGCTATCTGCTGCGGTTCTGAAGCGCGCCGGGGTGTGAGAAGGCAACAGTGGACATTGGAGGGGGGGGTCGTGCTGCGAATCGCGATTCTGCTGGGACGCTCGTTCACGGACGAGCACGGCATGCCGGAGGTGGTCCGCCTGCTCGGCGAGCTCGGCGCCACGGCGCGACCGCTCCATCTCGGCGACGACCTGATCGACGTCGCGCGGGTGCGCCTCGACTACGACTTGTACGTGCTCAAGAACCGCAAGGACCTGGGAATGAGCGTGGCGGCGGATCTCCACCGCGCCGGCGCCGCGCTCCTCAATCCCTACCCGGTCGCGGTGCTGCTGCGCGACCGGATCGTCACTTTCCGGGTGCTCCGAGCGGCCGGGGTGCCGGTGCCCGAGACCTTCGTCGCGTCCCACGCCAGCCAGCTCTTCCCGGCGCTCGATCGGGGACCGCTGATCATACGGCCTCACCGCCGCGCCCGGCTGCGGGGCAGTGCGGTGGTCTCGAACGCCACGGAGCTGGCGGCGCTCGGGCCCATGGAGGAGCCGGTATTCGCCCAGCGCTACCACGCGCCGGACGGGCCGACGTACCGCAAGGTCTACTCGCTCGGGAGCGAACGGTTCGGCGTAGTCCGGGTTCGCCCTGGGCGCACTCCCGAGGAAAAGCGGGGTCACCCGTTCACCCTCACTCCCGAGCTCGAGGACATCGCGCGACGTTGCGGATCGGCATTCGGAATCGATCTCTTCGGGCTCGACATCGTGGAGAGCGAAGGCCGCCCGTATGTCATCGACATCTCGAGCTTCCCGGGCTTCAAGGGCGTGTCGCACGGTCCCCGGCGCCTCGCGCGCTACATCTACGCGGCCGCCGAGCGCGCCGTGCGCGGCGAGTCGATCGTTCCCGGCGACTCGCTCTCCATCCAACCCGCGGCCGGATACCGCGCGTTCCGCGGCTCGACCTTGGATCTGGTCCTCCAGGCGCTCACCACGACCCCGGCGACGGCCGAGGAGCTGGACGAGATCCAGAAGCTGGTGGACGAGATCAGGCTGCGCGTAGAGGCGCCGAAGCCGGCGCCCCGGGCGCGGCCGGTGCGTCCGCCGCTCGCCGCGCTGGCCACCCGCGAGGCAGCGTCTCCCCGCGTCGCCATGTACTCGCAGGGGATGGTCGGGTTCGGTCACATTCGCCGCAACGCCTCGATCGCCCAGGCATTGCGTACCGCGCCGCCGTCGCCGGCGATCGTGCTGATCGCGGAAGCGTGGCAGGCCGGTGCGCTCCCGATGCCGGAGGGCGTGGACTGTGTCACGCTTCCGGCGCTCCGGCGAGAGCCCGACGGGGCCTATAACCCCCGCTTCCTGCTCGACGTCTCCGACCAGGAGCTCATCGCGCTCCGCTCCCGGGTCATTCGCAGCGCGATGCAGGTGTTCGAGCCGGATGTGCTGATCGTCGATCACCTGCCGCTGGGTGTGGCCAACGAGCTCACCGGCACGCTCGAGCGCCTGCGCAAGCGTGGGAACACGCGCTGTGTCCTCGGCATGCGCGAGGTGCTGTACGACCCCGAGACCGTGCACCGCACCTGGTCCGACCGGGCCAACCTGGACGCCATCCGGGAGCACTACGACGCGATCTGGATATACGGGGATCCCGCCGTGTACGACGCCGTTCGGGAATACGGCCTGCCCGATGACATCGCGGCGCGGGTGCGCTACACGGGGTACTTGGACCAGCGCCCGCGGCTCGAGTTTGCCGAGGCGCAGGCCGGCCCCTTGCTCGCGAGCTTGCCCCCCCCTCCCGGTCGGGTGGCGTTGTGCGTCGTCGGCGGCGGGCACGACGGCGGTGCCCTGGCCGAGGCGTTTCTCGAAACCGACTTGCCGCCCGATACCAGCGGGGTCCTCGTGACCGGGCCGCTGATGCCGGGCGAACAGCGGCAGGGCGTCTACCAGCGCGCCCAGGGGCGCTCGCGCTTCCACGTGCTCGAGTTCGTGCCGGATCCCACACCGCTGATCGAGCGGGCCGACCGGGTCATCGCCATGGGAGGGTACAACACGATCTGCGAAGTGCTCTCGTTCGAGAAGCACGCGTTGATCGTGCCGCGCGTGAGGCCCGAGCCGGAGCAGTGGATCCGTGCCGAGCGTCTGCGCGACATGGGCCTCGTCGACGTGCTCCATCCCGAGCAGCTGGACCCGCGGGCGCTCACCGAGTGGCTGGCGCGCGATCTCGGCCCGCCTCCCGCCAGCCGCAGCCGCATCGATCTCGGCGGCCTCACGCGCATACCGGGCCTGCTGGCGGAACTGCTGGGCGTCCCCGCGGGCCCGCTGCAGCCGGCCGCCTCGGCGGCTGCGGTGGTGGGGCTGACGTGACGCGATCCGGGGCGCCACACACACCGACCGTCCTGCTGTACGCGCAGGATCACCAGGGGCTGGGCCACATCACCCGGACGCTGACCATCGCGCGGCGCGTGCTCGCGGCCTATCCCACCTTCGTCGCATACATCGCGACCAAGTCGGCCGTCGCCGCCAATTTCACCCTTCCCGAGCGGTGCGACTACATCAAGTTGCCCACGCTCCTGACGGCGGAGGGTGTGGACCGGTCCCCGGCCGAGGAGGAGGCGGCCAAGCAACGCTTCCGGACCATCCGCGGTCAGATCCTGCGCGCCGCCGCCCTGGGATTGGCCCCGGACCTGGTCCTGGTGGATCACGAGCCGCTCGGCGCCAAGGGTGAGTTTCGCGACGGCCTGTATGCCCTCAAGGCGCACTGCCCCGGCACGAAGTTCGTGTTCGGCCTGCGCGACATCATGGACGACGTCGGTCGGATTCAGGGGCAGTGGCGTGAGCTGGGAGTGTACGACGCCTTCGAGCACTTGTACGACGGCATCGCCGTGTACGGCTCTCCAGCGCTGTACGACGTGGCGGACGCCTACGACATCCCGGCCGCGGTGCAGCCCAAGCTGCACTACTGCGGGTACGTCGTCCGCGATCCACCGGCACTCGACCCGGACAGGCTGCGCCAGGAGCTCGGCTTGCCGACCCAGGGCCCGTTGATCGTGGCGACCGTGGGCAGCGGCAGCGACGGGTATCCCGTGCTGGAAGCCACGCAGGGGGCGGTGGAGCGGCTGCGGGCCGAGGTCCCCGAGCTGCACGCGGTCATGGTGACGGGACCGTTCATGCCGGCCGAGCAGCAGGCCGTGCTGCAGGCGCGGGCGACGACGACGTGTCGCGTGATGTCGCAGGCGGACAACTTCCAGCTCATGGCCGCCGCGGACGCCGTCGTGAGCATGGGGGGCTACAACAGCGTGTGCGAAGCCTTGGCGGTGGCGCGGCCCCTGGTGATCGTGCCGCGGGCGACGCACAAGGTCGAGCAGCAGATCCGCGCCGAGACCCTCGCGGCCCGCGGGTTGGCCCGGTGGGTGCATCCCAGGGACCTGGCCGGCCCGCGGCTGGTCGAGGCCCTGCGGTGGGCGGTGGGCTGCGATCGACGCGCCCACGCCGAACGGGTGCGCGAGGTCATCCCCGCGTTCGACGGCGCCGCGCGGCTCGTCGCGTACCTCGCCCGCTGGCTCGGGGGCGACTGATGCGCTTCCACTTCGACCCTACTCCCGAGCAACGCGCTGCCCTCGAGGCCCAGCTGGCCCGGTTGCAGCAGCCGGCGGCAGCGCTGGAGCTGCTCGACCCGATCCTGCCCGACGGGCTCGCACCGGCCGCCGCCGTCTGCACGTTGCAGAGCGTTCACTCGGATCGGTTCGTGCTGCAGGTGCGGGTGCGCTCGCGCGGCGGCGAGGAGCGCGTGTACGCACTCAAAGCGTATTCGGACGACTTCGGCGAACGGGTGTGGACGCACGCGGTGCAGCTGGCGGAGCGCCTCCCGCCACGGCACCATCGACCGTGTTTGCCGATTCGCTATCTCCCGCAGGAGCGAGTGCTCGTCTTCGAATGGGTCGAGGGCCGGATCCTGAGCAAGATCGTCGATGGCCGCAAGCCGGAGCTGTTGCGACAGGCAGCCGCGGTGGCGGCGGACCTGCATCGCGCGCCGCTCGTTCCGGAGCAACCCACGACTGCGCAGATGCTCGTCGCTGAAACGCGGGCGCGGTGCGACAACTTGCGCCCCGTCTGGCCGGCGACCGCGGATCTGGTCGAGCCCCTCCTGGCGGAGCTGCAGGCGGCGGTGCCCCATCTCGATTCGACCGACCCCGCGCCGATCCACGGGGACATGGCGGCCGGGCAGTTTCTCTGGACCGGTCATCGGCTCGTGCTGCTCGACTGGGACATGTTCGGCTATGCCGACCCGGCGTACGATGTCGGCCATTTCGTGGCGCAGATGGAGCGGCGCTGCGCGCTCGATCGCACGCTGCCGCCCGAGGCCGGTCGCTGGCCGGGCTGTTTTCGGGATGCCTATCTCGCCGCCATGCCGCAGGTCTCGCCGCGCAACGTGTCGTTCTATGGCGCCCTGACGCTGCTGCAGAAGACCTACACCGTATGCCGGCGCCAGCCGGCCGAGGGTCCGCAACAGGCGGTGCGGCTGGCCGCCTGCGCGCGAGCCGCACTCGAGGACGTGCGCCGCCAATGAATCCGGCGCTGGTCTCGCCGACCGGAGCCGACGAGCGGGACGTCCTGAGCGCCGCGCTGCGCCTGATGCGCGGTCCCGATGCGTCGCTCGAAGACTGGTCGGCCCAGCCGCTCACGAAGCACGGCAAACAGCGCGTGGTTCGCTACGACCTGCGCGCCCGGGCGGCGCCCGGTCGTGAGGTGTGCTACCTCCAGTGGGTTGGCAAGTTCTACGAGGACGACGGCGCCGCCCGGCGAGTGGCCGCGGTGTTGTTACAGCTGGCCGGCAGCGATTGCGGGGCGCGGGGGGAAGTGGAGGTACCGCGCGTGCTCGCCTACGACGCCCCGCGCCGGCTGCTGCTGCTGACGCACGAAGCGGGCGAGTCGGTGGTCTCCGCGATCGCGCACCAGCGCGGGCCAGTGGTGCCGGCGATCGGACGGGCGCTGGCGGCGTTGCACGGGACCCCGGTTTCTCTAGACGCGACCACCGCTCCCGCCCGTGTGCTCGGCGACCTGCGGCCGCGGGTCGCCGATCTGTGCACCCGGTTCCCCGGCCAGGCGGGTGCCCTGCGAGCCGCTCTGACCCGGCTCGAGCGCGATGCGCCGCCCCAGCCCGCCGCGCCGTCGTTCCTGCACGGCGACTTCGGCACGGCGAACCTGCTGTGGCGGCCCGGTCGCCTCGTCGTGCTGGATTTCGACCGGTGTACGCGGGGCGACCCGGCTTTGGACCTGGGCTATCTGCTGACGCAGCTGCGCCGCGTGACGCTGCGCAAGCCGGGTAAGCTGCCGGAGTTCGCGTCGCTGCACAGCGCGATTCTCGACGGGTACCAGCGCTGGTCTCCGCCCGACCCGGCGTTGCGCCGGCGGGTCGCCTGGTACGAGCAAGCGACTTTGGTGAGCAAGATTCACGTCCTGGCTTTCGATCTGACGCGCCACCCGGAGCCCGAAGCGCGGCGGCGGCGACAGGTCGAGGCGGGCGAGTTGCTGCAATGCCTGGCAAACGCACGCGATTCCGGCAGATCTTCCTGACGCATCTGCGTCAGGTCAAAGGCCGCCTGGCCATCGCGGCCGTAGGCACGCTCGGGGCCACCGCGACGGAGCTGTTGAAGCCGTGGCCGCTGAAGATCATCCTCGATCACGTCATTTACGACAATCCTCTGTCGCGCGCCCTGCGCCTGCTGCCGCACGCCGTCGCCGACGACAAAGTCAGGCTGCTGGTGGCGGCGTCGGTCGGGATTTTGTTGATCGCGTTGGCGAGCGGCTTGTTTTCGTACGCGCAGATCTTCATCACCTCGTCCATCGGTTACCGCATGGTGTATGCGCTGCGGCGAGAGCTGTTCGCCCATCTGCAAACCCTGTCGCTGTCCTTCCATAACCAGTCGCGGTCGGGCGATCTCCTGACGAAAATCGCGGGCGATACGAACACCCTGAAGGACATCTTTGCGGACTCGATTCTCAAGTTCACGACCTACGTCCTGACGGTCGCCGGGATGTTCGCCGTGATGTTCGCCCTCAACTGGCATATCGGCCTGATCGCGCTGGCCACGATGCCGTTTCTCTCCTACAGCTTGTTTCATCTCTATCGCAAGACGAAGGCGTCGGTCAAGACGCAGCGCCGGCAGGAGGGGAAGGTCGCCTCGCGAATGAGTGAAGTGCTTTCGGCGATCCCCTTGGTGCAGGCGTTCGCACGGGAAAAATATGAAGAAGAGCGGTTCGACGCGGTGACGGCCGAGACGGTGCGGGAGAGCATCCGGGTGGCGCGGCTGGAGGCTGCGGCCACGCGATCGTCGGAAATCATCACGGCGGTCGGGACGGCGGCGGCGGTGTCGTTCGGCGCGCTACTGGTCCTGAAGCACCGGATGCTGCCCGGCGAGCTCACCGTCGTCGTCGGGTACCTGACCAACATGTACAAGCCGATGCGCAGCCTGGCCAAGCTGTCGACCGATTTCTCCAAGGCCATGGCGAGCGCGGACCGCATCTCCGAGGTCCTCGACACGGAGCCGGAGATCCAGGACCGCCCGGACGCCATCGAGCCGGTTTCCGTGAGAGGCGAAATCGAGTTCCGCGGCGTGTCGTTCGATTACGGCGACGGCAAGGACGTGCTGCGGCAGGTCTCCTTCAAGGTGGCGCCCGGGCAACGGCTGGCCTTGGTGGGTGCATCAGGCGCCGGCAAGTCCACCATCGTCAGCCTGATCCTGCGTCTGTACGAGGCCCAGGAAGGGGCGATCCTCGTCGACGGACTCGACATCCGCCAGTATCGTCGCGAGTCGTTGCGCCGCCAGATCGGGCTCGTGCTCCAGCAATCGCTGCTGTTCGGCGCGACCATCCGGGAGAACATCGCATACGGCCGCCCCGAGGCGAGCGTGGACGAGATCATGGCGGCGGCCAAGGCCGCCAACGCCCACGAGTTCATCCGCCAGCTGGAGGACGGGTACGACACGGTCATCGGCGAGCGGGGCGCGACCCTGTCGGGCGGGCAGCGGCAGCGCATCGCCATCGCGCGCGCGCTCATTCGCAATGCCCCGATCCTGATTCTGGACGAGCCCATGACCGGCCTCGACGTGGAAAGCGAGGCGACGGTGCGCCAGGCGCTGGACCGCCTGATGGCCGGCAAGACCTGTCTCATGATCACGCACGACCTCCCCTCGATCACGGATGCCGACTTGGTGCTCCTGCTGGAAGAAGGCCGCATCATCGACCGCGGCACGCACAGCGAGCTGATGGCGCGGAGCGGCCGGTACCGGCGCCTCTACGAGCTCAATCTCGGGCAGCCGGCGGGCGACTTGCTCCGAT
>Ga0209377_1003468_pt1 | contig 10092 bp, 8 predicted proteins | sample GraSoiAngelo_141_FD_185898 | JGI IMG/M metagenome (GOLD analysis project Ga0209377, IMG submission 185898) | Grasslands soil microbial communities from the Angelo Coastal Reserve, California, USA - 14_0929_12_40cm (SPAdes) (version 2) | ecosystem: Environmental > Terrestrial > Soil > Grasslands ...
TTATCGCCGCCGTCTTTGCGTATTACTTCGGCTGATCTACAGCGGCTCGCTACGGACCTTTGTCTGAGATGACGGTACGATAACTGGCTTTCGACTGGGAGTATCCGGGATCGGTTCAACCATCCATTTCCAGCCGAAATGGCCATTTTTGTCAAAAATCCAGGCTGCGCCGCCGCGTTTCCAGATCTCCATTCGCCAGTGATAGTTGTTGGCCGGAATTGCGAAAGCGAGCGTGACCGCGGCCGTGATCATCACTCCGCACAGCATTCCAATCAGAAATAGGCGTATCATTTTTCGTTTCCCCACACTTCCCTTATACGAGATCGAAGCTCACGAGCAAGCTGGTTCCTTAGTTCGTCTGTACTTGCGTGAAGCAGCTTCGATGTACACGCGATAAATCGCGCATCTTTGGCTGAATTGAAACTCGCTCGTTTCCCAACTCGCTCGCCGCTGGCCCTAGCGGCTTTGCCTTCTGTCTCGCTGCTCCCGGCAGCTCGGCTCCTTCGGCCCCGATTTTCGCTTAGTTCTGCTAACCACGAATGCACACGAATGAACACCAATAAACACGAATTCAGGGGAGACAGGCGACCACGGATGGCACGGATGTTTGCAGAATGGGAATGACGAATGACGAGGGGACCGTGCAGAAGATACTTGACCGGCCACACGAATGGGCGTGAAACTTTCAAATATGGCCGCAGCCGTTGAACGTTTGGCAAAGGAAGCACTGGCACTCTCGAATCAGGAACGCGCGGAACTGGCCCGTAAACTCCTGGTGAGTCTCGAGGGTCCTCCCGATGAAGACGTAAACGAGGCGTGGGATCGTGAGATTGCAAAGCGGGTTGACCGGATTCGCGAAGGAGCGGCGAAGGGTCGGCCAGCGGAACAAGTGTCTCGGGATATTCGAGCTCGTTACGAGTGAAGCCCCTCGTGATCGAGGAAGAGGCCGAAGCAGAACTAGCCGGTTCGGTCGCCTTCTATGAGCAGAGACAATCGGGCTTGGGCTTGGATTTCGAGCGAGGCACCTGAGAAGCGCTAAAGAAAATCGCCAGTTCGCCTGATCGGTGGCCCTTGGGCAAACACGGTACCAGACATTATCTGATGAATCGTTTTCCGTTTATCATTCACTACCTCGATATGCCGGACAGAATTTGGATCGTTGCGTTCGCGCACACGAGCCGAAAACCAAACTACTGGAAAACAAGGATTCCGTAGGCGCGGTAAAACAGGAGCGAGATCTCAAACGTGCAATTGAACGCGCCAAATCATGAGCAAAACATCTGATCCTTATGTGAAGGTTGTTGCGTGGAGCGAAGAAGACCAATGCTATATTGGCCGTTGTCCGGGACTGATGCTTGGTGGAGCACATGGCAGCGACTAGCGGGCGGTTTATGCCGAACATCATAGAACTAGATCGTTTCGCGAGGAATTCGCAGCGATAGTTAAGAGACACGGCTTCGCCTACGACGAATCGCTGCTCGGTTGAGGCGGTCTGTCGTCCCTGTCGGGACTCGCGTATTGTGATCTGTTACCCAGCGTTAAAACGCTGGGCTATTTTCGAGCGAATCCCTTTGCCGAGCATTGAAATGCTGGGCTACTTTCGAACTTACGTGGTTTGGATCTTTGTGTTGGCCGTGGCGCCGTTCGTACACGCGCGATGCGGATGCAGCTTCCAAATCAGTCGGCAACGTTTGCCACGTATCCACGCGTGGCAGAAGTTGCGAGGGCCATGCCGCAAAATATCGATAGCATTCTTGACGCCGCGGAGCAGCAGCAGGCGAGCGATGTCTTCCTTCAGGAGGACGAGGTGCCGCGGCTTAAGGTCAATGAACAAATCATCGTGCTCGGCGACGAACCCCTGTCGCTCGCACATATCACCGCACTCTGGCAGACCTGCGGCGCGAACGTACAAGGCGACATGGATCGCGACAGCGGCTTCATTTCGCGCACACATACGCGCTACCGCGTCAACCTTCACCGCACCATGGGCCGCCTCGGTGCGGTCCTGCGCCGCATCAAGACCAGCGTGCCTAGCTTGAAAACGCTCGGGTTGCCCGATTGGCTCTTGACCCGATGGGGCGCTCACGAGCACGGCCTGATCCTTGTCACGGGGCCAACCGGCTCAGGGAAATCCACCACCATCGCTTCACTTCTTCAATGGATGAACGAGAATTTGGTGCGACACATAGTGACGATCGAGGATCCGGTCGAGTATCAGTTCACCAGCGATCGCTGTCATTTCACCCAGCGACAGATCGGACGTGACACTGGCACTTTTGCGGTCGGATTGCGGAGCGCCCTTCGTCAGGCGCCCGATGTCATTTTTGTCGGTGAGATCCGGGATTACGAAACGGCGTTGACGGCCCTCCAAGCTTCGGAGACGGGACATCTCGTTGTTTCGACCATGCATTCGGAGAAGGTTGCCGACACGATGGAGCGCTATCTGAATCTTTTCCCGGCCCAAGACGAGAAGCATGGTGTGACCCTTCTGGCAAACCAGCTCTCTGGCGTCCTCTGCCAAAAACTAGTTGAATCTGCTGACGGAGGCCTGCATTTGCTGGTGGAACACGCCGAAAATGCGGGTGCCATGCGCGACTGGATCGCCAGACGAGAGTTGCAGAATATCGATCAATATATCTCCCGCGGATCGGACCCTGCCGCCGTTTCGTTTTTGCAATCGACGCTCAAAGCTCTACAGGCCAAGAGCATCACGGAAGCGACCGCCCTCGCTTCAGTCAGCAATGAATCCGAGCTTCGTCGCGCCATGAGAGGAATCGGCTAGACGGGTTCTCCGCATCATTTGAATCATTATGAAGGCACATGACTTGATTGATTTTCTGGTCCTAGCCGCCCAGCAGGGCGCTTCTGATCTTCATTTGACAGCAGGGGCGCCACCGATGATGCGGGTCGCTGGTGTCATCCAGCCGCTGACGGAAGAGCCGCTGTCTGCAGAAGATACCCGCAAATTGGTTATCGATGCTTTGAAGGAGGGACAACGGGCGAAGCTGGAAAACGAATGGCAGCTTGACTTCGCGTTGCAGGTCCAAGATCTCGGTCGCTTTCGCGGAAATGCCTGCTACGTGTCAGGTGCGATTGAGGCCAATTTCCGACAGATCCCTTCCGAGATCCCTGATCTAAACTCGTTGGGACACTCTCCCGTAGTTGATCGCTGGTGTGACGCGAGCGCCGGCCTGGTGCTGGTGACTGGCGCGAGCGGTGAGGGCAAGAGCACAACGCTAGCGAGCATGGCTCAGACAATAGCCAGACGGCGTTCCGTCAACATCGTCAGTATTGAGGACCCGATCGAATTTGTTCATTCGCAAGGGCGGAGCCTGGTGAACCAGCGCGAGGTCGGTTCCGACGTGCAGAGCTTCGCTTCAGCGCTCAAGAACGCGTTGAGACAGGATGCGGACGTCATTCTTGTTGGAGAGTTGCGGGATTTGGACACGATCCAAACTACGCTTACGGCGGCGGAAACGGGGCACCTTGTGATTGGAACCATGCACACCAACGACGCGCCAACTGCCATTGGGCGAATTCTTGATGTCTTTCCAAAAGAGGGTCAGCAGTTCGTCAGTGCCCAACTTGCGTGGTCGTTGTTGGGAGTGGTGTGCCAGTATCTCCTGCCGCGAAGCGGCCAGTCAGGCCTGGTTTTGGCCACGGAATTGTTGACGGTGAACTCGGGAATCGAGGCGTGTATCCGGGCGGGGCGGCTTTCGCAGATACCGGGCCTGATTCAAATCGGCGCTGCGGACGGCATGCATACTGTGGACGATAGTCTTATCGAGTTGCTTCTGGCTGACCGCATCAGTCTCATGGACGCGCTGGCTCACGCGAGGGATCCCAATTTTGTAAAGGAGCAGTTCCAGAAGGCTTTGCAGAGCAAGCGAAAAGGGTGGTTTGCGGGAATTTTCGGCAAATGAAATGCCGACCTGCGTCCGCGTCGAATTCAATGTATGGCGGCGCCGTGTCAGGAGATCAGTCCTGAGGTGCCACGAATCCGCCTTCGCGCAAGGCTACGGCGGGACAAGACGGCGGGACAGGTGAATACGAATTAACACGAATGTTGTAGAGGCGTTTGTGCCAAACGCCTGATCCGTAGTTCAGTGCTTGGCACAAGCACCGCTACACCCAATTTCCAAGCGATCGGAGTAATTGCCTTTGATCGCGGGAATTGCCGCGCATACTCGAAGCAATAACATCTGAATCGAATGGACGCGTCGTTGGTTGAAGAGTTGGTTGCGAAAAACAAGCCATTCAAGATCGAAACCGCTTCCGGGCGAGTGTTCGAAGTGCTCCATCGAGATTTTGTGAGCTTTTCGACCAGGAAAACGTCGCTGATTATCTCGTACGAAGAGAACGGCCCCGAACATTTCGCGATTGTGCCGCTTCTCACAATCACGGCTGCGATGGCGCGGGCCTGAACTAGGTCAGAACTAGACTCGCACTCGAATCGAAAATAATTGGAAAGAGGTTCGTTTGGCTCGTGCCCGCGGATACAGGGCAAAAGAAGAAATGAAAATATTCGCCGGTGACGAATCGACGCTTTTGTAGGGGGTTTGTGTCAAACGCCAGTATTTTGTGGCGGCATTTTCTGATTAAGTTGGCGTCTGACACAGACGCCCTACAATTGACCGTTGGCGTCTCTATTGATCCACGAAGTAACGTTTCAACGCTTTAACGGCTGCCGGCGAACACGCGCGATGCGGAGGCAGTTTTCGAATCACAAGTTGAATAAATCGCGGGGCAGTGAAGTCGAACGCCTCGTAACCTTTCTTACGATTATGAAAAAAATTCTGTTTGCATTAAGCATGCTGGCTTTTGTTGTGTCTGCTCTTCCGCAGGCGATAAGAGCGGACGTATCGATCGATTTCTTTTACAATAACCTTTCCGGTGGAAACTGGATTGAGGTCGAAGGCTACGGATATGGGTGGCAGCCTGACATAGCAGTGAGCGATCCAAACTGGCGGCCGTACGCCGATGGGTACTGGGCTTATACCGACTACGGTTGGACGTGGATTTCTTACGAAGACTTCGGCTGGGCCACCTATCATTACGGTCGTTGGGCGAATCTCGCCGATTACGGCTGGCTTTGGTTGCCGGGGAGCGATCTGGACTGGGGACCAGCCTGGGTCTCGTGGCGAACCGGTGGGGACTACATTGGCTGGGCGCCTTTGCCTCCACGCGGTCCGGGCATCGTCTATGAAGGACAGCCGATCGGGGCTAGCGTGGACATCGAATTCGATATCGGCCCGCAATATTACAACTTTTGTGACGTGCGGTTTATCGGTGAACCGGTCTTGCGGGATCGGATCTTTCCGCCAACGCAGAACGTTACCTACATCACTAACACCGTGAACGTGACCAACATCATCGTTCAGAACAATGTGGTTTATAATTACGGCCCGGATATTAACGTTGTCAGTGCTTACTCGAGCCGGCCTATTCAACGGCTCACGATTGAGCGCCAGACGGGCGCTGATTTGTCCGCGGCGATGAAATCCGGGACGCTCACTAAGGTGCAGGGTAACAAGCTCATGGTGGCTGCACCGAATAAACTTACCAAGGCAGCTCCTGGAATTGCGCCTCCAACTGTGAAAACGAAAGTCGCACAGCCAAAGATTGAACACGGCTGGGCCGGTCTGCCTAATCAGGCGGAACTAAAACAGAAGATTAAAACTGAAAATCCGAGGAATATTCCGCCGCCAACTCGCGCCGCTGCGCGACCCGGTGGCAGTCCCTCACCGGCTGTTGGGGGAAGTCCAGCCGTAGGCGGGGCGAGGCCGCCGGTTTCGCCTGGCCCACGAGGCAAACCCGGACGCGTGCTTCCTGGCGCGACAGCAGCTCCACCAGGTGGTCCGCCTTCACCGTTTGAGAGAGGGAAACCAACGCCAGGTGGACGGCCACGACCCGGAGTTACGGCAGCGCCTCCTGGACCAGCAGGCCTGTCGCCTTCACCATTTGAACGAGGCAGAGGCAGACCCGGCGGACGACCGCCACTCCCTGGCGCGACAGCCAACCCGGCTGGAGCACCGGGAGCGACGACGGCGCCTGCTTTCCGTCCTTCGCCGCCACCGCCAGAACATGGCCGACCACCTGCGCCCAGGCTCGGTGAGAGTCCGGGTCCGACTGGCGGTGCTGAGAATATTCCGCCAGGTCGAGGCAGGGGACTTGAAACTGGGCGAGCCGGGATTCCCTCGCCAGCGGGCCCCGGCGCATATGAGCGTCGCGGCAGTGAACAGCGAACACCGCCTGGAGTTCGTCAGCCTGTCACCCCACCGCCTACCGGCGGGCCTCCTGGTGAATTACGCGGTGCCAGAGAAAGAGGGCAGGGCGCCTATCGTCAACCGCCTAGCCAGCCAAGAGGTGGAGCGCCTGCTACAACCGAGCAGAGCTCGGGACAGCCGGAGCGCGGAAAGAAAAAGCCGGAGAGAGGAACGCCACCACCACGGCCACAATAAATCTGACGCAATGTTTACAGCGGCTCCGGGGAAAAATTCCGGAGCCGCTTTTTTTGCATAAGCAGGGGTGCCGCGCTGCGGCATCCGGTGTAGCGGCGTTTGTGTCAAATGCCGGGCCATCTTCCACACGGGCGCTTGACACAAGCGCCCCTACAACAACTCCGCAATCTGCGCCGCGTTTAACGCTGCGCCCTTGAGTAGTTGATCGCCTGAAACCCAGAACGAGAGCCCGTTTTCAAAAGCGCAATCCAAGCGCACCCGGCCGACCTGACAATTGTCTTTCCCAGCGACGCTGAACGGCATGGGATAACGGTTGCTCTGCGGTTCGTCCACGAGTTCCAATCCCGGTGCCTTGGACAAGAGTTCGCGCGCTCGTTCGAGTGAGATTGGCCGCTCAAACTCGGCGGTCACAGCGACTGAATGCGCGCGGTAAACTGGGACGCGAACGCACGTTGCCGAGACGCGGAGTTCCGGCAAGTGCATAATCTTGCGCGCTTCGTCTTGCATTTTAGCTTCTTCTTTTGTGTAGCCGCTCTCAAGAAATGAGTCGATGTGCGGCAGCAAATTGAAAGCGATTGGGTGAGGATAAACTGAATCTGCGTTCGGAACTGTAGCCGGGTTCGTTGATCCCGGTTCATAGGCGGATCCTGGTTCCCGTGCTGCATCTCTTGTTTGTCGGGTTAATTCCTCAACTCCTCGGGTGCCGCTGCCGGAAACAGCTTGATAGCTTGCAGCAAAAACCCGGCGCACGCGAAAGATCCTGTGCAACGGATAGAGCGCCATCAGCATAACGGTCGTCGTGCAATTGGGATTTGCGATAACGCCACGATGCCTGCTCAGATCTTCCGCGTTGATCTCGGGAATCACCAGCGGCACGTAATCCTCCATGCGGAACGCCGAAGACTTGTCGATCGCGATCGCATCCGCCTGGCACGCAATCGGAACATAATTTCGAGAGACATCGCCGCCGGCGCTGAAGAAGGCGATATCGATTTTGTTGAAGGATCCATCCGCAAGTTTCTCTACCGGGATGGATTCATCCCGGAATCGAATTGATTTGCCGACCGAGCGGGCCGAACCAATCGCGCGCAGACTTGCTACGGGGAAATTTCGCCGTTCCAGCACGCGCAGTAGCTCAGTGCCGGCGGCGCCAGTCGCGCCCACGACGGCGATGTGATAATCTCTCATGAGCATGTCGATTGTAACCTTACGCCCGCGTTGTGCAAAACACGCATAGGAAGGAATCGCTGGCCAGATTCGCAGCAATTCGAGCGTACGCCGAAAACAAGATGAAGAACATCCATATATCAATTCGCGATCAGCGGCTCACATTAAGAGAGAATGAAACGCCGATCCGCAATTACCCAGTGTCGACTTCGCGGTTCGGGATTGGGACAGAGCAGGGCAGCATGAAAACGCCGACAGGCAGGTTTTGCGTAGCAAAAAAGATTGGCGGCGACATGCCTAGCGGCACGATTTTTCGCAGCCGCGTGCCGCTCACGCCGGACGAACCGCTTCCTCCAACCGGGGATCTGGTGATGTCGCGTATTTTATGGCTGGACGGATTAGACGAGCAGAATGCCAATACACGCGACCGCTTCATTTACATCCACGGCACCAAACACGAGGACAAAGTCGGCATGCCCGCAAGCTGCGGTTGCGTCAGGATGCGAAACGCGGATGTCGTCGAACTGTTCGATTTGGTGGATGAGGGCACGCCGGTGGTGATTGAGGATTGAACCTACGCCTGCCGAGTTGTAGCCGGTATTGCGCGCGCGGCTAAACGTGACACATTCAGCAAGCATAAAATCTGGAAGCAATACATCCAAAGAACGCAAGAGAAACGTTGCTTCCGTGTGATTTTAAACGGGTACCTGCAGCTTGCGGCGAAAGGAGGCGAGATAGATTGAAATTTTTAAACGCGATCATGATCGTGGCCATTTTGGCCACTGCTTTGAGTTTTGGTGCTTGCGCTCAAAGGAAAGAGACCGTGACCACAAGCGCGGGAACGACCGGATACTCGAAATAAATCCGGCTCCCTGTTTGTGATACATCCAAAAAAGTTGAGAAAAAGCATTGCTTCCCCGTTGTTCCCTGCCTAAACAGACCGGAGCAACTTGCGGCGAAAGGAGGCGAGATAGATTGAAACTATTGAAAACGATCATGGTCGTGGCTGTTCTAGTCAGCGCTTTGGGACTCGGGGCTTGTGCGCAACACAAGGAGGTTGTGACTCCACCTATGGGGAAAACCGGAAAATAGCTCCGGCACTCGGCAATTTAATCTGGGCGGATTCGCCCAAGAGGCCAGGTCGTATTTCGGCCTGGCCTTTTTGCTTTCTCAATATCCATCCTCCTCACATGCACTGCGACGGAAAGGACAGATACAGCTGTTGGCTGACTCCCTTCCCATCTCTGCGGTTTCCCGCTAAGTTGCGGCAATGGAACTGAACGGCGAGCAAATCTCCCTCAGGGAACTTGCGGCCGTCGCTCTGGGAGGCGAAGCCGTTCACGTTTCTTCTCTCGCGCGTCCGCGGATTCTTGCGTCGCGCAAACTGATCGAACAAATCGTTGCGCGCGATGTGGTGGTCTACGGAGTCAACACGGGATTCGGCAAGCTCTCCGATGTCCGGATTCCGCATGCTGAATTGCGTCAGCTTCAGCTGAACCTGGTCCGCAGCCACGCCTGCGGAATTGGAAATCCGCTGTCCGAGGCCGAGGTGCGGGCGATGATGGTGCTGCGGGCGAATGTCCTGGCCCTGGGCTTGAGTGGAATCCGTTACGAGGCCATCGAGTTGCTTTGCGAATTGCTCAATCGGCGGGTGTGTCCTGTCGTTCCAGAAAAAGGCTCTGTAGGCGCTAGCGGCGATCTCGCGCCGCTTGCTCATCTGGCATTGACTCTCATCGGTGAAGGCGAAGCATTTTTTGAAGCGCAACGCATGTCTGGCGCTGAGGCGCTGCGGCGCGCTCAGTCAACGCCGCTGCAACTCGAAGCAAAAGAAGGCCTGGCACTGCTCAACGGCACCCAGGGGATGCACGCGGTCGGTGGGCTCGCGCTCCTGCGTGCGCAACGTGTCGCTTGTGTGGCTGACGTTGCCGGCGCGATGAGTCTCGAAGCGCTGAAAGGCACGCCTGCCGCTTTCGATTTGCGGTTACACGACGCGCGTCCGCACCCGGGCCAGAAAGCCGTAGCCGAACATCTTTTGTCGCTTATGGAGGGCAGTGAAATTCGCCAGTCGCATCTCAAGGGTGATCCACGCGTGCAGGACGCATACAGCCTGCGTTGCATGCCGCAAGTGCACGGAGCAGTCCGCGGCGCGCTGGCACATTGCGAAGATGTTTTGCTGATTGAATCCGCATCGGCCACCGACAATCCGCTTGTGTTCGCCAAAAGCGGGGAGGTAATTTCAGGCGGCAATTTTCATGGCGCGCCGCTCGCGCTGGCGTTCGATTATGCTGCGATCGCGATTGCCGATCTGATGAGCATGAGCGAACGCCGAACTGATCGACTGGTTAATCCCGACAAGAACGAAGGCCTGCCTGCATTTCTGGCGCGACATCCGGGCTTGGAATCCGGCTTTATGACTGCGCAGGTGGCTGCTGCTTCGTTGGTCAACGAAGCGCGCGTGCTCGCT
>Ga0209377_1003472_pt1 | contig 10087 bp, 10 predicted proteins | sample GraSoiAngelo_141_FD_185898 | JGI IMG/M metagenome (GOLD analysis project Ga0209377, IMG submission 185898) | Grasslands soil microbial communities from the Angelo Coastal Reserve, California, USA - 14_0929_12_40cm (SPAdes) (version 2) | ecosystem: Environmental > Terrestrial > Soil > Grasslands ...
GACGCAAGCGCGGTGAACATCGCCACGCCAGCGCTCGGACCATCCTTCGGGATCGCGCCCGCCGGGACGTGGACGTGCACGTCGGTCTTTTCGAACGCCGCCGCGTCGATGCCGAGCGCCGCCGCGCACGATTTCACGAGCGTCAGCGCGGCCTGCGCGGACTCCTTCATCACATCGCCCAACTGCCCCGTGAGAATCAGTCTTCCGCTCCCCGGCGTGCGGCTCGCCTCGACGAAGAGGATGTCGCCGCCAACAGGTGTCCACGCAAGCCCCGTAGCAACGCCAGGCACGGCTGCGCGCAGGGCGACCTCGTTCTCGAACTTAGTGGGGCCTAAAATCTCTCCGAGGTCCTTTTCGTCGATCTTCACGCTCTGGGCCGCGCCTTCGGCGATCCGCACCGCGGTGCGCCGGCACACCGCCCCGATCAGGCGCTCCAGCGACCTCACGCCCGCCTCGCGCGTGTAGTCACGGATGATGGCGGTGAGCGCCGCGTCGGTGATCTCGAACTGTTCGGGCTTGAGGCCGTTTTCCTTCAGCTGGCGCGCGAGGAGGTAGCGGCGCGCGATCTCGCGCTTTTCCTCCTGCGTGTAGCCCGGCAGCTGGATGATCTCCATGCGGTCGCGCAAGGGGCCCGGGATCGCGTCGAGCACGTTCGCCGTGGTGATGAAGAGCACGCTCGACAGGTCGTAGGGCACGCCGAGGTAGTTGTCGCGGAAGGTGTTGTTCTGCGCTGGATCGAGCACTTCGAGGAGTGCCGAGGACGGGTCTCCGTGGAAGCCCGCGCCAAGCTTGTCGATCTCGTCGAGCATCATCACGCAGCCGCGTGTCCCCGCCTTCTTCAGCGCCTGGATGATGTTGCCGGGCAGCGCGCCGATGTAGGTGCGCCGGTGCCCGCGTATCTCTGCCTCGTCGTGCACGCCGCCGAGCGACACGCGCACGAACTTGCGCCCCAGCGCCTTGGCGACACTCTGACCGAGCGAGGTCTTGCCGACCCCGGGCGGGCCGACGAAGCACAGGATCGGCCCATGGCCTTCGGGATTGAGCTTGCGCACCGCTAGAAACTCGACGATGCGCTTTTTCACCTGATCGAGGCCGAAGTGGTCGGCGTCGAGGATTCGCCTCGCCTCGGCCACGTCGATCGCATCGGGCCCGGGGCTCTTCCACGGCAGCTCGATGAGCCAGTCGAGATAGGTGCGCACCATCGAGTACTCGCCCGAGGCGTCGGACATGCGCTCCAGGCGCTTCAGCTCCTTCATCGCCTGCTTCTCGACTTCCTCGGGCATGCCCGCTTCTGCGATGGCCTTCTTGAGCTCCTCGAGCTCCGCGGCTTGGCCCTCGTCGCCTTCGCCCAGCTCCTTCTGGATCGATTTCATCTGTTCGCGCAGCAGGTACTTGCGCTGGGTCTCGTCTAGGCTCGCCTTGGTGCGCTCGTCGATCTCGCGAGAGAGCTTGAGCACCTGCAGCCGGTGCGCGAGGTGCTCGAGCACGCTGTCCATCCGCTTTTCCAGGTCGACCGTTTCGAGCAGTGCCTGCTTTTCGGCGACTTCGATGTCCATGACGCCGGCGACGAGGTCGGCGAGCGCCCCGGGCGAGGAAATGCCCTGGATGGCTGCGACCAGCTCCTGCGGAGTCTGCGGAAGGAGCTCGAGGACCTGGAGCGCGCGCTCCTTCAGCTGTACGAAGCGCGCCTCGATTTCCTTGCCCGCGGCCTCCGGGTCTTCGATCCGTCCGACGCGCGCCACCGTGAACGGATAGCCCTCGAGATACTCGACCACGCGGAAGCGCTGCTGCCCCTGGCAAATGACGTGATGCGTGCCGTCGGGCGTGGTGACGTAGCGCACGATGTGGGCAACCGTGCCGACGAGGGAAAGCTCGTCCGGCCCGGGCTTCTCGGTCTCCGGGTTGCGCTGGAAAAGGACGCCGACCGGGCGCTTCGCCTTCGCGGCTGCTTGAGCGGCTGCGATCGAGGCTTCGCGGCCGAGCGCGATCGGCAGGATCATGCCGGGAAAGAGCACCATCCTACGCACGGGCAGAATGATGAGCGCGTCCTCCGGAAGCGCGACCGTCCCGTCAGTTGCCGACCGGGACGCAGCGGCGCTCGCCTTTTCGCCCGGCGGATTCCGGTCCCCGCTGTCGAGTTCCAGATTCATATCGTCACCCCATCCTTCGCAAATCGAGCGTCAAGCAGCCGTTTGCAAGGCGCCGATCGACCAACTGGAATTGGCCGGCAGGCAGCGCGATGCGGCGCTCGAAGCGGCCATAGGGGATTTCCAGCCGGTAAATGATGGCGCGCTGATATTCCACCGGAAAAGCGCGTTCGCCGCGGACGACGACGCTCCCGGATTCGAGGGAGACCTCGAGTTCGCTCGCGGCGACCCCTGGGAGCGCGACGCTGAGCGTGAGTCCGTCGACCGTCTCGTAGAGGTCGACCGGCGGCTCCCAGCCCGGCGCTTCAGCCGCGCCGACCTGGAAGAGCCGGCGCTGTAGCCTCTCAGTGCCCCGGAGCAGTTCCAGCGCTTCGGCCCACACCCATGACCGTGGATCGCGATATGTCATTCAAGCCTCTTGGACGCAAGCTTGCCGGAGCCCTTCCCCGCAGCTTGATCTCGATCAAATGGGGGCTCACCCGGGAAGAACAAGCCCGCGTCGCCGCCTTCCGCTACAGCACTGGAACTAAAGAGGAATGGCGAGAAGCGTGTCGACGCTACGGCTGTCTAGCACGACGAGCTTTTCCTCGAACCGCGAGTCGTTCCCGTCGAGGCGGATCCTGTCCAGGTAGCGGCCACCTGCAAAGAGCATCGAATCGCCGGTGTGCATGATGCGCACGACCTGGAAGTTCGAGGTCGCGCGCGCCGTATTCCCATCGATCCGCTCGATGAGGGTCGATGAGACGGTGTGCCGGTAACGCTGCGCCTCGTAGATATTGGCATGCCGCAGCGCGGAGACCCGGTCGCGCAGCATCGCGCGCGAATCGGCGTAAACGATGGACAGCGGCAGGCCGCGTTCGTAGTTCTCCGCGGTGGTGATGCGGTAGCGGCCCTTCTCCACGAAGAACCCCGGCCAGTCCTCCAGCCGATCGTCGTCGATGGCGTGGACGTAGCGGGAGATCAGATTTTCGACGTTCAGCTGGAGTTCGACATCCATGTCCGGATTCCCGCTTGGGTGGGAATGACGGAAGCTCACAAGCCCATGTGCCTGCGGTACTGCTGCCACAGCCCGCGCACCGAGGTCTCGGTGACGCGAGACTCGTTCGACTCGACCGTGCGCCCACCCATCTCGACGAACGACGAACGTTCCGACGCACCTGCCGCGCCGCGCTGGACGAACCCGGTCGCGGCGCCGTCCTCGAGCGAGATGTAGCCCGCCGGGCCGACGAGGTTGGCCTGCTTCATGCGACGCTCGGTCATCTGCGCGTCGTCCGACGCATAGCCGAAGCAGGTCCACACGAGCTCGGTCCGGCCTACGCCCTTCGGCAGCACCTGGCGCACGGCGAGGCTGTTCATGATCTGCTGCAGCACGAATCCCGGGAACACGGTGAGGATCTGCAGGGTGACGCCATCGCCGTACTCGTCCACCGATTCGAGCATCTGCGGCGCCTCCAGACGGTAGCCGCCCGAGACCGAGCGCATGCCGGCTTTCTCGTATTCGTCGCCGCTCGAATCGGTCTTCATCATGGTGAAGCTCACGTGGCTGCCGCCCTCGCCGCCGACGACGACCCCGCCCTTCTGCTCCAGGCGATTCAGACGGAAAGTCGAGAAAAAGAGATGCAGCAGGCTCGCGTGATAAGTGTCCTTCACGTTCTCGAAGTAGAGCTTCCAGTTGCTCTGCAATACCTGGGTGTAGCCGCCGAGGATCTTTACCGGTTGCTTCATGACGCGGCGAATGCGCGCCGCGACCCCGGGGCCGATGTACCGCTCGACCGGCGGGGTCTTGTCGGAGAGTGTCGCGAACATCAGTCCGCAGAAAACCTCGACACGAAATTTCCGCGGCGCCTCGCTCTCGGGCGCCGCGTCGGCGGGCATGCCGCCCTTGCCCTGCACGCCGCGGCGAAACGCCACCGCGGTAAGGTCGCCGCGCAGGTCGTAGGTCCAGTTGTGATAGACGCAGACGATCTCTTTTAGGTTGCCGCGATCCTTGAGGCACAGGAGCGCGCCGCGGTGCGCGCAGCGGTTCTCGAAGCAGCGGATCGCGCCGGTCTCGTCGCGCGTCACCACCACCGGCATCTCGCCGGCAAAAGTGGTCTTGAAGTCGCCCTTCTCCGGCAGCTCGGCTTCGAGCCCGAGGAAATTCCAGGTGTCGCCGCGGTAGATGCGCTCCTGCTCGCGGCGGTAGACGTCCTCGTCCTGGTATATCCAGTAGGGAACGCGGGCCAGGCCTTCGGCCGGCCACGCGCGTGCTGCGGGACCTGCGGACAAGGGAATATCCTTATCGGGAATTTCGTTCAGGACGATTCTAGCACCGGTAAAATGGCGCGAGACCGAGGAGAACGTCGATGAGGCGCATGATCGCCTGGCTGCTCGCCGCCGCGCTGTGCGGATTTCCGCTTGCGCTGCACGCGCAGCCGACGGCGTACCCGAACAGGGCGGTCAGGATCGTCGCCCCCTTTCCCGCCGGCGGCAGTGCCGACGTCATTCCGCGCATCATCGGCGAGAAGCTGTCCCTCAAGTGGGGCCAGCCCGTCATCGTGGAGAACCGCGCGGGCGCCGCGGGCAACATCGGCGCGGAGTACGTCTTCAGGGCCGAGCCCGACGGCTACACGCTGCTGTCCTCGCCGCCGCCGCCTCTCATCATCAATCCGAACCTGTACCGGAATCTTCCCTTCGACCCGACTCAGTTCGTGCCGGTAGGCATCATGATCGCGATCCCCAACGTGGTCCTCGTGAATCCCAAGGTGCCGGTGAACGACATCCGTGAGCTGATCGCCTACGCCAAAGCGAACCCGGACAAGCTCAACTACGCCTCGCAGGGGAGCGGGACGACCTCGCACCTCACTGGCGAGATGTTCAAATCGATGGCGGGCGTGCGCCTCACCCACGTCCCCTACAAGGGCAGCGCGCCGGCGCTCACCGACCTGCTCGCCGGGCAGGTGGAAATGATGTTCGACAATCTCGGCGTGTCGCGACAGCACGTGGTAAGCGGCAAGCTGAAGCTGCTCGCGGTGTGCAGCGAGAAGCGCGTCGCGTCGCTTCCCGACGTGCCCGCGCTTGCGGAGATTCTCCCGGGATTCGAGGCGGTCGCCTGGTTCGGCATCGTCGCACCGCCGAAGACGCCGATGCCGATCGCCGAGAAGATCTCCGCCGCCGTAGCCGAGGCGCTGAAGCTGCCCGAGGTGCGTAAGCGCCTTGCCGATCTCTCCGCCGAGTCGATCGGCAGCACGCCGGCGCAGATGGCGGCGTTCATGAAAAAAGACGCCGAGCGCTGGCGCGGGGTGATCCGCTCCGCCGGGGTCAAGGCGGATTAGGTGGGGCTGCCGCGCATCGCCATCGCCACCGGCGATCCCGCAGGGATCGGCCCTGAAATCGCGCTCAAGGCGGTGCTGGCTCCGCAGGTAAAAAAAATCTGCCGGCCGCTGCTCATCGGTGATCGCGGCGCTCTCGAGGCGCATGCCAACGCCTGTGGACTCGAGCCGGACCTCCGCTGCGTGACGCGCGCCGCCGACGCGAATTGGGGCGACGGCGCGCTGACTCTGGTCGAGCGCAAGCAGTTCAAACCCGGCGAGCTGCACATCGGTGCGATCGCAGCGCCGCACGGCGAAGCCGCGCTCGATTCCGCGAAGACCGCGATCGACGCGGCGCTCGCCGGCGAGGTGGACGCAGTGGTCGCCGCGCCGCATACGGAAAGCTCGATCAAGCTCGCCGGAATCGAGTTCGACGGCTATCCCACGTTCGTCGCGCGCTGCGCCGGCGTTTCGCCCGAGGACGCGTTCCTCATGCTCTGCTTCGACTCGGGCGGGACTGAAATGCGCATTGCGCACGCGACGCTGCACGCGAGCCTGCGCCGGGCGATCAAGCTACTCACGCGCGACCGCGTGCTGAACGCGATCCGCTCGGCCGATTCCGCGCTGCGCCGCATGGGCATCGCCCACCCGCGCATCGCCGTGTCAGGGCTCAACCCCCACGCAGGCGAAGGCGGCCTCTTCGGCGACGAGGAACAGGCGATCATCGGCCCGGCGATCGCCGACGCGAAAAAGAACGACGTCGACGCCGAGGGCCCGTTCGGCGCCGATACCATGTTCCTGAAGAAAGGCTACGATGCCTTCGTCGTCATGATCCACGACCAGGGCCACATCATGGCGAAAACGCACGCCTTCTCCGGCGCCGCGGCACTCACGCTCGGCACGCCGGTGCTATTCTCCTCGGTCGCGCACGGCAGCGCGCTCGACATCGCCGGAAAGAACCGCGCCGACCCGGGTGCGATCATTTCCGCGATCGAGCGGCTCGCCGGCGCCTCTTCGACGAGATAGAGGGATGGAAGACAAGCTCACGATTTCGGCTCTCCGGCAAATGAAGCGCGACGGCCGCAAGATCGTCGGCGTGGTCGCCTGGGACACCGAGATCGCGAGAATTGCGGACCGCGCGGGCGTGGACCTGATCTCGGTGGGTGATTCCGTAGGCATGAATCTCTGGGGGCACGCGACGGATGTCGAGGTCACCGTGGACGAGATGCTCATCTGCTGCAAGGCCGTGCACCGCGGAGTGACGCGCGCCCTGGTCAGCTGCGACATACCCGATGGCCCGACGCAAAAAGGAGCCGACGCCGCAGTCAGTGCCGCAGTGCGCTTCTCAAAAGAGGGAGGGGCGGACATGGTGAAGGTCTTGGGCGATCCGGGCGTGGTGAAAGCAATCGTTCGTGCGGGCGTCCCGGTCTTTGCCGAATTCCATGGGGAGGAACGTCCTGTCGACGAGCTGGTGGAGGAAGCAAGGCGGTTGGAAGACGCCGGCGCCTCGGTTCTCGACTTCAGGCACTCCGGTCCCTTGGCCGGCCCCGCGGTCGTGCGCGCGGTTTCCATTCCGGTCATCGGGGGCCTCGGCGGCGGGCCTTGGCTCGACGGGCGGGTGCGCCTCGCTCACACCGCCATCGGCTACGCGGCGAAATGGATCGACGCCAAAGCAGAAACCTACGGCAATGCCGCGAAACTGAGCCTCGACGCCTTCCGCGCCCTGATCGACGACGTGCGTTCAGGCCGGCAAATCAAAGGCGGTTAAACGTGCCCACAGCTCTCATCGACGGCGTCAAGACGAACTACGAAGTCATCGGCGACGGCCCGCCCTTGCTGATGTACGCACCCGCGGGCTTCGACGCGACCCTGGACAAGTGGAAGACGCAGGGCGTGTACGCCAGGATCAAGCTGCTCGATCATCTGCCAAAAAAATACACCTGTATCGTTTTCGACCGGCGCGAGACTGGGCAATCGGGCGGGCGCGTCGAGCTCATCACTTGGGCGCACTACGTCGCCCAAGGCAAAGGCCTGCTCGAGTATCTCGACTTGAGGCGCGCCCATCTCATGGGCGGCTGCATGGGCTGCTGCCCGGTCGTCGCTTTCGGCGTCGCCCATCCCGAGATGGTGATGAGCATGATCCTATACTGGCCGGTGGGCGGCGCGAAATACCGCATCAGCACGCACAAGCGCTTCGCCGATCATCTCGCTTACGTCGAGCAGCGTGGGCTCGCGGGCGTGGTCTCGCTGGTGATGCAGGAAGGAAAAGCGTTCAACGCCGAGCCGCGAGGCGGGCCCTGGGCATCGGTGATCAAGAGCGACCGCGCCTTCGCCGATGCCTACGCGAAGCTGGACGCCGGCAAATACGCGCAGCTCGTCGCCGACATGTGCCGCACGCTATTCGACCGCGACACCTCTCCGGGCGCCGAGCCGGAGGACCTGCTGCGTTGCGAGATCCCGGCGCTCGTCATTCCGGGACGCGATGCGTCGCACGCGACCTCGGCGGCGCGATACCTCGAAGAGTGCCTGCCCAAAGCGGAGTACTGGGACGTTCTTCCCGAAGCGCAGACGGAGCAGACCGCTCCGCCGCGGCTGCTGGAGTTCCTCGATAAAGCCGGCGATCGGCGCGGAACTACAGCGACCTGATCTGCACCTTGCGCCACTTGATGGCGCCACCGGGGGCATCCTTGGGGCCGTTGCCGAACTGCAGGGCAAACGGTCCCTCCGCGTGCTTGCCGTCCCGAACGTCGACGGTCTGGACTCCGTTCAGCACAACAGTCAGCTGCGAGCCCTTGGCGGTGATCTCGTAGGTGTTCCACTTGCCGCCGGCTTTCGGCATGGGCGAGACCTTGGCAACGTTGACGATCGCTCCGGTGCCATACTCCGGCTCCGGACGCTGGTCGTAGATGTTCACTTCATAGCATGCGACCGCGCCGACCTTGGTGCGATCGGCGCAGCGCAGGAAAATGCCGCTGTTCGTCGTGTGATCCGCCCAGAACTCCGCCTTGATTTGAAAGTCCTTGTAGGAATTATTCGTGAGGAGATATCCGCCCTTGCCCTTGTCGGCGACGATGGCACCGTCTTGCGCTCTCCAGTTGGCGTCGCCGATGGGGCTGAAGTTGCCCATGCCGGCGGACCCGTCGATGAGCGTGGTCCAGCCCGAGTCGGACCATGGCATGTACGAACAGCCGAAAACACCGAACGCGATGACCAGTAGTCCCGCAGTGATGACGGATAAGCGTTTCATGGTGGTCTCCTCCTTTGTCTTGCGCTAAGCGGGTCGCGCTACTGCCACGCGCGATTGTCGACGGTATTCTCGTAAGTGGCGCCAGGCACCGTCATGTTCCATTTGACCGTCCAGTTGTAGGTGTCCTCGAAGCGCTCGCGCGTGTAAGGTTGCGGCGCGGCGTGGAGCAGGCGCCAGGTCTGGAACTCGTGGGGTTCCAAGAGCCCGCCGGTCTCGCGGATGAAATAGTGGACGTAAGGCGTGGGGTCCTTCTCGATCTCCTTGACCGCCCTCGCCTGCGCGCGGAACATCTTCGCGAGGGTCGGGCCGTCCAGATCGTCGCCCGCCGCCTCGCTGCGCGTGGAATGGGACTCGATCAGGATGCGCAGACCCCACTTCTGCGCCACGCTGATCCAGGGCTCCATGAGGCTCGCAGCGGCGACCTTACCGTCGCGAACTGCTTCGAGCCGCTTGAGCATCGACCCCGCGTTGGTCCTCTTGACGTGCTCCGGCGCAAGGAACCCCTCCATCATCTTCAGCGTGGTGAAGTCCGAGCCGTTGTTAGGCGTCACCGCGATCGGCTTGTCTTTCAGCATCTCGGGTTCGTAGTACTTGGAGTCGCGCGCGACGACGATGGCGAACTTCGACATGGAGGCACCGAGAGCCACGATCTTGCGCCCGCGCAGACCCTGCGTGTTGGCTTCGACGGCGCGCTTCATGATCCCCCATTCGCACATGCGGTACTGGTCGATGCCGCCTTCGTTGTACACCGAGTCGAGCGGGCGGTCGAAGACGGAATCGAACTTGACGAAGTGGGAGGTCGTGACCTGCGCCATGCCCGGCGTGGTCACGAACTCGAGGTCCAGGCCCTCGTCCTTGAAGAAGCCCTTGTCGCGGGCGACCAGCACGGGCAGGTCGTGCACCGCGTTCATCGTCGCTACCTGGGGTTTGGTTCTTTCCTTGACGGTCATGATACGTTCTCCTATATGGACCGAGACTCCCTCGGTCTCATGTCGCGATGCGTCGATGCCGATGATCCCTCTACATCCGCTCGGCTGTCAACGGCGAGAGGGCCTCAGCAGCACTCCCAGCCGGCCCCCTCCTGCACCGCGAGCGCGTCCTTCAGCCAGGCATAGGGAAGATCGTCGACGACCACCTCCGCCACCGGCTTGAACAGCTTGAACTGGTAGCGCTGTTCCGCGATCCAGAACATGACCACCGTCTCGATCGGCGCACAGCCGGGGAGCGTACAGGCGACCTCCGCAACGGAGACCGCCGCCTCTTTCGGAAGGCCGAAGCGCTCACGCGTCCACTGCTCCACGCGGTCGACGGCCTGGAGGCGTTCGGGACCTTTCCTGAAGGGCGCGAACATGGCTCCAGCCTATCAGACTGCGCCCCCTGTTCGCGTGCGGTGCGGCAGGCCG
>Ga0209377_1003480_pt1 | contig 10079 bp, 10 predicted proteins | sample GraSoiAngelo_141_FD_185898 | JGI IMG/M metagenome (GOLD analysis project Ga0209377, IMG submission 185898) | Grasslands soil microbial communities from the Angelo Coastal Reserve, California, USA - 14_0929_12_40cm (SPAdes) (version 2) | ecosystem: Environmental > Terrestrial > Soil > Grasslands ...
GAGCTATGGAATCGAATGGTATCCGGGCTCGGACAACCTCGTCGAGAACAACATCTTCCAGCACGTGACGTCGCCGTTCCTAGTCGGCACCGGGAGTGGCGACGTGATTGCCTACAACTTCTCGATCGACAATCTCTACAATCCGGGCGGCGGCGGGTGGATGCAGCCCACCTACGCCTCCCACAACGGCGGCGACGCGATGTTGTTGATCGAGGGCAACGACGGACTGGGGGCGGGGACCGACAACATCCACGGCACGCATCACTTCCTGACCTTCTTCCGCAACCACTTCTACGGCGACCCGAACAAGACGGCGAACACCGCGACGATACACCTGTGGCGGTACTCCCGGTTCTTCAACGTCGTCGGCAACGTGCTCGGGCGGCCCGGATACTACACGACGTACGAGACCGACCTCGGCACGGATGACGTCGACATCTATTCGTTTGGACAGCCGGACTCGAGTGGGTCCGGCGATTCGCGGACGCGGGAAACCGCCATGCGATGGGGGAACTACGACACCGTGAGCGCGAGGTCCCGCTTCGACGCCGCGGAGGTCCCGTCCGGCTTGACGAACTTCTCGAGTGCCGTCCCGACGAGCCAAGTGCTTCCGCCCTCCTTCTATCTGTCCGTCAAGCCGAGTTGGTGGGGCACGATGCCGTGGCCCGCCATCGGCCCCGACGTCGCCGGCGGGGACATCTCCGGCTACGCGGGGCACGCCTACACGATCCCGGCGCGTCGCTGCTACGAGAGTGCGGCGATCGATCCCGCATATGGCGGCAGCAACGTGCGCTTCTTCGACCCCGCCGCGTGCTTTGGGACCGCGGGCTCGCCTCTGGGGACCCCGCCGGGCTGGTTGCCGGATACAATCTTCGGGATCGGCACGAACGTCCTCCTCGTCGGCGTCGTGGCCGCGATTGTGTTCATCCTCATCCTTGCGGTCTGGAGACGTCGGCGCCGTCAGCCTGAACAGGAGAACGGAAGCGGCGAGACCCCCACCGAGCGGTCTGAAGACCGAAGAGATTGAGACCCTCTTGCGTTGCAATGGAAAGAGTCTAGTAACGCAGAAACCTGAAGGCCCTCCGGTACGTCGAAATGGATTCGCCAACCGTCCCCGAAGCAGCTCCTCGACTCCGGTTCGGAGTCCAGAAACACTGGGCAAGGAATCTCCACTATGACTTCCGACTGGAAATTGGGACGGCCCTCGTCTCCTGGGCGGTGCCGAAGGGGCCAAGCAAAGATCCGAAGGTAAAGCGCCTCGCGGTCCATGTTGAGGACCACCCGCTCGACTACCTTCTGTTCGAGGAAACCCTTCCTGAAGGTCAATACGGGGCGGGCGAAGTCATCGTATGGGACTTCGGCGAGTATTCGATGGTCGGACCGGAAGGACCCGACGCGGCGGCCGCGCTCAGCGACGGCATCATGCGATTCGCCCTGTATGGCACGAAACTTCGGGGAGAATGGTCAATCGTAAAAACCAGAATGGGAAACGGAACGCGTGAGAATTGGCTCTTGCAGAAGATCCAGGACGAATTCGCCGAAGAAGGGTACGACCCCGAAACGCAGCCGGCATCCGCGTTGTCCGGGAAGGTTCCACGAGGAAAGCGTTGACCGCTCTCTCATGCCCGGCGCGCGCGAAGAGCGTCTCGAGCTTGCATCCCATTAACCCCGAGCCCAAAGTCCCAATTCGCATGCTATCCGTCCCGCCGCAACCGGACGAAGACTTGGTACGTGACGGCGTCCCAGGCGTTGTGAATTCCGATCACAAGCAGCATGAGCGCGGCCCCGCCGACGAGGAAAAGCGCGGGGCGCACGGAGTACAGAGCGACGTATGCCGAGATCGCAAGAATCGCGTATGCCGCAACCGGAAGCAGAACATGGAACAACCAGTCCTCGAACACCGGTTCGTAAACGCGTTGCATGCGCATGCGCCGGGTCACGATGACGACATAGGCGACACCAAGGAGACCAACAACTCCCCAGAGAGCGGCGACAATGAGCGGTTCGTCCCACGGTGCGCTCACGATGGCCGAGAGCACCAGCACGACTCCGAAGTGAACGACGCTTGGGGTTGCGAACGCGCCCCCGGCTTGCGCCTCCCCTCGGCCGAGCGGCTTGGAGGCAATGAGGGTGATGACGACGAACTGCAACCCGATCAGGGCGCCGGCCGACGAGCCGACGATGACGTAGAAGTTCTCCCATCCATCGAATACGCTCATGATCGGTTGAGCTCCCTCGCGGACGGAATTCGCCGGTAGATGTCGTCGCTGACCTTCTCCATCCACGTGACGACCTTGCCGTCGAGTTCCTCTTGGATCGCGATGTGCGTCATCGCGCTGTCATGCGTGGCACCGTGCCAGTGCTTCTCTCCTGGCGGACACGAGACCACATCCCCGGGATGAATTTCTACGACAGGACCTTCCCAGCTTTGCACGAAGCCGCGACCTGCCGTTACGATGAGCGTCTGACCGACTGGATGGGAATGCCACGCTGAGCGAGCGGCGGGTTCGAACGTAACGCTCGCCCCTTGCACGCGTCCGGGCGCGGTTGATCGGAACAGCGGTTCGAGTCGCACTTTACCGGTGAACGATTCCATAGGTCCCTCGCTCGACGATCGAGAACCGCTTCTCTTGATGTCCATATGCTTCACTCCTTCTCTCGCTCGACTCACGCGCCAAAGCTGGCGCCGTCGATCACAAACCGGTAGTGCACGTCGCCGCGCTCCATGCGTGCATAGGCGTCGTTGATCTGCTTCGCCGTGATGAGTTCGACGTCCGCGACGACTCCATGTTTCCCGCAGTAGTCGAGCATCTCCTGCGTCTCAGGAATCCCGCCGATGTTGGAGCCCGCGAGCCGTCTGTTGCCGTGGATGAGCATGGCCGCGTCGAGAGGGGTGGAGGCGGGCGGCAATCCCACGAGGACCATGGTCCCGAAATTCCGCAGGAGCGTCAACTGCATGTTGAGATCGTGCGGCGCGCTCACCGTATCCACGATGAGGTCGAACGTCCCTTCAAGGGCCTCGAGCGCGCCAGGTTCCTTCGTGGCGACGAATCGCTTGGCGCCCAGCCGAGCCGCGTCTTTCTCCTTGTCGCGCGACCCGCTGAGCACCGTGACGTCCGCACCCATCGACGCACCAAACTTCACCACCATGTGGCCCAGACCACCCAGGCCCACGACGGCGACCTGGTCGCCTCGCTTGCACCCGAATTGCCGTAGAGGCGAGTACGTGGTAATGCCGGCGCACATGAGCGGTGCGGCACGCGCTGGGTCCAGTCCCTTCGGGACGCGCACCACGTAGCGCTCGTCAACGACCATGTCCGCCGTGTACCCTCCGTATGTCCAGTTCTGCCCGTCCCGCTCGAGGCTGTCGAACGAGAACGTGACGCCCTCCACGCAGAACATCTCGCGGCCCGCGCGGCACTCCGGGCATGTGCGACACGAATCGACGATGCAGCCCACGCCGACGAGGTCGCCCTCGCGGAATCGGGATGCGCTCGCCCCTAGGGATAGGACGCGGCCGACGATCTCGTGGCCTGGAACGACCGGAAAATGCGTGGTCCCCCAGTCGTCGTTCACCTTGTGCACGTCGCTGTGGCAGATGCCGCAATACAGAATCTCAATCTCGACGTCGTGCGATCCCGGATCGCGCCGCTCGATTGTCATGGGCGCAAGCGGCGCCTTGGCCGCGCGGGCGCCGTAGGCAGGAGTCTTCTTGGTCATGGCCAGGCGAGAACCGGTGCTCGGGTAAGTCTCTTGTGCAGCCCTCCGGATGTGAACCCATACGAGTCTAATCCGACGTTCTGTAAGCTGTGCGGGAATCTCCTTGCGACTCACTCGATCTCCCAATCCTCCCCGTAGCACACGGCCCCGACCTTCTCGGCGACCCGTTGCGAGGCAACATTCTCCCATGACGTACTGTAAAGAGGCAGAAGTCCCCGGCGGCGGACTGCGGTAGCCCAGGCGGCGACCGCTGCCGTGGCATGGCCCCTGCCGCGCATCGAATCCAGGGTCTCAACGCCCGCCTCGGCACCCAAGGGAGAAAGGCGAGCGCAGTAGCAAATCGACACAGCGCTTCCGTTCACGACCGCGGCGGTGATCGGTCCGATATCGACGCCGGCCAGATGCGGGAGCATCCACGAAAATCCGGCCTCGAGCATGCGGCGGCCCCTCTCCTTCGTAATCAACGCCGCGTCTGTGGGCTCTTGCGTACCTTCCGGAATCAGATATGCCGGCCCGCGGTACTCCCGGGTGATTGGGCCATGCCCTTCGAGCGCGGCTCGAATCGCCGAGGCAACGCGTGGCGGACGAATCAGGTCTTTGGCCGATGGCTCGGATCGGCAGAGCACCTCGAGCTTGCGCGCCAAGTCGTCGGGAATGTCGTGGCGAAAGAGCCAGGCGTTGCCATCCTGCCTTCGCCCCATGAAGAATCGGGGCGGACCGCCCGGGCGGCTCCACGGTCGACCTAACGAACGGATTCGACCGGCCGCGTCGCATTTGAAGAGGGTCGCGATATGGATCCTCATCAACTGCTCACTTGATTCGGAGATCACGTTTCCAGACCCTCGACCGACATGCGCTGCCAGGCTTTCGGAGACCGGTCAATCGCGGCTCATCGTCGTGGCGACGTCGGCGAGGTTGCCCTCGGCATCGGCCAGTGTCCACCAGGCGGGCGCGTACTTGTCGGTGACGAGGCGGCCGCCTGCGGCGATCGCGGCGGCGATCCGCGCCTTGGCCTGGTCCGGCGGCACCCAGATGTCGAGGTGGATCCGGGTGACCTGCGGGTCGGGCGTGTCGATCTTCTGGAACCAGATTGACGGCCCGCGGCCGCGTGGATCGACCAGGTCCTCGGGGCTGTCCTCGCGGTCCTGGTATCCAAGCACGGCGCGCCAGAACGGCTTCACCTTGGGGATGTCAAATGCGTCGATCGTGATGAGGACCGTCTCCACCATCGCGGGGTCGGCGGGGACGCCGAGCTTGCGCGCGATCGCCGAGATCTTCCGAGCCCACTCGAGGTCGCGCTCGCTCAGCCCATAGTAGTCGGCCGCGACCGTGATCAGCCTCACGGTCACGCCCTCGTGCCGCAGGTCAATGTCCGGGTGGTGGTGGTCCTCGAGGCCGCCCAGCTCGCTGATTGCGTTCACGAGCCGGGCGCCGGCCGCGAACGACCCGGTCCGGAAGTGCGCGCACGCTCCTTCGCCCACCACACGCCAATCCTCGACGCCATCGGATTCGTGGAACCGCCGCGTTGTGATCCGTTCGCTCATGCTCTCACCGTAACCCGTTGAATGCGCGAACGGCCGCAAGCTATAAGACGATTCATGGGACCGAGGCGTGTCGCCGAGTTCCGCTCGAACCACGAAGCCGTTCAAACCGCCCGATTGGTGCACGGCTGGAGAAAACCGCTCTGGTTCAGATCCCGTCGGGCGCACTCCCTGCGTGCGTTGCTCCCCACGGCCGATACGAGTGGATCGGCGCTCCTTCGCCTGCCTCGTTTGGCCTCTTCCCGATATCACATGGTGATGACGAGCTTCCCTCGAGCGTGTCCCTCTCCCAGGTAACGTAACGCCTCCGGGACCTCACGCAACGAATAGGATCGGTCAATGACCGGCGTGACCTTCCCGGCTTCCATGAGCTCCTTCAGAAGAGTCAGGTCCTCCTTGTTGCGCTTCGCGATGAACGAAACCAGCTTCTGCTTCCTCCGGAGGCGCGACACCAGGGGCGCCGTGAGAAGGGGGAGAATCGATATTTTCTTGCGGCCCGATTGTCCAACCATTACGAGGGTCCCGTTCGGGCTCAATACGCGCCGGCACTCGGAGAATGAATGGTTCCCGGCGACGTCGAAGATCAGGTCATAACGCGCACCATCTCGCGTGAAGTCCTCTCGGGTGTAATCGATGACCCGGTCGGCGCCAAGCGACCGGACCATGTCCACGTTCCTCGGGCTGCACACCGCAGTCACGTCCGCTCCGAACGACTTGGCGATCTGCACGGCAAACGTACCCACGCCTCCCGACGCACCGTTGATCAGGACCTTCTGCCCCGGCCGAATGTGTCCTTTGTCACGAAGGCCCTGAAGGGCGGTGATTGCCGCCACAGGTACCGCGGCCGCTTGCTCGAACGTCAGGTTGGCCGGCTTCCGGACGATTCCAACCCTGCGAACGGAGACATACTCGGCAAAGGTCCGTATGCTCATGCCGAAGACCTCATCGCCGGGTTGAAATTCGGTCACGTTCCCGCCAACCGCCTCGACCCGCCCCGCCAAGTCCCCTCCCAAAACAGCGTTCTTGGTCCTGGGCTTGAACAGCCCGCCCAGCATCAAGCGGATGATGTACGGCTTGCCTCTCATGGAGTGCCAGTCGCCTGCATTGACGGAGGCCGCCTGAACCCGTACCAGCACGTGATCGTCCTCGACGGCCGGCTTCTCGATCTCTCGGAGTTCGAGGACATCCGGTGAGCCGTACTTGGATCGGACAATCGCTTTCATTGGATCCTCCTTCGCTTCGGTCGGATGCCAGCGGGGTACTTAGCCCTTCACCCCTGGAGGAGACGCATACGAGCCTGCTCCCCGTCGGGAGCACTCGATTTTTGCCGACACAGTCCAGTCGGCTATCGCCCTGATGGCTACTCAACCGTCGGCCTCGACGTCATGCTCTGCGACTACCTTTTCGATGGGAACGTTGCGAAGTATCGAGGTTGGCGCGCGCAGCCGCAAGAGCTCGGCCGGGTGGACGGCCAGTCAGCCAACTATCACGGACGATAATCGCCAGCAACGGATTTATCGAACCTGGCGCGGCTGGGTACGGCCGTTCTATGGGACAACTGCGCTCCGTTCCGTCAGCGGTGCTCCTGGCCCTTGTCTCGCCAACCTCGGAGCCGGGCAAGAAGGTCGCGGATACCTCCAAAGCAATGCCCCAAGGTCGTGCGAGCGCCGTTTCCAAGCCGAGTGCGCTCGCGGCGTTCCTGCTCATGACCCCCGAGGAGAAGTTCGACCTCGAGGCGATCAACTCGATCGACTTGCCCGCCCTGGTGGTCGAGGCGCGCGGCGACAAACGGGTCCTGCGCGAAGTCTTCCGGACGGCGCAGGCGCTGTTGCCCCGCGTGCGCGCCGAAACCGAGGACCCGCTCCTGGTCAGCGCAATCCTGCGCAAGAAGACGCTGGACTGGTACCGGCGGAGCCCGACGGATCCGAATTGGGCGGAGTACATGCCGCTCCGGTTGGGCGGAATCTTTTACGAATCCAGGGTGCCGGGCGGCCGCCTGAGTCGGAAGCTCTCCGTGCGGCTGACGCTTCTGATCAATGAGTGCGTCCAAGCGAGCGGGACCATGGCGTTCCTTCGCGCCGGGGTCAACGGGCTCTTTCGAGGCTCCGCGATGGTGGCGAGCATGATGCAGTTCGCGTTGGGCTCCAAGCGGCCGCGTCTCACGCAACAAGTCGCGCAGGCGTATCTCGACGACCTCGCCGCGTGCGGCCGCAGCGGCGGCGAATCGCTACCCCTCGAGCGCCTCAGCGATCTGGGCCGACGGACCGGGTCGCAGGAAGTGAACATGACCTTGGTGGAGCTCTTTCCCCAGGACGTTGCCGGGATCCTCACGGTCCTGGATCCACGCTTCCATCCGGGGATGAGCGCCTTGGCGATCCGGGTAGTGGCTCCGAAGACCTCGGACGACGCCGCGACGTACGACCTAGTTCAGGGACCGGCCCGATCTCCGAAGGAGCACGGTGGCCTCGAGAGCGCGGCGACCGAGGCCGCTTCCGGTTCCCCATGGGAACGGCCGGAGATCTCGAAAAAAGACTGGCTCGGCGTGCTCAAATCCCTCGACAAGCGGAAGGCGAGACTCGAGGCGCCTCCGCGTGACAATCCCCGTGACCGTGAGTCGTACCTCGCTCTGCGCGAATTGATGCTGACGGATTCTTCGGCGCGCAAAGCCTTTCTCGCGGTTCACTGGAAAGGGAAACCGAGCGGCCTCGTGCTGCTGTGCCAGCTCCTCGTCGAGGGTTCATTGGTCCCCGAGGTGGACACGGACGCCGATTATCTCGAAGCAGAGCTCGATCATCCCGACAAAGCGCACGCGGACCATCGGTCCAAGGACGGGCATTGGAACCTCGGTCACGGGTGGACCGTGGTCCGCGACGTCGCGGATGGCCACGCCCGGACCTACCGGGCCTCCGCCAAGTCCGGAGACTGACGGACGGTCGCGGTCAGCACCTGGTAGACGTCGTCTCGATCGAGGACACGGGGCAAGACGGACTCGGAGAGGGCGCTCTCGAGAATCGCCCAGCTCGAATCGGCCCGGACCCCCCTCGGTGCGACGACGAGGTTGAAGAAGTTGAGCGCGGAAGCCCTCGGGGCTTCGCTGATCGAGGTGAGGAGCGGAAGTCCGCAGGCCCACCCCAACAGCTCGACGATCAGGTGCAGGGTCGCGTTGCGCGCCTCCGGCGTCGTGTTCCTGCATAGGAGGAGGGTCCGGCTCGCCGGATCCGACATGATGCGCGTCGCGAGCGTTTCGAGGGCGGGGAATGTGAGATGTCGGTGGATCCCCGAGCCGAAATGCGGGGGACCCTCTTCCTCGGAACGCGTCCGGATCTTGAGAGGCGCCACCTCCCCGAGCGCATCGGGGGCTTTTCGATCGAACTCGCTGATTGCAGCGTAGACCGCGTCGAGTGTGACCCGACCGGACCGGAGGACGTCCATCCGTGCGACGACAGTGTGGTTCGCGAAGGTCGGCCGCCCGGCCTCGTCCGGGGGTCCGCGTGTGATTCGGGAGAGGAGCAGTTCCCTCCCGGTGCGGACGGGGTGCATCATGTGCAGATCGATCGGGTCGTCACTGGATTGGGCGATGGCGGCTCGGATCGGCGTGTAGTGCCCGCGGAGGTAAGGATCGTACAGGCCCGCGTCCAGGCCGCGGGAAAATGCCTTCGTGCCGTACCCGACGCCCGGGACGACCCCATACATCCAGTGGTCGAATTCGACGGGGTCTCCGTCCGTCCCTCGACCGGATTCCTCGGTTCCCATGGTGCAGCCAACTAGGCTGACCGGACCACAGCCTGATCTGCGAACTTCTCCGCTTCGAGGATTTCGTCGGGGATCTTGTGGGCGATCTCTCGGAAGTGTTCGATGAAATTCACGTATTCGTCGTAAGAGAAGTCGGGTTCGCCTCCGCCTTCCGGAGCAAATCCGGTCCGGACGATTCGCGGCTGCCCGACGGGGTCCATCCCTTCCTGGGTTTCCGTGCGGACCCAGCTGAGGAAGTACGCCGCCTTGTCCATGCTGACCCCTGCGACCTTGCCGCCGCGGATTTGCGACAGGGTTTGCGGGACGAAGACCCGGAGCAACGCCTCCGCGTACTCCTTCCTTTGCCGTTTGCCCTCGGGGAACCCTCGGTGCAGACCCAATCGCGCGAGGACGTCATCGTGAAGGGTATCGAACTTCGACATGACAAAGACGGGGTAAATCCTCGGCGGCTCCGGATGGATTCCGGAATCCTTCAGCCGGTCGTACTCTTGCTTCTTGTACGTCTGGAAGGCCACGATCAACTTCGCGACCGTGCTATCGTACCGAAGCATTTTCTTGTAGACCGGCGTGTCGATTTCGGTCGTCATCTTGCTGCAGTCGACCAAGACCCCGACGACGACGCTCTTCAGGAGCTGTTGAATCAGCGGCCGGGACGCGATCCCGGTGTCGATGAACTCTTCGATGTCTTCGCCGGAGACGTCGTAGGCGGAGAACCGGAGGGTCGAGAACGGGTGCGCCCAGTTCTGCTGCCGGATGTAGTAAGGCAACTTGCCCACGATTTTTCGAAGATACCCGAAGATGAAGCCGAGTTCGGTGATCTCTTCCTTCAAGGTCGCGCTCGGGAACCGACCGTCCTTCATTCCTTCGTAGACGGCGGACATCATGCCGAGCGATGCCATCGGGGCGTGGAAACGGAAGTCGTCCTGAACGCCGGTTCCGTACCTCACTTGGGCCGCGTACAGCAGGCCGAGGAACGTCGTCTTCCCTGAGGCTCGGTCTCCCAAGAGTGCGCAGGGCATATCGAGTGCATCACCTTATGACCATACTTAATCCTAACCACAACGT
>Ga0209377_1003482_pt1 | contig 10077 bp, 8 predicted proteins | sample GraSoiAngelo_141_FD_185898 | JGI IMG/M metagenome (GOLD analysis project Ga0209377, IMG submission 185898) | Grasslands soil microbial communities from the Angelo Coastal Reserve, California, USA - 14_0929_12_40cm (SPAdes) (version 2) | ecosystem: Environmental > Terrestrial > Soil > Grasslands ...
TTCACCACCGGATATTTCTCGGCAGCCTTTCTCAATTTCGACTCGATCGCCTCAGAAATATCAATGCCCATTACGTCCGAGAAGCTCAGGCATAAGATCAAGACGTCGGCAAGCTCGTCAGAGACTTGGCTATTCTTCACTTTATCCTTTACCGCTTCCCGAATCTGCTCGTCAGTCTTCCACTGAAAGTGCTCCAAGAGTTCCGCCGCCTCGACGCTAATCGAGATTGCGAGATTCTTGGGAGTATTATCCTTCAACCAGTTTCGTTCGTCCCTGAAATCGGAGACACGCTTTCTGAGCACCGTAATCGTTGTCAGGTCATCCATGAAAACCCATCCGAACAGTTAGTACATTTCGCTTCCCATGACCGGTGAGTCTTGCAAAATAGGGAAGCGGGCTGCTTAGGGGATCTTGACCTCGACGGGGTGTGATCTGAAACCGTTCTTGTGCTGCGGCCGTCGCAGAAGGGCTTGTCGCTGGAACCTCCGCACTGACAGTACGACTTCACAACCTTTCATCGACGACGACTAGGGTCAGGCCCGTTTTCCGACGAACGAATAACAACTTCAGGCATAAGACACTAGTTCCGTTTCGTCCCAATAGGAATCTTATCAGCGAGGAATTTGATAACTCGCTATTTTCTCTTACGCCCATTTTTCCAGAGTCTGCTTCTTACCACTCGACTCTGCAGACTTTGGAATATCAGGGTCGAGGGTCGCTTTGTTCTCGAATAATTGCTTGAGAATCTGGAAGTCGTGGAAGATTGTTTCTTTGAGGCTGGCGTCGTAGAGGGCTGCTGCTGGATGGTACATCGGTAGGAATGTAACTTCTCCCTTGGTCGAGGGTTTTCCGTGGAACCTGCTCGCCGAGTATTCATCTCCCATCAGCGTGGTGATGGCCGGGGTTCCCAACGCGCAGACGATTCTAGGGTTGATCAGTCTGATCTGCGATTGCAAGTATGGGTTGCAGGCCTCTACCTCAGATTTTCTTGGGGCCCTGTTGTTCGGGGGTCTACACTTGACGATGTTCGTGATGAACACGTCGGATCTTTTCAACCCGATAGACTCTAGGAGCTCCGTCAGAAACTTGCCCGCCGCTCCTACGAAGGGTCTGCCCTGCTCATCCTCGTTCTGACCTGGACCTTCGCCCACGAACATGATTCTCGCGTCGTGCGGACCCTCGCCAGGAACGGTCCTTGTACGGCTCTTGTGGAGTTCACATTTCGTGCATTCTATGATTTCTGAATGAATTAGCTGAAGCTCGGTGGCCATGGGACTCTTCTCTAATGCCGGTTAACTGACTTAAGGCTCGCGGCTATTCTGTGTATCTCAGGGCTTCGGCGGGTGGAATGCTGGCCGCGCGCCGGCTAGAGCTTAGGGTTGTGAGAACGGCGAGACCGTAACTGAAGGCTATTATTTCAAGCAGTGATATCCATGGTATGACGAAGGTCAGGCCAGAACCTGGACTTGTGGCTATGGCGTAGCCGAGGTCTATTCCGAGGACTATTCCGATCAGTATTCCGAGAAGCGCAACGTAGCTGTTTTCGAGCAGGAATGCAGAGAGTATCATGTTCTTCCTGTAGCCTATGGCCCGGAGAACTCCTATCTCCCTCCTTCTCTCCACCACGGATCGTATCGAGATTATTCCCAGTCCGGCTATCCCTACTACTAGTCCAAGGGCTAGGAACGCTTCGAAGATTCCGAGGAAGGAATTACCAATTTGTATGAAGGTGCTGATGATCGCGGCTATTGCGGTGGTCTGCATACCGATGCGGGCGAAGTCCTTCTTCAGTATGTTTGAGACTACGGTCGGGTCTACTCCGTTTGAGACCTTGACGAATCCTAGTTGTCCCGTTCCGACCCCGAAGTAGTTGAGAAGATTGTTCGTGCCTACGATTCCGTTGAAGAAGACCCCGTTCAATAGGCCTGATACTGTAACAGTCTTGGGGATTATGGTGTTGTTTCCTGGGTTGTAGTAAAGCTGCAAGACGTCCCCAGCGGACGGAGCTGGAGAATTCGTCGGAGGCCCGTTCGAGTTTACAGATCCGAAGGACCAGACGACGTTGGAGGAGTTACTCGTAACAGAATTCCAGACTTCTGACGCGGTCCTGTAGCCGCTGGCCAGAGTTACCATGTTGAATGTGTTACCTGTGAAGAAGTTGCTCTGCGGGGGAGCGTTAGAATCACCTCCTGCAATAGGCGTTAGTCCAAAATCTGCTCCTGAAGTAACGTCCCTGACGACTAATGCCGTAGTGTTGAATGGGATCACCGCAGTTAGCTTGCCTGAAAGAGCTGAGTCTCCGGCGATTCGAGTTGCGAGGTCGGGCACTGGCAAGGTGGTCCGAGTTACGATGTCGTAGCCCCCTGAGTCCTGTTTCACTACCGTGTCTAGGGCCGCGCTCTGCTCTGCGGTGAGGAATGCAATTACTGTGACGGAGAGTAGAACGAGTGCGAACATGGCGACCGTCGCGCCGGTTCTGAATCTTTTGCTTGCGGGGTAGGAGAGTGCTGTCTTGAAGATGACGGTGAGCCGTTTTCGGCCTCGATAGAAGAGGTGCAAGATCTTGAGAATCGCGTCTGTGTTGTATAGCGCGAGGAGAATAGCGCCCATGACCATGATCATTCCGCCCACGATCAGGACTTCGGGGCCAAAAGTATAGTTTTGTATGATGCTGCTGTTGAAGGAGAAGCTTGGGACTCCCCACTGAACTAGGAGAGCTATACCCGTCAGAGTGAACGCATAACGGTTGAGGAGAAACCTGGAGAGTATTAGTCCTGCACCGAATATAACCAGGCTCGGACCAACCAGCGCTTCTATTGCGGACTTGGCTGCAAAGGAAGCTTCAAACAGCAGCACTCCCACGATTGCGAGAACAACGCCTAGGACTGAGAGGATTGTGTAGGTCCTGACTCCTTTGGGCGGCTCGGGTATGTCTCTGACTGCTCGTATGATGTTAAGCTTGCTGACCCGCCACGAGGTCAGAAGGATCGTGAGATACGTGATGAAGAGACCTTCTGCGAAGGCGGTGAAGAGACTGGCCGGGGTAAAAGTGAAGCTGTCGAGCACTTGAGCTAGGCTTACCGGGAAGAACCCGCTGATGATGTTTCCGAATGCATAGAGTATCCCGTACGCTATCCCGATTCCGACGAAGACTCCGACTAGGGACGCGCCGGCCGCGTATAGGGTCCCTTCGAAAAGAAACAGCTTTGTCAGCTGGCTTCTCTTCATGCCTACCGCGCGAGCCATTCCCATCTCTGACTTTCGTTCTTCCGCTAGCATGATGAACATGTTGATGATCAACACTACGCCTGCCAAGATGGTAATTGTGCTAAGGACTGAGAATAGGTTGGAGAGGCTTTGAGCTCCCGTCGTGGCATTGTTGACCGCCTCCATTTTCGATCCATAAGCGCAGAGGATTGTTGTTGAATTTCCTGGGACATCTGGGTCGGTCTTGCAAGCGAAATTTTGCGTGGGCTGTTGAAGACTGTTGAGGGTCTGATTAGCAGCTAGACCAACGATCGAAGTGTATTGAACGGAATTGCGAAGTCCACCGACATTCGTTATGGCGACATAGTTTGCGGATCCAGGATGGAATGTCAAGGTTTGCGCTGTGCTCATAGTGACGAAGATATTGTCGTTTTCCGAGAATGCACCTCGGGCATCGGAAACCGCGATTCCAACAAGTTTCACCGACACGAAAAATGTTAGACTGAAGGGAGAGAAGATCGTCAGTTGGTCTCCAACGGTGGCGTTGAGGTCCCGTGCCGCTCTGTCGTTCACGATTGCTTCGGTATCGTTGAGGCTCGACTGGATTACTGAGCCATCACTCGCATGAAAGTCGCCAAGGATCTGGGACGCGTTGTTGTACGTCCCTATCAGCGTCGCGCCCGCCTGACCGACGCTCTTAGTGGTATCATTCACTAAGGGGACTGCGATGATTATCTCAGGCGTTACTCCCCGAAGCACCGGGCCTGCGCTTGAGCTGGCAGAGAGGCTCTGGTAGAGGCTATGGGCTACGCTGATGTTGAAGAATTGGTATCCTCCGGGCCCACTCAGCGTATACACTACTTCATCGGCGTAACCGTAGCCATTGTAGGCGCCTCGCGTGAACAGATTCGTGAGCGTGTCTCCGGTGACTAGTGATCCGGATATCATGGCGGTGCCGATCATGAGTCCTGCTATGACGATCGCCATGTTGGTCTTTCTGCGGGTGAAGTTTCTGATGCTCATGCGGACGGTGATTCTATCCCCTGTCATCATGCCGAGAGAGACTAGGAAGAGAACTATCACGCTGTAGACTTCTAGGCTTGTCAGGGAGCCTCCGAAGATCGAACTGAAGACGGCGAACCAGAGGACCAGCGCGATGATGACTGCGATTATCGGAGAGAGACCGCGGATTCGACGAGATGCGCGTCCCAGTCTTCCGGTTGGCCTGGCAGTGGACGCCTTGTAGGCTAGGAATGCAATTCCAGAAGCTAGGAGAACGAGCCCGATAATCTGTTCGTAGATTGGGAGCATGTTGTTAGAGACATATTGTCGCAGGTAGGAGTTGTTCTGGTAATCCAGGAGAAGCGCGAGTAGCCGAGTGCGATGATTGCCACTATGACTGTTAGACTGATTAGGAGAGGTCTTGAACGGGTCGAACTCAATTTTTCTGGCCCTTCTCGTCTGCGCCTAGGCTGCTGCGGCGGGCGTGGGGATGACTTCTCTTTCGATCTGGCCGTTTCGCATGTGAACGATCCGGTCGGTCTGTTGAGCAATCTGCTGATCATGGCTGACCAAGACTAGGGTCAAACCGTACTGTTTGTTCAGGCTCCGTAGAAGCTTGATTATCTCTTGCGAATTCTCAGAATCTAGGTTTCCAGTCGGTTCATCGGCCCAGACGATCGCTGGCTTGTTGACTAGGGCCCGGGCAATGGTGACGCGCTGCTGCTGTCCACCGCTCAGCTCCATGGGCTTGTGAGACTTCCATTCCGTCAAGCCAACCATCTTCAGCGCGTCGAGAGCGGCAGGATGCGCTTCTGACTCAGAAACACCGGCAAGCAATAGTGGAAGTTCGACGTTCTCCTGAGCGGTGAGAACGGGGAGGAGGTTGTAGGCTTGAAAGATGAAGCCCATTCGTTTGGCGCGAAACTCAGACTTTTGATCATCAGACATCTTAGCAAGGTCAGTTCCTTCGACAGACACTTTGCCCTTCGAGAGGTCGTCGAGTCCCGACACACAGTTGAGGAGGGTAGTCTTGCCGCAGCCGGAGGGACCCATGACAGCAATCATCTCACCCCTCTTGACGGCTAAGTTGACGCCTCTTAGGGCTTCAACTTTGACGGAGCCTGTCTGGTAGATCTTCCAGATATTATCGACGTCAACTATGACTGAGTTTGCAGGCCGGCTCAAAGGGATTTCGCAGTGATAATCGCAGAAAAGCGGCTTAGTTATTGCTTACGAAATTCTCTGCAGAAACAATTTCCTAATGGGATTGGCCGCTATCTGACCATCACTGAAACTCTCACTCCAAAGTGGATGTGTGAGAGGCCAGAGCGGTTCTAGAAGAGTCAAAACTTGGGGGATTAGATTCCTTTCCAGCAAGCCTTCTTGTTCTTGTCGTACCAAGAGTTGACGTACTCGCCGCCGCTTATCCGGTTGCAGACGAATTTCGCATCGCAATAGTCGCAGAGCTCAAGGTTTCCTACTACCCATCCTGTTCCAGGGTTCATGTCGGTCTTCAGCTCCACCATCTCCTCTGATAGCCCTTGGATCAACGTGTCCAGAGGATTGTTGGTGCACTGGTTACAACCGTTGGCACACGGATAGGGTTCAACCGTATAGAATGGACCGGTCGACCCGTTGACGGTATTGTGATAATCACAGAAGAATGTGCAGGATGCCTCAAGCGCCGAGAGAGATACTGTAACCCCCGGAGGCAGGAATATGTTGTACGCGCCCCGGCCGCCGAGGTTGGGAACTGTACCTGAAGCAATCCAGCCTGCGAGGGTCTGTTTGATTTGCCCGTCAGATATTTTCGCGGCGGGAGCCATCTTTATGTTGACGAGACGGCTAGCCTTCCCTATCCCAACGTTGTACTGCGATAGCCCTCCAGAATATTTCTTGTCCGACTCAATATCTGCGACAGCCTTCTCTACACTCGCAACCCAGGCCGACGCGGAAGAGCTTGTGAAGTACGGGCCCCAGTAGATGCTCTGCCAGGTGTACCCGTTCTTCCAGAGCGGGCCGCCACCATATTTCACATTCGCTGAGCTAGCGCGGAGCTGGTTCCGATGACGGCAGGGGCTGGCGTAGTGCCAGATTCCCGATTCTTGACCTGACGTAGCCCTTACGCCGATGTGTTCGAACCCGGAGATCGAGCTGCCGCACACATTGCAGGCGGAAATATTCCTGCACCCCTCACACCTTTCCTTCAGGTTACTGAATGGGAGTTCGCTAGAGAGATCCGAATCCTTTCCTTGGACCCTTGACATTGGATTCTACGCCAATAACGCTAGGGTCAATCTAAATTGTGATGTTCCTCATCGTCCATCTCTAGGGTAGCGGGACGTCGAACCTCGCGTCGTCAAGAGGGGTTTATCCAATGAAAACAAAGTCCCTCTTTCTACATGAACTCAGACCTCGTAAGGTCGAGTGAATTCGATTGGACGGAGGCTTCGTTACCCTGGTTGTAGAAGTAGGAGTGTGTTGTGGAGGACAGGGGGTCCAGCTGAGCACGCTGAGACCGAGGAAGAAAGACGCCAGAAAGCGTCTGTGTAGTTGAAATTGTGATCCTTCCAAGTATCGGAATCCGATCATCATTATGAGACCTATTGTTGCGGGAGCGATAAGGGCTGTTGAGTAGAAGAACCAGGGAGAGTGCGCGAGGACCCAGGCTCGTGCGGGGTTGGTTTCCACAAATCCGGAAGAGAAACCCATGAAGGTCGTTAGTCTATCGAGAATCGTTGATGTGAATAGGCTGGCCGTGGCTATCCAAAGGATTCGTTGCATTATCAAGGTCGGTCAATTTGATTTTGCTCTTAGCCCTATCGGGATGACTAGTTGCTGTTCGCCAGAATTCGCTATTATGATTGGAAAGTTCTAACAAGGAGGCGAGAACGCGATCAGTGCTGTGTCGACATTGGCTGATCAGAAGGCTTCTCACACTCAGGTGTATCCTGAACCCACCGTAGGCGCGTTGATAGTAAACAAGGAAGGAAAGATACTGCTGACAAAGTCTCACAAGTGGTTTGACAAGTACACTCTCCCGGGTGGGCACATCGAGGTCGGCGAGACGATGAAGGAGGCTGTTGCTCGAGAGGTCAAGGAGGAGGTTGGATTGGATCTGGAAGTTGCAGAGATGTTGCTGATGCAGGAGGCAATATTCGCGAAGGAATTCTGGAAGAAGAAACATTTCATCTTCTTCGACTTCCTCTGCAAGAGCAAAGACCAGCAAGTCAAGCTTGATCGCCGCGAACTACAGGAGTACGTTTGGGAGTATCCGGGTGCGGCGTTTAGGCTGGAGCTCGACTCATTCACGCGTAAAACGCTAGAGAAGTATCTTCAGAGAAGCTGACTCAGGGCAAGTGCTATATTCGCATAAGCCATTACCATTAGCGAGTAACGTCCCACGATAGACCCTGCGTCCTTCAGAGAAAGCCAGTTCTACGAGATGGTCAGTTCTCTCCATTCCCATCCCCTCTTCTACTTCCTGGGAGGAAACAGGCAGCGCTCAGACTTCCTCTATGTTTCCACAAAAACGGGTCTCCCCCTGCTGTATCGTTGGGACAACGATCTAGGAGCGGGTCAGCTACTTACTCCTGGCGACGAGCCTATTTTCCCACATGCGGGTGCGGCAGCAATTCATCCGTCGAAACCTCTCGTAATTTTTCCAAAAGACAAGGGAGGCGACGTAAACTGTGAACTGTACACTTTGGATTATTCGAAAGACTTCTTGCAGAAGATAACCGAGCCGATTGGCCGAATCTTCTACACTTTCTGGGTCAGTGACGACGAGTGGATAGTAGTCGGGCACGACAAGCAGACAGTTTACGCCAAGTCTCTATTTCGAGATGGAACAATGAAGGATCTCTACACAACAAGCGAACAGATTCTCGGTGCTGCATACGACAGCCAGAGGAACCTTCTCGCATTCTCCGTTGGAAGAGAAGCAGCTAAACTCGTAATCATCGACATCGCCCACCCTAGTCATTGGCAATGGGTTCCGGAGGCCGGGATTCCCCCATTCTATCCCCCATCAGTCTACACGGAAAGAGCACTCCTCGCATACTCCATTGACAAGCGAACCCACCAAGAACTCGTAGTCAGATCCATAGAGACCTTGGAAGAGCTGAATCGGATGAGGATTCCAGGTTTCGGATCCATGGAATGGGTCGACGAGAGTCATCTGTTCGGGGTAATCTTGTATGATGACCGGTTGTCGCCGCGAATTGTCGACCTTCGCAATGGAGAATGGTCCGCTCCGCTGGCTGACGTATCTGCCCTATTCTCGACCGTGACTAAGGATGGTCCGGTTTGGGTGGCGAACAGCTTCTTCCAACCTCCGTTCTTGCAAGCTCTCAGAAACGGCGTTGTTGTCAACCTCATCGCTCCGCGTTCTGTTGCTCAAACCATTCGGGTTGAGAATCACCACTATCAGAGCTTCGATGGACGGAGAGTTCAGGGGTGGCTGTTGAGGAATCCAAATCCTCAAGCTCCGTTGGTCATGTATGTTCATGGGGGTCCCACTGCAACTCAAGGAGATTGGTGGTATCCGGAGATTCCAGCCTTGGCAATCGCTGGCTTCCACGTTTTCGCTCCCAACTTTCGGGGTAGTGATGGATTCGGGATGGAGTTTAGAGACCTAAACATAGGGGATTTGGGTGGCGGCGATCTCCAGGATGTTCGTTATGGAGCTCGATACGCGATGGAAGCCGTCAAGACTGATCATAGACCTGCCCTCTTTGGAGGCTCCTACGGCGGTTATCTAACACTCCAGGGACTCTTGACACAACCTGACGAATGGGCTGGAGGCGTCGCGATCGCTCCTACGACCGACTGGAAACGGGATTACAATCTCTCAGATTCTCACTATCGAAAGTTCTGCGTTCACTTCTTTGGAGGAACTCCAGAAGAGAAATCGGACTTGTACGATGATAGGTCGCCAATAACCCACCTCAAGGGACTGACGAAGCCTCTATTGATACTTCATGGTGAAAACGATACGATAACCCCTCTTGAGCCCGTCAAGAAATTCTCCGAGGAAGCGGAGAAGCTTGGACTACCAGTCCAGCTAGCAATAACCCGTGATCAGGGTCATGGATCGTTGCATAATATGAACGCGATCAGAGACATCACACTAACCCTAGAACATCTTAGAACAATCCTTCAGACCCAAGTCGAAGCTGTCGTCTCGTAGAGAACGCTCAAGCCATTGTAGGTGTTCGGTGTTTTCGCCTGTAAGCGTTCTCTTCTCTTGAATAGTAGAGGGGTTTTTCAGAAAAGGGGCTTTGCTTCTGTGTTCCGACGGGTACTGGGCTGTGGCTGTTACCGTGGCTTTAGGTAGTAGGTTGAGCTGGGTCATGAATCCGACTAGGTCGTAGAAGAGCTTCTCTTCGACAATCTCTCCATTCTTCCAGCGAGCCACCGTGCAGAACTCTAGGCTGAACTTCCTGTGAGTCGCGGGATGGATCTACCCGTCAAGACCCTTCAACGGACCAGTATGCGTGCCCGTCCATCTCGCCACCGAACAAGTATGGTCGCCCTGACCGAAGAGAATCATGTACGGATCATTCTCAATATGGTTCTCGACAGCATGGAAGAACCCAACCGACTCCGAATGGTGCGCGTGCCGTCCCCTGGTCGGCTCCGGCTGCCCCGGCCAGTAAAGCGCCACATTCTCAGCATGACGCTTCATGAAAGTCTCCCAGTCCTGCGGATTCCAAGCATCATCCAACGTCTTCATCAACCGAAGATTTTCCTCCACCGTCAAACCAACACCTCTCAAACTCTACAATAATTGCACCAGCTCGGTATTAATGCATAAGATCCTCTGACACAAGCCCGCATTCGCTCGGAAATATTCATCATAATCAG
>Ga0209377_1003487_pt1 | contig 10065 bp, 8 predicted proteins | sample GraSoiAngelo_141_FD_185898 | JGI IMG/M metagenome (GOLD analysis project Ga0209377, IMG submission 185898) | Grasslands soil microbial communities from the Angelo Coastal Reserve, California, USA - 14_0929_12_40cm (SPAdes) (version 2) | ecosystem: Environmental > Terrestrial > Soil > Grasslands ...
GAAGAAACCTCTCCAGTCCCTCCGCGGCCGTCAGCCTTTCCAGGATGTGCCTCTTGTAGTCGGGTGAATAGCTCGGCCTGGAGCGCACCGGTTCCAGGCGTTCCTGGATCCAGCGCTTCTCCACGCGGCTCGAGAGGTACATGTATTCGACACCGAGGGTGCCGCAGTAGGTCTCGTGCAGCGCCTTGATGATCTCGCGCAGGCTCGCCTGCTCCGGGCCGACGAACGATCCGGTGTTGAACTGCGTGTCCATGTCGGCGTCGGTCAGGTCGTAGTAGGCGGGCTCCAGCTCGGCTATGCGCGGGCGCTCGTGGCGCTTGAGGGGATCGATGTCGGCGATCAAGACGCCGCGGAAGCGGTACTCCGCGATCAGCTGCAGCACCGAGACCTGCTTGCGGTCGAAACCCGCCACCGCGGGTGCCGGGCGGGCAGCGCCGGTCCTGGCGCGCTGGGCGAACGCTTCGACGATCGGCGTGTGGGCCACGTCGCGCCCGCCGTTCCCGCCCGCCGGCAGGTGCTGCAGCCTGTCGAAATACTCGCGCCACTGCTCGGGCACCGATTGCGGGTCTTCGAGGTAGGCCTCGTACAGCTCCTCGATGAAGGGCGCGTTGGCCCCGAAGAGGTACGAATTGGAGAGGAATTCCCTCATCGCGCTCATGTCAGACCTCCGCGTTGCGAGTCCCGCTTCATGCGGGCTCAGCGCCTGTCGATCGGCACGAATTCCCGCCGGGCGGCGCCGGTGTAGAGCTGGCGCGGGCGGCCGATCTTGTATTCGGGGTCGCTGATCATCTCCTGCCACTGCGCGATCCACCCCACCGTGCGCGCCAGCGAGAAGATGCAGGTAAACATCGATACCGGGATGCCGAGGGCGCGCTGCACGATCCCCGAATAGAAATCCACGTTCGGGTAGAGCTTGCGCTCGACGAAATATTCGTCCTCGAGCGCGATTTTCTCCAGCGCGAGGGCGAGCTTGAACAGGCGATCGTCGTGCAGCCCGAGCTCCTCGAGCACCTCGTGGCAGGTCTCGCGCATAAGCTTTGCACGCGGGTCGTAGTTCTTGTACACGCGGTGTCCGAAGCCCATCAGCCGCACGCCCGAGTTCTTGTCCTTCGCGCGCCTGATGAATTCACCGACCTTGGACACGTCGCCGATCTCCTCCAGCATCTGCAGGCAGGCTTCGTTGGCGCCGCCGTGAGCCGGGCCCCACAGAGACACGATTCCCGCGGCGATGCAGGCGAACGGGTTCGCGCCGGAGGAGCCGGCCAGCCGCACCGTGGAAGTGGAAGCGTTCTGCTCGTGGTCGGCGTGCAGGATGAAAATGCGGTCCAGGGCCCTCACCAGCACCGGGTTCGGCTTGTACTCCTCGGCGGGCACGGCGAACATCATGCGCATGAAGTTCTCGGTGTAGGAGAGGTTGTTCTGGGGATAGATGAACGGCTGGCCGACCGAGTACTTGTAGGCCATCGCGACGATGGTCGGCAGTTTCGCGATCAGGCGGAACGCCGAGATTTCGCGGTGCTGGGGATTACTGATCTCGAGCGAGTCGTGGTAGAAGGCCGACAGCGCGCCCACGACCCCGACCATCACGGCCATCGGGTGCGAGTCGCGGCGAAATCCCGTATAGAGCCGCGCCAGCTGTTCGTGCACCATCGTGTGATGGATGACGATGTTGACGAAGCTCTCCTTCTGCTTCGCGTCCGGCAGCTCGCCGTTCAACAGCAGGTAGCAAACCTCGAGAAAATCGCAATGCACCGCAAGCTGCTCTATCGGATAGCCGCGGTAGAGCAGCACGCCCGCGTCGCCGTCGATGTAGGTGATCTTCGAGCTGCAGCTCGCGGTGGAAAGGAACCCCGGGTCGTAGGTGAATAGCCCCGTTTTTGCGTAAAGCGTCCGGATATCGACCACGTCGGGGCCGACGCTGCCCGACAGCATCGGAAACTCGATCGACTTGCCTTCCCCGTAGGAAAGCGTGGCCTTTTTCGTGGAACCCATGGTGTTTCCCCCGGTGAATTCGCGCCCTTCAGCAATTCCTCAACAATTCGACCACCTCGCCGAGCGCGGGATCGCCGCATTCGCGGCGCCCGCTGACCAGGCTCCAGAGCTCGTCGTCGCTGTAGTCGAGCAGTGTCCTGAAAGCGGCGAGGCGCTCGCCCTCGAGCGACGCCGCGTGGGCATGCAGGAACCGCTCGAGCACCAGCTCGTTCTCGAGCAGGCCGCGGCGGCAGCTCCAGCGCAAACGGTTCATCTCGACGTTCGTCATGTTCATACCGACCGCTTCACCATCAGCTCCTTGATCTTGCCGATCGCCCGGGTCGGGTTGAGGTTCTTCGGGCAGGCATCGACGCAGTTCATGATGCTGTGACAGCGGAACAGGCGGTAAGGATCCTCCAGGTCGTCGAGTCGCTCAGCGGTGGCCTGGTCGCGGCTGTCGGCGATGAACCGATAGGCCTGCAGCAGGCCGGCCGGGCCCACGAACTTGTCCGGATTCCACCAGAACGACGGGCAGGAAGTCGAGCAGCACGCGCACAGGATGCATTCATAGAGGCCGTCGAGCTCTTCGCGCTCCTTGGGGGACTGCAGCCGCTCCTTTTCCGGCGGAGGGTCTTCGTTGATCAGATACGGCTTGACCGAGTGGTACTGCTTGAAGAACTGGGTCATGTCGACGATCAGGTCGCGGATCACCGGCAGCCCCGGCAGCGGCCGCAATTCAACCGGTTCCTTGAGACCGCTGAGCTTGGTGACGCAGGCGAGCCCGTTCTTGCCGTTGATGTTCATGGCGTCGGAGCCGCACACGCCTTCCCGGCACGAACGCCGCAGGGAGAGGCTGTCGTCCTGTTCCTTGATGCGCACTAAGGCGTCGAGCAGCATGCGGTCGTGCGGGTCGAGCGCGACCTCGTAGTCCCGCATCGCGGGCTTTTCGTCCTTGTCCGGGTCGTAGCGGAAAATCCTGAAGCGCATGCTTCCCCCAGTTCGCGTGGGTCAGTAGGTCCGTACCTTCGGCTCGATCGACCGCGCAGTGAGCGGCTTCATGTGCACCGGTTTGTACTCGAGGCGGTCGCCGTCCTTGTACCAGAGCGTGTGCTTGAGCCAGTTCGCATCGTCGCGGCTGTGATGGTCGGCGCGGTCGTGCGCGCCGCGCGACTCGCGCCGCGCCTCCGCGGAGACCATCGAGGCGCGCGCCGCCTCGATCAGGTTGTCGAGCTCGAGCGCCTCGACGCGCGCGGTATTGAACACGCGGCTCTTGTCCTTGACCTGGGTGCGGGTCGCGCGGTCGGCGATTTCCCGGATTTTCTTCACGCCCTTTGCGAGCATGTCCGGAAAGCGGAACACGCCGCAGTGCGCCTGCATGGTGCGGCGAATCTCCATGCCGACCTCGGCGACCGACTCGCCGTTCTTCTGGCCGTCGAGCCGCGCGAGGCGCGCCTGGGTGCGCTCGGCCGCGTCCTTGGGTAGATCCTTGTGCCCCGGATTCTCCTGCAGGAATTTGATCATCGACTCCGCGGCCGCCTTGCCGAAGACGAGCAGGTCGGTGAGCGAATTCGTTCCCAGGCGGTTCGCGCCGTGGACCGAGGCGCAGGCGCACTCGCCCGCCGCGTAGAAGCGGGGCACCACCGCTTCGGGGTCGCCTCCCTGCGGAACGACGACCTCGCCGCGGTAGTTCGTCGGTATCCCTCCCATCATGTAGTGCACGGTCGGCACCACCGGGATCGGATCCTTCACCGGATCGACGTCGGCGAATTTCTTCGCGATCTCGCGGATCCCCGGCAGGCGCTTGTCGATGACCTCCGGGCCGAGATGGTCGAGCTTCAGCAGCAGGTAATCGCCATGCGGCCCGGCGCCGCGGCCTTCCTTGATCTCGGTCGCCATGGCGCGCGAAACCACGTCGCGCGAAGCGAGGTCCTTCAGATTCGGGGCGTAGCGCTCCATGAAGCGCTCACCGCCCTTGTTGAGCAGGTAGCCGCCCTCCCCCCGCACGCCTTCGGTGATCAGGACGCCCGCGCCCGCGACACCCGTCGGGTGAAACTGCCAGAACTCCATGTCTTCGAGAGGGATGCCGACGCGCGCCGCCATGCCGAGGCCGTCGCCGGTGCAGATGAACGCGTTGGTCGTGGAGGAGAAGATCCGCCCCGCCCCGCCGGTCGCGAAAAGCGTCGCGCGCGCGTGCAGGACCATCACTTCGCCGGTTTCCATCTCGAGCGCCGTCACGCCCAGCACCTCGCCCTTCGCGTCGCGCGCGAGGTCGAGCGCCATCCACTCGACGAAAAACTGGGTGCGGGCCCGGACGTTTCTCTGATAGAGCGTGTGCAGCATCGCGTGGCCGGTGCGGTCTGCGGCGCAGCAGGAGCGCTGCACCGGACGCTCGCCGAAATTCTGCGAATGGCCGCCGAAGGGCCGCTGGTACACCGTGCCGTTCTCGTTGCGATCGAAGGGCATGCCGAAGTGCTCGAGCTCGTACACGAGCTTGGGCGCCTCGCGCACCATGAACTCGATCGCGTCTTGGTCGCCGAGCCAATCGGAGCCCTTCACGGTATCGTACATGTGCCACAGCCACGAGTCCTCGCCCATGTTGCCGAGCGCCGCGCCGATCCCGCCCTGCGCCGCCACCGTGTGCGAGCGCGTCGGGAATACCTTTGAGAGCACCGCGACGCTCAAGCCCGCCTCCGCCAGCTGCAGCGAGGCGCGCAGGCCGGCGCCGCCCGCGCCCACCACGACTGCGTCGAAGTTGCGCCTTGCGACGGCCACCCTAGATTCTCCAGAGGATCTGCATCGCCCAGCCGGCGCAGCCGACGAGCCACAGTATGGTCGCGATCTCGAGCGCCAGGCGCATTCCAGTGTGGTGGACGTAGTCCATCCAGAAATTGCGCATGCCGACCCAGGCGTGGATCAGCACGCTCGCGACGAGGAGGAAGGTCGCGAAGCGCATCCATCCCTGGGCGAACAGCGCCTTCCACCCCGCGTAGCTCATCGGCCGGGGCCAAACGACGAGGAAGATCATTATGTAGCCGATCATCACCAGCGCGGTGACGCGCTGGGCCAGCCAGTCCTTCAAACCGTAGTGCGCGCCGACGATGATGCGGTTCACCACATCCGCACCGCGATCGAGGCGGTCAGCGCGAGGCTGACGATGAACACCGCAAGAGCGCTGCGCCTGGCCGCGTGCAGGCTCGTGCCGACGTCTATGTCGAGGAACAGGTGCCGGATCCCCGCGCACATGTGATGCAGGAGCGCCCAGATCGACGCGATCACGAGGAGCTTGGCGATCGGGGTGCGCAGGTATTCTCCAGCCTGCGCGTAGCCGCTCTCGGAAGCGAGGCTCAGCTCGAGCAGATAGAGAAACGCGACGAGGCCGAGGAAAAGTAGAACGCCGCTGATGCGATGGAAAATCGAAACCAGACCCGGGACGGGGAGATTGAGAGGACTGAGGTTATACCAGAGGGGACGCTTTTTTTTCGCCGTCAGATCAGGCATGTAAAGCAATCCTTCCGCAACGCTTGGGATGGTTTGGAATCTTGACGGGAGTCAAGATTATAGCAGGCTTCGACTCGCTCTTGTGCTGCGCAAAAGCGCCAGGCCGGATATATTCGGGCTTCTCCAGGAGAGTCTTTACATGTCCAACAAACCCATTCGTGTCGCAGTGACGGGCGCCGCCGGCCAGATCGGCTACAGCCTGCTCTTCCGCATCGCGAGCGGCGAAATGCTCGGGAAGAACCAGCCGGTGATTCTGCAGATGCTCGAGATTCCCGACGAGAAGGCGCAGAAGGCGCTGAAGGGCGTGATGATGGAGCTCGACGACTGCGCGTTCCCGCTGCTGCACGCCATGGTCCCCACCGCCGACCCGATGGTCGCGTTCAGGGACGTCGAAATCGCGCTCCTCGTCGGCGCCCGCCCGCGCGGCCCGGGCATGGAGCGCAAGGACCTGCTCGAGGCGAACGGCAGGATCTTCGCGCCGCAAGGGAAGGCGCTCGACGCCGTCGCGAGCCGCAAGGTCAAGGTGCTGGTTGTGGGCAACCCCGCCAACACCAACTGCCTCATCGCCATGAAAAATGCGCCGGGCCTCAAGGCCACGCAGTTCACCGCGATGATGCGCCTGGACCACAATCGCGCCGTCGCCCAGCTCGCGCACAAGATCGGCAAGCCCTTGAGCTCGATCCGCAAAGTCACCATCTGGGGAAACCACTCGGCTACCCAATACCCCGACGTATTCCAGGCGGAGTGCGGCGGCAAGAAAGTCTGGCCGATGATCAACGACACAAAGTGGCTCGAAACGGAATTCATCCCGACGATCCAGAAACGCGGCGCCGCGATCATCGAGGCCCGCGGGCTGTCCTCCGCCGCGAGCGCGGCGAACGCCGCCATGGACCACGTGCGCGACTGGATCCAGGGCACGCGCCCCGGCAACTGGGTCAGCATGGGCGTCCCTTCGGACGGGAGCTACGGCATTCCGGAAGGCGTGATCTACGGCTACCCGGTAAGCTGCGAAGACGGCCGGTACAAGATCGTCAAGGGCATTAAGGTGGGCGAATTCAGCCGCGCCAGGATGGACGCGACCCTGAAAGAGCTGCACGAGGAGCGAGAAGGAATCGGGCCCCTCCTGGGTTAGGATTGAGCATGGCCATCATGTCGCCGGGAGCAAGATTCCGCGCCGCGATGAAGGCGGAGAAGCCGCTGCAATGCGTGGGCGCGATCAACGCCTACCACGCGCGCCTCGTCGAGCGCACCGGCTACAAGTCCATCTATCTCTCGGGCGGAGGAGTCGCAGCGGGCTCACTCGGGCTCCCCGACCTGGGCATCAGCAACCTCGAGGACGTGCTGACCGACGTGCGCCGCATAACCGACGTCTGCTCCCTGCCGCTGCTGGTGGACGCCGATACCGGCTTCGGCGCGAGCGCCTTCAACATCGCGCGCACCGTCAAGTCGCTGATCAAGTCGGGCGCGGCGGCGATGCACATCGAAGACCAGGTCGGCGCGAAGCGCTGCGGGCACCGCCCGGGCAAGGAACTGGTTCCGAAGGAAGAGATGGTCGACCGCATCAAGGCGGCGGTGGACGCCAAGACCGATCCGGACTTCGTGGTCATGGCGCGCACCGACGCGCTCGCGGTCGAGGGCCTGGAGCGCGCGATCGAGCGGGCGCTCGCCTGCGTGGACGCCGGCGCGGATGCCGTTTTTCCCGAGGCGATCACCGAGCTTTCCATGTACCGCAAGTTCGCCGACGCCGTGAAGGTGCCGGTGCTCGCCAACATCACCGAATTCGGGGCGACGCCGCTTTTCGCGCTGCAGGAACTGCGCTCGGCCGGGGTCGCTATCGCTCTCTACCCTCTCTCGGCGTTCCGCGCCATGAACGCGGCGGCGCTCAGAGTCTACAATGCGATCCGCAAGGAGGGGACGCAGAAGAACGTCGTCGACCTGATGCAGACGCGCGACGATCTCTACGAGGCGCTCGACTATCTCGCCTACGAGCGCAAGCTCGACCGATTGTTCGCCAAAGAGAAAGCGAAATGAGCGAGGCCGCAGCCGCACCGAAGCCCAAGAAGTCGGTCGCGCTCTCCGGAGTCCCGGCCGGAAACACCGCGCTGTGCACGGTCGGCCGAAGCGGGAACGACCTGCATTACCGCGGCTACGACATCCTCGACTTCGCCGGCGAGGCCGAGTTCGAGGAAATCGCCCACCTGCTCGTTCACGAGAAATTGCCGACCGCGGCGGAGCTCGCGGCGTACAAGGCAAAGCTCAAGGGGCTGCGCGGGCTGCCGCCGGCGGTCAGGTCCGCGCTGGAAGCCGTGCCCGCCTCGGCGCACCCGATGGACGTGATGCGCACCGGGGTGTCGGCGCTCGGCACCGTGGAGCCTGAAAAGGACGATCACCCCCTGGCCCGGGCACAAGACATCGCCGACCGGCTGATGGCTTCGCTCGGCTCGATGCTGCTCTACTGGCACCACTTCGCCCGCGGGCGCAAGCGCATCGAGGTCGAGACCGACGACGATTCGATCGGCGGGCACCTCCTGCACCTGCTGCACGGCAAGCGGCCCGCGGCCGATTGGGTGCGCGAGATGCATACCTCGCTCATCCTTTACGCGGAGCACGAGTTCAACGCCTCGACCTTCACATGCCGCGTCATCGCCGGCACCGGCTCGGACATCTACTCGGCGATCTGCGGAGGCATCGGCGCCCTGCGCGGCCCCAAGCACGGCGGCGCGAACGAGTTCGCGTTCGAAGTCCTGTCGCGCTACTCCGATCCCGGCGAAGCCGAGGCCGACATCATGCGAAGGCTGCAGGGCAAGGAGATCGTCATCGGCTTCGGCCACCCCGTTTACACAACGGGCGATCCGCGCAACAAGGTGATCAAGGAAGTCGCCCGGCGCCTTTCGCAAGCGAGCGGGGACACGAAGCTCTTCGACATCGCCGAACGGATCGAGCAGGTGATGTGGCGGGAAAAGAAGATGTTCGCCAATCTGGACTGGTATAGTGCGGTCTCCTACCACATGATGGGCGTGCCCACCGCGATGTTCACCCCGATCTTCGTCGTCTCGCGCACTTCGGGCTGGTCGGCGCACATCATCGAGCAGCGGATCGACGGTAAAATCATCCGTCCGGGCGCCATTTACACCGGCCCCGAGGACCGGCGATGGGTGCCTCTCAAGGAGCGCCGGTGATACTGAGATGAAGGAGTCAACTGCCATGAAGGTATTTAGGCTCGCATTCCTCGCCGCGCTCGCCGGCCCATGCGCCGCGGCTGCTTCGCCGGCCGGGGACATCGCCGGCACCTGGGAATGCCGGCTGCCCGGGATCGAATACCGCAACAAGCCTCCCATCCTCTACGTCGCCGACACGGGCGGTGACCAGTCCCAGGTCACGATCGAGGTGGACGGGTTCGCGCGCGAAATCTACGGGCGCTCGGAAATCGCGGCAGACCAGGGCGGCTGGTGGAAGGTCAAGCCGGCGCAAGGTCAGGAATTCATGATCCGTCCCGACGGCAGCGCCAAGCAGCACACGCCCGCGATGGGCCTGCGCTTCGCCGATTCGAAAAGCGATTATCGCTGCCTGCGGCTCCCGCCGTCGGGCGTGCCGAGCGCCGTGATACCGCTCGCCCCGGCCGAGGAGCAAGGCGCTCCGCCCATCAAGGAGCAAGGGGCTCCGCCCATGATCGAGCTGGGCGTTCCGCCGGAGCCCGCGCAGAGCGAAGGGGACACGCCCAAAAAAGAGTAGTGATGTCAGCGTCCGTTTCCAATGTCCGGCCCAGGCCGGACAAGGTCCTTGTCGACATCGCCGATTACGTCAGCAAGCCCGAGATAGGGAGCGCGGAAGCCTACGACACCGCGCGCCTTTGCCTGATGGACACGCTCGGCTGCGGCCTGGAGGCGCTCGAGTATCCCGCCTGCACCAAGCTTCTCGGGCCCCTCGTTCCGGGAACGGCGGTGGCCAAGGGCGCGCGCGTCCCCGGCACGCGCTTCGAGCTGGACCCGGTGCAGGCGGCCTTCAACATCGGGGCGATGATCCGGTGGCTCGACTTCAACGACACCTGGCTCGCCGCGGAATGGGGCCACCCCTCCGACAATCTCGGCGGAATTCTCGCGGTCGCGGACTGGCTCTCGCGCAACGGCACGCCGCTCGTCATGCGCGACGTGCTCACCGCGATGATCAAGGCGCACGAGATCCAGGGAGTGATCGCGCTCCAGAACAGCTTCAACCGCGTCGGTCTCGATCACGTGGTGCTGGTGAAGGTCGCCTCCACCGCGGTCGTCTCGAACCTTCTCGGCCTTTCGCGCGAAGCGATCATCAACGCCGTCTCCAACGCCTGGTTGGACGGCCACAGCCTGAGGACTTACCGCCACGCCCCGAACACGGGCTCGCGCAAGTCCTGGGCCGCGGGCGATGCGACTTCGCGGGCCGTGCGCCTCGCCCTGATCGCCAGGACCGGGGAGATGGGCTATCCGTCGGTGCTCACCGCCAGGACCTGGGGCTTCTACGACGTGCTGTTTCGCGGCAAGCCTTTCCGGTTTCCGCAGCGCTACGGCTCTTACGTCATGGAGAACGTGCTGTTCAAGATCTCCTTTCCGGCCGAGTTCCACG
>Ga0209377_1003488_pt1 | contig 10064 bp, 8 predicted proteins | sample GraSoiAngelo_141_FD_185898 | JGI IMG/M metagenome (GOLD analysis project Ga0209377, IMG submission 185898) | Grasslands soil microbial communities from the Angelo Coastal Reserve, California, USA - 14_0929_12_40cm (SPAdes) (version 2) | ecosystem: Environmental > Terrestrial > Soil > Grasslands ...
GCGGTCGCGAATCACGTCCCGGTTGTTCCGCACCGCGTCCGCCGCGAGGCGGACGGCCGCGTTGAGCAGCTCCTCCTGGCGGTTGTCGGCCAGCGCCAGCGCGAGCGTCGTGCCGAGCGCGGGCGCGACGCGAAACGCGCGCACGCGGTTGCGCACGACGTGAGCGACGAGCTCCTGGACCTCGTCGCGCGGCAAGGCCTCGAGCGTCTTGGCCAGGCCGCTCGCGAATTGTCGGGCGATTTGACGGGCGTGCTCGCGGTCGGCCAGCCACAGCGCGGCCCGCTCCGCCGGATGCACGCGGCGCAGATTTGCGCTGATCACGTCACGCGACAGGAAGTGCTTCTGGACGAATGTGCCGAGGATCTGCCCGATCCGTTCCTTGCGCGTGGCAACGATGGCGGTGTGCGGGATGGGAATGCCCAGCGGATGCTTGAAGAGTGCCGTCACCGCGAACCAGTCGGCCAGACCGCCCACGAGGGAGGCCTCGGCCGTCGCGCGGATGTAGCCCAGCCACGGGTATTGCGGCTCGAACACCAGGGCCACGATGAAGATCAGCAGCGCGACGGCCAGCAGCCCGGTGGCGCGCCGCTTCATCGCGTCTAGCCGGGCCTGGCGCTCCGCGTCATCGGGGCGCGACCACTGTGGTGTGACCGCCATAGGACGCAAACTTAGGCCCCCACTTGGTTTCGGGGTACTCGCCATTTAGCTTGCTACGCTTATGTTTACGGCCCTTTCCGAGGAGCTGACGGGCGTACTGAACCGGCTCAGGGGCCGCGGGGTGCTCTCGGAAGGCGACGTGACCGACGCGTTGCGCGAGATCCGGCGCCACCTGCTCGAAGCGGACGTGAGCTTCGAGGTTACCCGGGGTTTCGTCGAGCGGGTTCGCGAACAGGCGATCGGCGCGCTCGAGGTCAAAGCCGTCAGTCCCGGCCAACAGGTCACCAAGCTCGTGCATGACGAGCTCGCGCGCATGCTGGGCGCGACCGAGCAGGATCTGGCGGCGAATGTCGCGGCGCGCCACGGTGTGCCGCTCGAGTTCGCCTCTGTAGGTCCAACGGTGGTATTGCTCGTAGGGTTGCAGGGCTCGGGCAAGACGACGACCGCGGCCAAGCTCGCGCGGCGCCTGAAGCTCGAGCAGAAGGCGCCGGCCCTCGTGGCGGCGGACGTGTACCGGCCCGCGGCGACCGAGCAACTCCAGCAGCTCGGACAGCAAATCGGCGTTCCGGTTCTCGGGAACCGGGAAACGGGAAACGTCGTGAAGCTGGTACAGGACGCGCTGCGGGAAGCTGAATCGGAACGCGCCCGCGCAGTAATCGTCGACACTGCGGGCCGGCTGCAGATCGATAGCGAGATGATGGACGAGCTGCGCGCGGTGAAGGACGCCGTGAAGCCGCGCGAGATTCTCCTCGTCGCCGACGGTATGACGGGGCAGGACGCCGTGAGGATCGCGAAGGGCTTCCACGACGGCGTCGGGCTGACCGGCGTGATCCTGACGAAGCTCGACGGCGACACCCGGGGCGGTGCGGCGCTCTCGATTCATGGCGTGACCGGCGTGCCGATCAAATACGTCGGCGTCGGGGAGAAGACGGATGCACTGGAGCCGTTCGATCCGGTCCGTATGGCGGGACGGATCCTGGGGCAGGGCGACGTGGTCGCGCTGGTCGAGAAGGCGGCGGCAAACGTCGATGCCGAGGCGGCGAAGCGACTCGAGCAGAAGGTCCGCTCCAAGAAGGGGATGGACCTGCAGGATTTCCTGGTCGCGCTGAAGCAGATGCAGAACATGGGTCCGCTCAAGCAGGTGCTCGGACTGTTGCCGGGGATCAACGCGAAGGCGCTGAAGGGTGTGTCGCTGGACGATAAACGTCTCAAGCACGTCGAGGCGATTGTGCTGTCCATGACCCCGGAGGAGCGGGCCGATCCCAGCGTGTTGAAAGGCAATCGCAAGTTGCGGATCGCGAAAGGGGCCGGACGGCCCGTGCAGGAAGTGAATCGCCTGCTGGAACAGTTCCAGCAGATGCGCAAGCTCAGCAAGTTCATGAAAAGGATGTAGGACGTTATGGCAACTCGTATTCGTCTCCGCAGGGTGGGCCGGAAGGGGCAGGCCTATTTCCGCATCGTGGTCGCAGATTCCGAGTCGCCCCGCGACGGGCGCTTCGTCGCCGCGATCGGCCATTACAACCCCAAGGCCAAACCGGCGGTGATCAACGTGAACGCCGAGCAGGCGCGGGCCTGGCTGGAGAAGGGCGCGATGCCAACCGACACGGTGCGCTCGCTCCTCAAGAAGGCGGGCGTACTCGGCAAACGGCAGCCTCCGCCCGCCGCGTAGTCGGGCGGCTGCGTAAGCCGCACGGCCAGCAGGGGGAAGTCTCGGTCATTCCCCTGGTGGAGAATCCGGGGACGGTCTTCGTGCCGAAGGCGCGGCTGTACGTCCTGAACGAAGCACGTGATGTGCTGGCGGGCCCGCTGGTGGTGGCACGCCGCCGCTCCTATCACCGCGAATGGTTGCTGGGGTTCGAAGGCGTCACGTCGCGCGCGGCGGTGGAACGCTGGCGCGATCAGCTCGTGGCGGTAGACGAGTAAGCGATGTTGCGCATCAACGTGGTAACGCTGTTTCCCGAGTGGTTCACGGCTCCGCTCGGGTCGAGCATTCTAGGACGCGCCGCCACCGCCGGACTGGTTCGATATCGGGTCGTGCAGCTGCGCGAGTACACGCACGACAAGCATCGCACGGTGGACGATACGCCGTACGGTGGCGGCGCGGGAATGGTGCTGAAGCCCGAGCCGTTTTTCGAGGCGATCGAGGACCTGCGGGCCACACCACCGATCGTGTTGTTGTCGGCGCGCGGCAGGCCCTTCACACACGACAGTGCGGTGCGCTATGCGGTCGGCAGCGAGTTGACGTTGCTGTGCGGTCATTACAAGGACGTCGACCAGCGTGTGGCCGATGGCCTGGGTGCCGAAGAAGTGTCGATCGGAGATTTTGTGTTATCGGGTGGCGAGCCCGCGGCGCTGTGCATCGTCGATGCCGTGGTGCGGCTCCTGCCCGGCGCGTTGGGAGATCATGAATCGGCATCGACCGATTCGCATTATGAAGGCCTGCTGGCGCCGCCGAGCTACACACGGCCGCCCAGCTATCGCGGGCTCGACGTCCCGGAAGTATTGTTGAGTGGCGACCACGACAAGATTGCGGCATGGCGGGCGGCGCAAGCCGAGCGCCTGACGCGCGAACGGCGGCCTGATCTCTGGTCGCGACATGGAGAGTAGGTATGGAGAAGTTGAGAGCGGTCGAGCGCGAGGGCCTCAAGACGGATATCCCGGCCTTCGCTCCTGGCGATACGCTGCGCGTCATGGTACGCGTGCGCGAAGGTGAGAAAGAGCGGCTGCAGGCGTTCGAGGGCATTTGCATCGCCCGGCGCGGAGGCGGCGTGAACGAGACGTTCACGGTCCGGAAGATTTCGGCCGGCGTCGGCGTCGAGCGAATCTTTCCGCTGCATGCGCCGTCGATTGCCGAGATCGGGCTCCTGCGCAAAGGCCGCGTGCGGCGCGCCAAGCTCTACTTCCTGCGCCGTCTGGCCGGCAAAGCCGCCCGCATCCGCGAAAAGCGGGGGGCGGGCGGGACGGGCGGGGCGGGCGGGGCGGGCGGGGCAAGGGGGGCGGGCGCGAGGGCAGGGCAGGAGCTCGTCGTCCCGGGAGCCGAGACCTCCGAACCGGAGCAGTCGCAGACGTGAGCCACCGCCGCCCGTCGTTGAAACGCGAGGCGGCGTTGTGGGGTGAAGGCAGGATCAGCGTCGCCGGGATCGATGAAGTCGGCCGCGGCCCACTGGCTGGCCCAGTGGTCGCCGCGGCCGTCGTGTTTCCCATGGGGGCGAAGCTGATTCGCGGCCTAGACGACTCCAAGGTGCTCACCGCATTGCAGCGCGCGAAGTTCGCCGCGAAGATCCGCGAGCGCGCCTTTGCCGTGGCGGTCGGCGCCGCGAGCGTGCGCGAGATCGATCGCCTGAACATCCGCCGCGCGTCCATTCTCGCGATGGCGCGCGCGCTGCATCGCCTGGGCTTTGCTCCGTCGCATGTGCTCATCGACGGGCTGCCATGTCCCGAGCTGGGCTGCGAACACGAAGCGATTGTGGACGGCGACGCGCTTTGCCATTCGATTGCCGCTGCCTCGGTGATCGCCAAGGTGCTGCGGGATTATCTCATGGACCGGCTGGCGTCCCGTCATCCCGGCTACTTCTGGGAAACGAACAAGGGCTACGCGACGCCCGAGCACCTCGAGGCGATTCAGCGGCTCGGCCCCACCCGGCATCACCGGTACAGCTTCGAGCCCGTCGCCCAGATCGAGCTGCTAACGGTTTCTCGCGCGTCGTAGTCCCTTCAGGAAGTCAGGCAGCGCCCGGGTATTGAGAATGTCGGCCGCGGTCAGCCACGCCCGCCGCGCCACGGCGACGGCGAACCGCATGAATCCGAGTTCGCGCGTATTGTGCGCGTCCGTCGACAGCACGAACCGCACACCGTGCGATTTTGCCGCGGCGGCCAGGGTATCGGGCAGATCGAGCCGCTCACTGCCGTTGATCTCCAGCAGACACTTCGCGTGTGCCGCGGCCTTGGCCACCACGTCGAAGTCGAGTGCATAGGAAGGCCGGTTCGGTAGGATCCGCCCCGTCGGGTGGCCGATCGCGTCCACCCACCGGTTGGCGATCGCGGCGAGGAGCCGGTCGGTGAGCTGGCGCTCCGCCTGCTTCAGGCCGTAATGAATCGTCGCGACTACGTAATCGGCTTCGGCGAGCACGTCGTCGGGCAGATCGAGCTCGCCGTTTTCCAGAATGTCCATCTCGACGCTCTTCAGAATGCGGAATCCACGCATTCCTTTATTGAGTCGATCGATCTCTTTCCATTGCGCGCGCAGCTCGGCCGGACTCTGGCCGGCCATCGACATGCGTGGTGAGTGATCAGTGATCGCGACGTACCCGTAGCCGAGCGAGCGCGCCGCTTCGACCATCTCGCTGAGTGTCGCTTTGCCGTCGCTCGCGTCGGTGTGCATCTGTAGGTCGCCCCGGACGTCCTCCAGCGTCACGAGCGCCGGGAGCGTGTGCTCTTTGGCCAGCCCGATTTCGCCGCGGTTTTCGCGCATCTCGGGCGGGATCCAATCGAGCCCTAACGCGGCATACACGTCCTGCTCGGTTCGGCCCGAGATGCACTTCGTTCCCCGGAACACACCGTACTCGTTCAGCTTGAGCTTCTTGCCCTGGGCGATCTTGCGCAGTTCGATGTTGTGAGCCTGAGAGCCGGTGAAGTACTGCATCGCGGCGCCGAAGCAGTTGGGCTCCACGACCCGCAGGTCGACCTGCAGCCCGCCGGAGAGTCGCACAGTGGAGCGCGTGTCTCCCTGCGCGGCGACCTCCGTCACGTCCCCGAATTTGCCGAATCGCTGGATGACGGCCGGCGCGTTGACACAGCTGACCACGATGTCCAGGTCTCCGATGGTTTCCTTGCGACGCCGGAAGCTGCCGGCCACGTCGATCTCGTTGATCCCGCCGCCGGCCTTCAAGTACTCGACGATCGCCCGCGCGTACTGCTCGGCTTCGTGCAGGACAATCCGCTTCGGACCGGCTGCGGGACCGGCTCCCGCGACACCCTCGCGAATCTTCTCGAGCAGCTTCGGACCGAATCCACTCAGCTTTGCGATCCGGCCTTGCTCCAGCGCGTTCTTGAGGTCCGCGACGCTGTTCACCTTCAGCTCGTCATGAAAGAGCTTCACGCGTTTCGGGCCGAGGCCTGGGATGTGCAGCAGATCGAGCAGTCCGGGAGGGACTTGGCCGATGAGCGCCTGGCGTTGGGGCAGCGTTCCCGTCTCGACGAGCGCGGTGATCTCCTTCGCGATGCCGGCGCCGATGCCCGGGAGATCCGTCAGGTCGAATTCGCCGCCCGTGACCAGCTCGGCGATCGGGTCGGGGTGATCGGCTACCGTCCGCGCGGCATTGCGGTAGGCGCGGACCTTGAACGGATTTCCCGCCGAGATCTCCAACAGGTCTGCGACCTCGCCGAGCAACCGGGCTATGTCGGCATTCTGCATAAACACAAGAATCGATGGTAATAGGCCTTCTTGCCATCTCGCATTTCACGTGATACGCTAGCCATTCCGAAACACACTACCCATCCCGTCGGAGGCCGCCGCATGCTGCGCATGCTTCTGGGACCGGTGTTTTTGGCTCTGGTGTTCCCCGCCGTCATCGCTGCACAGTCGCAGGCCACGACCGGCATCATCCGCGGAACGGTGACTGATCCGGCGGGGACGCCGGTGCAAGGCGCCACGGTCGCCCTGCGTGAGACCCAGACCGGCTTTCAACGCCAGGTCGTGAGCAACGAGCGCGGCGTCTACGTTGCGTCACTGCTGCCCCTCGGCACGTACGACGTGACCGCGCGCGCGGTGGGGTTCAGCGAGGCGCGCCGCACCGGCGTTCGGGTGGGCGTTGGTGAGACCGTAAGCCTGAACCTGGCGCTCGCGGCGGTAACGCTGCAGCCGGTTGTGGTCGAAGCGACGCAACCGGTCGTGGAAGTTACCAAAGTCGAAAACTCGACGCGTCTGCCCGACGCCGCTGTATCGCGCCTTCCCAACAACGGCCGGAACTACCTCAACCTGACGCTGCTCACGCCGACGGTCGCGATCGTCCAGGGACCCGATGGGGACGAGATTTCCGTTGGCGGCCAAAAAGGCATTCATAACAACGTGTCGGTCGACGGGGCCGACTTCAACAACCCGTTCTTCGGCGAGCAGCGCGGCGGCCAGCGTCCACCATTCACGTTCAACCTCGACGCCGTGCAAGAAATCGTCGTGACCGCCTCGGGAGCGACCGCCGAGTTCGGACGGTCGTCCGGCGGGTTCGTGAACGTGGTGACGAAGTCGGGCACGAACCAGCTCCATGGCTCGCTGCACTACTATGGCAAGGACGGGGCCCTCTCCGGGCAGCCGCACTTCCAGGACTCCATTCTTCCCCAGCCGGATTTTACCCAGCACCAGTTCGGGTTCACGCTCGGTGGGCCGATCAAAAAGGACCGCGCGTTCTTCTTCGTGGCGTACGATCAGCAGGTCTATGATGAGGTGAAGCAGACGGATGCCAACCGGATCGATCCTGCTTTGCGTGCCTGGATGGACACGGCGTACAGCGGGGCGCTGCGGGGCGACTATGGCCCGATCTCACGCACGAACGACGCGCGAGCGCTGCTGGCCAAAGTCGACTTCCGCCTGTCGGACCGGCACAATCTCTCGCTCAAGTACAACTACACGTGGTCCGAGCAGGTCAACGGCACGTTCGATGTCGACAGCTGGACGCGCAGCGCGAACGGTCTCGAGCAGGACCACTCCAACGCGATCAATGGTAGCCTGCTGTCGTACGTGACGCCGACCGTGGGGAACGAGTTCCGCTTCCAGTACTCGCGCGAGGATCGGCCACGGCCCTATGACGGCGTGCGAAGCGCCGCGTTGGGTACGGACCCGACGGGAACCGGGCTGCGGCCATTCCCCGACGTAGCCATCGGGCCCAATTATCGCTACGGCATGCCGTTTTTCCTGCCCATCGACTATTACGACACGCGCATCCAGCTCGTCGACAACGTCTCGTTTACCAAGGGCGATCACTTCATCAAGGTGGGCGGCGAGTATAACCGCGTGAATTCGGTGCAGACATTCATCGGGTTCGCGAACAGCCGTTACATCTTCGGCTCGGTCCAGAGCTACTTCAATTACCTGACGCACAACAATCCGCAGTACGTCGAATGCTCCAACGGTTCCACCAACAACGCCGGCACCTGCCCGGCGAATACGACCGTTACGGGTCCGGTCCTGCTTTACTTGCAACAAGCCGGCGTGAATCGCTCGGTCCGCGAAGCGGGGACGCAGGAAATTCCGCAGACGGAGCTGGACTTCTACATCCAGGATACCTGGAAGCCCAGCTCACGGCTTACGCTGAACTACGGCCTGCGGTGGTCGGCGCAGATCGAGCCAGGCCTGCTGTCGCCACGTGATTCCACATTCTACGCGGTCTACTACGACTCGACGGTCACCAACTCGACGGGCACGTACCGGTTCCCGTCCGATGGTACGATTCCATCCGACAAGAAGATGTTCCAGCCGCGGCTCGGGTTTACGTATGACCCTCGTGGCGACGGGCGGCAGGTGTTCCGCGGAAGTGCCGGTGTCTACTATGCGCGCATTCCGGGCCTGAATCTCGCGTCGACGCGGTCCACCGACGGCTATCGCGGTGTCACGCTCTTCGGTTCGAGCGCGACATCGACGTTCCTTCCCCCGCCCACATTCCCGAACCTTTTTCCGTCGAACGTGGCGCTGTCGTCCGTCGGGTTTCCGTCGGTATTCGTATTCGACCGCAACTTCCGGAACCCACGCACCGTCAATCTCACGCTCGGGTACGAAAAGCAGATTGCGGGTGACCTCGGCCTGCTGCTCAGCTATACACACGCGCGCACCGATTATCTGACACGCTTCATCGACCGCAACGCCGCAGCGTTCGGCTCGCCCTGGGGCAGCGGCCCCAAAGCGTTGGGGACCCTGACGACGGTCGAAGCGAGCGCGAAGTCGCGCTACAACGGCGTCACAGTCGGGCTGAGACGCGTGCTCGATCCCAACTTCCAGTTCCAGCTGAACTACACGCTTTCGTTCGACAAATCGGACGACGACAACGAGCGAGATCCGTTCACTTTCCGCTATGCGCGAGCCGACAGCCTGGGGAAGGAATACAACTGGAGCGATCGCGACCAGCGCCACCGCTTCAACGCGTGGGCGATCAAGCACATCGGCGGCGGACTGTTCCTCAACAGCCGCCTCAGCATCTACTCGGCGCAGCCGGTGTCCGAGAGCTGCGGGGCGTCGCCGGCAAATCCGCCGAAGGGCCAGCGGGCGTTGACGCCGACCGACCGCATCTGCGCCGATGGCAGTATTCTCACGCGCAACACGCTGCGCAAGGACAACGACTACTTCTCGCTCGACCTCGGCCTGACGTGGCCGTTCAATGTCGGCAAGGGTCGGCTCGAGTTGGTCGCGCAGATGTTCAACGTGACTGGTTCGGCGAACTTCCGTGACCCGGCGGCCACCAGCTTGCTGTTCAACTTCGACGGCACGCTGCGCAGCGGCTTCGGCGATCCACAGCAAACGCAGCTGGGAGTGCACTGGGTCTTCTAGCGAAGACCGCGACACGAGGAAACGGCGACGCTAGGCAACTGCGCAGCTGAAACTTGCAGCCACGCAGCGTCCTAGCGTCGCTGTTGCCTGGCGTCGGTCTAGCTGATAGTCACCTGCTGCACCATGCCATGCAGCAAGTGTGGCGCGCCGTCTTTCGCGTCGGGTACGTAACACGTGAGCAGATAGGTCCCGGGCGTCAACGTCACGGTCACCCAGCCGACCTTTCCTTTGTCGGGCCCCGCGAAGCCACCGACCGGCGCCGATACTGGCGGGCCCCGCATGCCCCCGGCCAGCCACTGCTGGAAGTCGGCTAAGGTCTTACCCGGCGCCAGTCGCTCGATCGTCAGCTCATGAATCTGCGGCCCGCTGTTCTCTACGCGAATCGTGTGCGTCCCCGCAGTCAGCGGGCTCGACGTTGCGAACGCGAAATCGGATAGAGTCACGGTGACGTCTGACTTTGGTTCGGCGGCGGCAGTCGCACCCGCCGGCGCGGGAGTCACGACCAGCCGGCGAAACATTCCCTTCTGGACGTGGAGCTTGCCGTCGGGGCTCGCCATGAAGCACGCGATCACGTAATTCCCGGGCGCCAGGTTCGCCGTGATGATCGAGCTGTCGCCGCCCGTGACGACGCCGGGGCCACCGGGGAGCGTAGGCTGCATCGCGAGGAAGGCATGCCACCATCCGACCATCGACTCCGTCGGCTGCTCCGCGGCTTCCAGCTCCGCAAACGTCTTTCCTGGCGCACCGAATATCACGGCTTGGTGGAGCTCGCGGCCTTGATTCAACATCCGAAAGGTCGTGAGTCCCGCCGGGATCGTGTCGGGCGCGTCGAACACGAAATCGGTCGCCGTAATGGTGACCACGTTGAGGGCGG
>Ga0209377_1003489_pt1 | contig 10063 bp, 9 predicted proteins | sample GraSoiAngelo_141_FD_185898 | JGI IMG/M metagenome (GOLD analysis project Ga0209377, IMG submission 185898) | Grasslands soil microbial communities from the Angelo Coastal Reserve, California, USA - 14_0929_12_40cm (SPAdes) (version 2) | ecosystem: Environmental > Terrestrial > Soil > Grasslands ...
AAACCACCCCGGACTGCATCCTTTAATGTTAAGTTGCTGGTCATGAGCGCCCATTCTGTTGCGCCAGGCGCCCAGCAAAAACGCTTCGCGGCCTATCTGAATCGCCTGGCGCAAGCCGCGGGGCACCTGGATCGCGTGGTCCCTCTGAAGTCCTATTGCACCGGTTTGCTGCTTCCCGGGGAACGCAAAAGCGTGGAACCGATGGCGGCTCGTCTCTGCCCCGACAAGGTGCGCCAAACCCATCAGTCGTTGCACCATGTCGTGGCCCATGCGCCCTGGAGGGATGAAGACATTCTGGAAGCGGTGCGTCGGTATGCGCTGCCCGCCATGCAGAAGCCAGGACCGGTCGAAGTCTGGATCGTCGATGACACGGGATTGGTGAAGAAGGGGACGCATTCGGTAGGAGTCACGCGACAGTACTGTGGACAAGTGGGCAAGCAAGAGAACTGCCGGGTGGCGGTGAGTTTGTCGATCAGCACGGCGGAGGTGAGTTTGCCGATCGCCTGGGGTCTCTACTTACCGGAAGTATGGACGCAAGATAAGAAGCGGAGAAAGGCCACGGGCATACCGCCGGAAATCAGTTTTCAAACCAAGCCGGAAATTGCTTTGCAACAAATTCGCACCGCCCTGGACCGAGAGATCCCCACCGCTCCGGTACTGGCTGACGCGGCCTATGGCAACGACACCGGATTCCGCGATGGCATCACCGAATTAGGTTTGCTGTACGTAGTGGGTATCCAGTCGTCGGTGAGTGTGTGGAAACCAGGCCAGGCACCGCTACCCAAACGGAAGTGGAAAGGAATCGGACGTCCCACCAAGCTGTTACGCCGCCATGGCAAGCATGCTCCGGTTGCGGTACGCGAGTTAGCGATCAGCTTGCCTGCCTCCGCTTGGAAGACGGTGCGCTGGCGGGAAGGAACTCGTAAGCCCCTGCGCTCCCGTTTTGCGGCTGTGCGCGTGCGTGCAGCCCATCGCGATTACTGGAGCAGCGAGCCTCGCCCCGAGGAGTGGCTGCTGATGGAGTGGCCGAAGCAAGAAGCCGAACCGACCAAGTACTGGTTATCTACGTTGCCCGCCTCCACGAACCTTTCCGATCTGGTGCGCTTGGCTAAGCAGCGCTGGATCATCGAGCGTGACTACCAAGAACTGAAGCAGGAACTCGGGCTGGGTCACTATGAAGGACGAGGCTGGCGCGGCTTTCACCATCACGCTACCCTCTGTATCGCGGCCTATGGGTTCCTAGTAGCCGAGCGGAGCCGTTTTTCCCCCTCCGCTCGCGCCGGTCAGGTGGACTTACCCGTCCCCGAAATGCCGCCCAAATTCCGCCCTCGGGGTTCGGCCGGCGCGTGTGGAGCGGCATAACCCGTGGTCCATCGCTACACTTCGACAAACCATCGCACGGATTCTGCTCCGGCCACTCTCGGGTTGTCCTTTTTGTGGATCTCCCTTTTTATAACACAGTAGTACTAGCAGGATGCGGAAAAACTCGGGTGAGGTGTTTGCGGAAGCCGATAATATGGTCGTCAAAGAGGGGCAGCTCACCCGGTTTCAAGAAGCGACTCCTGGGCAATACTTTGGTCCATCAGTTCGGATACTTGGGTCCCAGACCGTCTTAATCGTGAATTGCGAGGCAATACCAGCGACCGCTCTTTCCTACAAGAGTGGTCAGAGTGCGGCCTCAGAACTCGTAGGGTCGGCCATCGATTAGGCCCTTCTCATGGATGAGTGCAGTCGCAATCGCTGTGTCGCCAATGGTGCGAACGTCGACATCCGTGATCTCTAGCAGGTCGAGCGGGTTCCTGCTCCGATCTGTAAGCCTGATGAAATCGATCCGGCTGATGAGGGAACCGTCATTGCCGACATAAATGAAGTTTTCATCCAGCAGTCTATCCACAGCCTTGGCGTCGTATCTGAGTTCCGCCTTTGTCAGCTCTGCCATCGCTTTCTTGACTGCTGTGATGTCTTCGCTGACCCGCGGCATCGGAGTGCGTGGCGGAAGGGCCGATGCAATGGAGATTACAAGCACGAATGTGAGCATGGCTTTCATGGCGCGCGATTGTAGCATCCACGACGAATCCTATGCACGATCTGCCATTCACCAACCTGACGTGGTATCCAAAAACTCTCTTGTTTCCACAACGCACTCTGATAAGAAGAAGGCATGCGAGGAAAAGACGAGCAACAGTTGGATGTCTTCAGCTACGTTAGCCCTGAGCAGCCAGTACCGCAGGATCATCCACTGCGCCCGCTGCGTGCCATGACCGATGAAGCTCTGCAACAACTGAGGCCTCGGTTCGAAAAGTTGTACGCCAAGATCGGACGGCCCTCGATCGCGCCGGAGAAACTGTTGCGGGCGCCTACAGGACGGCTTTGTATTTGCGGACCAGTTCACTCTTCACTTTGCGGAACATCTCCTGGTAGTTTGCACCGCTTCGTTGCATCTCATCCGAATAGGCCTCAAGGATTACTCGCACTTCATCGTTGATGCGGTCCTCGAGCGAGAGCTCATCCAGCAAGGCGGCGTTCACCTTTTCGGTGATTGCGGGGACATCCTTGGTCTCGATGAATTCGCCCGAGATCAGTTTTTTAGTGATTTCGCGGGCCAAATAGCCCACATATTCTCTGGAGAAGAGCATGGTGCGGATAGTTAGCTCAGTGCGAAACAAATAGTCTAGCATAGAGGTCGCAGATGCCCGGTGCCGGGCTGAAACTCGGGTAGTGGCTGAATTTGAATCCTAAGAAAGGCAATTCGTGTTCCATCCTGAAATCAAGGTTCAGCCACTACCGAAACACGGGCCGCTCCCAACTACTCACTCCGCTCCCAAAAAGCTTACAATGCTGGTTATCGCGAGCCACCCTATGTCCTCCGCTGCTCCTGACGACCTTACCGGCGTCAAAGACGACATGATTGCCTTTGTCGAAGGCCATGGCATGCGCCGATTCCACGGCTATGTGGAATTTGAAGAAGTGCAGAGTGTCATGTGGGAGTCGAACGACAATCCTGACGCGTGGAAGGATTTCGTGGAACTGGCGAAGGCAGCAGGCGCACCATTCCTCACCATGCACGCCTGGGTGCTAAAACGAGAGGACCTGGAAGAGATGATCCGCCGCCTCTCCAACGGCGAGTACAGCAATGACGAGGACCTGGAAGATGCCCGCTGGCTCCGAACCTACGTCGGTAAGACCGGTTTCGTACAGCTTGGCTGGCCGCACCAAGGGTGCATGTTCCTCTACGAATCCAGCACCGAGTGGTACGAACGATACGAGCGCCTCCTCGAAATGAGCGAAGATTTCGGGGGGATTGCAATTGACGAACCGGATCAGGATGACGAGCCCTAGCTGGTGCGCGTTTGCGATGCGAACGACGAGCCCTGCCTGCGAAGTTCTGAGGATATCGATCTGCAATGCATGAATCTTCGGGTGACGTCTGGATGGGCGAGCTATGAAATGGACCGCTAAACCGGCGGATGCCGTATCGGTCGAAGCTCTCGCCAACGGCTTACGCGCGAACCCAAGCCTACGCCTCGCGGGCAGCGTCGCCTCGACCGTCGCCCATTTGCTCGTCCTACGCGGCATTGCCGATGTGGAATCTGCTGAGCGCTTTCTTGCTCCGTCGCTGGCGCACCTCCACTCACCGTACGCGATGACCGGGATGAAAGTTGCCATCGAACGTCTTGAGTCCGCGATCGAGCGCAAAGAAGACATTCTGATTTACGGCGATTACGATGTCGATGGTACGACCGCGATTGTCATACTGAAGACCGCCATCGAACTCTGCGGCGGCACCGCCGATTTCCACGTGCCGCATCGCATTCGCGACGGCTATGGCATGAAAGACGATGTCATCGAACGCGCCGCTGCTGCCGGAGTGCGGTTGATCATCAGCGTGGATACCGGCATCCGCGCCTTTGCCGCCGCTGAGACTGTGCAGCGCCTGGGTGTGGATCTTATCGTCACCGACCATCACCTTCCGGGGCATGATGGCGTTCCCTCCGCATTGGCCGTGCTCAATCCCAACCAGGTGGGTTGTGAGTATCCCTGCAAGGCGCTGTGCGGCGCGGGGGTGGCCTTCAAACTTGCGCAAGCGTTGATGGAGAGGAGGCTCGATCGTCCCGATCAGTCGCGGCTGCTGATGTCGTTCATGAAAGTGGTTGCCATTGCCACCATCGCTGACGCAGTTCCACTGGCAGGAGAGAATCGGGTCTTTGCGAAACTCGGACTGGAAGGATTGCGGAGGCCAGTCAACGAGGGATTGAAGGCGTTGTTGGAAGTCGCACAACTGGGCGGAGCGCGTGCAAAGACAGCGGGTGAAGTTGCATTCCGTATAGCGCCGAGACTCAATGCGGCGGGACGCATGGACGTGGCCCTCGACGTTATCGACCTGTTCAGTGTGAAGGATCCGGCCCGCGCTCGGGAACTTGCCGCCCGCCTCGACAAGCTCAATGGCGAGCGCCAGGAAGAAGAGCGGCGCATCATGCAGGAGATCGAGGCGCGCTTCGAAACGGAACCGAATCTTGGCGATGCATTCTGTATTGTGCTCGATGGCGATGGGTGGCATCGCGGCGTGATTGGTATCACAGCAAGTCGTGTGGTTGAGCGATACACCCGGCCCGCATTAGTGATCTCCAGAGACGGTGAACACGCCCATGGTTCGGGCCGCTCCATCCCGGCGTTTCATCTACTGGATGCGCTCGAGTCCTGCGGCGCTCTCTTTACTCGCTACGGAGGACATGCTCATGCCGTAGGTTTCTCGTTACCTGCCGCGAGCATCGCCGATCTTCGCGTACATCTTGATGCTTATGCCCGCCAGCATCTCACCGCGGCGGACTTTGAACCGGCGCTCGCTATTGACGCGCAACTTCTGCTCGACGAGGTTACTCCGGAACTATTCGAGGCTCTGCGCCACTTGGAACCGTTTGGACACGGCAATCCCGAACCAGTGTTCACCGCGGATGCGGTGCGCCTGATGGCGCCGCCACGCGTGCTGAAGGAGAAGCATCTCAGGTTAAAGCTAGCAATTGGCGCCGTGCGATTACCTTCGATGCGCTTGCCTGGCGGATGGCCGAGCGCTTCCAGCAGGAAAAGCTGCTGGCAGGCGATACCCTCGATATCGCTTTCACCATCGGCCAAAATGACCATCCGGAGTTCGGTGGTCTGGAGCTAACCATCTGCGATTTCAAGGTGAGAGCCGGCGCCAGTTCCAATGCCACTGACAAAGCTGCGGCTGCGGCCACGGTTAACACCTGAGAAAGAGAAAGTAGAAAGTGCAGCGTTGTCTGGCAATTCCGAAAATTTAACGATAACTTAAGGTTGAAAACAAGAAAATGACCTTAACGGGAAGAGTCTTTTTTCTTCCTTCCCAAGTCAGCGCTAATCGCCTGACACGAGCACCTCGAAAGTAAGCGAAGTGGGATCAAAGGCGCCATTCTAGTCGCTGAGTAACACCCTTTACGGAAATCCAATCCTCTGGCCAGGTTTTCGGTGCAAGGAGGTCGCGATCTCCTTTCGCCTGGCAAATCACAGTTGAAAGCACAATGGCGCGCCGCCGATCACTGCATGCTTGGCGACTCCGGAGGAAAAAGCCATGGTTCGCGTAATGTTTGCCATTATTGGAGGGTTGTTTTCTTTCCTCCTGGCATCAGCGGCGCCGCGAGTGGAACAAAATGTCGCGGCAACAGCGACTCAATATGCGAGCGCCCGCGACTATACCAATCTTGAGCGTTCGTGCAGTAAGACGACAGTGCAATCATCCTCGGGGATTGACGCCAGTCTTGATACCTGTGGCGCATATCAGGTCAGTGTGGCGAGTCTAGCCTGGGTCTTCAGCGGGAACCTCGGTCAAACACCGAGCAACATTGTGGTGAACACGGGAACCGATCGCGTTGGGGCGTACTCCGAGATTGACTTTAACTATTCTCAGCGAGGCCAGCGAACTGGCGGCATTCGCGTCTACCAAAATGGGTTGACGGTGCTTTTCAAGCTCGCTTATTTGCAGGCGGCGAGCAACACCGCACCGTTTCCGACCTTTACTACCTATCCCCGGAAACTCCGACACTTGGCGTATGAAGGAACGTTTGGACTTTTTACGTTCAACTCGTTAGCGTCCGATAGCCCATGGATATTTTTTGATCCCAGCAGCAGCAACACCTTTGTACTGTCGCCAGCTTCGGATTTCATGGTTGCCAGTACTGTACAGGGGACGGGCGGCAGCATCATAAGTGGAATCAGTTCGCAAATAACCAGTTTACCCGCCGGTTTCAGACATCAGACGCTGCTAGTGATGGGGAAAGGAATCAACAGCACATACCAGACGTGGGGTCAGGCGATGACGAAACTGCAGGGGAAAGTTCGCCCCGCAAACGACGCTGACCCAAGCCTGAAATCCCTGGGTTATTGGACCGACCACGGCGCCGCTTACTATTACAAGTTTGATTCCCGCAAAGGAAGTTACGAACAGACCCTCTTGGGAGTGCGAGACAACTTTAATCAACTGGGTCTCAAGCTCGGGTACATGCAACTCGACAGTTGGTTTTACCCTAAAGGAGCGACGGCAGCCTGGCAGAACTCGGCAGCGGGGATCTATGAGTACGTCGCTGCATCTGCGCTGTTTCCCAACGGCCTAAAGTCATTTCAACAGCAACTTGGGATTCCGTTGATTACCCATGCGCGCTGGATCGATCCCAGCAGTCCCTATCATCACATCTACAAAATGTCGGGAAAGGTGGTCATCGATCCGCTGTACTGGAACAGTATCGGCAGCTACCTTCATGATGCCGGGGTCAGCGTCTACGAGCAGGACTGGCTTGCCACAGAAGCGCAAGCGAAGTTCAATCTCACAGATCCGAAGGCGTTCATGGACGATATGGCTAGAGCAATGTCGGCCCAGAGATTGAATATGCAATACTGCATGCCGCTTCCGCGGCACTATTTGCAAAGTTCGCTTTACAGCAACATCACGACCATCCGCACCAGCAAAGATATCTTCCAGCAATCCCGCTGGGACCAATTCTTGTATGGCTCACAACTGGCAGGCGCTTTGGGGGTGTGGCCCTGGTCGGATGTATTTATGAGTACACAGACCAACAATCTTCTGTTCTCAACCCTGTCAGCAGGTCCGGTAGGTGTCGGAGACGCTATTGGTTCACTTAACGCCAGAAATCTGCTGCTTGCGGTTCGCCTGGACGGCGTTATCGTAAAACCGGACGTGCCTCTCGTCCCGCTCGACAAGACCATCATCAACGATTCGGCCGGGCTCACCCACCCGATGGTGGCGTCGACGTCGACGAACTTTGGGGCGATAACCGCCCACTACGTCGCTGGATACAATCGGACGTCTGACCTGAAGCTGGCTTTCAGTCCGTCGGCTTTGGGAATGACGCGGACGGCGTTTGTCTACAATTATTTTAGGAAGGCGGGCAAGATCGTGCAGCCGCAACAGACGTTTAGTGACACTATCGCGAATGGAATCGCTTATTACATCGTGATGCCAATCGGGCCTTCGGGCGCGGCCTTCCTGGGCGATAACGGACACTATGTTTCGCTGGGGAAGAAAAGGATTACCGCGTTAACGGACAATGGAACAATCACCGCCAGTATCGCATTTGCCGCGAGAGAGAGCGCGAGAATCGTCTTCGGATATTCCCCCACCGCGCCTGCGATTACCGCAACCCATGGCCAAGTGGGGACGGTTAATTACACCAGCTCCACCGGCTTGTTTAACGTCTTAGTGATGCCCGGCAGCGGGGCGACAGCAACGATCCAGATCAAAGCTCATTAACGATCGAAGATGTGCGGTCAGGCATTCCGCTTAGCATGTGTGCGATCTCCGGTGTCAACTGCATTCCACTACGTGGAAGGCTACTGGATGCAGGAATTTGATAAGCAAGAATTCATCTGCAACGAGTAGCTGCCGATTTATTCATATCCCATATATCCCACCCTTTACAGACCGACCCAGGCCCGCTATATTGGCCGGCATTATGCCTGAAGGGTTTTTATTCTGCAGTAAGTGTGGTGCCCAGAATTCGACAGCAGCACAATTCTGCTCGCGATGTGGCGCTCCGTTCGGAGTAATCCCTCAGGCGGTTACGGGGACTCCCTTGGCCGCGCCCCAGGCTTTCTACGCAACTACAACGCCGGTGCCTGCAACTGCGGGATATGGGGGATTCTGGATTCGCCTGGTCGCTGCCATCCTGGATGGGATTCTGGTTCAAGTCGTGGTGGTGCCTGTCTCTATCATGGTAGGAGCGGTGATCGGCGCGGCCGGCTTTGCTGTAAGCATGTCTTCCATGGGCGTGCGACTGGTGAGCATGATTGTCGGCGCAACCCTCGGTTTTCTAGCTTCTTGGCTGTATGAGGCGGTTCTGGAGAGCTCTCCGCGGCAGGCGACTCTCGGCAAGATGGTGCTGGGACTCAAAGTCACCGATCTTGCCGGGAACCGAATCTCGTTTGCCCGTGCCTGCGGCCGCCATTTTGCCAAGTATCTGTCTGGCGCTATTTTTTTCATCGGATACATCATCGCCGGCTTTACGGACAGGAAACAAGCCTTGCACGATATGATCGCCGGAACGCTGGTGCGCCGAACTTAAAACGAATCGCCCTCGTTTCCGAGGGCGATCGGGGTGTGCAGTTTGAACAGCAATTGTTTCAGCTGATCCTTAGTTGTGTTGGCGATGATTGTTGTGCTTGTCGCGATAAATCTGATGCGACACGCGATTCTCCTGGCGGTTGACTTTCGCCTTCTCTGCCGGAGTCAGCTTGCCACCATTGTGTTCACGCATATTGTTCACTTCGTGGTTGATGGCAGCGTCCTTCTTTTCCAGCCGGGCGGCCTCGGCGGGGGTCAAAGAACCGTTCTCGATGCCTTGACCAATACGATCCTGCTGATTTTCCAGCCGCTTGCCGACTTCGCTCTTGGGATTGGTGTTCTGCTTCTGGGCATTGTGTTTCTGTTGATAGATTTCTTTCGACAGGCGGTTCTGCTGACGATTTAACTTTGCCCGGTCGGCGGCGGTGAGCTTGCCACCATTCGTGGCACGCATGCGGCGCTCTTCCTGGTTTAACCTGGATTCCTGGCTTTCCAGTCTGCCGGCTTCGCCGGCAGTCAAGGAGCCGTTCTCCACGCCTTCGCCAATGCGATCCTGCTGGTTTTCCTTGCGTTCCTGAATCTCGCCCGGCTTCCTGGTTGCCGGCACGGGAGTGGGCTGCGTGGGGGTGGTCGAAGTCTGTGCCGCGGCGGGCAGCATCATGGCCGCCAAGGCTGCGCTCAACAATAGAATCTTCGTCTCGTGCTTCATGATCAAATCTCCCTCATCCTTTAGTTTTTACTACGACAACTGGAACACTCTTGCTTTGTGTCGCTTGGCAGAAGGGGTTACCTGTTAGGTGCGAGGAGCAGGACACAGAAAGCTGCATCTGTACTGAAAGGTGACCGCAATGATTGGCAGCTCACAGACCGGCTTCGATGCGCGAGCGCGGATCGAGGAAATCGCGCAGGGCGTCGCCAATGAAGTTGAACGACAGCACGGCGAGCATCACTGCGAGCGCGGGAAATAGAACGAGATGTGAGGCGTCAAAGAGGTGTGCGCGGCCATCGTTGAGCATCGAGCCCCAACTCGCGGTCGGGGGCGGGACGCCTAGTCCCAGAAAGCTCATGGTGGCCTCGGCCAGAATTGCTCCCGCCATGCCGATGGCAGCCTGCACGATCACGGGTTGAATAATGTTAGGCAGGATGTGACGGAATGATCCCACCACCACGCTGCCACCGACGAACATCGAGATGCGCGCGCCATAGATCAGACGGGAGAGAATGTCGCGGCCGAGTTCATCCGTGCCGCACCAGTGGGTGGAAGATGGGGGTTCGAGACGCGTGGGCAAGTCAATGTGGGCAGGATCCTGAGGTGCGATCCAGGGAGCAAACAGAGCGAAGATGAGGAAGAGCGCGACCAGCATGACTCCGATCGCCGCCAGGGGATTACGGCTGGCGGCGCGGTGGAGCGAGATGGCGGCAGTTGACATGGGTCAGTTCTCGATAGTGTTCTTGTTTATAGAGTTTACCCGGCGC
>Ga0209377_1003490_pt1 | contig 10061 bp, 9 predicted proteins | sample GraSoiAngelo_141_FD_185898 | JGI IMG/M metagenome (GOLD analysis project Ga0209377, IMG submission 185898) | Grasslands soil microbial communities from the Angelo Coastal Reserve, California, USA - 14_0929_12_40cm (SPAdes) (version 2) | ecosystem: Environmental > Terrestrial > Soil > Grasslands ...
CATCGTGCGCTGGCGCAATACCCGGTCCTCCGGGAGTTGACGGCGAAGGGGCGGCAGTTCACGGAGTCCGACAAGCAGATTGTGCTGGCCACGCAACGGGAGATCGTCGGCCAGATCATTCCGCTGTTCCGACAGCTGCAGGACCGCGGACAGGTCGAGCTCTCCACGACGCCCTTCTTCCATCCGATCCTGCCGCTGCTGATCGACACCGACTCGGCGCGCCGGTCTCGGCCCAATTCCGCCCTGCCGCAGCGGTTTGCGCATCAGGAGGATGCGGTGGCCCAGCTCCGCAAGGCGCTCAGCTTTCACGAGGGGCTCTTCGGCCGGCGTCCGGTAGGGCTCTGGCCCTCCGAAGGCTCGGTGTGCCCCGAACTGGTCCCGATCCTCACGAGCCTGGGCTTCCGCTGGGCCGCCACTGACGAGGGGATTCTCGCTCGCTCCCTGGACCACTGGCGGCGGGACGAGCACCTCTACCGTCCCTACCGGGTGCAGGTCGAAGGTGGGGACCTCGCTGTCCTGTTCCGGGATCGTGACCTCTCCGATGCGGTGGGCTTTACCTATTCCAGGAACGAGCCGGCAGCGGCGGTGTCGGATTTCTGCGGCCGGCTGAAGGCCATCGCCCAGCGCGCGTCGGGGCCACGCCCTGTGGTGCCGGTCATCCTGGACGGAGAGAACCCGTGGGAGCATTACCCCGACGGCGGCGAGGGCTTTCTGCGCGGCCTGTACACGGCGCTGACGTCGGACGGCTCGGACGGCGTGCGGTTTCTGACGGTGACGCCGGATCGCGAGCTGGCGGAGCATCCCCCGACCGCGACGCTGGCCCGTCTGCACACGGGCTCGTGGATCCACGCCGACCTGAAGATCTGGGTGGGCCATCTCGAGGACAATGATGCCTGGGAGCGGGTGGGGGCGACCCGGCGTTTCTTGCAGCAGCGGGAGCGCGCCGGCGACCTGCCGCCCGAGGCGGTCCAGCAGGCGTGGGACGAACTCTATGCCGCCGAAGGGAGCGACTGGTTCTGGTGGTACGGCGACGAGTTCGACACGGACCACAAAGTGGTGTTCGACCAACTGTTTCGCCTGCATCTGGCGAACGTCTACCGGCTTGCCCATGCGGAGGTGCCGGAGTTCCTGAAGGTTCCGGTCTTGCGCCAGCGAGCGAAGCAGGCGTTCCGGGAGCCGACGGCTTTCATCACGCCGGTCCTCGACGGCGTCGTCACCGATTTTTACGAGTGGCAAGGCGCCGGCTATATAGAGGGAGGCCCGATCCGCAGCGCCATGCATACCCGGTGGGAATTCTTCAGCCGGATCTATTTCGGGTTCAACCTGGACAGGTTGTACCTGCGGTTCGATCCCGCCGTCTCTGCGGCCGACGGTGCGCTCGGCACGCCCGAAGTGCATGTGCAGGTCATCGAGCCGCGGCCAGCCAAACTGATCTTCAGGCTCGACCTGCCCGATCCGTCGCAGTTCACGCTGGTGCACAGCCCGGACGGGTCGTCTCCCCCTTCTACGCGCACATACGACAGCATCCGGCGCAAGAAAGTGATCGAGCTGGCGGTGCCGTTCAAGGACCTCGGGCTGGATCCGGGCATGCAGGTCCGTTTCGCCGTGAGTGTGATGCAGGGCGACCTTGAGCTCGAGCGGATCCCCCACGAACAGCACGTGACCTTCACGGTCCCCGATCAGACCTTCGAGGGCGCCATGTGGAGGGCCTGACGTGCATCCGGTAACGCTGCTGCTGGGCATTCACAACCACCAGCCGGTGGGAAACTTCGCCCATGTCTTCCGCAAGGCGTACGACCGCTGCTACCGGCCGTTCCTCGATCTCCTGGAGCGGCACCCGCACGTCCGGCTGACGCTGCACTACACGGGGCCATTGCTGGAGTGGTTCGAGCAGGAGGAGCCAACGTTCCTCGACCGGCTCGCGAAGCTCGTCATGGCCAACCAAGTCGAGATCCTCGGCGGCGGTTTCTACGAGCCGATCCTCTCGGTCATCCCGGACCGTGACGCGGTAGGTCAAGTCACGCTGCTCTCGCGCTGGCTGCACCGCCGTCTCGGCGCAACCCCTCGGGGGCTCTGGCTCGCCGAGCGCGCCTGGGAGGGGTTGTTGCCGAAAAAGCTCGCACCGACGGGGCTGCGGTACACAATCCTGGACGACTCGCATTTCGTGCAAGCAGGGCTCGACCCGGGCAGCCTGTCGGGGTATTACCTGACGGAAAAAGAAGGCCACCCGCTGGCGATCTTCCCGATCAGCAAAGATCTCCGCTATCTGATTCCGTTCCGCGTCCCGGAGGACGTCATCGGCCTTCTCGCACGGCTCGGCGAAAGGGGAAGTGAGGTCGCGGTCACCTACGCCGACGACGGGGAGAAGTTCGGCTTGTGGCCGGACACGTATCAGTGGGTCTACGAGGAAGGTTATCTCGAGCGTTTGTTCGCCGCCTTGGAGCATGAGAGTTCCTGGCTCCGGTTGCAGACGTTCGGTGAGTATCTCGATGCGCATCCCCCCACCGGGCGCGTGTACCTGCCCGCGGCCTCCTACGAGGAGCTCATGGAGTGGGCCCTGCCGGTCCCTGCTGCCAAGGCGCTGGAGGAGCGGCGCGCCGAGCTGGATCTGGCGGGGCGGTTGGCCGCCTTCCAGCCTTTCCTGCGGGGCGGGTTCTGGGACGGCTTCCTGCTCAAGTATTCCGAGGCCAACCACATGCACAAGCGGATGCTGGACGTCAGCGCGCGGGTGGCGCAGGCATTCCCGTCAGGGACCGATGTGCCCGAGCCCGTGCGGCTGGTGTGGCGCGCGCAGGGGAATGACGCCTACTGGCACGGGCTCTTCGGCGGGCTCTACCTGAACTACCTGCGGCATGAGACCTACCGGAATCTCATCGAGGCCGAGACACGCGTGGAGACGACCGCGCACCAGGGGCGCGAATGGTTGACGATGAGGGGGACCGATCTCGACCTCGACGGTCACGAGGAAATCGTGATTTCCTCCCGTTCGCTCGGAGTCATCCTAGCGCCGGCCTGCGGGGGCAGCCTCCTGGAGCTGGATTATCGTCCGAGGTGTTTCAACCTGTCGGATGTCCTCACTCGCCGTGAGGAGGCCTATCACGGCAAGCTGGTGGAGGGCGCCATGCGTACAGGCTCGTCCGGCGGCGCGCCCGCATCCATCCACGATCAGCTTAGGGTCAAGGAGCAGGGGCTTGATCAGGTCCTCCGCTACGACCGGCACCGTCGGGTCAGCTTTCTCGATCGATTTCTTTCCCCGGCGATTTCTTGGGAGGCCTTTGATCGGATCGACGATGAAGAGCGGGGCGATTGCGCGAGCGGGGTCTATCATGCGGAGTCGGAACGTCCCGCGTCGCAGGAGGAAGTACTGACGGTCCCCATGGCCTACCAGGGGACGGTGTCCCTCGATGGTCGCACGTACACGCTCTCCCTGCACAAGGTGTACCGGGTGACCAAGCACGATCCGGCGGTGGAGGTGGCCTATGCCATTGCCAACCAGGCGGCGGTGCCTTGTGCAGTCCGGTTTGGGGTGGAGCTGAACCTGACCCTATTGGCCGGGAACGATCCGCAACGCTATTATGAAATGCCGGACCGCGGCCGGGTTCGCCTGCACGAGCGGGGGCAGTGCCCCGCGACCGACCGGTTCTCGATGGTGGATGAGTGGAGCCGGTTACGCGTGATCCTGTGCCTTGAGGGACCGGGGGAAATCTGGTACATGCCTATCGAGACTGTCTCTCGGTCCGAAGAGGGGATCGAGCGGACCTACCAAGGCTCCGCGCTCTTGGCCTCCTGGCTGCTGACCCTGCAACCTGGGGCATCCGAGCGCGTCAAGGTGCGCCTTGAGATTGCCGATTTCTGAACGAAAGGAGACTTCACGTGCCTGAGCTACGGCGTGATCCTATCGTCGGTCGGTGGGTGATCATCTCCACCGAACGAGCCCAGCGCCCGACCGATTTCCGCCAGGTGGCGCCTCCGCTGCCGGCCAAGCCGCTGTGCCCGCTCTGTCCGGGGAACGAAGCGCAGACGCCACCGGAGATCCTCGCGTACCGTGCCACCGGGGGCGCGCCCAATACGTCGGGGTGGAGCCTGCGCGTGGTCTCGAACAAGTTCCCGGCGCTGCAAATCGAGGGCGATCTCGGGCGCGAGGGGGTCGGGCTCTACGATCGCATGAACGGGGTGGGCGCCCACGAGGTGATCATCGAATCGCCCGATCACAAGACGACGCTGGCGAGCCTGTCGGAGAAGCAGCTTGAGGATGTCTTCTGGGCGTACCGCGACCGCATCCTGGACCTGCGGAAAGACGGCCGCCTGCGCTACATCCTGGTCTTCAAGAACCACGGCCAGGCCGCCGGGGCCACTTTGGAGCACACGCACTCGCAACTGATCGCGCTGCCCATCGTCCCGACCAACGTGGTGAACGAGATCGCCGGCTGCCGTGAACACTATAAGGATAAGGAACGCTGCATCTACTGCGACATCATCCATCAGGAGATCAGCGATCGGAGCCGGGTCGTGGGGGAGAACTCCGAGTTCCTCTCCATCGCGCCCTTTGCCTCGCGGTTTCCGTTCGAGGTGTGGGTGCTCCCCAAGCGGCACACCTCCTACTTCGAGGAGAGCCAGAAGTTCCAATTCGAGGCCCTGGCGCGGATCTTCTCGGACACGCTGCGCCGGATGGATCGGGTCCTGGGCACGCCCCCGTTCAATTTCATCCTGCACACCTCGCCCTTGCACGAGCGGACCGGCGAGTTTTACCACTGGCACATCGAGGTCATGCCCAAGCTCACGCAGGTCGCGGGCTTTGAGTGGGGGACCGGGTTCTACATCAACCCGATTCCGCCGGAGGAAGCCGCGTCGTTCCTGCGGGACGCGGAGGTATAATACGCACCCATGAAGGTCCTCTTGAACCATCCGGTCCGTGAAGTGGAAGTCAAGGGGCCGCGGCGCGTCAGAGAAGTGCTGAAAGAACTGAACCTCCTGCCGGAAAGTGTGCTGGTGGTTCGGGGCGACGATCTGGTGACTGAGGACGAGCTGCTCAGGGACGAGGACCGGATCGAGATCCGGCCGGTCATCTCGGGAGGCTAAGGCGATGCGTTGCCGCAAGTGCAAAGGGAAAGCGGTGCTGGATATCCCCCGCCACCATACGGCCTTCTGCAAGGCGTGCCTCACGGAGTTCGTGTGCGCGCAAGTGGAGCGCGCCATCGCCGAAGAGCGGATGTTCACCACAGCCGATCGCGTGCTGGTGGCGGTGTCGGGCGGGAAGGACAGCCTGAGCCTGCTGGACATCCTGCGCAAGCTGGGCTACCAGGCCGACGCGTTTTACGTGGACCTGGGGATCGGCGAGTATTCGCGGCAGTCCAAGGAGAAGGTCGAACGTTACACCAGTGCGCGCGGGATCCCGCTCCACGTCCACGAGCTCAAGGAAGACGAAGGGGCCGGCATCAATGATCTGGCCGACCTGGTCCACCGGCCGACCTGCTCGGTCTGCGGCACGCTCAAACGTTACCACTTCAACCGGACGGCGGTCGAGAAGGGCTACAACGTCCTGGCAACGGGACACAACCTGGACGACGAGGCCGCACGGCTGTTGGGCAACATCTTGCACTGGCAGACGGAGTATCTGGAGAAGCAGGGCCCGACCTTGCCGGATTCAGTGGAGGGGTTTGCCAAGAAGGTGAAGCCGCTCTACCGGCTGGCTGAGCGGGAGATCGCCGCGTACGCGGTCGTCAACGGAATCGACTACATCGTCGAGGAGTGCCCCAATGCCCAAGGGGCTAAGATGCTGCTGTACAAGGACATCCTCAACCGGCTAGAGAGCGAGTCGCCCGGCACGAAACAGGCCTTTTACTGGGGGTTCCTGGCCAGGCAGGAGGCCGACAAGCAAGCGCGTCCTTCCATGGCTGAGCACGACCGCGCCGTCTTGCATCCCTGCGCCACGTGCGGTCAGCCGACGACCGGCGAAATCTGTTCCTACTGCAAGCTGATGGCCCGTGCCAAGAAAGACGGGCCAGCCACCACCGTCTCCCCCTGAGCCTCTCGTGCAGTCCCACTTTACTGACTGAGTCAGCCTTGCGCGCTTGCGGGAGACCGGTCGAATGGGATACAAGTAAACGCAACGGATCGACGAGGAGGGCTCGCTATGGCCAAAGCATTGAAGTGCTTCAAAGAGGGATGCACTTTCGAGGTGCGGGGCAACTCTGTGGATGACGTCCTGGCCAAGCTTAAGATGCACGCGATGATCGCCCACCAGATGCCGCAGCTACCACCCGATCTGATCGAGAAGGCCAAAGGCTCTGTGCGCGACGTATAAGATGCCAATCCCGGTGAAACCCTGCCCTTCTTGCAACAAGCTGATGTGGATCAAGGAGGAGTCCATCGAGTGGGTGGACGAGAACACCATCCGCTTCCGGTGCCCGCATTGCCAGTCGCTCGTGCGTCGCAGGCTGGTGGAACTCGGCGCGAATGCCGCCGGCCCTATCAAGCCAGCTTGACGCCTCTCCCGACACTCCCTAAGATGGCGCTATGACTGTCCTGTCCGATGGGGACCGCGTCCACTTGGTGGACCGGAAAGGCCGGCAGTACGCGTTGACGCTGAAGGCCGGTGACACCTTCCAGCTCAGTGGGGAGACGCTCGCCCACGACGATCTGATCGGCAAGCCAGACGGCACCCTGGTCACCCTGTCCCGCGGGCGTCGCATGCTGGCCCTCCGCCCCACCCTCTCGGAGTACGTGCTGAAGATGCCCCGCGGCGCCCAGGTCCTCTATCCCAAGGACCTCGGCGTGATCCTCCAGTGGGCCGATATCTATCCCGGCGCAAGGGTCTTCGAGGCCGGGACCGGGTCTGGCGCGCTGACTATGGCGCTGCTCCGGGCCGTCGGGGATCGCGGGCACGTCATCAGCTACGAGTCTCGTGAGGATTTTGCGCGGACCGCGATGAAGAACATCGAACGGTATCTCGGTCCGGTCCACAACCTCACGCTCCGGCAACGCAACGCGTATGAAGGCATCGAGGAGACGGATCTGGATCGGGTGGTCTTAGATCTCCCCGAGCCCTGGCAGGTGGTCCCCCACGCCGCGACGGCCTTGCGGTCGGGCGGGGTCTACGTGAGCTACGTCCCGACGATCCCCCAGGTGATGCAAACCGTGGAGGCGCTGCACCGTGCGCAGGTCTTCGCGATGATCCAGACGTTCGAGACCCTGCTGCGGACCTGGAACATCGAGGGGCGCAGCGTCCGCCCGGACCTGCGCATGGTGGCGCACAGCGGGTTCCTCACGGTGGCCCGCAAGGTGCAGCCAGGCCTGGCTCCTTCCGTCAGGCATGCGGAGGCAGATCCGGAAGCCGGTGAGGCCGGTCCGCATGAGGAAGGGCTATGAAGCTCAAAGGGAAGGTGGCGCTCATCTGAGCGCCAGTCCGTCCCTCCTGCCTCATCTATCCCGCCCGGCAATTTTCTTGCTCGCTCGAAGCCGTCCGTGTATGTAGGAGGCACCATCTCTTTCAGGAGCGCCCTGTATGACTGAACTGGATTTCCTCCGCGACCTGGTCGTGCTCTTCGGCGCGTCGATCGCGGTCGTGTACGGGTTCAACAGGCTCCGGCTCCCCGCCGTCGTCGGCTTCCTCGTCGCGGGCGCGCTGCTGGGCCCCTATGGGCTGGACGTCGTGGACAACGTGGCCCGCGTGGAGGTCTTCGCCGAGGTGGGCGTCGTGCTGTTGCTGTTCACCATCGGGGTCGAGTTTTCCCTGGGCCAACTCCGGTCGCTGCGCACGGTCGCCGGCGCCGGGCTTCTCCAGATCGGCTCCGCGATCGTCCTGTCTGCGCTGGCGGCCATCGCCTTCGGGCTGCCGCTCAACCAGGGCGTGTTCTGGGGCTTCCTGGCGGCGATGAGCAGCACGGCGGTCGTGCTCAAGATGGTGACGGAGCGGGGCGAGACCAACTCTCCGCACGGCCGGCTGATCATCGGGGTCTTGATTGTGCAGGACCTGGCGGTGGTGCCGATGATGGTCTTGACGCCGGTGTTGGGGGGGCGCGGGGAGGCAGGACTTCTGGCGGTCCTGTGGTCGGTCGCCAAGGCAGCCCTGGCGGTGCTGCTGATTCTCGTGGCGGCGCGGTACCTGGTCCCGCGTTTATTGATAGAAGTCGTCCGCAGCCGGAGTCGTGAACTGTTCGTGATCACCATCATCCTGGTGTGTCTGGGCATCGCCTGGCTCAGTTCGCTGGCTGGCCTGTCCCTCGCGCTCGGCGCGTTCATCGCGGGACTGATCATCTCCGAATCGGAATACAGCCACCAGGCCATGGCGGAGATTTTGCCCTTCCGGGACAGCTTCAACAGCCTGTTCTTCATTTCGATCGGGATGCTGCTCGATTTGCGGATCCTGCTGGCTCATCCCGTTCTGGTGATGGGCCTGGTCGTCGCACTCGTGGCTGGGAAGATGGTGACGACCGCAGGAGCGGCGGTGGCCACTGGCTACTCGTGGCGGGCGGCGGTGCTCACCGGCATCGCCCTCGCTCAGGTCGGAGAGTTTTCCTTCATCCTCGCCAAGGTCGGCAAGAACGTCGGGCTCCTGCCCGGCGAGTCGTTCCAGGTGTTTCTGACCGTGTCGGTCCTGACGCTGCTGCTCACACCGTTCCTGCTGCAGGCCTCACCGCGGCTGGCGAGGCGTGCGGAAGCGCTCCAGCGGCTACGACACTTGCTGCCGGAACGCCAGACCGACCCCCATGGAGTCCTGCCCCGCCATCTTCGGGACCACACCATCATCGCGGGCTATGGAGTCAATGGACGAAACCTGGCCCAGGTGCTGCGGGAGACTGAAATTCCGTTCGTGGTGGTCGATGTGGACGGGGAGGCGGTCCGTCAAGAGCAAAAGAAGGGCATCCCGATCGTGTTTGGGGACATCACGCATCCGCAAGTGCTCCGCCGACTTGGCATCCAGGACGCGCGCGCCTTGGTGCTGGCGATTTCCGACCCGATTGCCACCCGTCGGGCGGTCACGGTGGCGCGCCAACTCAGTCCGGCCATCCACATCATTGCGCGAACCCGCTATCTGCGCGAGATCGAAGACCTGCGCGGGACGGGTGCCGATCAGGTCGTGCCGGAGGAGTTTGAAACCTCGATTGAAATCTTCAGCCTGGTGTTGCAGCACTACCGCATGCCCGTGCGGGTGATCGCCGAAAAGGCGGAACGCATCCGGCGTGAGGGCTATGCGCTCTTCCGCAAAGGACAGCCAGGCCTGAAGGAAATCGTCGCGAAGGAGTCCGACGACCTCTACGTTGACGATTAGAAGCGCCGTCCGGTGATCTTTTCGTAGGCTTCGCGGAGGGTCCCGACTTCCAAAACGGTCAGCCGGAGGCTTTCCGCCAGTGGACGCACGTCCCAGTCTTTGGTCCGGAGCTGACCCTTGGGGATCAGGACAAGCGAGAGGCCGCTTTGGGCCGCCCCCTGAAGTTTTTCCGGGATGCCCCCGACCTCAGAGATGCGTCCATCGGGCTCGACCCTGCCGGTCATGGCGACGTTCGAGGGAATCGTGTCGCCGCGCAGGGCGGCGACGATCCCGATCGCCAACACGGCACTGGCGCTGGGTCCGTCGGTGATATACGCGGTGCTGACGTTCTTGACGGTGATGAGCCAGCTCCGGGGATCCTCGCCGATTGCGTGCGCAGCCGCGTCGACCGCCATCCGCGCAGCGTCTTTCCAGTCGGGACTCAATGCCGCGCCTTTTAAGTTTCCGAAAGCGCGTGAGCCTTCGTTGAACTGCACCTGGGGTCCGGAGAGGTCGGGCAACCGGTCGATTTGCACGACCAGATAGTGGGTGGCCCCGACCAGCTTGCCGCCCTGGTCAACCACTCCCAGAGCCGGGATGGAGAAAGACACCCGCTGCTCGACAGCTTCAACTGTTCCTCTACAGACGACGAGGAGGAACAGGACCGTCAGGAGTTGGGGTATGAGGGGGCGATACGAGTGCATGGAAGCAGAGTTTGGTTACTCTATCACACGCTCGGAACGAGGGAAAGGAGTTGTGAGCTGGGGCTGCGCAATTGCCAGGGGCGCCATTTCTTCAATTCAATCAATAG
>Ga0209377_1003496_pt1 | contig 10049 bp, 8 predicted proteins | sample GraSoiAngelo_141_FD_185898 | JGI IMG/M metagenome (GOLD analysis project Ga0209377, IMG submission 185898) | Grasslands soil microbial communities from the Angelo Coastal Reserve, California, USA - 14_0929_12_40cm (SPAdes) (version 2) | ecosystem: Environmental > Terrestrial > Soil > Grasslands ...
CGTAGTAGAGGACGAGGGCTCCGATGATGACGCCGCTGATGTTGCCCATGCCGCCCAGCACCACCATCACGAGAACGGTGATCGAGACGATGAAGAGGAAGTTGTCGGGGCTCACGAGGCTGACGTCCGCGGCGTAATAGGCTCCCGCGAACCCGCTGAACGAGGCACCAATGCCGAAGGCCAGGAGCTTGGTGGTCACGGTGTTGATGCCCATGGCCGCCGCGGCGACCTCGTCTTCCCGGATCGCCATCCACGCCCGCCCCAGCCGCGAGCGGTAGAGATTGCTGACGAGGATGACGGCGGCGGCGATCAGGATGCAGATCAGCACATAAAAAGCGACCGGATCACCGCCGAAGTTGAAGTTCCTCACGACTTGGATCGGGCCGTCGCCAGACCACGGACCCTGGATCCATGCAGGGAGCACCGGCTGGTCGATGATGCCGACGGCGTTGATGCCACCCGTCCACTGGTCGAAGTTGTAGAAGAGCTGGGGCACGATCTCGCCGAACCCCAGGGTGACGATGGCGAGGTAGTCGCCCCGCAGGCGCAGCGTCGGAAAGCCCAGGATTGCGCCGGCACCCGCGGCGACGAACATGGCTACGAAGAGCATCAGCCAGAAGGGCAGGTGGACCGCGTGGTGGGCCGGCGATGACGCCAGTTGTGGAGAGGCCAGCAACGCGTAGGTGTACGCACCGATCGCAAAGAAGGCGGCGTATCCGAGGTCGAGCAGGCCGGCGAAGCCGACCACCACGTTCAGCCCGATCGCCAGGAGCACAAAGTACCCGGCGCGCGTCGCCTGCGACACCAAGGCGGTGCCGTCCGTGGCGTAGATCGTCGCCAATGGGAACACGATCGCGGCGATGATCAGAATGCCGTAGACAGCCTGGTCGCGGTCGCGGATTCTTTCCCGCAGGCTCAACCGGGAGAGAAACGAGCGCGACGCGGCGGCTCTCCTGGGCGCGCTCACTTCTCAGGCACCCGCATGCCGAGCAGGCCGGTGGGCCTGAACACGAGGACTCCGATCAAGATGCCGAAGACCACGACCTGCGTCCACTTGGACCCGATATACGAGTCGCTGAACGCGGCGATCAGCCCGATGACGAGCCCGCCGACGGCCGCGCCCGGGATGTTGCCGATGCCGCCGAAGACCGCGGCCGTGAACGCGATGAGCCCGCTGCGGAAGCCGAGCTGGTAGTAGACGGTGTTGTAGTAAAGGCCCCAGATCATGCCTCCGGCGCCGGCCAGGAGCGCGCCGATGAAGAAGGTGGCGGCGATGGTTCGGTTGATGTCGATCCCCATCAGCTGCGCCGCATCGCGATCCTGCGCCGTCGCACGCATCGCTTTGCCCAGCTTGGTGCGATTGATGAACACCGCCAGCAGCGCGACGAGGATCGCCGCCACCACCACCACGAATATGTCCTTGAAGCCGAAGAAGACGCCGGCGATGGTGGTTGCGGTCTTCGGAAGGATGTCCGGGAAGTGCACGGTGGCCGGACCGCGCCACAAGAACATGACGCCTTCCAGGAAGAAGGACATGCCGATGGCGGTGATCAGCGGGGCCAGGCGAGGCGCATTGCGAAGGGGGCGATAGGCGACACGCTCGATGGCGACGTTGATGCCGCCCATGATGAGCATCACGGCAGGGAACACGAGCAGCAGCGCGATGAGGTTCACGGTGGTGAACCCGCTTTCGGAGATGGCGAAAAAGCCGAGGATCCCCGAGCCGACGTACGCGCCCAGCGTGAACACGTCGCCGTGGGCGAAGTTGATCAGCTCGATGATCCCGTAGACCATCGTGTAGCCCAGCGCGACCAGGGCGTAGATCGAACCTTGGGTGAGACCGAAGATGAACACCTGTACGAACTCGGTGGGGTGGATCACGGCCTGTGCCGCCAGGAGGACCACCGCCGTGGCGCACAGGACGTAGAAGCCGAAGTCGGGCAGGCTCATGCCACCCACCCGTGACGACCGGAATCTTTTTAGGGCGGAAGCGCCGCTCCCGACCACGCCCGCGTCCAGTGCTCCCCTCCTTACTGGTCAAAGGGCGAGGAGGCCGAAGGCGGCCTCCTCGCTGGATTTGGGCTACAGAGTACTAGGCGGGCTTGGCGAAGTCGAATTGCGTCTTCCAGACGAAGCACGCGTTCTTGGTCTTTGACCCGCACACGCCAGTGGAGTCCTTGATGGCCTGGTCGCTCAGGCCGCCGTTGACGATGTAGATCGACACGATCTTGAGGCTCGTGTCGCCGTTCTGGTCGAAGTCGTAGGTTCCGATCACGCCCTTGAAACCGGTGGTCTTGGCAAACTCAGCTCGGACCTGCTCCCGGCTCGGCATGCCGTTGGCGTTCTTGACCGCGCGCCCGATGGCGGCCATCAGGGCGTTGGCGGCGTCGTAAGCCTGCATGGTGTAACCGCCGAAGTCGTTCGGGCCCGTGAAGGCCTTGCGGAAGTCGGCGATCGCCTGCTTGGCGCCGTCGACCTGGGTGGCGTCCGCGCCTGCCGAGGTCGCATAGATGTTGGGCTCGTTGCCCGAGGCCTGGTCGATGCAGTCGCTGGTCTCGATGCCGTCACCGCCCATGAACGGTACGGCCCAGCCGATGTCCTTCATCTGCTTGCGCGGGATGCAGATGTTCTGGTCGTCGGTGCCGCCGACGTAGACGCCCAGCGCGCCGGCGTTTTTGAAGCCGAGAAGGATCGACTTGAAGTCGCTGGTCTGCTCTTTCTTGTATTCCGAGTGCTTGGCGACCGTTCCGCCCAGCGACTTGAACTGCGCTTCGAAAGAGCCCGCGATGCCGACGCCGAAGACGGTGCTGTCGTCGAGGATGCCGACGTTCTTGATCCCGAGCGTCTTGTACGCGTAGGTGGCCATCGCGGGACCCTGGTAGTCGTCAGTGGTGACGACGCGCCAGTAGTTGTTCTGGTTGCCCGCCCGCAGGTCCTGCGGGTGGTAGCTGCAGCCGGCGATGTCCTTGGTCAGACACGGGTTGGTGTTGGCCGGGCTGATCATCGTGAAGTGCTGCGGCGCAGCGATCGGGATCTCCGCCTTCGCGACGGCGGAGTTGTACGGCCCGATCATGCCGAGGAAGGCTTTGTCGTCCAGCATCTTGCGGACGTTGTCGACCCCGGCGTCGGCGTTGTAGGCACCCTGCCGGCAGTCGTCGAAGCTCTGGTACGCGATCGTGTAACCCTCGACGCCTCCGGCGGCGTTCTTCTGGTTGACCGCGAACTGGACGCCGTTGGCGGTCGCCTGGCCGCCGATCGTACAGACTGGGAGGTCAGAGCCGATCTTGATCGTGCCCTTCGATCCTCCACCACCGGTCGTACCGCCGCAGGCGAACGCAACGAGCGCCGCCGTTGTGAGGACTATCAGTCCCCTAGCTCGAACCATATGGTTCCCCCTTGTGCTTGTTGGGAGGCCAATGCGCAAACCACACCTCACGCCTCCCATCACTTGCCGCCCTCTTCCCAACTCGAAGTCGGGGCGAGAGTGCGCCGGCGGCGAGTGCGGCCACATGGGATGGCCGAACTACTACTCCGAGGCAAACTATCGACTCGGAGGGCCCCCCAAGTCAAGTCGAAGTTAAGACCCGCGTCAGCTTGGGGGCGAGATCAATAGGGAAGTCGGGTGCTGTAGTCCACCGTGTCGACCAGCTTCCAGGAGGCTCGGGGGTTCGAGCCGGCAGCCTCGAACACGGTAACGATCCGGTTGGTCGTATCCCCGGCGGCGTCGAAACCGATGGTTCCGGTGGCCCCCGCGAGCCCTGAGGTCTGCGCGAGCTCGGCCCTCACCATCGCCCTGGCGGGCAAGTGGCCGCCCGCGTCCCGAATCGCGCGATCGAGCGCCGCGTAGAGGACCGCGGTCGCGTCGTACGCGACCATGGTGTAAAGGCCGTAGGCCGCCGTGGTCCCGAACGAGGCCTTGAAGTCGTGGATCGAGCGGGCCGCGCTCGGCCGCGACGCAGCATCCACAATCGGCACCGTCGCGTAGATGCCCGGGCTGTTCTCGCCGGCCGAGGCGATGCAGGTGGGGTCCTGCGCGATGCCGTCGCCGCCCAGGAACGGCGTTCCCTCGCCGGGCGGAAAGATCGACTTCATCGCGGCTCGGATGCTGCACCCGTTCCGGCTGCTGCCCCCGTAATAGATCGCCTGCGCGCCCGCGCCCTTCATGCTCTTCAGGAAATCGCTCGCGTCCCCTTGGCCGGGCTCCAGGTCGAGGTGGCCGAGCACGGCGCCTCCAAGGTTGGTCAGGCGGCCGCTGAAGGAGTCGACGAGTCCCTGGCCGTACGCCTCGTGGTCGGAGATCACCGCGGCGCGCTGGACGTGGAGCTTGCGGTACGCAAAGTCGGCGGCCGCGGATCCCTGCAGCTCGTCGGTCGTGGTGAGCCTGAAGTAGTTGTTGGTGTGGCCCCCTCTCAGCTCCGACGCGCCGGGGAGTCCTGCGTCCTTGCAGGTGATGGCGGTCTTGGCGGGGTTGAGTGGGGCGGGGATGAAGACGTCTCTCGTCAGGCAGGGGTTGCTGGTGGCGGGGCTGACCATCGCCAGGCCCGCAGCGTTGGCGATCGGGATCTCGCGGCGCGCCACCCAGGCGTCGAAGGGACCGATCATGGCGACCACGCTCGAGTCGGCGACGAACTTGCCCACATTAGAGGCGCCAAGCTTGGAGTTCGGAAGACCGTCCCGCGCGTCGTCCGACGGGACCAGAACGACGTCGAAGCCGTCCAGCACCGGGTGGGTCTGGACGAAGAACCGGATCCCGTTGAGCGCCGGCACAGCGGCGCGGGCCTCGTGCCCTGTGAGTGGCAGGTCGACGCCGATCCGGAGCGATGGACGCGCCGGAGACGGCGGCGCCGAGGAGCCGCAGGCGGTGCAAGCGACGAGGAGGGCGGTCACCGCAAGCGAACCCCAAACTCGCATTTGGCGAAGAGGATGACACTCACTTCGCACTATCGGCACTACGTATACTCAGCATTCCTCTCTGCCCTTCAGCCCAGCCATAGGAGCGCGCCTCGTGAAAGCCGACACCAGCGAACACCTCAAGCCACGCTCGCAGTACGGCGATGATGCGGTGCAGCTTGCCATCGCCGGCAAGTGGGACGAGGCCGTCAAGCTGAATCGCTTCATCATCGACAGCTTCGGGGCCGACGAGGAGACGCAGAACCGCCTTGGCAAGGCACTCTCCGAGCTCGGCAAGTTGAAGGAGGCGAAGGCCTCCTATGAGGCGGCGCTGAAGCTCAACCCGATGAACTCGATCGCCAAGAAGAACGCGGCCCGCATCAATGCTCTCCTCCACCAGAAGGAAGGACTCAAGGTCGGCGGCACCCGTGTCGACCTCAACCTCTTCGTCGAGGAGATGGGGAAGACGGTGATCACCACCGTCGATTCCCCGCCCAAGGTGGACATTTGCTCCAAGGTCGCGGCCGGCGATGTCGCCGAGCTGCGGATCGAAGGCGACGGCGTCATGGCCGAGACGTCGCGCGGTGTACGACTCGGGTTGCTCGAGGCAAAGCTCGCACGGCGGCTTATCAAGTTCATGCGCGGCGGCAACCGCTACCAGGCCGGCGTCACCTCGTGCGACGGCAACACAGTGAAGCTGATCGTCCGCGAGACCTACCAGGACCCGCACTTTGCGGGCAAGCCGAGCTTCCCGATGCGTCGCAAGCGCGAAGTCGAGTTCCGGCCCTACGCGAAGGAGAGCCTGCTGGCGCGTGACTCCAAGGTCTTCGCCGGCGAAGAAGAAGAAGAAGAGACGCTGGCCGAAGCCCCTGCGAGCGATGACCTGGAAGATGGCATGCATGCGGTCGAGGACGAGGGCGAGGCGCTCGACTTCTCAGAGGATGCGGATGATGCCGACGGTGAGGATGAAGATGAAGACGAAAACTGACGCTCAAATCCCCCCACGAAATCAGAGGCTGACGCCGTGATTTCGCGGGGACCCCGAATAGATGTGGCCGCGGCCCGGAGGTTTCTTCACCTCCGCTAGTCCATCGCCGGCACCGCAGCTCGGTGGCGTGCCCGGCTTTCGCGACCTGCTTCCCCTCGAGGCGGAGATCCTGCGCGAGGCGCAGGAGTCGCTGCTCGGCGAGATGCGGCGGTGGGGTTACCGCCACGTCATCACACCGCTGGTCGAGAGCATGGACGTGCTCGACGTCGGGCTCGGCATCGAGCAGCGGCGGCGGCTGTTCAAGTTCACCGACGGCCGCGGCGACGTCGTCGCTCTCGTGGGCGAGCGCACAGTTCCTGTGGCCAGGCTCGTCGCGGGCAAGCTGCGGGCCGCGGCGCTTCCGCTGAGGCTCTGCTACGCGGGCCCGGTGCTGTCGACCGATGAAGGTCGATTCCAGCAGCGGCGGGAGACATACCAGGTCGGAGCCGAGCTGGTCGGCGCATCAGGCCCGGTGGCCGACGCCGAGGTGATCGCCCTCGCCGCCCGCTGCATGGAGGCGACCGGCATCCGCCGCTACCAGATCGACGTCGGCCACGCGGAGTTCTTTAAGGGGATCATGGACGCGGTCAAGCTGCCTGAAGAGGTGAAGGCCGCCGTCCGCACCGCGCTGGCGGCGCGCGATTTCGTGGCGCTCGAGTCACTGCTCGAGGACACGCCGCTCAAGTCCGCCGAACACGAGCTGCTCCTGCGTTTTCCCGCCCTGCGCGGCGGAGCAGAGATCCTGGAGGCCGCCGGCGGTCTCGTCCGCAACCAACGTTCCGAGGCCGCCCTCTCCGAGCTGGCTCGCGTCCGGGAGCTGCTGGTTGCTCATGGCATCGGCGAGGTGGTCAACCTCGACCTCGGCGCGATCCGCGACTTCGACTACTACACGGGCGTGATCTTCGAGGGGTATGGGCCGGACTTCGGGCGGCCGGTCGCGCAGGGTGGGCGCTACGACGGTCTGCTCGAGCGCTTCGGACGGCCGGCGCCCGCGACCGGCTTCATGGTCCAGCTCGACCTCGTCTCGGAAATGCTCACGCGAGCGCCGCGACCGCCCGCGCTGCCGCGCCTCGACGCCGCCCTGGCGTGGAGCGGACCCGGACTCAGCACCGCCCTCCGATTGGGCTCGACCCTTCGCCTGTTCGGCATGCGCGCGGTCGTGGACACGGAGTCGAGGAGCACGTCCGAAGCCAACGCCTGGTGGCATGCCGTCGGCGCGGCCAACCTGGTCCACTGTCTGAGCGACTCGGTGGTCGCCTGGTCGGCGACGGGACAGCGCACCCGGCGGCTGCCGCCGGAGCAGGTCGCGGCACGCCTGGCGGGAGGTGTCTCGTGACGCCCGCCCAGCAGGTCGCCATCGCGGTTCCCACGGGCGCGCTCCATGACGGAGCTCTTTCACTGCTGGCGCGGTCCGGACTCGCGAGTCTCGGTGCGGAGGAGCTGGGGCGGCAGCTGCTCGTAGAGCGGGAAGGCTTGCGGGTGATCCTTGTCCGGCCCAGTGACGTCCCCGCTTACGTCGACCACGGCGCGGCGGACCTGGGCATCGTCGGCAAGGACATCCTGTGGGAGACGCCGGGCGCTCACTACGAGCTCGTCGACCTTCGTTTCGGCGGCTGCAGGCTCGTTCTGGCCGTACCGGACGCATCGAGCCTCGACGGCCCGGAGACATGGCCGCCGATGATTCGGGTCGCCACCAAGTACCCGCGCACCGCGGCGGCGTGGTTCGAGTCGCGCGGGCAGGCGGTCGAGGTTGTGCAGCTCCACGGATCGGTCGAGCTGGCGCCGCAGGTCGGCCTGGTCGACGGCATCGTCGACCTGACGGCGACGGGGCGGACGCTGCGAGACAACCGGCTGCGCATCACGGCGGTACTCGGCACCTCGACCGCCAGGCTGATCGCCAACCAGGCGAGCCTCAAGACGCGCACGGCGGCTGTCCAGTCGGTGGTCGCCAAGATGCGCGAGGCTTCGAGCGATGCCGGTTAGGAGGTTCGACGTCGGCTCGTGGCTCGACTCGCCCCTGTCGCGGCGAAGGCTCGACCTGACCCAGTTCTCCAAGGAGCGAGAGGCGGTGGCCGAGATCTGCTCGCGCGTGCTGGCGGAAGGCGACGAGGCGCTCCGCGAGCTTGGCCGGCGATTCGACGGGTGGGCGCCTGCGCCCGGCGAGTCGTTCGAGGTGCCCCAACGCGAGCTCGCCGCCGCGGCCGACCGCTTGGCGCCGGCGGACCGTTCGGCCCTGGAGTTCGCCGCCGGGCGCATCCGCGACTTCCACGAGCGCCAGTCCGAGCCGGGTTCGGTGGGATTGCCGGGCCTCAAGCTCGTGACGCGTCCCGTCAGGCGCGCGGGTGTTTACGCGCCGGGCGGCCGTGCGGCGTATCCGTCGACGGTGCTCATGACGGTGATTCCGGCCCGCGTGGCCAAGGTGCCCGAGGTCGTGCTGGCCACGCCACCACGACCCGACGGCAGCGTTCCTTCGTCCATCCTCGCCGCGGCGCACATCGCCGGCGTGGATGCCGTCTACAGGGTCGGCGGGGCGCAGGCCATCGCCGCGCTCGCCTACGGGACAGCGAGCATCCCGCGAGTCGACGTCGTCGCGGGCCCGGGCAACATCTACGTGACGCTTGCGAAGAAGGAGGTGTTCGGCACAGTCGGCGTCGACGGAATCGCAGGTCCGACGGAGGTCGTGGTCGTGGCCGACGGCAAGGCACGGCCGGATTTCGTCGCGGCCGACCTGGCCGCGCAGCTCGAGCACGACCCTATGGCGTGGGGCGTCCTCATCACCGACTCCAGCCAGCTCGCGGACCGCGTCGAGGAGGAGCTGGAGAGCCTTCTCCGCGGGCTGGAGCGAGCGGACATCATCCGCCAGGCCAACTGCTGCGTCATCGTGGCGCAGGACATGGAGCAGGCGATGCATGTTGCCAACGACTTCGCGCCCGAGCACCTGCTGATCGTGGCCCGCGACGCGGCGCGGCTTGCCGCCCAGGTGCAGAACGCAGGCGCCGTGTTCGTGGGTGCTTACGCCACGGTGCCGCTCGGCGACTACTCGGCGGGCCCCAACCACACGCTGCCGACGTCAGGCGCGGCGCGTTTCTCCTCGCCACTCGGCGTGCACACGTTCCTCAAGAGGACGAGCGTGCTGAGCCTGAATCGCGGCGACCTCGAGACCCTGCGGGATGCATCGGTCCGGCTGGCGGAGATGGAAGGCCTCGGCGCGCACGCGCATGCGATCGAGGTGCGACTTGAATAGAAAAGGACGAGTGACACGCAAGAGCCGGGAGACTCAGCTCTCGGCCAGGGTTGACCTGGAAGGTCGGGGCCGGGCGGAGGTCTCGACCGGCCTCGCGTTCGTCGACCACATGCTCGAGCAGGTCGCACGCTACGGCGGATTCGACCTGAGGCTGCGCGGCGCGGGCGACGTGCAGGTCGACCCTCATCACCTGGTCGAGGACGCGGGCATCGTGCTGGGCCAGGCGCTCTCCCAGGCGTTGGGCGACCGCGACGGCATCGCACGTTTCGCATCCGCCTACGCGCCGCTCGACGAATCACTGGCGCGGGTCGTGATCGACCTCGGCCAGCGACCGTATCTCTCTTACAACGTCCCGGTTCGTGGCCGGATCGGCACCCTCGAGTCGGAGGTGCTGGAGGAGTTCTGGCGCGCGCTGTCGATCCATCTGGGCGCGACGATTCATGTCGACCTGATTCGCGGCCGCAACCGGCACCACATCGTGGAGGCGACGTTCAAAGCCCTGGGCCTGGCGCTGCACGATGCGACGGCATCGACCGGTCGCCCGGGCGTGCCTTCGTCGAAGGGTGTCTTGAAGTGATCGCGATCGTCGACTACGGGGTCGGCAACATCCGATCGGTCGAGCGCGCGCTGATCCAGGTCGGAGCCGAGGCGCGACTCACCGCCGATCCCGGCGAGCTCGAGTCGGCGGCCGGCATCGTCCTGCCGGGCGTCGGAGCGTTCGCGCCTGCCCTCGCGAAGCTGTCGGAGCACGGCCTCGGCCGGCGAATCGTCGAGCTGGCGCGGCGTGGCAAGCCGGTGCTCGGCGTTTGCCTCGGGTATCAGCTCCTGTTCGAGGAGTCGAGCGAGCGCGGCCGGCACGAAGGACTCGGGTTGCTCCCCGGCCGGGTG
>Ga0209377_1003502_pt1 | contig 10034 bp, 10 predicted proteins | sample GraSoiAngelo_141_FD_185898 | JGI IMG/M metagenome (GOLD analysis project Ga0209377, IMG submission 185898) | Grasslands soil microbial communities from the Angelo Coastal Reserve, California, USA - 14_0929_12_40cm (SPAdes) (version 2) | ecosystem: Environmental > Terrestrial > Soil > Grasslands ...
GGGATCGCGGGCGAAGGCTAGTTTCAGAATGGGCGGCAGGTCGAGCTCGGCCTCCATGGTGGCCATAAGCTGTTCGGCGACTTGCTCGGCGCGGCGGACGCGGGCTTCGGGGCTTTTTACGCTGACGATCCAATAGCAGATCCACTGGCGCATGGAAAACGTGAGTTTGTCGAACCAGCGGCGGAAGGAGCGGTCTTGCTTGAGGATGCGCTCGAATTCGGCGGGAATGATGGCGACGCGTTTTGCGGTGTCCGGTTCGAGGCGGAAGTGCGCGGTGTCGCCGACGGAGGCGTTGCCGCCGGTCTGCAAACTCTTTTTGATGAGCATGCACTGGTAGCCCTTGGTGGTGGGGAAGACCCAAGCGCGAAGCGGAAAGCCGTTGATTTCGCCTTTGACGCGGACTTTGGCGCGCGTTCCCCAAACTTTAGTGACGTCGAACGGAATGCGGATAGTGACCCAGTTGAAGCGCGAGGGGATACGCTCGAGCATGGCTTTGAAGGATTTCGCGACAAGTTTGGACTTCGAATTCATGGCGAATGCACGGGGGAAAAGATAACACGGCGGAAAATGGAACAGTGAAATCGAAAATCGGGGAGAAAACACAAAATGAAGAGGGCTTGCAGGGGCGTGCCCTCCGGTAAAGGTCACACACGCAAAACCAGCGTGCGTGGGGTTTGCTATCCGGTCTGGACGCTTATGCTCCGGCGCTCTTGGAGAAGCTGGCTACGGCTTCCGCTTCCGTCTTGTAGACGTCGAAGACGGTCAGCAACTTGGTGATTTGCAGGACTTCCTGGAACTTGCTGCCGAGGTGGCAGAGCCGAAGCGAGGCGCCCTGCGTCTTCACGCTGTGATGCGAGGCAACGAGCGTGCCGAGGCCGGCGCTGTCAATAAAGGTTACGTTGTCCATATTAAGGACAATTTTCTTTTTCCCTTCGGCGATCAAGCCTTTTACTTTCTCGCGCAAGGCATTGCTTTCCTCGCCGAGCACAATGCGGCCGTCCAGCGCCACCACGGACACGCCGTCCACTTCGCGGTTGGTCATCTTCAAAGCCACGTTAGTTTCCTCCTCATCGGAAAGCGGTTCCGGTGGCAACCCGTGCCGGAGCCGTAAAGCTTATCAAAAAAGGATATCCCCAGAGCGATGAATCGTAATCGAAGACCGGGCAAGGGTCAAATCACCGGGCGGCTAATAATAGTCCGCGCAGGACATGTATCAACTTGCAGCGCCGAGACTCCAACCGCTGCGAGCAAACGGGACAATACCGCGAAGGATCTTCTGTACGAGCGGTGAGACTTTGGCCGCCCTGCAAAGACACATCATCGGATCGAGCAGCGGCCTGTGCCGACTCGGCGTGGACCTGGGCTGACCCCCACTTCGCGGCGCGTTCCACGGCTGCACGGTTATAACACAATGACGGGAATGGGGGATAGGGAATAGGGGAAAGGCAGCGGGGACAAGCGGGTCGCCGGAAGCCCAAGCTGGAGAGCATCTGGAAGGCAGGAATCTGGAATTCAGAGGAAGAGAATGAATTGGATTGAAACCTATGGCGTGGCGGGCGCATCCTTGTTAGTGGCGATGGGTTGTGCGTGATGGCTCATCGCGGAAGGCCCAGAAGGCCGGGTCTTCAGGTGGGTACGATGGTCCGCCAAATTCTCCTCGCAGGTTTCGTGGCAATTTCGCCGGCAGCTGTACATGCGCAAGGGCGCGGGGCGATGGCGCCTGTTTCTCATGCTGCGGCGGTTGCGCCAAGGGTAGCGATGGCGGCACCGCGCGCAGGGACTTCGCAGATGGTGCCTATGCCGCGGACGGTAGTGAGGGGCGGAACGGTTCGCCCGCGAACGGCGATGCCTGTGGTGAGGAGCACGCGGCGACCGGTCACAACGAGAAGGCGTTTCGATGGAGAGGGAATTGGTCGAAGGCCGGATTGCAACTCGGCACCAGGACTTGGATTTGATGCGGTACACCAAGCGGCAATCTGCGGATCGGGGACGGTAGGATTGCGTGGACGCGGACTTGGAGTTCCTGCTTTCTTTCCATTTTTTGACGGCGGATTTTTCCTGCCGGGTTCGCAGGCAGCAATAGACGAAACTTCGGCGGCGGATGCTTCGGCGGCGGAAGAGGCAGAAATTGAAGCTCGTGTTGAAGCTCGCGAGGCAAGCCGCCGTCGCAGAGCAAGCGAGTCAGCGACGGGACCGGGCCAGGCGCCAGCGGCTGAAGCCGAAAACGCAGCTTCGTCCGACAACGATGGATTTGTTTTCGTGCGGCGGGATGGGACGATATTTTTTGCGGTGGCTTACTCCTGGGAAAACGGGGCGCTACGATATGTTACCAGCCAGGGATTGCGTCACACGGTCACGCTGGATGCGCTGGACCTGGACGCCACGAGACAGTTCAACGAACAACGCGGACTAACTTTTCGGCTACCGGCGTGAAGGCTAGTTTTTCGCGGGTTCCGGCATCACGTAGCCGGAGTGTGCGGGAAGGCCTGCGCGTTCCAACTGCACGGTGGTGTGTTCGACGGCAAATTCCTTCGAGGCCACTTGCTTAATCGAGGCGAGCAGGCGCTCGCATTCGTCGAGATGCATATCCGGGACGCGCGCGTGAAGACTGAGCGCGTGGTGGCCGCCGCCGAGAGACCACAGATGCACGTCGTGAACTTCCTGTACGCCTTCGATCTTTAACATGGCCCGGGCGACGTCTTCCACCTGCAAATCAAGGGGGCGGCCCTCCAGAAGAATGTGCGAGGATTCCCGCAGGATGCCGGCGCTGGACCAGAGAACGAGCAAACCGATGGCCAAGCCGAGAAGCGGATCGATCCAGCGCGCGCCCGTCGCATGGATGATTAGTGCGCCGGCGATGATGGCGACGTTGGAGAGCGCATCACCAAAATTGTGAATGAGGATGCTGCGGAGGTTGAGGTCGCCGCGTCCACGCACGAGAGCGAGCGTGATGCCGCCGTTCACGGCGAGCGCGGCGACGGAAGTCCAAATCATCCAGCTTTCGACCACTTCGACGGGGGAACGCAAGCGTTCGAACGCTTCATAACCGAGCCAGAGCGAGAGAAGGACGAGGACAAACGCGTTGGTGTATGCAGCGAGCGTGCCAGCGCGATGATAGCCATAGGTCTTCTCGGTATCGGCAGGCCGTTCGGCCCAGTGCATCGCGAGATAAGAAATACCGAGCGCAGGAATATCGGAAAGATTGTGAACGGCGTCGTTCAGAAGGGCGACGCTGCGGCCCAGGATGCCGCCAAAAACTTCCGCCAAAACCAATCCAAGCGTGGCGGCCATGGCCCACCCGAGCACAGAGGGACGCAGCGCGGGGTGAGCGTGGCTGGCGTGACCCTGGCCAGCGTGGGTGTGACCGGCGGAATGCGCGTGACCGGCATGGCTATGGTCGTGGGAATGAGCGGCCATCCGGCCTATTCTACCCGCACGGTGGCGCCTGCGCAGCCCCGGACTTTGCTTATTAGGCAGTATGACACTTCGGCAACGCGAATTGATTGACGCTCCTTCCATCGGCTGCGACCATGAAACAAGCTTCCCGTTCCGCGGGTGTCGGCGTGGAACGAGCCTGCACAGAGGTTTTTCGTTCAGCGCAAATGACGGTTCCCATAGCCAAATTGAGTTTTTGGGGCGTGCGTGGATCTACGCCGACGGTAGACCCGGCAACGTGGCGCTACGGCGGGAACACGCCTTGTCTAGAACTGATTGCGCCGGACGGCACGCAAATCATTCTGGACTGCGGCACGGGTCTGCGCACATTGGGCAGCCGCTGGGCCGCGCCAAACAGCGGAAAAACGCTGGAGACCCATATTTTGGTGACCCATTACCACTGGGACCACATCCAGGGGATTCCATTTTTTTCGCCGCTCTACGTGGAGAACAACGAGTTTCAGTTTTACAGCTTCCGGTCAAAATTCCTGGGGCGCGACAGCTTGAAACAAGTCTTTGAAGCGCAGATGGCAGTTCCGTATTTTCCCGTCGACATGTCGGCAATGAGCGCGAAGCGAAAGTTCAAGGAACTGGACGGCGGCGATTCGTTCAAAATTGGCGAGAACAAGATCACAGCGCACTGGCTGAATCATCCGCAGGGCTGCCTGGGATTTCGCATCGAGACGCCGGCGGGAATTGTGGCATACGCAACGGACAACGAGCCTGGAGACGCGAAACTGGACGAGAGCCTGCGCAAATTGGCCGCCGGCGCGGACATTCTCATTAACGACGCGCAATTTACGCCGGAACAACTCGTGACGACGAGAAAAGGCTGGGGACACTCTTCGTGGCTGGAAGGCGTAAAAGTGGCACGGCACGCGGGCACAAAGACGCTGGTGCTCTTCCATCACGATCCGGATTCCACAGATCGCATGGTGGATTTGATTCTGCGGCAAGCGCGGGAGGAATTCGATTCGGTGTTCGCGGCGAGCGAAGGGATGGTGGTGACGCTCGGAGCGCCGGGAGACCGCGTGCAGGCGCACATGCCGGGAACGCGGACGGCGCTGCGCCGCGAGGCGCAATTTCACGCGAAAGTTTGTGGGGTAACCGAAGCCGGAAAAGATTTTGAGGAAGAGACCGTGGTCCGCGATATTTCACTGCAGGGAGCGCTGATTTCGCTGAAGCACCTGCCGCGGCTGCAGTCGGAGCTGCAAGTGACGATGGAGGCGCCGGGCGGCGATGGCGTGCAAACAATGAAGTTGCGCGGGTACGTGGTGCGTATCGATTCGGGGGAGGAAAAAGGGTGTAGCTCGGTGGGAGTGGTTTTTACGGACTGATTCAGAAATTCAAAGCCAATTGATTTTTTGCATGGGGCGCTTGGAGTGGCGAGCGCCCCATTGTTTTCTTGGCATGCCTTCGGCGGTCCTGTAGGCTGACTCAAACATCCATGGCTGAGAAGAGAGCGAACTTCGTTTCTGTTAGCGCGCTGGACAAGCGGCCTCCGTCGAAACGCGAATTGTTGCGCGGGCTGGTGCGACAGGCGCCGTTTGTGGCGAAGAATTTTCAACTGTATTTTCGCAACGCGTGGCGACGACGCATATTGCGAACCAAGGTCGTGGCCCCGTACGCGGTTACTTTCTACGTCACCCACAAATGCAATCTGGACTGCAGTTACTGCACGCAAAAAGAGCCGGACGTTTTCAGCGACGAATTGTCTACGAGAAAGACGATTCAACTACTGAAGCGCATTCGGAAAGAGACAGACTCGATCGTTATTACCGGCGGCGAGCCGACGCTGCGAGCCGATATCGAGGAATTGACCGAGGCGGCGAGGTTCGAATGCAAGTACCGCTCGCTACTGCTGATCACCAATGGGACACTGCTGGATCGCAAGCCGCGAATCTTGCGAGCGGTCACGGGGTTAGTGGTGAGCCTGGATGCGCTGGCGACTGATCCGACCAATCCGCTCTCCAAGCCGGCGGCGCTGCCGAAAGTGCTGGAAAACCTGCAACTGGCAAAGGAGCTGCTGGGCAGCCCGCGGCGCATCACCATCAGCACGGTGATCGAGCAATGGAACGTAGGTGAAGTCGAGCGGCTGCTGGATTGGTGCGGGGAACAAGGCTTCGTTTTTGCGGCGCAATCCGCGCAGATGGAGAAAATGCCGAATCTGGCGCTGCTGCAAAATCCGCAGTACCAGGCGCTGGTAGACAAAATCATCGAACGGCGGCGCAAAGGCGCCCAGCCGATCAACGGCACGCCGCGAACGATTGAGACGCTGCTTCGATTCGGCAGCTTCGAGTGCTACCCAACCATGTTTCCCCGGGTGTACCCGAATGGCGACGTTTTCTATCCCTGCGAGCCGTTGCGCAAGGTTGCAGGAAACTTGTTGCGCGACGGTTCGTTGAAGAAAATATTCGCGCGCGGGAAGAAGATTTACGGAGACATTCCGCCGTGCCAGGGAATTTGCTACTTGTTCGGAAACGTGCTTTCGCATTATTACGTGAATGACTTTTGGGGTCTGGCGGGAGATTTTATTCGTTGATTGCCGTCTGCGTGACATTGTGGCCGAAGAATTAAAGAGAAAGGATTTAACGCAGAGATCTCAGAGAGAATACGCAGAGGGCACGGAGACTACTCGCAAAAACTGGGAGCTTATTTCTTTAGTTGAGGTCAGCGATTTTTTTGTCGAGGTGGGCGAGAGCGGCTTCGAGCGACTTGCGGTGGTTGGGATGAGTGGCGGACGCAAGGTCGTTGGCAATGCGAGTCCGCGATAACTGAAGATCTTTGCGCGATTGTTCGCGCATGAGTTGTTCAGGAGTCTTCTGTCCTCCACCTCCTTTTTGTTTGGGCTCTTCCGTCTCTGCGACCTGCGCTTCGACGTCCTTGCTTTCCCACCCACGTGCCATAGCTATAGTTTGCCACACTTTGGCCGAACCGTGCGCGATTCAAACAAGAAAGTTGCGAGGAATAATTAAGCGCCAGCCGCGCGGCGTTGGGGAAGGACGGGAAGAGCAGGGCGCATCACGCTGCGGATGGTGGTCTCTGCAACGCGCGCGAGGTGCTCGGCGAAAACTCCGCGATAGACAAATACTGCTGTTTTGCCTGCCCAGTTGACGCGCAGGAACCAGCGGCCATGGGATTCTTCGGCTTGTGCGGACGTGATTTCGACGACGGGAATTTCCAGAGCAGATTCGAGACGAGCGTCACGCACGGAAATCTGTTTGTCACCAACGAAAAGCTGCGCGTCAAAGGAGGGCCCTTCTCCCAGCTTGAAACGCCCACCGTTAACGACAACCAAAGCGCCCAATTCGCGGGCCTTGTCACCGGTGATGACATCCGGCTCGGCCGGAGGCAGAAGGATTGTGGTGATGAACATGGCCAGCCCGACGATGGCGGGAACGAAGCTGCTTCCGAAGCCGAGCGGGAGAATCACCAGGGCTGCTCCGGCGATTCCCAAGAAAATGCGGAAGAACATCCAAGAGCGCGGGTTGCGCCGCAGGTGCGCCACTTTGGGCACGATCAGCACGAGAGCAAAGAGCGCTCCGATCGCAGCATTGTGCAGCTTGCCGCTGGATGCCTGCTGCTGCGATTGCGGGCTGGAAGTATTGCTCATTGATGCTCGACCATTCAGGGATGCAAACCCTTGATTTCGCGCAAGCGAGCAAAGGCGCGCCGCACGTGAGGAATGGTGATGGAGCCGCCGACGATCAGCGCCACGTTGAGCGCGTCAATCACTTCTTCGCGCTTCCAGCCTTCCTCGCCGCAGCGAACCAGGTGATAGGTAATGCAATCGTCGCAGCGCAACACAGCGGAGGCGACCAATCCCAGTAATTCTTTCGTTTTGGTGCCAAGCGGGCCGGGCTCGTAGGCCTGGTGGTCCAGCGCGAAGAAACGCTTCATCCCCAGATGGCCGCAACCGAGAATTTCTTCGTTCAGATCGTCGCGAAATTTTTGAAAATCTTCCAGGCGATCCGCCATGCTTCCTCCGGGGAACTAAATTCAAGCGCACCAACCCTGCCCGTTATTATGGACCAACTCCGGCCGTCGCGTTAGGGCACGCACCACCTGGCACATAACTCAGGGCACGTAACCCTGGCCACGGAGCACTTTTCCGGGAAGCGCGCCGGTCATCATGGTCTGGTCGATGACCGGAACGCCATTCACGAGGACGTAATCCATCCCTTGCGACAATTGATTGGGAGATTCGAACGTCGCGACGTCGTGAATCGCCGCGGGATCGAAGATGACAATGTCCGCGCACATACCTGCCTTCAACACACCGCGGTCCGTCAGGCGCATCCGTTGCGCCGGCAAGGCCGTAAATTTGCGGATGGCGTCTTCGAGAGTCAGCATGTGTTCCTCGCGGACGTATTTGCGAAGGATGCGCGGGAACGTGCCGTACGCGCGCGGATGAGGATGCTCCCGTCCGAGGATGCCTTCGGGCGAAGTGCCGGAGGAGTCGTTATCGACGGAGACCCAGGGCTGCTGGAGAGCGAGGGAAACGTCCGGCTCCGACATTCCGAAGACGGCCACGGAAGTGAGTCCATGATCTTCGATGAGCAGGTCGAAGAGCGCATCCATCGGCTCCTTGTTCCAAAGTTTTGCGATCTGCGACAGCGTCTTGCCTTGCAATGGAAGCAGCTGAGAATTGTGTACCACGCCGACGAGGACTGCTTCGGGACCGGGGATCTCCTGCCATTCGTTGTCCCACTTATCCGAGGGAGTAAGCATATCTGTACGGATGCGCGCGCGCGTTGCGGGATCCTTCAAGCGTTCGATGAGCTTGGCGTTGCCGCCGTCGTGCGCCCAAGCGGGAATGAAAGCGGAAAAGTCGTTGAACCAGGCGGTGTAGGCGTATGTGTCCGCGGTGACGTCAAGGCCTTGCGCTCTCGCGGAGTTAATCTTGGCAACGACTTCCGGCATGTGTCCCCAGCTTGGTTTCCCGCCGACTTTCAGATGCCAAATTTCAACGGGGATGCGGGCTTCACGCCCGATGCGCAGCGCTTCGTCGATAGCGGCCAAAATGCCGGTGCCTTCATTGCGCATGTGCGTGGCGTAGATGCCGCCGAATCTGGAGGCTTCTGCGGCGAGGGCGATTAGTTCCTCGGTTTTGGCATAGGGAGCGGGGGCGTATTCGAGAGAAGTGGAAACTCCAACGGCGCCGTCGCGCATCGCTTGGCGCACGATTTCCCTCATTTGCTCGAGTTGCCCGAGCGTGGGCTGAACGTCGTTGTCGCCGAGCACCATGCGCCGGACGCGCGTGGCGCCCACGTAACTGGCAATGTTGATCCCGGTATGCTGCTTTTCGAGCCGCGAAAAGTACTCGCGAAATGTCCGCCAGTCAACGTGAATGCGATAGTGATCGTATTGTTCCTGGTCTGCTTTAAGAATGGCGTCATTCAGTGGGGCGATCGATTCGCCCTCGCCGGTGATTTCCGTGGTGATTCCTTGATAGATCTTGGAAGGCAAGCGCGGATCGACAAGGATTGTGTATTCCGATTGCCCGAGCATGTCGATGAAGCCGGGAGCGACGACCTGGCCGCGCGCGTCGATAGTGCGGGAGCGCGCCGCGTCATGAAGATTCCCGATGGCGGCAATCTTTCCGTCGCGAATAGCAAGATCGCCCGAATACCAGGGCGAGCCTGTGCCATCGATGATGTGGCCGTTAGTGATGACGATGTCGTAAGGTTGCTCCGTGCTCTTGGATTCGACGGGAACGGTACTGAAGAGCAAGACCACGGATAAGAAGATGGACTTCCATCGATGGAAATTACCGTTCGTCATCGTCTGCTCCTCGCTTTGCACGCGACAAAGGCCATTCAGAGGTTCAAACACAGCGGGCATTCTACTCTGGAATTGCCAGCAGAGCAGGAGGGGCCGCCCCGACCTGGTCGAGGCGCTTCTTACGTCTGCTAGAATGAATGAGATCAGTCCAGCAGCAGGCCCAGCAATTCTTTCGCACACACTGGCCACGGGGAACAGACCTGTTATGACGGAGTATCACAATGCACGAGGCACTACAAAAGGAAATCGCTACCTACGAAAAGGGCACGCCAAAATCTGCCGCCGCGCACAAGCGGGCCCTCGAACGCATTCCGCTTGGCGTTGCCAGTAACTATCGCCACTACGAACCCTATCCGCTCTTCGTGAAGGATGGAAAGGGCAGCCGCATTCACGACGTTGACGGCAACGAATACATCGACCACAACTTGTGTTTCGGCGCGCTGATGGCGGGCCATTGCCATCCTGCCGTCGTGAAAGCCGTCGAACAGAAGCTGCACGAAGGAACGACTTTCGGCATGCCGCATGACCAGGAATGGGAACTCGCGGAAGAAATTTGCAAGCGCTATCCGGTAGAGAGGGTGCGCTTCGGCTCCAGCGGCACGGAAGTCACCATGCACGCCTGCCGCATCGCCCGAGCCGCAACTGGCCGCGACAAAATCCTGAAGTTCGAAGGCTCGTACCACGGATTGCATGACACCGCGCTCGTCAGCGTCAAACCCAAGGCGGAAGACTATGGCGATCCGGATGCGCCCACTTCCGTTCCGGGCGGCGGTGGCGTGCCGAAGGCCTCCCTTGCCAACGTGGTCGTCGCGGCT
>Ga0209377_1003509_pt1 | contig 10029 bp, 9 predicted proteins | sample GraSoiAngelo_141_FD_185898 | JGI IMG/M metagenome (GOLD analysis project Ga0209377, IMG submission 185898) | Grasslands soil microbial communities from the Angelo Coastal Reserve, California, USA - 14_0929_12_40cm (SPAdes) (version 2) | ecosystem: Environmental > Terrestrial > Soil > Grasslands ...
TCGGCAACATCGTCTGCGGTGAGGCCTACTATCTGACCGGATACATCGATCGCCCGCCGTGGCCCACTGCCTCACCCGCCGAGCGGCGGTTGCGAAACTGGGTTCACGACCGGGTGCTGTCGGGCGACATCATCGTCGAGCAGAACATCCACGTCGTGGACATCTGCAACTGGGTGCTCCAGGCGCATCCGGTGAAGGTGAGCGCGACGGGCGGACGCCAGGGCCGACCCGCCGATGACGGCGATTGCTACGGGAACTACAACGCCGTCTTTCACTATCCGAATGACGTACAGGTCACGTTTAGCTCGACGCAGTTCGCCAAGGGATGGTGGGACGTGAGCGAACGCTTCTTCGGCACCAAGGGCACGTCGATCTCGCCCTACACCGGCCCCCTCGGCATCTGGGGCGACGAGCCGTGGCAGGCGCCGCTCGTGGTGCAGCAACCGGGGGGCGGGCAGCAGGCGGCGTTCTCTGTGACGGGCAACTTCACCTCCAATCTGCAGGACGCCGATTCCGAAAAGAAAAAAGCGTTCATCGAGAGCATCAACAGCGGCAAGTTTCACAATCAGACAGACAAGGGCGCTGAATCGGCGCTCTCGTGCATGATGGCGCGGACGGCCGCGTACACGGGACGCGATGTCACCTGGGACGAGCTGCTGAAGTCGACCGAAGTCTGGGACTCGAGACTCGACTTGGCCAAGCTGCGCTGAGGAGCGGGTATGGACATCACACGCCGTGACTTCGTGAAATCGTCCCTGGCGATCGCTGCGGTCTCGCGACTGCCGCTCGGCGCAGCGGCACCCGGGATCAAGAAGGGCCTCGTGTTCGACATGGTGTCAGACAAGCTGAGCTACGGCGACCGCTTCAAGCTGGTCCGGGACGCGGGCTTCGAAGTCGTACAGGCGCTGACGGAGCCCGATCGAGGCAAGGCCGAAGAGATGAAGCGCGCGGCGGACGCGGCCAATCTCCGCATCGACTCGGTGATGAATGTTGATCACTGGCAGTATCCGCTCTCATCCAGCGATCCGGCCGTCGTGGAGAAGAGTTTGAGCGGCATGCGCATGTCGCTCCAAAACGCCAAGCTGTGGGGCGCCGATGCGGTGCTGCTCGTTCCCGCCGTCGTGAATCCACAGACCTCCTATCGCGACGCCTGGACGCGCTCGCAGGCGCAGATTCGCAAACTCCTGCCGCTGGCCGAGCAACTGAGAGTGGTGATTGCCATCGAGGAGGTTTGGAACAGGTTCTTGCTCAGCCCGCTCGAGATGGCGCAGTACATCGACGAATTCCAGAGCCCATGGATCCAGGCGTGGTTCGACGTCGGGAACGTCGTGCTGTACGGTTACCCGCAGGATTGGATCCGGACGCTCGGCAAGCGGACGGTCAAGGTCCATCTCAAGGACTTCAAGCGCAAAGAGGGCGGGTACGCCTGGGTGAACCTCGGCGAGGGCGACGTGGATTGGCCCGCCGTGCGAGCAGCGTTCACTGCCGTCGGCTATGCTGGCAGCGTGATCGCCGAGCTGGACGGCGGCGATGCGGCGTATTTGCAGGACGTCAGCCGCCGCATCGACCGCCTGCTCCTCAGTTGAGCCTCGTCTCAGCGCAGCGAGAGCGCGCTCTTTACTGCGGCGTCTTCAGCGGATCCTTGCTCCGTTCGAAGAACTCGTTCTGCAAGCGCAGGCTCTCTGAATCCGCTTTGACCGCCCGGATCGCCTGCACGACCCCGTTGATCCACGTTTTCGCCTCGAAATCGCCAAGCTCGCGCGACGCCACAGCGCCTTCCCCCGCATAGTGGTTCGGGAAACGCGCATACCACCAGATGCCGGTGTAGAGACCCTCGGGCAGCCCCTTCAAACGCCCCTGATCGGCGCCCGATTCCTGCGCCGCGCGATCCAGGTGCACGAGATCGGGCCGGGCGATCATGCTCAGGGACGTTTCGCTTTCGCCGGCATGCATGTCGGTCGCCGGATTTGATTTGTGCTTCGGCTCGCCCGGGCCGGCGCGCGTGATTCCGAGCACGTAGACGACGTAATCGTGCGGTGCCTCGAGCTGGGACTGGGCGAAGAACGGCAGCAAGCTGTTGTTTCCGCCGTGCCCGTTCACGATGATGATCTTCTTGCAGCCATTCCGCGCCATTTCGTCCGTGGTCTCCTGCAGCAGCTGGAGCTGTAATCCCCGGGTGTAGGCCACGGTGCCCGGCTCGTGCTTCGCTTCGAAGATTTGCCCGAAGTAGTACTCGGGGAAGACGATGGCGTATTCCTGCTGCGCGGCATTGAGCGCGACGTAGCGCACGTTGAGCAGGTCGTTGCCCAATGGCAGGTGCGGCCCATGCTTTTCCATGATGCCGAAGGGGAGCAGACAAGTGCCCTGGGCTTTGGCGATCCCGTCCTTGAAGTCGGCCGCGGTCAGCTCTTCCCAATGTACCGACAGCTGTGGCGGTTTCGTCGCAGGTGCCTGCGACCACAGGACCGAGACGCAAAGTGCGTTGACGGCGAGCAGAGATCTGTACACGAGTCCTCCGAGGATTCGTTCGAGTCCTCTACGCTAGCTCGACATCGGGTCACCCCGCTAGAAACGCACCAGGCCTCGCGTGCTGCGAGGCCGGAGGATTGGCACCCTTGATCAAGAGCCACAGCATGATGGCCAACTCGGCAAAGAGGGCGGGCTGAGCGTAGAGGAAGACCTTGTCCTGGTATGCCGGGAACAGGATCCCCGTCAAGCACAGCACCACGTAGGCGGCGCCATTGATGATCAGCCAGACGCCGATGAAGCGCGGCAGGAAGCCGGATTTGTACGTCAGCACACCCATCGGGAACAGCCACACGCCCCACAGGATCTCAGCTGAAACGACCTCATAGTGATTAAAGCGCAGGAACAGCAGGACGAACGCGTCGCGTTGCGACTGACCGAACGCGGAGAAGCCGGCGTCGCCGCGGGCGACCGCGAGGGCGGTGCCATCGATCGCCACGTGAAGCAGAGTGAAGATGGCGGGCATGATGCCGCCCGTGATCACGAGCAGGACAGCGAGATACTCGTCGACGTCTTTGAACAACCGATAGAACGCGAGGGTGAGAAAGATCAGGACGACCGCGCCCAGGACTTCGCTCAACATACCCAATCGGAAGAGCGATTCGTGCGCGGCGATGTTGCTCGCCGTCGCAGACGCGTTGCCTTCGACGAACAGCTTGTTGGGGATGTAGATGAGGCGCAGTGGGCCGGCGAAGACAAGGAGCAGATACCAGAGTCCAACCACTCTGCCAGGATTGCGGATCCCGCGCATCAGGCCTCCGTGGTAGAACGGTTGCAGAAAGGGCCTCGCACCGTGCGAGGCCCCGCTTGCACCCGCCACTGATTACGGGGCCGCCGCGCCGGCCGGCCACTTGCCCGCGAGGAACTCCTGCAGCGGCGTAATGACCGCATCCGGTTTCTCGAAAACCGCCAGGTGGCCGAGCCCGGGAAGTGTCAGCAGCCGAGCGCCGGGGATCGCCGCAGCCCATGCCTTGCCGCCTTCCGGGTTCGCGAAATAGTCGCGCTCGGCCCGGACGACGAGCGTCTGGGCCTTGATCGAGTGTGCCGGGGCTGTAAGGTCCCACGACCCGGACGCACTGCTGAGATAGCCGAGCCACAACAGCGAGGCGTCAACGGTCTCGTTCGGCACGGTACACCATGTAGGATTGAGCCGCGACGCCGCCGCGCGGTCACCGACGAACCAGCCACCACTCGCCTTCCAGAACTGCCGGCAGACTGCTTCCCGGCTGCCTCCGCTTTCGCGCAACCGCATCAGCTCGCGCTGCGCGCTCGAGTCAATCCGCGCGGTGCGTTCGGGTGGATGGTACGACGACTGAGACTCTGCCGTGGGGGCAATGGGATTCACGAGCGCCAGGCGAGCCACCCGGTCGGGGTATGCAGCGGCGTATGCGGCGGTCACGAGGCCATTCACCGAGACGCCGACGAGGTTCATTCGGTCCACTCGGAAGAACTTTCGGAGCGTTTCGAGGTCTGCGACGATCGAGTCCATGGCGATCCGCGACGCGCTCGCGGTGTCGGACCGGCCGCGGCCGAGGAGATCGTAGAAGATGACGGTGTGATTCTGCGCGAGCGGCGCAAGGGCGGACTCCCAGAACACCGCACCCGGAACGACGATGGTGTCGCCCTTCGTGCCCGCCACCTCGTAATACAGGCGGCCGCCGGAAGGCAGTGGGACCCACCCCTTGCCTGCCCCCGCGCCCGCCGCAGGCTTCTCCTGCGCGCCGCATGCCGACGAGAGCACCGTGAGGAATACGAACAGTGGAGTCGCTGCTCTGAGTGCTGACGCTTGGCGCATGAGCATCCCTCGCCTTCCAATCAGGTTTGCGGCCTGGCTCACCGCGTTGTATCGCCGAGCCGATCACAGGAGTGACGCAGTGTATCGTATCGGCCCAGGTCAGCAATCTCGTTATTGGGCTTTGGTAGCACGTGGGCCAGGCTCCGAAATGCTGGAGCACTGGCCCAGGGGAGTAGCTCTGTATCGTCAGGAGATACGGGACCGGTGTGGCTCTGGTATCACGGCCTCACAGTCACGACGGCGGTGCTGCTGTGCCCTTCGCTGGTCGCTGTGATCGTCGCGGTGCCCGCCCCGATCGCGCGAACGAACCCCGTGGCGAGCACAGTCGCGATACCGGCGTCGCTCGAGGTCCAGTCGATCGCCCGCCCGAAGATCGCGGCGCCGGTCGCATCAGCCAGCGTCGCGCTGAGGGTCGTCGTATCGGCGAGGGCGAGGCTGACGTTGGCAGGCTTAACCGAGACCGCGTTTACCGGGACCGCCGTTGCCGTAACGGCGATGCTGGCGGTTGCGGTCGGCGTGCCGGTGACGGTGGTGACGATGAGCTGATAGGTACCGGTCTGCGCGGGTGCAGTATACGTGATGTGCGGTACACCAGCGATGATGCCATTGTTGACGATCGTCCCACCGGTCGCGGACCACGTCAGCGAACCCGGTGACGCGGGATCGCCGTGAGACGTCGTGACGACTAAGGTGAGAGGCGCCGCCTGGAAGGGCAGCAGTGTGACGCGCCCGGGGATGATGTTGATGTGATCGATGCGATCCACGACGGGTCCGGCCTGGGTGAGCCCACAGCCCAGGACGAACGCCGCGGCGATGATCGCTCCAAGCTTTATCCGCGCGAGTCGACGCGACAGCTTGAACCTGAAGTTCATCGGTCCCCCCCTCCCCCAAAAACAAAAAGGCCGCCGGCGGGTTGAATCGCTGGCGGCCAGGCGAGCAAGGCGGTCATCCGCCGTAGCCCCGTGGCTCTGCGTCCCCGCCTTTCGACGGGTTTGCTCTGAGCAGCAGGCCGAAATTGGCGGAGGTGCAGTCAATCCGGCGTGACCACCGTCACAAGCGTGCTGGGAAAGGTGTAATCTAGAGGCTCCTTCGACGCGATCCGAATGACTACACCACGCCCCGCCGCCAGCGATCAGAACGCGACCGTCGCCGCCGGTTTCCTCGGCTGGATGCTCGACGCGTTCGATTTTTTCCTGGTCGTGATGACGCTGACGGCCATCGCGAAGGAGTTCGGCAAGTCGGACGCCGCGATCGCCCTGTCGATCACGCTCACGCTCGCGTGCCGGCCCATCGGCGCATTCATCTTCGGCCTGCTCGCCGATCGCTACGGCCGCAAGATCCCGCTGATGGTCGACCTGGTGTTCTATTCGGTGATCGAGGTGCTGTCGGGCCTCGCGCCGAACTACACCACGTTTCTCATCCTGCGTGCGTTGTTCGGGATCGGCATGGGTGCGGAATGGGGCGTGGGCGCGTCACTCGTCATGGAGAAGGTGCCGCCGCGCCTGCGGGGCGTCATGTCGGGCCTCTTGCAGCAGGGGTATGCGGCCGGCTACCTGCTCGCCGCGCTCTGTTACCTGCTCGTCTTCCCGCACTGGGGCTGGCGCCCGCTGTTTTTTATCGGCGGCCTGCCGGCGCTGCTCGCGCTGTTCGTGCGCGCCCGCGTGCAGGAGTCCGACGTCTGGCGCGAGACCCGGCACGAGAGCTGGTCGCACCTGGGACAGGCGATCGCGTCGCACTGGAAGCTCTTCCTTTATCTGACGCTGCTCATGGCCATGATGAACATGGTTTCGCACGGTACGCAGGATATGTACCCCACCTTCCTCGAGCGGGACTGGGGTTTCGGACCAACGACGCGCGCCGCGCTGACGGCATTCTCCCAGGTGGGCGCGCTCGTCGGTGGTGTCCTCTGCGGCCTGTACTCTGACCGGCTGGGCCGCCGGCGCACCATTGGGCTCGCGCTCGCCGGCGCGCTGGTCACGATTCCGTTTTGGGCGTTCGCACCCGCCACGGTGGTGCTCTGGGTCGGCGCGTTCGTGATGCAGTTCTTCGTTCAGGGAGCCTGGGGCGTGATTCCCGCGCACATCAACGAGCTCGCGCCGGACGGCGTGCGGGGCTTCCTGCCAGGCTTCGCCTACCAGTGCGGAGTCGCGCTCGCGAGCCAGATTCCGCACGTGCAGGCGCTGTTCGCCGCGCATGCAACGTACGCGCAGACGATGGCGTTGTCGGCGGCGCTGGTGTTCGTCGGGGGAGGCGTGGTCGCCGTGTTGGGACCGGAGCGGCGAGGAGTCGCGTTTGGGCGCGGGCGGGGGTGAGGACGCCCCTGGCTCACGCGTCAATGCAGCGTGGCCGTGAGATTGAGATTGAGGTAGTAGAAGTCCAAGATCCCTATGCGCTCCGCGAGCGTGGGGGAGAACATCCGCACGACGTCCGGCAGCGTGGTCCCAATGCCGAAGTGAATCTCCCGAACCGCTGAGAGGCCATCCGGCGCCCGTCGCGTGCTGTGACCGAGACCTAATGAGAGCGGTTGTTTGACGCCCCCGCCCCCGCCCCACCGCAGGGGCGGACGATAGGTAGCCCAGAAAATCCAGTCGTCGTATTGGCGTTTGGTCTGGGAGAACGGCTGTGCCAAGCCCACCCCTTTGGCGCTGGTTCTAATGCCCCAGTCACCGGGATGGCTGAGGCTCAACAGCCCGGCCCCGACTCCGGCGTAATCGAACACGAGATCTGATATCCCCAGCCCCTGCACCGGATTGAAGGCGTCCATCACTTCCACCAGCGTCATGGTGACGGCGCTTTCAACCGCGCCGACCGACCGCGCCGACTTGGCCTGCAGACCGCCCCAACCCCACATCCCGGCGTAAACACGCGTCAGCGTATATCCGAAGAACAGATGACTCATCTCGTCGGCCTGGCTCAGCGTATCTCCGGTCCAGTCGTTCTTGACGTGAAAGCGTCCCCGCGAGTAGCCCCACGTCCGCTGCGCTTCGCCGTACACGAACGCCGCACCGGCAACCTGCACGCCGCCTACGACCCAGAGCCGCAAGGTGCTCCGACGCGGGCCTGCGCTCTGCCCCTGTGAGCCAGTGTTCGGCGCAGCGGCACTCGGTGACTCGGCGGCGAGGGCGGAACCGGAAGTGAAGGAAGGCGGCACGTGCTGGGCCAAGCCCACTCGCACGGTGAGTACGGTAACCAATCCGACAAGGGCAGCGGATGGCATCGCCGGGGAAAACGTATGCCCCGAAGGCAGCGGCCACAAGCGCTCACGTGCCGCCAGCAATTCTAAGGTGTCTACTGGCAACGGCGATCCGTAATCACCGCGAAGCAGCGTGCGGTAGCTCGGGTCGTGCACCCGAAGGCTCGCAAGTTTGACATGCGCCATCCATCTTGGCACTCATGCGCATTCTTCCCGGCACCCTCTTCGCACTTGTCCTCGGCACCCGGGTTTCGGTCGGCGTCTTTACGGCGCAGACGGATGTCGGCCGAGGTCGAGGCTCTGTGTCGTACGACGCGCAGCAGCACACGTATCTGATCGCGGGGTCGGGGCAGAACATGTGGGACACGCGGGACGATTTTCACTTCCTCTGGAAAAGAATGAGCGGCGACTTCATCCTCTCGACGCGCGCGCGGTTCGTCGGCAAGGGGGTGGAGGAACATCGCAAGATCGGGTGGACGATACGGCCCTCGCTCGAGCCGGGGAGCGCGCACGTGACCGCGGCGCTCCACGGCAACGGCTTGATGTCGCTGCAGTTCCGGCGCGCGACCGGCGCGATCACGGAAGAGGAGAAGTCGGCGGACAGCCTGCCGGATGCCGACGCCGTGATCCAGCTCGAGCGGCGTGCTGGCGAGTACTTCCTGTCGGTGGCGCGTTTCGGCGACACGCTCGTTACGCAACGGCTCAGCGGGGTTTCACTCCCCGATACGGTCTATGTGGGTCTGTTTGTGTGCTCGCACAACGAGAAGGTCACGGAGCACGCGATGTTCCGTGACGTGCGGATCACGGCGAGGGATTGAGTGCTCTAGTCCGCCGCAACCCCCACACGCCGAAACGTCACCCACGCAAACACCGCCAGCACCAACGTCCCCACCCCGCTGACGACCTCGCTTACCACCAGCCCCCGCAGAAACGCCTCGCGCGCAGCGCCGACCAGCACCGTACCGACCTCGGCGGGCAGCTGCTCCGCCGCCACGACCGCACCGCCGAGCGTCGCCATGGCCGCGTGCGTGACATCCGGCGGCAATCCCGCGGGTAACTCGGGCGCCAGCAGCCCGCGATAAATCGCGACACCGATGCTGCCAAACATCGCGATCCCCAGCGCACCTCCCAACTCGGCGCACGTCTCTGAAATGCCGGACGCAGTCCCTGCCCGCTCCGGCGGCGCGGAGCCGATGATCACATCGTTCGTGAGCGTGAAGACCGGCGAGATAAACAACGTCAGCACGAACGTCGCGACGGCAAACAGCACGAATTGATGGCCGCCCGTGTCCAATGTCGCGAGCAGGAAATAGCCAACCGCGGACACCGCGAGTCCCCAGGACATCAGCAGCCCGGGGCGAATCCGCTGGGCAAGCGCCGGCGTCAGCAGTGAGCCGAGCACGAATCCCACCGCCCACGGCAGCGTCCACAGCCCGCCGCGCAGCGGCGAGAAGCCGAGGACGAGCTGGAGATACTGCGGCAGGAAGAGGAAGGCGCCGAACAACATCAGGATCGCCCCGCCATACAGCACGAGTGACGCCCGGAATGTGGGGATCGCGAAGAGCCGGAGATCGATGAACGGGTCGGCCAGCTGCTTCTGGCGACGCACGAACACCATCCCGATCGCGAGACCGGCAAGGACACTTAGGGCGGCCGCGACACTCACGCCGTCCTGAGCGATGAGCTTCAGCCCGTAAATGATCGACAGGACCGCGGCGCTCGCGAGCCCGGCGCTGAGTACGTCGGGTTTGCCGGCGTTGGCGTCGCGGTACTCCGGTAGGAGGAACGGCCCCACCGCAAGCAACAGGATCATGACCGGCACACTGATCAAGAACACCGCGCCCCACCAGAAGTACTCCAGGATCGCGCCGCCGAGCAGCGGCCCGATCGCACCGCCGAGCGAGAAGGCGATGATCCAGATACTGATCGCGGTGGTGCGTTCGCGCGGGTCGAGGAACATGTTGCGGATCAGCGAGAGCGTGGACGGCGCGAGAGTGGCCCCGGCAATCCCCAGGAGTGCGCGCGAGACGATCAGCATGGCGGCGCTGCGCGAGAATGCCGCGAGGATCGACGCGGCCCCGAAGAGGACGGCGCCGATCAAGAGCAGTCGCCGCCGCCCGATGCGGTCGCCGAGCGTGCCCATCGTGATGAGCGAGCCCGCGAGCAGAAAGCCGTAGATATCGATGATCCACAGCAGCTGCACGCTGCTCGGCGCGAGAGCCGCGGTGAGGCGCGGCACCGCGAGGTGCAGCACTGTCAGATCCATCGAGTACAGCAGGCACGGCAACGCGATGACGGCTAGTCCGATCCACTCACGTTTGCCGGCTTTGGGTGGCGCTTCGCTGATCACGGTTCTCCCCTGCGGATCCACTGAAGCGTCGAACCAGCGGACGCGGAATCGACGGAAGCTAAGGCCGACGCGAGCGTAAGAGTGGTGGGGTTGCATTACGTGCGGCAACTTGAGGCATGCCTGACGACCGCCTCGGCATGCACGCGCCGATCTCGCGCCGCGACT
>Ga0209377_1003510_pt1 | contig 10028 bp, 10 predicted proteins | sample GraSoiAngelo_141_FD_185898 | JGI IMG/M metagenome (GOLD analysis project Ga0209377, IMG submission 185898) | Grasslands soil microbial communities from the Angelo Coastal Reserve, California, USA - 14_0929_12_40cm (SPAdes) (version 2) | ecosystem: Environmental > Terrestrial > Soil > Grasslands ...
TCGTGTGCTGATGATGGAAAATTCTATTTATTCAGTAATTTCGCCCGAAGGATGTGCCTCGATTATGTGGCGCGATTCGTCAAAGAAAGAGCTAGCGGCTCAGGCATTACGCATCACGGCCAAAGATCTGACCGAAATGGGCTGCGTAGATGGCATTGTTCCCGAGCCCGCAGGCGGCGCACAGCTTGACCACGAGGCCGCCGCTGCCCTTCTCGATGCGTCGCTGCAAAAGCATCTGGCTGAACTGAAGAAGCAGCCGCTGAAAGAATTGGTCACCTCCCGATACAATAAATTCCGCAACATGGCGCAGTTCTTCCGTGTGGAAGCCTAGCAGCTTGCTCAAAGCGGTGTTCGGCTGCCTCCCAAGACTTCCGTCATTGCCCACCCCAGTTCCCAAACAGGTACCTTGGTGTGCGCAAGCAGTCTGCGCGCCTATTCCCTCCCGCTCAGCTGCCGTATAATAATTAGTTAACGTCCTCATCTTGTACCTCAAACGGGCGGTAACTCCGCCCCATTCAAAGGAAAGGATCAGGTGATGGCCACCACTGATGTTGCGCTCCGCGAGGCCTTTGGCCGGGCGGAGCCAAAGCACGTCGTCAACAACATGAGTATTCAGGTTGCGACGGTAAACGGTTCCGGTTCGCAGAGTTCCAACAGCGTCCTTCTTCGCAGCATTTTTCAAATGGGAGTACCGATCTCGGGTAAGAATTTATTTCCGTCGAATATCGCCGGTCTACCTACCTGGTACACGATTCGTGCCAACAAAGACGGCTACATCGCGCGCAAGAAAGAGATCGACTTCCTGGTAGCGATGAATCCAGAGACGGCGCAGGAAGACGTAAGATCGCTCGCGCCAGGGGCGGCTGTTCTCTATGACGAACCGCTAAATCTTAGTTCTGTTCGCTCTGATCTGATTTTTTATTCCGTTCCTTATGACAAGTTGGTCGCCCCAGTCTGTCCGGAAGCCAAGCTGCGCAAGCTCGTGCGCAACATGATTTACGTCGGCGTTGTGGCGAAGCTGCTTGAGATCGACATGGGCGAAGTAGAGAAGGCGATCCGCAAGCAGTTCTCAAAAAAAGTTAAAGCAGCCAACCTGAATCTGGCGGCGGTGCAAGCCGGATACGATTACGCCACTGCAACTCTGCCTAAACGCGATCCATACTTCATCCAACGTATGGATAAGACGAAGGACAAGATCATTATCGACGGCAACTCAGCCGCTGCGCTGGGCTGCATGTTTGCTGGAGTAACGGTGGTGAGCTGGTATCCGATTACCCCGTCATCGTCGTTGCCCGAAGCGGCCATCGAATACATGAAGCGCTTTCGAGTCGGCCCTGACGGCAAAGCTACATTCGCAATTGTGCAAGCCGAAGATGAGCTTGCAGCCATTGGCATGGTGATTGGCGCAGGCTGGGCGGGAGCACGCGCCATGACGGCAACTGCTGGCCCGGGAATTTCTCTAATGGCCGAGTTCTCTGGGTTGGCTTATTACACCGAAGTTCCGGGCGTCATCTGGGACATCCAGCGGGTTGGACCCTCGACCGGATTGCCTACACGCACCTCGCAAGGCGACATCCTTTCCACCGCATTTCTCTCCCACGGCGACACCAAGCACATCTTGCTTATTCCGTGTTCCGCGGAGGAGTGTTTCAGCATGGCCCAGGATGCGTTTGAGTTGGCGGAGCAATTCCAGACACTGGTGTTCGTGATGTCCGATCTTGATCTTGGCATGAACAACTGGATGGCGGATCCGTTCAAATACCCGGAAAAGCCGATCAAGCGCGGAAAAGTTTTGGGCAAGGAAGATCTTGATCGCCTGGGCGGATTCGCACGCTACAAGGACGTCGATGGCGACGGTATCCCGTACCGCACTTTGCCTGGAACCGATCATCCTGGTGCGGCATGGTTCGCTCGCGGAAGCGGCCACAACGAAAAAGGCCAATACAGCGAACGCCCCGACGACTACGAGCACAATATGGAGCGCATCAATCGTAAGTTCGAGACAGCACGCTCATTCGTGCCTCGGCCGGAAATCGTGGCGAACGGCAAGTCTAAGGTTGGGATCATCGCCTATGGCACGTCGCACTGGGCAATCGTCGAAAGCCGCGATCAGTTACGCAACGAATACAACATTGAAACCGATTACCTGCGGCTGCGGGCTTATCCGTTCACGCGCGAAGTGCATGATTTTGTCAAGCAGCACGATCGAATCTATATCGTCGAGCAGAACCGCGATGCGCAGATGCTCAGTTTATTAAAGCTCGACGTTGAGGCGTCGCTCATAACACGGCTGCGCAGCATCGCTCACATTCACGGATTACCCATGGACGCGCGCTCAGTGACCGACGAACTTATGACCATGGAGGGGAAGTAAATGGCCACCACAACCACCGGCACTCCGCCACCGAAAACCAATCGTATCGGCTTGGCCGTGATGGATTATCGCGGCGGCAAGACCACGCTATGCGCCGGCTGCGGCCACAATGCCATTTCCGAGCGCATCATCGATGCGATGTATGAGATGGGCGTGAAGCCCGAGCGTGTCGCCAAGCTCAGTGGGATCGGGTGCTCCTCGAAGAGCCCGGCTTATTTCATGGGCCGTTCTCACAGCTTCAACGCCGTCCATGGCCGCATGCCCTCCGTGGCCACAGGAGCAGTGCTGGCCAATCGCAGTCTGATGGCCCTCGGCGTCAGTGGTGACGGCGACACAGCCTCCATCGGCATGGGACAGTTCGTGCATCTCATGCGGCGCAATTTGCCGATAATTTACATTATTGAAGACAACGGCGTGTATGGGCTTACCAAGGGCCAATTCTCGGCCACCGCCGATCTCGGCTCCAAGCTGAAGACGGGCGTCATCAACGATCTTCCGCCCGTGGACACTTGCGCGATGGCGATCACGCTGGGCGCTACTTTCGTGGGCCGTTCGTTCTCCGGCGACAAGAGACAACTGCATGCCATGCTGAAGGCCGCGATCGCCCATCGTGGCACCGTCATGCTCGATGTGGTTTCTCCCTGCGTAACCTTCAACGATCACGAAGGCTCGACCAAGTCTTACAAGTACATGAAAGATCACGACGAGCCCTTGCAGGAAGTCAGCTTCGTCCCTGTGTTCGAGGACATCACTGTCGAATACGATCCAGGCTCGACCGTCGAAGTGACCATGCACGATGGTTCACGACTGCGACTGCGCAAGCTGGAAGAAGATTACGACCCCACAGACCGCATCAAAGCCATCACCCGCCTCAACGAAGCCCACGAAAAAGGCGAGGTGCTGACCGGAGTGTTTTACGTAAATCCCAAAGCCCCCAGCTTTGTCGATTTACTAAATATTACCGAGCAGCCTCTGGCAACGTTGCCAGAGTCGGTGGTGCGTCCGGGAAGGGAAGTGCTGGAACAGGTGATGGAAGAACTGAGGTAGATAAGCAGTCGATAAAGAAAGTTTCAATAGAAAAGCAGTTCTCAGTTGCGAGTTTTCAGTTCTCAGTTCATTTCTTAGGCCCGCTGCTACTCTGCGGTTCTCCGCTGTGTTCCGGGTTCTCTCCCGGCTCCGGAAAGTCTGTGTCCGCCGATTTGATCAGCGGATCCTGGTCCCGATGCCCGAGCTGCCCGCGCAATGAGGTATTGCCTGGCTGATTGGGTTCTTCCTGCTCGACTGCGCCTTTGTGCCGATCCTGATCCTTGTGATCGTCCATAATTCCTCTTCTGGAACCAGAATTGTCTACTTTGGTTAGCCTACGCTGAAACTTTCTCTGGCGAAAGGTGTTAAGGCCGTATATAAGAAAACTCAAGGAGCTTCAATGAAAGGTCTAGCGTTGGTTATTTCTGCCTGTGTTCTACTCGCTGGCATGTCGTGGGCGCAAGGCACTCCAGATCAATCGGCACATCCTCGGGTTAAGCGTCACCATGCCCACAAGGTCGTGAAGCACAAAAATCCCCACAAGAAACACCACACGGGAGCTTAGTAAGCTAGGGCCTACTGCGGTTGCGGGGTTCTCCTGGCAGTGGTGCCCGTAGCTGCAACGCCCAGCTTGCGCAACCGGTCGCGCGCCTGCATTGCCTCGTTTGAGCGCGGATATCGCTGGATGACGTGGCGCAGCGTGCTCACGCCGTCATCTTTCTGCCCGAGCTCGATCAGAGCGAATCCTTTCTTCAATTCGGCCGCGGCAGCTTTGTTTCCGTCAGGAAAATTTTGCAAAACCTGGTCGTAATCTTTGACCGCCTGCTGGTACTTGCCTTCCCGGAATTCAATATCCGCCAAGTAGAAATGCGAATTTCCCGCTAGATCAGTATTGGGATAGTACTTGATGTAATCGGTGAACTCCTGGGAGGCCAGATCGTACTTGGCGGCGTTGTAGTCGCGCAGGGCATTGTTGTAGAGCACGTCCGGAGGCGGCGCTTGCGCCTGCTGCTGTTGCTGGGCCTGCTGCGAAGCCAGGTTCTGCTGCGTCGACTGCATATCCTCTAATTGCTTGCTCACCTTGGCCAGGCGTGCTTTCAGTTCGTCCAAAGTGTCATTCAGAGATTGAATTTGACCTGAGAGCTGGTCGACATGCGCGCCGCTGTCGCTCTGCTGTTTTTGCAGACCATTCTGAATATTGGAAATTGCAGACGTGGCCTTGTTGATGCTGTCCGTGTTCTGGTCCAGCAGGTTCTTCATGATTCCCATGCGCTCGTCGAACGACTGCTGCATGCGTGACATCTGCTGCTGAAGATCCTGCATCTGCGTCTGCAGTTGCACGATGTCCTTGTTCACGGCCCAGGCGGGAGTGAAGCCAAGCCAAAGGCAAGCCATGGCCAATGCGGTTGAATGTTTGAGTTTCATAGTCGCATTCCTAAGATGCCGAAAGTATGACGCAGGCCAGAGTGGAATCGTGTGTCTCTGTACAGGATAGCGCGAATTGAGTAGTACCAGCGTCCTCGCTGGGGCGGGCATCCCCACCCGCCCCGTCCAACTCACAAAAGCGACATCTTACTTCTGATACACGAAGTGCCCGCGCCGATTCTGCTGCCAGCACTGCTCGTTAGATTCAGTGCAGAACGGCTTTTCTTTGCCGTAGCTGATCGTCTTAATGCGATCTCCGCTGATGCCGGCCTGCACCAATGCATTGCGCACCGCAGCTGCACGGCTGTCGCCCAGGGCCAGGTTGTATTCGGTTGACCCGCGCTCGTCGCAGTGTCCCTCAACGGTGAAGCGGATGGTCGCATGCTGCTTGAGAAAATCCGCGTCGCCCTGTAGGGAAGCTTGCTGATCTGCGCGAATGTCGCTCTTGTCGTAATCGAAGTAGATGTCCTTCACAGTTTGTGAGAACAATTCTTCTTCAGTCGCGGTGGGCTGTGGAGGCGGAGGCGGTGGCGCGTTCACTGTGACTCGTGCCGTGGCCTGTTGCGTTCCGCCCGGCCCCTTGGCCGTCAACGTATAGGTGGTGGATTCAGCCGGCGTCACTGATTGCGAGCCGCTCGGCTGCACCGCTCCCACGCCCTCTATGCTTACGTCAGTGGCATTGCTGGTTTCCCAAGTCAGCGTCGTGGACTGGCCTTTATCGATCGTATTGGGATTGGCAGTCAGCGATGCCGTGGGTGCGGCAGGCGGTGGCGGTGGGGGTGGCGGTGGTGGCGCTACTTTCTTTTTGCAGGCGCCTAGCATCATGATGGCGCCCAACGCGAATATCAACATCATCCACTTTAGCTTTGGTTGCTTCACCTTCTTCTTCCTCCCTTAGAAGTCATGCGCGTGGCGCGCGCTTGAATTTAGTCGTCGGTCCCCGGTTATCGGGCCAATTTCGTCTGCAGTCGAAGACCGATGATCCATGACCGATACGTGATTTTTCACTTCCAACTCCAGTTCGGTTGCGTATTGCTACCGGATGTCGTTAGCGCCTTTTGATTAGTTCCATCGGCCAGCATAGTCCAAATCTGCATGCCGCCCGAGCGGCTGGATTGAAAAATAATGTGCCGATTGTCGGGAGACCAGTAAGGAAAATCGTTCCGTCCGCCGTCGTGAGTCAACTGCACCCACTGTTTGCTCGCGATATCCATCAAATAGATATCTTGCGCTCCTGGAGCGCCCGGGCCATAGTGCCGAATCCAGGAAAAAACCAGAAATTGCCCATTTGGGGACCAGGAGGGGGACACAGCATAGCCTTGATCTGTGACTTGCTGGGCATTGGTGCCGTCGGCCTCCATGATGTCAATTTGAGGCAGCCCGGTGCGGCCGCTAACCCATGAGATCTGCGCTCCAGTTTTGCGGTTCCATGTTGGTGAGACGTCGGGTCCTTTGAACGAGGTGATGCGCTTAGGGTTCGTGCCCGACGCATCGACGACATAGATCTCCGGATCGCCGCTGCGGGATGACGAGAATGCGATCCTGGTTCCGTCTGGAGACCATGCTGGCGAGAGATTGGTTCCGCCGAATCTGGGGAAAGTCACGAGCCGATCAAGCTCCAGGGAGTACATCAGGATCTCCCATCCACTTTTGGTCAGAGAACTAAACGCGACACGTGAGCCGTCGGGGGACACCCGCGGTGATAGCGAAATCGAGCCGAGATGCGTTAGGGCATGCTGATTCGCGCCGTCATAATCCATGGCCCAGATTTCTTTGTGTCCCGTGCGGGTGCTGACAAAGTAGATCTTGCTTTCCGCGATTCCGGGGATTCCACCGCCGAGGCGAAAGATAATTTCATCCGCGAACTTGTGTGCCGTGATTCGAGCCGCTTCGGTGGTCGCGGCGTCCGAATACTGTTTCCCCAGCACTTGCGGTGAGGTGACGTTCTTCACGTCGTACAGCCAGCCCTGCACGCTCATGCTGTTGCCACTGACGCCGAGATTCCCAAATGCCAGCATGGCCGCGTTCGGAGGCGGCGAACTCCATGTATCGAATTTCACGTCTGTGGGCGCGCCTACCGGCCCGAGGGGATAGAAGCTCTTCGAAACCAAGTCGAAGATGCCGGCGTTGTCAAGGTCATTCCAGAGTGTGTCGTTGAAGGCCTTCAGCAGCTCTGTATTCTTGGGGTCTTGTGACGCAGCTTTGAAATCGGGAACGGCGATGCGAACTTTTTCTACGCCCAGGCCGGTACCCGTACGAATCCAGTCTTGCCCAAACGCTGACGTCAACAGAAGTAACGGAAAAAGCCCGTAAAAAAATCGCTTCATCAATTCTCATGCCCTCTTAAGGTCGCGACCGCTATCAGCTAAAAGCTCGTAGCTATCTTTTGTAATCGAACCAGAACTCAACTGAAACCTTATTTCCCGAATAATCTGATGGCAAGGGACCAAAAGTATCAATGCGCTGCAAGGCGCGAACCGCGGATTGATCGAGCGACGGCACGCCACTAGATTGCTCAACCTCTATATGGCTGGGATGCCCGTCACGAGTGATGTCAAACACCAGATACACCCGTCGCGCCTCGCCGATGCGCGGATCGATCTCATATTTCAGCCAATTATCCGAGACCTTCCGGCGGACGGTGTCCACGTACCATCCAAAGCGGGTGCCGAAATCGCCGCCCCCACCGGTGAAACCAAAGCCTCCCTTTGCGCCCCCGGCGCTAAATGTTCCGTACGGTCCACTGACCGGGCCGCCCTGCCCGAAAGGCACGACATTATTCGCTTCTTCCACCGGCTCCGGCTCGGGTTTCCGTTTGCTCGCGCTGGTCTCATGCTTGGGCTTCTTCTTTGCATTCTTTTCAGGGATCGGGATCGCCTCAGGTTCAGTCACTTCCGGCTTGGGCTTTGATTGCGACACTCCCTTCGATTCATTCGCCAGCACGTTTTGCGTCTGCGTTTGAGGCGCAGGAAGAGGAACCGTAGTCACCAGCGTGACCCCCATCGCTTCGCCCCCACCGCCTGAGCCCCAACCCTGACCGCGTCCGCCAGAAGCAAATGCCGCGTAGAGGATGATGGCGCCCACCACGGCAACGTGCAGGCCAGCGGACCATGCCAGATTGCGGCCCCAGCGTTCGTGCTCAAAGAAAATTTCAGCGCTTGCCTGCATTGGTTTCGAGCGGCTGGGTGACGATGCTCACATTGGTGATGCCTGAACGTTTGACTGCATCCATCACGGTTGCGAAAGCCCCAAAGGGAACGTCTTCATCGGCGCGAACGAAAATCGACTGATGCTGTGGATCGCGAATCTTCTGCCGCAGACGCGCCCCGATTTCATTGATGTTGACCGGATCATTGCCAAGAAAAACGCGCTGCTGTTTGTTAATGCTGATCACCATACGTTCTTCGGTGATTTCCTTTACCGTGCGCGTCTTGGGAACACTGACTTCAATGCCCGACTGAAGCACCGGCGCAGTCACCATGAAAATGATGAGCAGAACCAGAACTACGTCGACCAGGGGCGTGATGTTGATATCGGCGAGAGAGGTTTGGGTGCGTCCGTTGGAAGCCGTAAAGGCCATCACCGCCGCACCTCCGAAGGTTCACGGTAGACGGCCTGCTGACGCTCGACAGCGTTCAGCATCTCCAGTGAAAAGTCGTCACCGCGAGCGGCGAATTCGCGAATCGAGCCACCGATCAGGTTATAGGCTATGACGGCAGGAATAGCCGCCGCCAGGCCCGCGGCCGTCGTGACCAGCGCTTCAGAAATTCCCGGAGCGACCGCGCGCAGGGTAGCGGCACCAGCGGTGCCTAATCCATGAAAGGCGTCAATAATTCCCCAAACCGTCCCGAACAAACCCACAAATGGAGTCACTGCGCCAGTGATCGCCAGCCAGGGCAGATTGCGCTCGAAGCGCGTGAGTTCCTCTGACGCCGCGATCTGCATCGCCCTCTGAATCGCGAGCGGACTTCGAATCAAGCCATTCGAGATCCCACCCTGCCGCCGGTACTCCTGAAATGCTCCTTCAAACACTCCGACCAGCGGACTCGGGCGAAATTGCTCCGCCACGGCTGCTACATCCTGAAGCCTCTCGGCCTTGCGGAACGCCCGCAGAAACCGGCCGCTCTGCACCCGCGCCCGCCGCAGCACGCTCCATTTGGACAGGATGATTGCCCAGGAAATCAGGCTGAAAATGAGAAGGATCAGCAAAACTATTTTGGCGACTGGGCCGGTTTCACCCACAAGATCAATAATCTCGCCGCCGACTGCGAGCGCCAGCAAATAATACAGAGGCATATTGTTAGGAGAATCCTAAGCTGATTATAGAACAATGATCGCAAGTATCTGTGGAAACGAATCCTTTGAATCAACTCAGAGGTTCCTGCGTTTTCCCGCCAGGCGGTAGTCCCCTGCCGAGAAAGCCGCGGTTCAGGCCGCGGCTTCTTCTTTTCTGAAAACTGAGAACCGGGAACTGATACCTGTTTTTCATGCTATGCTTCGCTCAATCTCTTAACCCAGGACATTGAGTGCTCGTCGAACTGCGGCTGGAAAACTATGCAGTAATCGATAATGTGGCAGTCGAGTTCGCGCCCGGCCTCAACCTTCTGACCGGCGAAACCGGCGCCGGGAAATCAATTTTGATTGACGCGTTGGCACTGCTATTAGGCGAGAAGGCCTCTCCAGATGTAATTCGTGCCGGTGCAGAGCGAGCAATTGTTTCGGCGGTATTCGAGGTCGAAAGCCACAGTGAGAAATCGGTCAGCAAAATTCTCGAAAATAACGGCCTCGACTGGGAAGAAGATTCAGTTATCCTGCGTCGTGAAATCGCCGCTGGTGGCAAGGGCCGCGCATTTGTCAATAATCAGCCCGCGACGGTAGCCGTGCTTCGGCAGCTCGGGCCGCATCTGGCCACGGTTCATGCTCAGAGCGAGTCTCTGCTCTCATTCGACGCAACATCCCGCCTGGGCTTGTTGGATCTTTTCGCGGGCACCCAGATCGACGCGACCGGCCAAGCGTTCTCCAAATGGAAGGGGATTCAGGCCCGCATCGGAGAGCTAGAGCGCGACGAGCAGGACCGTCTGCGTCTGGTTGATCTATGGAGCTTCCAAAAGCACGAAATCGAGGAAGCCAAGCTGCAACGCGGAGAAGATGAGCGGCTCGAGATAGAGAAGCGCGTGCTAGCCAATGCCGAGAAAATCTACGG